>Ga0129308_1000194_pt1 | contig 106954 bp, 121 predicted proteins | sample L827metagenome_FD_94440 | JGI IMG/M metagenome (GOLD analysis project Ga0129308, IMG submission 94440) | Ring-tailed lemur group fecal microbial communities from Wisconsin, USA - L827 metagenome | ecosystem: Host-associated > Mammals > Digestive system > Large intestine > Fecal | place: USA...
CCGCTCTGATTTGATGCCATACAGATATCCAATCAAGAGCATTTTGAACATACTGACAGGATCGACAGATGGACGGCCAGTCGCTGGATAATATGGTGCCAGAATATCATAGATGAAGTCAAATGCATAACACGCTGCCAAGAGCAAGTCAACTACATGAAAGCCATGTACACACATATAGTAGATGCAGCCGACTGCAGCGACGGATGCCAACATCGCACAAAGGACAGGGAATGTACGCAGACGCGTATTTACCATCTCGTAGGTTCCTCGTGTGGTTCTATAATCGGCAAAGAAGAATTGGACCGCCGCAAAGATCTGGAACACAAACATGCACAGGAACAGCAACATCGGGTATGCGGTAAAGGAAAATGTATTGAGTCTTGAAGGAATCAGCGCACTCAGTACCAACAGAATGATACTGCCAATACTTTTTCCAAGAATCGCTTTCTTGGTCGATTTCAGGACTGGCTCCGGCTCTGTCCATAAAAACCAATCAGAATAGTAGACATACTCTATTTTGAACCCATCCTTGTTATCGGCCGGCACCACGATGGCAGTGTAGTCTTCTTCAAATTGTTCAATCGGGGATTTCTTTTTAATCACGCCGTTCCCCTTCCTTCCATACTGAAGCGCATCGATGTGTTACAGTTGGTTGATCTCCTTTACTCTGCAGCACGCAACAAAGTGATTGGGTTCAACCTCAACCAGCGGCAAATCCGGCTTGGAGCACTGTTCTGTTGCATAGGGGCAACGCGGAGCAAACCGACATCCCGGCTTGGGATTGATGGGGGATGTGATCTCACCCTTCAGGACGATTCTTTGGTGGGGATGATGAATATCCACCGTAGGAATTGCAGACAGCAGCGCTTTTGTATACGGATGGTACGGTCTGTCGAACAGATCCAATGTAGGAGCCGTTTCAACCATCTGGCCCAGATACATCACGCAGATATTCGAGGAAATATGTCTGACAACGGACAGATCGTGGGTAACAAACATATATGTCAGCTTGTATTCATCCTGCAGATCCATCAGCAGGTTTAAGATCTGCGCCTGAATGGATACGTCCAGGGCCGAAACAGGCTCGTCGCAAACGATGAATTTGGGTTTCAGAGAAATGGCGCGCGCCACGCCCACACGCTGTCTGCGGCCGCCGTCCAACTCATGGGGATAGGAGTCGTAAAACCGCTTTTCGATGCCAACCAAATCCATCAGACGGGTCGCTTCTTTTTCCAGCTCTGCCCCTTTCATTTTCCCGGCCAGACGCAGTGGCTCCATGACGGTATCACGGACGGTCATTCTGGGATTCAGAGAAGAATAAGGATCCTGGAAAATAATCTGCACGTGGTTTCTGTACTCGATCAGTTCCTGCTTGCTCAGTGTGGTAACATCCTTGCCGTCAAAAATGATCTGGCCTCCCGTGCTTTCGAGCAGGTGGATGCAGGTTCGTCCCAACGTGGATTTGCCACAGCCGGACTCTCCGACCAGGCCCATCGTTTCTCCGGCGTGAATGGTAAAGGTTACATCATCCACGGCATGAACCATTCCTCGGGGAGAAGGGAAGTATTTCTTAAGGTTTTTTACCTCCAGCAAGTTTTCCATTACTTCATCTCCTTTGCCAGAAAGCATTTTACAGTATGACCATCAGAGATCTCATAGCTGTCCGGTTTGGATGTATGGCAGCGCTCTGAAACATGGGGGCAACGAGCGGCAAAGGGACAGCTATCAGTATATTCTTCGGACGGATCGGGGGGGAGCCCCTTGACAGGAGACAGGCGTTTGACGTTTTTCTTCAGATCCGGCAGTGCACCGAACAGACCGATTGTATACGGATGGGTCGGATGATCAAACACGTCCTCTTTTGTGCCGTATTCAATGACCTCGCCGGCATATACGACGGCGACAGAGTCGCAGGTCTCTGCAACAACGCCTAAATCGTGGGTAATCAGGATCATAGAGGTGCCGGTCTCCTTCTGCAGCTTTCTGACCAGCTCCAAAACCTGGGCTTGAATCGTAACATCCAACGCCGTTGTCGGCTCATCGGCAATGAGCAGATCCGGATCACAGGCCAGAGCCATTGCGATCACTACGCGCTGCTTCATGCCGCCGGAAAACTGATGGGGATACACATCGGCCCGGTCCGCGGAGATGCCGACCGTCTCCAGCATCTTGATGGCGTCAATTCTGGCATCGGCCTTGGACTTGTGCTGGTGCAACCGAATGCTCTCCGCAATCTGATCCACAACGGTTTTCAAAGGGTTCAGTGCCGTCATGGGGTCCTGGAAAATCATGGAGATTCTTTTGCCGCGAAGAGTGCGCATCTGGCTCTCTGGAAGGGCCAGAACGTTGACGCCCTCCAGAGATACCTCGCCGTGCAGGGTTTTCAATGAATGGGAGGGAAGGATCCGCATAATTGCTTTTGCGATGGTAGTCTTTCCGGCACCTGTTTCTCCTACTAAGCCAAGGGTTTTTCCTTTCTGCAGGTCAAAGGACACTTTATTTACTGCATAGATAGTGTCCTTGCCTAATTTATACTCGACCTTCAAATCACGAACAGACAGGAATTGGGTCTCTGACTTTGTGATGTCTGCCATGTGGAGTCCTCCTTTTTCAACAGACCATGTCTGAAATAGTAGTGCTGTTTGACGATCAGTTTCTCAGCTTGGGATCCAGGGCATCACGAAGCGCATCACCGATCAGGTTGAAGCTAAGAACCGTCAGCATAATAAACAGGCCCGGGAATACGACCATGTGAGGATACTGCAGAATGTAGGAACGTCCGCTGGAGAGCAGCACGCCCCATTCCGGCGTGGGGGGTACGACGCCAAAACCGAGGAAACTCAGGGAGGAGGCCACCAGCGCCGCATTCGCCACACCCATAGACAACAGCACGATCATCGGAGAAATGGCATTAGGAATAACATGCTTGAGGATGATCTTGGGTGTTGGGCAGTTGATAGAGGTTGCGGCTTCGATGTATTCCGAACTGCGAATGGTCAACGTATTCGCACGCATCATTCTGGCATATCCGGGAATACCCGCGATGCCGCAGGCAAGAATTAGCTTCCAATAGCCAGGGCCAAGAGCAGCGGAAATTGCAATGGCCAGCAGGATCGTGGGGAAGGACTGGAACACGTCAAGGCATCGCATGATGATAGAGTCCACCTTACCTCCGAAATAACCGGAGATGGCACCCAGCAGAATACCAGTCAATCCACCGCCGGCTGTAGCGATAAGGCCGATGCTCAGCGTATATTTTGCGCCATACAGCACACGCACGAGCAGATCGCGGCCAACTTCATCACAGCCAAAGGGATGCGCTGCACAAGGCTTCAGATACTGCAGGAACACATCGACCTGACGGTAGTTGTATTTGAAAATATACGGTGTCAAGAAAGATATGATAAACAGGCCAACCAGGAAGAACAGGCCTGCCATGGCGCTCTTATTGTGCTTGATATAGTTCCAGATATAGGGAAGAGAACCGGGCTTTTCCGACTTGGACCGACGGGGTTGGTTCTCATTTAAATTCTTTTTTGTTTCAGACAATTTTGTTATCTCCTCTCTACCAAATAAACATTTTTTCAGCTGTATTTGGTTATGCTTTGTCGGGACGCTTCTTTGCTCTTGCGTACTGCGCCTTGATACGAGGATCAACAAAGGCATAAATCAAATCCATAACAAGCATAATGATGGAGAAGGTCAGTGCAACAGTCAGGATGGAACCGCGAACCACCGGGTAATCTCGAGAGTTGATTGCATTGACCATGTACTGTCCGATTCCGGGGATAGAGAACACTGCCTCAATAACCGTGGAGCCACCGATCATGACACCAAGTCTGGTTCCACAAACGGTGATGATAGGTACCAGTGCATTGGGGAGAACGTGTTTATAGATTACTGCGTTCTCACTTAACCCCTTTGATCTGGCTGTGGTCACATAGTCTGACCGGATTACCTCTAACATACTCGATCGTGTCTGTCTGCTGACTGCCGCCAAAACGCTGGCAGAACAGGCAATGACCGGCATGATAAAGGATTTTGGAGAATTGGTGTAGGTGGAGGGCAACAGTTTCAGCTCGGTCGTGAAGAGAATGATTAGCAGCAGACCAAGCCAGAAGGAGGGCATAGAGTTGAGCAAAAGGGTCACAACCATAAGCGCTCTGTCAATGAGCTTGCCGGCGTTCAGGGCACACCAGATTCCCAGAGGAATGCCGATGATGATGATCAGCACAAGGCTGCTGCCGGCCAGAGCGAGGGTTTTGGGGAAACGATAGAGCAGTTCCGGACCAACTTCATTTCCGTAGATGTAGGATTTTCCAAAGTCAAGGTGAGTCAGCCCCAGCAAAAATGTACCCAATTGTTCCCAGAAGGATTTATCCAAGCCGAGCCGTGCTCTGGTTTCTGCAATCTGCTCCGGCGATGCGAAATAGTCACCCAAAATGATCTGGACTGGATCGCCAGGCACAAAGTACATGATCGTAAAAATCAAGATAGCCACAGAAATAAGCACTGGTATCATTTGGAGCAGACGTTTTGCAATGTATCTAATCATATCTTGTACCGAACCTCTCTGAATGATCGAATGTTCGTATGGGACCGGTTTCCCGGTCCCATACGGTACATTCATTGGCCAAAATCAATTTCTTCGTAGGAACGTTTACAATGGGTCAGGCTGCCAGCGAATTACCGAAGGGGATAGTTGCTCTTGAAATCAGGGGAGAATTCCCAGGCGTTCATCAGGGGTTCATTGTAGTTGTTCCACACCGTCTTCGTGATTCCGCCCTGGGAAACATTGATACGGGCCTCGCAGTACAGGCCGGTGCCCAGAGCCAGATCCTTCAGGCGCTCATGTACGGCATCAATATTCTCCTGGCTTGCATCGAGCATCACGGTATTGATCAGATCATACAGCTGCTGGTCTTTGCAGAAGTTTACGCCACCGTTGGTGTATCCACCGGGATTGAACAGGTTGTACCAGTCATCGATCAGGCTGTAGCCGCCCTTCTGGTCCACGATGATATCCCACACGGAAGAGTCATACTTGTAGGTGTTGAACAGAGCCTGGTCATAGGACAGCAGTTCCACATGAATACCGATCTGCTCCAGGCTCTCTTGCAGATAGGCGATCATGCCGGCATTCTGAGAGGTCGCGGCCATCAGTCTCAGCGTAACGCCATTGGGGTAGCCGGCCTCGGCAAGCAGCTGCTTGGCCAGGTCGGGATCATATTCATACCAGTCATTCTGCCAGGCTTCATTATAGCCGGCCATTTTAGTGGTTCCGATGTCATAGCAGACCCAAGCGGTATACTCGCTGAAGCCGGCAGCGCGTCTCAGGGCATCTCTGTCCAGAGCGTGCAGCACAGCCTGTCTCAGCTTGACGTTGGTCGCCACGGGAGAAGTGGAAGACTCGTCCATGTTAAGGAAGAGCACACGGGCGCGCTCGCCGCCCAGGGCGTCCACATTCCAGCCGTCCAGGGCCTGACCGTTCTGGAAGAACATGTCCAGAGAACTGACATCGATGGTAGTCCAGTCGATCTCACCGTTCTGCAGAGAGATTGCACGGACTGCCTTCTCGGTGATGACGGGGCAGTACACAGTTTTAACATTCTGCTGACCGGCAACGCCGCGCAGAGACTCGTCCTTCTGCCAGTAGTTTTCAACGGCCTCCAGAACGACCATGGAACCGGGAATATACTCCTTGATCCGGTAGGGAGCCGCGGTAGCAGCATCCACAGAGCGCTCTTCGTCGGTGGCGTTTTCATACCATTCCTTGGAGCAGATGGTCATGCGGTGGAAACCGAGCATAACTTCAGCCTTACCTTCGCCGGGGCTATTCAGCGTGAAACGCAGGTTGTAATCATCCAGAATTTCAATGCCGCCCAGCACGCCGCCGACCTCAGTCTGCTCACCAAGAGTCGTTGCCATTTCGTAAGACCACTTCACGTCTTCTGCCTTGATCTGATAGCCCTTGCTGTCAATGATGTTATCATACAGCTCAACATCATAGGTCACATCATCGACTTTGGTGATTTTCTTAGCAAGCCACATCTCAGCATCCTCAAGCTTGCCGCCGTAGCTGGTCAAGACACATAGGCGGGGCCAGATCATCTGCAGCAACTGACCACGACCACCAGCAGAGCTGGCAAAGGGCTTCAGGTCAAAAGACTGGTTCCAGATTGCATAGGACATATAATCGGCATGACCAGCAGGGAGTGCACTGTCTGTGCTACCGGCATTGCCGCTGCCCTGTGCACTGGAGGTAGCCGACTGATTCTGATCCTTGGAGCTGCCTGTACTGCTGCAGCCGGCAAACATGGAAACGGTCAGTGCAAGAACGAGGAACATCGCTAAAAACTTTACCTTTTTCATCTTCTGTCTCCTTTTCTTGGTTTTTATAACAAGCAGTTACGCTTATTACCGATTTTTACAGTTTATCAATCAATGAATAGACTGTATTGCGAATGCGGGGGTGGCAATAATCCTGCATCCCGCCAATTACCGGGCCGGTCTGCATGGTATATGCCACAGCAAGCTCGGTTTGTGGGTCTATCAGCAGGTAGGGGCCTGTTGCGCCGCACCACCCAAACTCTCTGATAGTTCCGTTGCTGCCAGCTTCCCGGCAGCACACCATGGAACGGCCGGCAAAGCTCCATCCGTATCCCCGGTACCAGGGATACGCCTGGATACTCATGAGCTTAAAATCCTCCATGGGTTGTCCGGAGAGTTGATTGGTTCCCATAAGCTCGACAGTGCCGCTGTTGAGGATCCGTCGCCCGTTCCAAATTCCGCCCTGCGCCAGCATGCCGGCCAGGACCGACAGGTCGTGAAGTGTAGATACCAGCCCCCCGCCGCCTGATTGGAGTTTGCCGCCGTTTGTTTCGGTGATATTTGGCTCTCGGGTGATATCGGTCCAGCCGTCATGGATTCTGTATGTCCGGGCTTTTCGCTTCTCGAGTTCCTTTGTACAGAAAAAGGTCGTGTCTGTCATTCCCAGAGGCTGGAATATTTCTTTCTGGAAAAACTCTTCCAGCGTCATGCCGCAGACCACTTCAATGACTGCACCCAGTACATCGAACCCCAGACCATATTTCCAATGGCTACCCGGATTAAATTCAAGGGGGATCTCACTGATTCTTTGGGCCAACTGCTGGTTTGTCAGCTTGTAGATGTCCCCCAGCTTCTCCTTGTAATCCACAGCGGTGGGCGTTCCTTTTCCTGCGTACGGAATACCCGACGTCATGGTAAGCAGATGTCTGATAGTCAACGAAACTGTAGCGGGATGACGAATGATTTCTCCTGATCCGTCGCAGACCTGATAACTCAGATCCCGAAAACAAGGTAGATAATGCGCTACGGAATCGTCCAGCAGAAGTCTGCCTCGTTCGTAGAGGATCATTGCGGCAACGGCAGTAACGACCTTTGTACATGAGGCTACACGGTAAACTGTATCTGCTGAGATATCCGTTTGGGTTTGCAGATCTGCTTTGCCGCGGTATCCGGTATAAAGCTCTTTGCCATGGTGCAGGACCGTCAGGGCGCACCCCGGAACTCCGGCCAGGACAAAATCCTCTAACAGCTGATCCAGTGTTTCTTGCATTCCCATCTCAGAACCTCCGTTGTACACGGTTTGATCAAACCGAAACGAGAGTGCGGATCGCTTCGCAATCAGAACGGATGACCGTAGATATATCCGCCCCCAGGCCGTAGGTTGTCGGAGCGTGATAATCCGACTCGGAAATATACCAGTTGTCGTACTGTTTTTCCTTCAACAGTTCAATCAGGGCCTTGATATTTCCGTCGCCTTCGCCTGCGATCCGTCCACCTTGCCTCTGGTGCACGTGATTGTACTTACGGTCCTTGACGTGGATATGGTCAATCACCGACAGGTCGATCTTCTGCAACTCCTCCATGGGCTCGCCGAGGCCTAGGGAAAAGGGGTTGAGCAAATCGTAATTCAACCGCAGTTCGGGAATGCTGTCCAATACTCTGAACAGACGCTCCAGAGAAACAGCGGGTTCATACGCGATATAAATGCCTCGGTCCTTTCCGTATTCTACAGCGAATTTTAAGTGATCGATCAGGTTCTGCAGATCGTAATCATTTTTTACCATCGCGCCGAAGAATGCAGAAATATTGACGCAAGGAATAGACATCGCACAACACGCATCCACACCGTTTTTAATACTCAGTGTTGCCGCCTCGCCCTCGGGGCTGTTCATCGGATATATATGTCCGCCATCACGAACCAGCGTATGAAGATGCATACTGTGAATGGTCAGTCCGGTTCGTGCCGCTGCCTCCAGATATCCCTGCTGGATGAACTCATTTAGCATAGGAAATCCCTTCTGGGATCCTCCCAGGTCTCCCAACTGAATCCCGTCAAATCCGGTGTGCGCGGCGAAATCCACTGAGAACGGCCCGTTTACCGGCAAACACCATTCACATACGCCTACTTTACTCATCCGTTATTCCTCGCTTCTCTTCAGAGTTGTCCGGGCGGTTCCGTCTCAGAGGTCGATCCACTTCTTGTTCTGCTCGGACTGTCTGACTGCCTCACAGACGCGGATTACTTCCCAAGCGTCCTCAAAACTGGGGTTGTACTTTTCGCCCTTAACATACGCATTGATGACTTCATAAGCCTGGAAAGCCATGTTGTCCGCCACGCCTACGCCGAAACCGGGAAGCCTGGGCACACAGTTTCCGTACGGATGGCCGGGGCCCATCAACAGGTTCTTAAAACCGGTGGTGTTACGGTCGCCGGTAGAAACGGCCAGCTGGAACACAGAGGGGTTGGCGCCGGACCATCTCATGCTGCCTTTGGTGCCGTGGACCTCGAAGCTGATATCCTCGCCGGCACCGGTGTAGGCAAAGGACTGATACAGAGAGGCGGTCACGCCGGACTTCATCTGCGCAACGATCATGGCGAAATCCTCGTTTTCGCTCTTTACCATGGGGATCGTAGCGGGGTCCTCACCCTCCAGAGGCAGACGGGCCGGCAGTAGGGGAGTCAGGGGATAGGCTTTTGCCACAACAGATTCATACTGGTCGTCCAGGATATACCGGCACATGTCTACGATATGGCTGCCGGAGTCTGCGAAACCACCGGAGATCTTCCAACTGGTACCGTGTCTGGCAAACTTTCTGACAGAGACGATGTTCTGGCAGTATCTTCCGTTATAGAGCAGGACCTTGCCGATGACCCCTTCCTTGATGAGCTGTCTGGCATACTGCACGGCGGGCCAGCGTCGTTTATTGAAGGCTGTGGCTGTACGGGCATTGTACTGCTTGACCACCTCCATCAGCCGTTCACCGTCTTCAATGGTGGTGACCAAGGGCTTTTCGCAGAACACAAATTTGCCCGCCTTTATGGCATCAATAGCCATATCCACATGCAGGTGAGCCGGCGCGCAGATATCTACGATGTCGATGTCATCGCGCTTCAGGATCTCGTGATAGTCCGTGGTGTATTCTTCGTAGCCCCACTGACGGGCCCGCTCCGCGACCAGAGTAGGATCAGAATCACAGAGAATCTTCCGAACAGGAGTCGCCGCAATATCCGGGCAGCTCACCGGAGCCAGGGCGTAGGCCTTGGTGTGCTCTTTGCCCATAAAACCGGTGCCTATCACCGCTACATTTACTGTCTGCCTGTTTGTTGCCATTTCCATTGAAATCTTCTCCTTTTCCTTTGAATGAGAGCACAGCGCTCCAAATTACTTGATTTCTAGTCCGTTCAGGCCCAGCAGATAGTCTCGGGACACGGCCAGGCTTTCAAACTTATCGGGATAAGTCGTGTGATCCTGCTCAACGAACATATACGGAATATTGAATTCGTTGGCGGCGTTGATGACTTCCTGCCACTTGATGATGCCTTTTCCGCATTCGATAAAGTCTTCCGGCACGACCATCTTATAGGCACTGAACTTTTCCTTGTTGTCCCAGCAGATCAGCTCCTCCGGAAGATCCTTGGCGATGTTGATGTGATCCAGGCGGTTGAAGGGGAAGTCCTTGCAGTGGAACCGCTTGATCCTGTTCCCCAAGCGCTTGATATTCTCCACCGGATCCACCAGGCCGCGAACGCCCCAGTATACATCCCAGTCAAAACCAACGTAATCAGGATCCAAACGCTCGATCATCAGATCCAGAACCGGCTTCCCGTTAAGCTTCTGCTGCTCGTGGAAATGGTTGTGATAGGTCCAGACCATGCCCGCTTCCTTGCAGCGTCTGCCCAACTCATTGTAGGCATCCATGCGACGGTTGAAGAACTCCTCGTCCACAAAATAGTCGTTGGTCAGGCCAATCGCCGTGCAGCCGGCCTCGCTGTACCAGTCGATGATCTTCTGTACTTCGTCGAAGTTAAACACCAATTCTCTGGGGTTTTCGCTTTTGAAAATACAACCGGTAAGCTTCATACCGTAATCGTCAAAGATTCGAACCGCCTCCTGGGGGGTAAATCCCAGTCCTAGTCCGTGATCTTCCTCCGTAACAACGGCAAGCCACTCGACATAGTGCAGGCCAAGATCACTGACCTTTTTCAGCGTTCCATAGAAGTCCCGCTTGAAATCGTCTCGCATGGTAAAGCTTTGAACACCAAGTTTCATTTCCCTTGCCCCTCTTAAATAATGATTTGAATTCTTTGATACCCTCAGTTAATCCTGGAATAGGGCACATAGACATATCCGTCCATAATCTTTCTCGCCGTTCTGTAAACGCCCACCTTCTCCAGCAGGCTGTTTTGGATTTCCACGGTGACCTCCATCGGGCCATAAGGCTGACCGATCAACAGCACGCTGCTGTTTTTGGCTCTGTCGCTGAGCACGTCGTTAACCACCGTACCAGGGATATTCGCTGCCGCGCCAGTGGAGACCGCTGCTGTAATCATGTAGGCCCGGTGCATTTTCTGCATAGACGCCAATCTTGCCACCAGATCCACGTCTTCTCCATGGATTTGAATGCCTTCCGGGTTGATGTAATCCACAGCCTTGCTGACAAAACCGATTTTCGGATAAGCTGGCGACTGCTGCGTGGCCAGCTTCCGATCAGGGACGATTCCAATCATCTCCGCAGCGACACTGCGGATGGCCTCGATCCGCTCCAGGACCTCAGGCATGGCCTCCACCTCTGTGGGAAGCTCGGTCCCCTTCAGGCCGATTTCCTCTGGGATCAGATAAACGACAGGGTTCCCGGCATCTACGATGGATACGGTGTATTGTTTTCCATCACCGATCTCGATGTGATCCTTTACGTTTCCGGTGGGCAACAGTGATCCTGTAATCGAGCCGGCAGGATCAAAGAAATCCAATTTGACCGCCGCACCGGTGCCTGGGACGCCGGGAATGGAGAGATTGCCGTCAGAAAGCGCAAAACCGTCTTTGACCGGATAGGTCGCATGGATGATTTTCTGGGTATTTGTGTTGTAAATCCGAACCAACGTTTCCGGCTCTGTCACTTTCAATAGGTTCTGCGAAATTGCGAACACACCGACTCCTGCCGTCAGATTTCCACAGTTTCCGCGCCAGTCGATCATTCCCTTGTTGATGCTGACCTGCCCAAAAGTGTAATCCACATCGGCGTCCTCACGTTGGGAGGGGCCAATGATACACACTTTGCTGGTCAGAGAATTTGCACCACCGAGGCCGTCAATCTGGCGGATATCCGGGCTTCCGAACACGGAAAGGATGATTTTATCCCGCAGTTCTCCCGCCGGAGGCAGAGTGCTTTCTAGAAAATAGATTCCTTTACTCGTTCCTCCGCGTATAATAGAGCAAGGCAGTATTAGTGATTCTCGATACATCGCAATTCCTCTTTTCTCCATAGCTTCTTCAAATTGTACTTCCTAGCCTAGATTTGTTTTTATTATATCTGTGGTTCTTTGGATGGAAAAGCAGTATAAATTTGGGCGCTTGTACCAAAAAGTTGCATGCATTCACGAAATATCGCTGCGCAATCCCTTCTATTTAGTACATATGAACAAAACAAAGCCTCTGTTCTTGGCAAGTGCAATTATTAGTTCAATGGCTGCAACATAATAATTCACCTGGAACAACTTGCTTTTCCGTTCATTTTGTGAAATAGTAGGGATGGTATCATCCATTTCCCCCTATGCGGCGCCGTCTTAGGATGATGCACCAATCACTCTCTCATTTTGGATTTTCAAAGGAATCACGCTTATGGCAATGTTAAACAATTATGAATACTTTATTGCTTTGGCCGAGGAGCAGAGTATCTCTAAAGCGGCTGACCGTCTTTTTATTTCACACCAAGGCTTAAGCCGGTACCTCAAGCGTCTGGAGGCAGAATGCCAAGTTGAGTTGTTTGAACACTCCTCAAAGCTGAAGCTGACCGCTGCCGGTGAACTATATTTGAACATGCTCCGAAATATTGAGTTTCTGGAGCGAAATTGGGAAAGTCAGCTGCAGCACTTGCGTACCCATTCCCAGGGCGTCATTCGCATCGGCACCACCCTCGGCCGTTACCGGCAGCTTTTCCCGGATATCATGGCGGAATTTAAGAAGCTCTATCCTGATGTGACCATTACCCCTATTTGCGATAAATCCTCCGCGTTAAAGGAAAAGTTATTAAAGAACGAGCTGGACCTGGTGCTGCTCCCCGATTACGCCCTGAATACCAACCGGATCTCCCGCATAACGCTGTTTACCGAAAAACTGTTTTTTGCCATCAATGACGATATGCTCCGGCAGTTTTTTCCCGATACATATCCGCAATGTATCCGGCAGTTTTCCCGGGGGATCACCTTTGAAGACATGGCGCGTATCCCGCTGGTGGTGAATGATAACGACTTTGCCTCCCGGGATATTGTGGAACAAGCATCGGCGGAGGAAAATCAGGTGCTAAATATCGCTATGGAGATCAATCCTATGGATCTTCATCTGATGCTCACAGCTCGGGGCATCGCAGCCAGCTTTGTCTGGAGTATGTATTTGCAGATTGTCGAGGAACTGAATCAGTCACCTGGCTTGAGCCACACCCATGTGTTCCCCATTTGCGGCGTGGAGGAGGGGCTGAACTTCTGTTTGATGACGGTCAAGGGCCGGATCTTGCCTCCATACGGCAACGATCTTGTTGCCCTGATCAAAAAAATGTCCCAGAAATATCAACCATACTGCTCGGAATCTTATTTGACCTACCCGACGTACCTTTGAATCCATACGGAACAGCAAGAGCCTCCCACTTGACAAAGCGGGAGGCTCTTGCTGTTTGGAGATTACCACTGCTCGAAGTGGAGAATCTCATCAAGATTCACACGAGGTCTGGCTTCGGGCACCTCATCCGGTACACCTACGGTAAGAACACCGGTGACGTACATATAAGACGGTACGCCTAAGGCCTGTTGCATATCGGCCTGTCCGTACCAGGCGGTCCAGCAGGTTCCGAGTCCCATCCGCTCTGCCTGTAACATGAGGTACGCGGCACCGATCGCGGAATCACGGAGGATCTGCTTCAATTCATAAGCGGGCGTCCATTGGTTTACTTCCACGGTTGGATCAGGGATCCTGCAAGTCAGATCCGCGAGGCAGGCGATAATGACAGGCGCTGTCAGCATCCATTGTTGATCGTGATCGACTTGTACGATTTTTTTCCGCTTCTCCCGGTCCCGGATGACCAAAAAACGCCAGGGCTGTTTGTTGCTCCCAGAGGGTGCCAAGCGGGCTGCCTCCACAATTTCTTTAATGGCCTCGTCAGAAATATCCACATCTTTGTATTTCCGGATACTCCTTCTGGAGACGATCTCGGGAATCAGATTCATCGTATAGTCCTCCTTTATCCTGTAGTGTGTACTGTTGTGGAAACTCATGGCTGTATATATAAGTAAAGTGATGCCGGCTTTTGTGTGAGATCCTGAGACGGACGACAAATATAGAAACTTGGGAAATTGGTTCCTGTGGGCGGCAGTCGGCTGCTATCTGATTGCAGGATGAGGAACCGGAGATAGCAGTAGCAACTCTGATTGAAAATGACATACAATCTATGTTTCCTTTGCATCATTCTAATCCATAGCAACGCAGTATCAAAGCATCTCTTTATTGGGCAATTGTACCTTTTGGTTGCGTCCCTTTGAACGAAAACAGCGCCACAGACAATAGACCTCTTCGCTCTATCCTGTGTGTTTACGGGAACCTGTATGCCCGTCCGTTAACAGATTTGTCCGTGCAGATGAATATGCGTGATTTGTTATCCAAATACGCCAAAGCATAGCAATCCGAGTACCGCGCTGAGACAGATCATTTTTGGAATATATACAATACAACGACATGAAAATACAGATTTGACAAAAAATATATGTGCCCCAAGACTTACGGCACTGTTTACTCGCTACAATTGTCAAACTCCCGTCTGTTTTACCCCCTGTTGAACAGTTTCCAGTATGCATTAATGTAAAGTCAGCACAATAGAAATGGTTTCAATACTTCCTTTTCAATCATGGAGGGTGTATAATGACACAAAGCTGGCCTATATGTTATCTATCGTGTGCCGTGATCATCAATACATCCGGTGCAAGCAGATAGTTTTTGATCGACAATTCACTGCAGAAGAGAGGGATTCCTATGCTGGATAAATATTCCTATTTTATTACTTTGGCTGAGGAAGAGAATATCGTAAAAGCAGCTGAAAAGCTTTTTGTATCCCACCAGTGTCTCAGTAAATACTTGAAGCGCCTGGAAAAGGAATACAATGCGACATTCTTTGATCGCAACCCACGGCTGTCAATCACACCGGCAGGAATGGCTTATCTGGAAACAGTAAGACAGGTGAGGGACCTTCATGATAATTTGGTGGACCAGCTGGCCAATATCCAGGATTCCAAAAAGGGGATTCTCCGCTTTGGCACAACGGAAGCGAGATATCGAATTCTGGTCCCTGCATTTGTGCCGAAGTATAAAAAGCTCTATCCGGATGTGACGCTGGAGACCCGGTATGGATCGACCGCTGAGTTGTGTGATGCGATTCTGAACAACAAATTGGATGTGGCGCTTTTGAACCAAAGTGCAAAAGCACATAACCAGTTGGATATGCGTCCGGTGCTGGAAGAAAAGCTCTATCTGGTCATTTCCGATGAAATGCTGCAACAGTATTTCCCCGAAACATGGCCCTATTGTAAGTATACCTTCCGAAGAGGAATAAATCTGAAGGATTTTAACCATGTTCCCTTTGTTTTCAGCTCAAAAAAAGCAAATATGGCGAAGCAGGTTTTGGAACCGTACCTTCAGTTTTATCAGATCGAGCTCAGTAATGTTGCCGAAATTGAACAGAGTGATTTACAGTATATGCTTACAGCGCAAAGCTATGCGGCCAGCTTTTGCTGGTCGATGTATATCCCGACGATCCTGCGGGAAAACAAGACCGGAGAATATGACCATCTGAATATTTATCCGATTAACGACCCCTTGGGGCGGAACAGGCTCATGATGGTAACAAGAAAAGGAAAGTATTTTCAGGAGTATGGGAAAAAATTTATGAAAATGGTTAAAAATACCTGCATTACTTACTCTGAGATGGAACTTGATGATGATTGATCCTGATTCTTGATCAACTGCGTTCAAAAATTTCTGAGGATGAATTGTGCCAGAAACGGCAGACGCCGCCGCTGGGCTGGTGCCGGCAAGGAAAATCGCGTATTCTGGCGCAATTCAGACCTGGAAGAAGGAAAGCGTTTATGAAAGAAGCAGCATAAAAGCGGTATGGAGGAAGCGGCCGTTGTATGTAGTGACAACAGAAAAGCTCTGGTTGCTGATTCATGGATGTGTAAATGTCTGTGAATCAGTAATTTTTATGCACAATGCGTCCTAAAAGCGTGATAATTACACAAAAAACGGTTGACTTGCCCATGAAACTGCGCTTTTGCGGAGAATTACTTAGGCGTACTGCTCAAAATTCGAATATGCAACTCCTCGTTGCAGTGGTGTGAAAAGTCTCCGCTTTTATCCTGGTGCAATACGATGTAGAATATAGTCAAAACACGGGGGTTCCATTACTGAACATGGCAAATGAGCGAACTGCTCTTTAAGGAAAGGAGAAATACAATGGCTTTTTTGAACGAAGATGTACTGAAGGTACTGCAGAAAGAGAGCATTATGGACCCGCAGCAGCGCTGGATGCGCAGCCTGATCGGAGATTCCAGTCTCATTCCATCCGGCAACAAGCCCAAGAGCGTGATCATCCGTGAGGATATGCGTTCCGTATTCAACACGGAGGGTGTTGTTCCTACCATGAAAGGTACCATGCAGATCCTCGAAAAGCTGGAGGAGGCTGGTGTGCAGGAGGCAGAGATTGGCTATCCCCACACCAAGGAACACAACGAGTTTGCTCTGGCCGCCAAGAAGGCTGGCTTTAAGATCAAGCTGGGCGCACATATTAACGCCCGCGCCAAGGACTACAAACAGAACATCGATCTGGCCGTGGACAACGGTTACGATATGGTGAACTTCGTTGCCGGCGGAGACAGGATCCGTACCATTTCTGAGCACGGTGTGGCCGGCAGCGAGCAGAAGCTGATGGACCAGGTCGCCGAAGCTATCATGTATTCCAAGAGCCGCGGCATTATGACCAGCGCCGGCGGCAGCTCTCCCAGCAAGCTCGACACCTTTGTCAATATGTGCAAGGTGATCAAAGAGGCGGGCAGTGACCGTATCGTCATTTACGATGGCCGCGGTTGGCAGATGCCGGACACCATTCAGATGATGGTTCGTCTGTGCCGGGATATCGTTGGTCCTGAGACCGGCATTTTCCTGCACTGCCACAACGACTTCGGTCTGGCGGTCGCCAACACCGTCATGGGCCTGAAAGCGGGAGCCAACGGCGCCGATACCACCGTAAACGGTCTGGGTCACCGTACCGGCAATGCAAACCTTGAGCAGGTCGTTGCCGCTACCAAGGTCCTGGCCGACATCGAGACCGGTATTGACATGAGCAAGCTGGGCGGTATCTGCCGTCTGGAGGAAGAACTGTACGGGATCCCCATTCCCAAGAACGCTCCCATAACCGGCGAATGGATCTTCTCCTACCTGGGCCGTAAGATTCCCTTCTGTCTGCGCGGCGACTGGTATGTCTTTGAGAACATCGTTGCCGAGGAGCTGGGCATGAAGCGCAACATCATTTGGGCGCCCACCACACCTCCGGGCCGCGAGGGTGCGATCCCCTCCAAGCTGGATCAGATGGGACTGGAGGCTTCCGATGAGGAAATCGACGTGATCTACGAAAAGATGATCGAGGGCTGTAAGAACAGCTCCCGCGGCTATGTTACCGACGAGGAGATGGCTGAGATCATTCATCAGGTGCTTGGCAAGTAACAGACAAAGGAGAAGACAATGAATAAGGATTATTTGAGTGTGTTCGAACCGTATCTGCAGCAGATCGCAGACGAATCGGTTCGTGAAAGCGTAGTTGCCATCTGGAACGATTTGTTTGCCCAGAGCAAGTGGAACGATATCTTTGACGCTCCCTCCGAGCTGAACGAGACTGCGATTACCCTGGTACAGCACAGCGCAAATGTGGCCGCCTATGTCATCGCGCTGGCCAAGGTCTATGGCCCGGCCTATGCGCACAAGGGTATGGTGTTCAACATGGATGTGCTGATCGCCGGTGCTCTGCTGCACGATGTCAGCAAGCTGATGGAGTATGAGCCGACCGTAAAGGGTCCTGTTCGCTCCGAACTGGGCAAGCTGTACGGCGAAAACTTCTTCGTGGTCAACCAGATCCTTGAGAAGAAGCTGCCCTTTGAAGTCATGCATATCGTGGTTGCCGACGCTTCCAAGACCAAGCCCGCTCCCGCCACCCGGGAAGCATTGCTTGTCTACTTTGCAGACCGCATTGATATGGATATCCGCAACAATATGGCCGGTCGCGATCAGCGGGCCAAGAACGCCAACTATCTTGTGACGCACAACGACTGAGGAGGGCTGAAAACAGATGAGCAAGTTTACGATTAAGAGTTTTGAGCCCCTGCTGGCACAGATCGAAAACGAGACCCTGCGGCAGCAGGTGCTGGACGTCTACGAAGAGATCATGGCTCAGAGCGAGTTTGAGAGGTTCGAGGACGTTCCCATGGTACACAAGGACCACTCCAAGTGGAACTGCCAGCTGGTAGAACACGAGACCAACACCACCACCGCTGCTCTGGCAGTGGCCGAATGTGTGGAAAAGGCCTACGGCATCAAGCTGGACAAGGACATTTTAATCGCAGGTGATCTGCTCCACGACGGCTCCAAGCCCCTGGAGTACTGGAAGAGCGAGACCGATGTTGGACACACTAAGCTGATGGATCAGGTTGGCCACAGCATGATCGCTGCCAACGTAGCTTACAATCATGGTATGCCCAAAGAAGTTGTGCATATCATCCTTTCCCACACACCGTACTATAAGATGCCCAACGCCTCCATTGAATCTCTGCTGGTGTATTACACTGACGTTCTGGACGGCGAGGTGCGGCGCAATCTGGTAAATCTGGCTGTGAAGGCAAAAAAGACTGTCATGTAATGGTGGATAACTATGGATGATATTTTATTGAAAAAGATCAAGCGCGCCAAGGGAAACATTGCCCTGAGCATCGGCGCGATCCTGCTTTCGCTGTTTTTCTTTGTGGAATCCAACCGAATCAAGGACGGCGCCCACTCGGTTGTCAGTTCAAAGCTGTTCCCCCGCATTTATGCCGGTGTTATGCTTGTCTGCGCATTGGCCATTTTGGTCAACGCCATCAAAGCTTACAGCAGTGTTCCCAAGGAAATTCGGGATAAGGACAAGCTTACCAAGGAAAGCATCGCAGGCTATGGCAGAGTTTTGGCTGTGTTTGCCGTGCTGCTGGTAACCGCCATCGTCTACAAGCCTCTGGGCTTCCTGACCGTGACCCCCTTTACCATGTTCCTGATTTTTATCATCATCGAAAAGCCCGAAAAGCGAAACTACCCTCTGTTCCTGGGTCTTTCGATCTTCTGTCCCATCGTCGTGTACTTTGCATTCTACTACCTGTTCTCGAATCTGCTGCCGATGGGGATTTTGAAACCGTTCCTAATTCAGTTTATGTAATGGAGGATGACCATGGAAGGCGTACAACTTTTTGGAAATGGTCTTTCGACCATTCTGACCAATCCGCAGTATCTGCTGTTGGTAGTAGTTTTTGTGGCTTTGGGCATTCTGCTGGGGGCCCTCCCCGGCATTTCGGTTAACCTTTCCCTGATCCTTTGTCTGCCCATGACCTATACCATGGACAGCGAGACTGCTATGACCGTGCTAATCGCCTGCTATGTAGGCGCACTGTCCGGCGGTTTGATTTCCGCTATCGCGCTGAACATTCCTGGTACAACATCGTCGATTGCAACCTGCTTCGACGGTCACCCCCTGGCTCGCAAGGGTGAGGCCGGCCGCGCTATCGGTGTGGGCATTCTGACCAGTACCGTGGGCGGCGTTCTCAGCTATATTATGCTGATTCTGGTCACTCCTCTAATGGCGTCTATCGCTCTGGAATTCGGTCACTGGGAGTACTTCGCTATCGGCATCTTCTGCCTGACCATGATTATCGACATTGCCGGCGAGGATGTTCTGAAGGGCATTCTGGCTGCTCTGTTTGGCATGGTTCTGGCCTGCACCGGTAATGATCCCATCAACGGCTCTGTTCGCTTCAATCTGGGCTTCAGAGCCCTGGACGGCGGCGTGGTTATGACCGCTTTGATGTGCGGCATGTTTGCCGTGCCGGAGATCATGAAGCTGGCTTACAACCGCGACGATGAATCCCTCGGCCGCATGAAGGTTGAGAAGTTCCGTGGCTACGGCATCGGCTTTAAGGACTATCTGGCTCAGTGGAAAAACGTTCTGCGTTCTACTTTGATTGGTACATATGTTGGCCTGCTGCCCGGCATCGGCGCATCCAGCGCCAGCCTGCTGTCCTACACCACAGCCAAAGCTCAGTCCAAGAACAAAGATGAGTTCGGCAAGGGAAGCTACGAAGGTCTGATCGCGTCCGAAACCGCCAACAACGCCTGTATGGGCGGCGCTATGATCCCCATGCTGGCACTGGGTATCCCCGGCAGTTCTGCCGCTGCTATTCTGATGAACGCCCTGACCTTGCACAAGGTTTCCTGCGGTCCGCTGGTATTCTCTCAGAGCGGCGACCTGATTTACTTCGTCTTCGCCGTCTGCCTGGTTTCCGTTGTGGTCATGTGTGTGGTTGAGCGGCTGCTGCTGAACGGCTACCTGAAGGTTCTGGGCGCACCCCGCCGTATCCTGATGGTCGTAGTCATCCTGATGTGCCTGGTTGGCTCCTACAGCTCTCGTAACAACGTGATGGATGTGTTTGTATTTGCCATCGGCGGCACCATCGGCTACTTCCTGCAGAAAGTCCATATCTCCAGTGCACCGATCATTTTGGGCTTTATCATTGGCCCTATCATCGAGCTGAACTTCGCGCGCGCCATTAACCTCAGCCGCGGCCACTGGCAGGATATCTTCTCTCGCCCCATTACCATGATTTTCCTGGTGGTCGCGCTTCTGGCCTTCGCAAACTCTATCCGCAAGACTGCCAAAGCTTCGAAAGAACGTCGTGCTGCTGAGGCTGCAGCGGAAAAAATTTAAACACATTTAAACACAAAAGAAAAGGAGAAAACGATCATGAAAAAACTGATGTCTCTGATTTTGGCCAGCGCTATGGCACTCTCTCTGGTTGCCTGCGGCAGCAACAGCACTGCTTCTTCCGCCTCCGCTGCCTCCACACCTGCGTCCTCCAATACCGCTGAGACTCCTGATGCACCTGCCAGCAACTACCCCAACCATGCGATTGAACTGCACACCCATAAGTCCGGCTCTACTGTTGAGATCAATACCCGTATCTTTGCTCCCTTCCTGAGCAAGTATCTGAACGGCACAAACGTTTTGGTTGTTAACGATGATACTATGGAGACGGCTTTCCAGACCACAGTAAACGCCGATCCCGATGGTTACGTTATCTCCTCCACCACCTGCAATGTTCAGCTGCGTGATGCTACCGGCGGCTTGACCTTCGATACCGTGGACGATGTTCGCTTCGTTGGCACCTTCACCGTTGGTGGCGGCTACTTCGTTGCCGTTACCAAGGACTTTGCTGCAAAGCACAACATTGCTACCTTCGACGACCTGATTGCTCTGACTCAGGCTGAGCCCGACCAGTACACCATCTCCACCTCCATTGGCGCGATTTCTGAGCTGGCTACCTACTCTATCATTGAGGATTGTAAGATGCCCGCTTACCCTGTTGACCTGGCTGACTCCAACACCCGTCTGACCGCTTTCCTGAAGGGTGACCTGGACATCTTTGTTGGCAACTGGAGCACCATCCAGCAGTATGTTGAGACCGGCGACGTGCTCTGTCTGTGCTTCTACGGCGATGAGCGCAGCCCCTTCGTTCCCGATTATCCCTGCACCAAAGAGCTGGGCTACAGCGTTCTGCCTGCCGACAACTACTACTACATCAGCTGCCCCAAGGACACCCCCGACGATATCTTCAACGTTCTGTGCGCCGCCGTTGAGGCTGCAGCCAATGACCCCGAGTATGTCGAGGCCATCGAGGGCAACGCTGCCCGCGCCTGCTTCAAGAACAGCGAAGAGACCTATGAGATGCTGAAGTCCATGCGCGAGGTTCTGAAGCAGTTTGCGTAAGTTGGGTCGGTGTGTCTCCTTGTCAGAATCGTACGTTTATAACAACTGCGGCAGACCTTCGGGTCTGCCGCAAGAACTAAAAACAAAAAAGGAACATCGGTAAAATGAAAATTTGGTATCAGATGGGTGGAACCTATCGCTATGGCGAATTCTATGCAGATTTTGCTGCCCGCCTCGAAAAGCGTGTAGCTGAGATTGTGCGCGAGGATACCGAGGTGTACATCACCGGTCTCCCCAAGATGGATGATATTCTGGCAGAGTCTCGTTTCTGCGAGTTCTACCACAACAATCAGATTATCAACAACGCTCTGCGTGCGGAAAAAGAAGGCTACGATGCCTTTGTCATTGCGTTCCCCATGGACGGCGCACTGAAAGAAGTCCGTGAGATTCTGAATATTCCCGTGATCGGCATTTTCCAAACGGCCTGCCTGACTGCCTCCATGCTGGGTTATCGCTTTACCTGCGTGACCGGCAGTGACCACCTCAGCGAGCGCTATCGCCAGATGGCCGACGGCTATGGATTTGGCGACCGTTACCTGCCGAACAACTACGTAATCGATTTTGGCGGCCGTCAGGGTCAGTACCATAACTACGACAAGGGAGATTCCTTCAAGGCAGCCTTTACTGAGTTGGGCCGTCAGGCAATCCGCGACGGCGCCTCCGTCCTGATTCCGCTGTCCAACGGTGTGCTCTCTCAGGCCTATGCTTGCGGCCTGACCAAAGAGGGAATCGACGGTGTGCCTGTTCTGGACTGTGTTGCACTGGCGCTGAAGGCAGCTGAGGCCATGGTCGACCTGCAAAAGCTGGGAGTTCACGCTTCCCGTAAGGTCGGTGTGTATAAGTATATCGAACCCGAGCTGCGCCAGCGTATTATCGACACCTACAAGGATGGGCATAAGATCATCGAGCCGTAAGAGGAACAATACATGAAAAAAGTAATGGTGATTCTCGCCCAGGGTTATGAAGAGGGCGAAACTGTCGAGATCATTGATATTCTCCGCCGTGCAGGCTTCCAGGCCGACAGTGTAAGCATCACGGGCGAGTATGTGGAGAGCCAGGGCCACATCGTCCTCAAGGCAGACCGTGTTATGGGCGATGATGTGTCTGAGTTCCACGACTACGACATGATCGTGCTGCCAGGTGGCTGGGCCGGTACGGACAATATGATGAACGACCCCCGTGTGATCGAACTGGTTCAGTATTACAGTGCCAATGACAAGTATGTTGCAGCTATGTGCGCGGCCCCCAATGTATTGGCGAAGGCCGGCGTCATTACCGGAAAGACCATGACTGCCTACCCCGGTCAGAAGACGGAGCCGTTCTATAAAGATGCCCATTATGTAACAGACACCGTAGCGTTTGACGGCAAGCTGGTCACCAGCCGAGGCCCCGCAACCGCGCTGCCCTTCGCATTTGCGTTGGTAGATGTGCTGGGCGGAGACAGTGCCTTTATCAAGGGCCGACTGCTGTATAACGAGCTGAAGACCTACCCTGACGGGATTTAGCAGGACTATATCGGGCAGCCTGCTTTCAGAGGATGTCTGATGCGTATGATAAGAGCTTTGCTCCCAGGCGGAATAGGTCTGCGTGGGAGCATTTTATTTATTCGCAGGCCAGTACCATGCTCCCGCAGTTTTTGATAAGGAGTAGATATGGAACATTTTGTATTCTTTCCCTTAACGATTGCAATCGCAGCCGTGGGCGGATTATTGGCTAAAAAGTATCACTTGCCCGGAGGGTATCTGATCGGAGTCATTATCACGACGGCTCTTTTTATGGTGATCACCGACAAGGGCATTTTTTATCCGCGGGTCCGCACGGGACTACAGGTGTTTTCCGGTATGCTGATTGGCTCACGAATGGGAAAAGATGTGTTGCATAACATTAAAAAACTGTGGCCCTCGATCATTGTAATGACTGTTATGATGCTCTTCATGAATGTTGTGTTTGGCATGATGAATTATGCCTTCAGCGATTTGGACCCTGCCACAGCGCTCTTTGCCGTGACGCCCGGAGGCGTGAATGACATCAGCATGATCGCCGCTGATTTTGGCGCCAATGCCGCTTATGTTGCGGTCCTGCACGTTGCCAGGATCCTTTTGGTGTATAGTCTGGTACCGCCGTTGGCCCGCTTTGTGCACAAGAAGAATGTAGCTGCCGGCGGGAAGGAGAGGCGTACCGAACTAATTGCATCCGAAGCTGTAGGTACAAACCCGAAAGATTTTTGGTGGATGCTGCTGCTTTCGGTCTGCGGGGGATGTATTTTCTATCTGTTAGGCGTTACGGCCGGAGCCTTAATCGGCTCCATGCTTGCCAGCGGCTGCTTCTGCGTGATGAGGGGACGGCAAAAATATCCGCCTCAGCTCAAAAAAATTTTGCAGATCGGCAGCGGTGCCTATATCGGCGTGAAATTCACACGCTCCCTATGTGCGAATCTGGGGAACCTTCTGATACCGCTGTTTATCTCCTTCCTCTGTGTAGTCTCTTTTACACTGGTCATTGGATTTGCCATCAGCAAATTTTCGAACATGGACATTTGTACGGCAATGCTGGCTGCCAGCCCAGGAGGCCTTTCGGAAATGAGCCTGCTGGCTGACGAACTGGATGCCGATACGGTATCGGTGGCGGTCTTGCATGTGTTCCGGTTGTTTATCGTGTTGACGACCTTCCCGTATCTGCTGGGACTCCTGATTCGTTTTACAATGACTTAATCAATTAGATACCTCACAGTGGAGCGCAGAGCTCGATTCGGCGGTCACAAGATTACCAAAAGAAAACGATAAGCAGCATAAAAGCGGTATCAGCTCCGGAAGCCCGGACTGAACCGCTTTTGTGCCGAAGGAGAAAGAGAGAAGAAGAACTCTAGACTGTCGATAAACCCTTCCGGTCCAAGGTTTCGGAGGGAAGGATAGCTTGAAAGGAAAACGTCAGGGTTCCCTTTCTGCTCAATCAGCACAAATTTGAAAACATATTTCATGTTTCAAATTTGCTGAGGATGGAGAAAAGACTTTTTCGACAGCCTCATTCAAAAGGAAAGATGGCCCTGCTGCTCCAGAAAGAAAAGGAAAAAGCTCAGGGCAAGCAGGTCGGCACAGCCGCCGGGGCTGAGGTTCATTTCGATATATTGCTGGTCCAGCTGACTCAAAAGATGGTAAACATTGTCTGCCGTCAGTTGTGGTATCAGCTTGTCCATGTCTTTCCGGCATTTCTCCGCCCGGGCCAGCCCGCCCCGGTGGATCATATTGGTGTCTTCTGTTTCAGCAAGCAGAGCTGCCAGCGTCATTGCGCCAGCGTCATTGAGGGAGAGCCCCTGGGCAGTCCATCGGCGCAGACTGGGTAAACCGATCTCCACCGCTGCCGGAAAGCCCTGGGCCGCCTGGCCCCGCGCTCCGGTGATTTGATGGGCGTGGAAGCAGCGCAGACCGCTGGTTTCTTGGGCTGGAGCAGAACTGAAATCAGATAGGGAGCATTGCCCCAGTTCCCGGCAGAGTTGAAGCACCTGCTCCATGGGAACGGGGATAGGACGGCCAGAGTGTGCCGCCCCAAGGGCACCGCAGAGGATGCCCAGGGAAAAGATCAGTCCCTTGTGGGTGTTGACGCCGCCGGTGGCGGTGTACATGGCCTGTTCCGCCTGCTGCCCTGAAAATCGAAGCTGGCGGAATAGCTCCTCCGCAGGACGGCCGGCGCTGTTCCAGCCGAGGCAGAACATCTCCCGGAACCAGGGGGACAGGGCCGCACTGCTGTCCAGAAAGGTAAAGAAATCCATATCACGGTGGGAACCCGAGTTCAAGCGGTCCACCAAGCCGGGCTTGGGCGTAGTGGAGACCTCATGCAGGAGGGCACGGGTGGCACAGGCGGCGCAGCCGTCAGCAGCCTGGTCCCGGAAATAGCCGTCCAGCAGTTGGGCCACAGCCAGTCGGATGGATTCCGGCGAATGTGCCTGACTGCGGGCGCACACCTTGGCGTCCTGGCTGCACAGCAGACAGCGGCGGCGGGGGTGGCCCAGACTGACCCGGGACAAAGACTCACCCTGGGCGTCCAGCACATCCATGTCATACAGACGCCCAAGGGGGTGGTACTCCTCCAAGGCGGCGGTGCGCGCCTTGACCTGTTGGGGGGGAAGCTCCACACAGAGAAACGCTTCGCTGCCGGTGTCGGTATCGGTCAGGACCTGATGGACAATATGACCACTCAGTTCCCGGTGAAGTTCGTTAAGCCCCTCCTGAAAGGCCATTCGGGCCATGGAGAATTGTTTTACCGGGCCGGGAATGTTCAAGGTGAAGCTGATCAGACAGGGAAATCCACGTTTCAGCAGCTCCTGTTGGCGGCGGACCCGGTCACTCCGGCTTTGGAGGACAGCCTCCAGCGTGATGGGGCTTCCGTCAAAAATGCGGTCAACATCCATGGCGCATCCCCTCAAATTCGGAACTTAGATATTGCCCGGTGGTCTCGGGTACCAGGGAAAGTACCTCACTGCAAACGCCCTTTTCCCGGAGAAGAGCCCGCACACGGGAGGCGCTGATGACCTGTTCCCCGGAAGTGACCCGGGGGATCTCGCAAAATTCAATGCCATACTGAGGCAAAATGGTGCGCATGGCCTGGTTATACCGCGCCGTGGTGGGGTCCAGGGGCTCCTGTCCGGCAAAGCGTTTGGTGATGTGAAGGGCAGGCACAATACACTGTGCGAAGAGGGTAATATCCAGTTCGCATTGCAGGGCTGCGGCATCCTCACCCTCCTTTAAAAAATAGGTGGGGAAGGTGGCGGCGGAGATCATGTAATGTCCGCTGAGGTGTACCCGCACATTGGGCAGATCGGCAACACCGTCCCGCACCAGACGATAGCGCACATCGATGGGGAAGGCGGAACGGTCCTCCTCCACCACGAACAGGTGCAGGATATCGCACTGTCCGGCGGCGTATTCCACCAGGGCACGGTGACCCAGGGTAAAGGGGTTGCAGTTCATCACGATTGCACCGACGCTTTTCTCCTGATCGCCGGGCTGGACCATGGAGGCGGCGAAGGACAGAGGGCCGTCCGGTCGGTTTTCCAGCAACAGGATGTCCTTGGTGCGTGCGACGGGGAAGAACCCGCAGTTGACAAAGAGCGCCTCATTTTTGAGCCGGGTGATGACAAACAGGTCGTAAAATCCGGCGGCAAAGCGCTCTTGAAGTAGGCTGGATACCAGCAGGCCCAGGGCGTTTTGTCCCCGCAGCTCCGGCTCCACCGCAAAGCATTTCAGCAGAGCCTTGGCGGCACAGCCACAGGCTACCAGCGCATCGGTCTCGTCAAAGATGCCGAAGGCAACTTGAATATCCGCCTCGTAAGTCAGGCCGTGACGTGCCAGGAAAGCCTTCAAGTGCTCCAGGTCGGAGGCATACTGAAGGGAGATTTGGGAAACGCGGTATTCTTCCGTCATGGCGGGCACACTCCTTCTCTTGACTGACGTGAGGCGAAAATTCCCTGTTGGCTGAATAGCGGACAGGCGACCGTGTGAACGGCGTTAGAAGCCGTACAGCTCAGCGGGGTTGTCTACCAGCGCCAGCTGGCGGGTGTGGGCGGTGGGGAACCACTGGGCGATCATTTCGGTCAGCTCGAGTTCGTCAGGTTTGACCTTCTCGGTGACATGGGGGAAGTCGGTTCCCCAAACCACTCGTTCAGGGGCAAAGGCGGCAATGGCACAGGCGGTCTCGGTGGCGTCTGCCCAGGGGTGGCCTTTCTTGGTGTTCAGATAGGGGCCGGACAGCTTGATCCAGGTGTTGCCCTTGTCGATTATCTCCTGAAGGAACTTCCAGGCCGGATCCTGGATACCCAGGGTGGGGTCCAGACGGCCCATGTGGTCGATTACCACCTTGCAGTCCAGCTTGCGGATGATGTCGGCCTGCTGGGCAATCTGAGTGGCACTCATGTGCAGCTGCATGTTCCAGCCCATGTCCTTGACCCGCTCACTCAGAGGATAGCAGTCGTCAAAGGAGACCACCGCGTTGTTGGGATTCCATACGCTGAAGCGCAGTCCGCGTACGCCGCCCTCATGGAGTCGGGCCAGTTCCTGATCGGAGACCGTGCTATTCACTACGGCAATTCCCCGGGCGTTATCTGGGCCGAACTTCTGGATGGCGTCCAGCAGGCAGGCGTTATCCAGAGCAAAGGGCTTGGCCTGAACAAACACGGCACGGGGCAGCTGCAGCTGCTTGGACAGCTCCAGATAGGTCTCTACCGTGCCGATCTGGGACGCGGCCTTGCCGTCGTTGGGGAACGCGGGATCAATGATGTGCAGATGGGCGTTGCAGGCGTTTAGGGGCATTTTAAAAGAAAGCATCGACATATCGGGATACCTCTCAATCCTATTTTGTTCTTAAAACTACTGTACCATGTTTGCTTGCAATAGAAAAGCAAAAGAAAAGTAACTTGCTGCAATAAAACGTTGCAGCGCCGGGAGTGGAGCGTGACCGTTATCGGTGTGTCAATATCCCTATATTATAAAAGCAATGTGCAAGGAAAAGTTGCAGGTATTAAAAAAGATGGTGCTTTTCACTTCTAATACAGCTGTGGTACAGTTGAAGTGACTAGACAGACTGCTGTACAGTCTGTCCAAACGGAACGATTCAAATATTATAAATAGGAGGAAGAAAACGCGCTATGGGTAAAACAGCCATTGTGAAGATCATGGAGCGTGCTGCAGGACGAAGCGTCCAGGTGGGCGAGCGGGTCTGGTGCAACGTGGACCTGGCCTCCGCCCGGGATTTCGGCGGTGCCAACTGCGTATTGCAATTTGAAAAGGAGATGGGAAAGGAGGCCAAGGTTTGGGATCCAAACAAGGTAGCCTACACCTTCGATCTCCAGGCCCCTTCTCACTCCGAGAAAGTATCCAATAACCAGAAGATCATTCGGGAATTTGCCAAGCGCCAGGGGATCAAGCACCTGTTCGATATCAACCACGGCATCGGCCAGCATGTCATGCTGGAGGCCGGACTCATCAAGCCCGGCGATGTGGTGCTGGGTACCGACAGCCACATGAATCTGCTGGGCGCGGTGGGCGCCTTCGCCACCGGCGTGGGCAACTCCGACGTGGCTGCTGCTTACATCAACGGCACCAGCTGGTTCCGCGTTCCGGAGACCATGAAGATCGTCATCAACGGCAAGTTCCAAAAGGGCGTGTGTATGCGCGACCTGTTGACTAAGATCGTGGGTGATCTGGGCGCGGGTGGTATGGACTACCTGGCGGTGGAGTTTACCGGCGAGGCAATCGACAACGCTAATCTGGCCGAACGCATCACCCTCTGCTCCATGGTCACCGAAATGAGCGGCAAGGTTCCTCTGATCATGCCCAGCGGCGATGTGCTGACCTGGATGGTGGAGCGGGCCGGAGACGAGGTGCTGGAGCGGGTAAAAGCGCTGTCCGCCGACGCCGACGCGGAGTATTGCAAGGTGCTGGAGTATGACGTGAGCGAGCTGGAGCCTATGGCCTCCTGCCCTGATGCCCCGGACAACGTCAAGACTGTCCGTGAGGTGGAGGGCACCCATGTGGACCAGGTGCACATCGGTTCCTGCTCCAATGGCCGCTATGAGGATATCAAAGCTGCCCACGATGTGCTGATGGCGGGGGGCGGCAAGGTGAACCCCGGTACCCGGGTCATCATTACCCCCAGCACCACCGAGGTGCAGATGGAATGCGTCAAGAATGGCCTAGTCTTTGACTTCCTGGCCGCCGGAATCGTGTTCACCAACCCCACCTGCGCCCTGTGTACCGCCGAGCACTACGGCGCTCTGCCCGCCGGGGATGTGGGCGTAGCCACCAACAACCGTAACTTTATCGGCAAGGTTGGCAAGGGCAGCCACACCTATCTGCTGTCTCCCATGGCTGCTATGGCCACCGCTATCCGGGGCTGCATCACCGATCCCCGCGACATTTTGGGCTGAAGGAGGAACCGAATATGAGCAAGCAAATTGGACGCGCTTGGGTGTTTGGCGATGACGTGGACACCGATCTGATCTATCACAATAAGTATCTGGCCGAAACCGACCCCAACCAGATGCCTCAGTACGCCTTTGAGTATTATCCCGGCATGGAGACCTTCGCCAAGGAGGTCAAGCCCGGCGACTTTGTGGTGGCGGGTAAGAATTTCGGCTGCGGCTCCAGCCGGGAGCATGCGGTCTATTGCCTGCAGTACGCCGGCGTCCCCTGCGTGCTGGCCGAGACCTGCTCCCGCATCTACTACCGCAACGCCATCAACAACGGCTACCCCGTCCTCTTTGTCAAGGGGCTGTCCCAGGCAATCAAGGACGGCTCCATCCGCAACGGTGACACCCTGGAGGTGGATCTGGACACCGGCGCCATCCGTGACGCGGACACCGGGGCCGAGGTTCACGGGGACGCGGTCAGCGATCTGGAGCACGACATTATGGAGGCCGGCGGCCTGTTCCAGTACATGAAGGCCCAGGCGGCCCGCTAAGGCACAGGAGGCAGGAATATGGAGTTGAAAAAACCGGCCATGGCCGGAACGATGGAGTCCAGTGACGTACAGATCACCCTGCGCCCCAATCCCGGTCAGGGCATTATCATCAATCTCCAGAGCGATGTGAAGGTTATGTTTGGCGACGCCATTGAGGAGACTGTACGCGCCGTGCTGGCTGAATTTGACGTGCGTGACGCCCTTGTGGACGTCAAGGACAAGGGTGCGCTGGACTTTGTCATCCGTGCCCGGATGCAGTGTGCGGTCTGCCGGGCCGCCGAAGTTCAGTATGACTGGGGAAAGGGGGATCCCAATGGCTAAGGGAGAATTGATGCGTACCTCCATGTACGCCGGGGGTACCAGCCCCGTCAAAATGATCCAGGCCGGATTTTACAACGAGGATTGCCTAGTCTACGACCTGGAGGACTCCGTCTCTGCGGGGGAGAAGGACGCGGCCCGCTTTTTGGTCTATAATGCGGTGAAGTATCAGCGCCCCAAGGATAAGTACATCCTCATTCGGGTCAACGGCATCTATTCCAAGGAACTGGACGAGGACCTGGAGGCCGCGGTCCGGGCCCAGCCCGATGCCATCCGCATCCCCAAGGTGGAGTACGCCAGCGAAGTGGTGAAGATCGACGAAAAAATCACCGCCATTGAGAAAAAGGCCGGCCTGCCTGTGGGCGGTATCCAGCTGTGGTGCAACATCGAGTCCTATCTGGGTGTGCTCAACGCCCAGGAGATCGCCACTGCCAGCCCCCGTGTGGCGGCTATGGCGCTGGGGGCAGAGGACTTTACCGCCAGCATGAGCGCCCAGCGCACCAAGCCGGGATGGGAGATCTTCTATGCCCGCAACGCCATCCTCATGGCCTGCCGGGCTGCCGGCATTTCCGCGCAGGATGCGGTGTTCTCTGACATCAACGACAACGAGGGCCTGGAAAAGGACCTGGAGATGACCCGTGCTCTGGGCTTTGACGGCAAGACCTGTGTCCATCCCCGCCAGATCGACAAGGTCAACGCCTGCTTTACCCCCTCTCAGAAGGAGATCCGCAATGCCCAGCGGGTGCTGGAGGCCCTGGAGGAGGCTGCCCGGAACCATACCGGCGTGTGCACTCTGGACGGCGGTATGGTGGACAAGCCCATGGAGCTGCGGGCCCGCACCACCCTGGCCAAGGCGGAGGCGGCCGGGATCAAGTTCGGAGGTGTTGTGAGATGATCGTAAATAGCTTAGGCCGTGAACTGCCTGAAACCATCGGCAACTATGTGGTCAGACCCTATCAGGGAGCTTATGCCACACCTGCCTCGACTGATACCGTGGTCACCAAGCGTACCATGGGACACCGTATTCCCGGCGATACCAAGCTGCTGGGCAGCCTGAAGGAGGCGATTGTCGCGTCTGGGCTAAAGGATGGCATGACCATCTCCTTCCACCATTCCTTCCGGGAGGGCGACATGATCATCGGGCAGGTGCTCACCTCCATCCGGGAGCTGGGGATCAAGGGTCTGCGCTTTGCCCCCAGCGCTGTGGTGAATATCAAAAATCCGTCCATTGTTGACTTTGTGAAGGACGGTACCATCGACCGTATTGAGGCCAGCGGTATCCGCGGACAGCTGGGCGACGCCGTTCTGGCGGGGGAGATGAAGAACCCCGTTATCCTGCGCACTCATGGAGCCCGCCCCCGGGCCATTGAGGCGGGAGAGCTGCAGATCGATGTGGCCTTTATCGGCGCCTCCGCCGCCGACGACTACGGCAACTGTACCGGCTGCGTCGGCCCCAATGCCTGCGGCTCCCTGGGCTACTCCTTTGTGGATGCCCACAACGCCGGCTGCGTCATTGTGGTGACGGACAATTTGGTGGACTACCCCTGCGCACCCGCCAGCATCTCTCAGCAATATGTGGACTATGTGGTGAAAGTGGATCAGATAGGAGACCCCGACAAGATCGGCAAGGGTGCCGCCCGACTCACCAAAAATCCGCGGGACCTGATGATCGCCGAACGTACGGTGGACCTGATTGCCGCCTCCCGCCGTTTTAAAGAGGGTTTTTCTTTCCAGACCGGAGCCGGCGCTATCCCCATCGCCATCACCAAGTATCTGGCCGACCGGATGCGGGAAAAGGGCGTCAAGGCTAGCTTTGCCCTGGGCGGTATCCCCGCTGCCATCATCGACATGTATGACGAGGGCCTTGTCCGGGTGGTGGAGTGCAGCCAGAGCTTTGACTCGGTGGCGGCACGTGCCATCGCCGACCGGCCCGGTGTCATTGAGATCGACAACGCCGACTATGCCAACGCCTACAGCAAAGGCGGCTTCCTCAACCGGGAGGACTTCGGCGTGCTGGGCGCGCTGGAGGTGGATACCGACTTCAACGTCAACATCCTCACAGGCTCCTCCGGAGAGATGATGGGCGGCCTGGGCGGCGGTCCGGATGTAGCCGGCGGCGCGGCCATCTCCATCGTAACCATCCCCATTATCCGGGGCCGCACGCCCTCTATTGTCAAGCGGGTCTTTACCCTGTGTACCCCCGGCGAGACGGTGGCCGCCGTGGTCACTGAGGCCGGTGTCGCCTTGAACCCCAAGCACAAGAACTATCAGGAGCTGAAAGAGGACTTGGAGCAGACCAGTTTGAAGCTGGTGACCATTGAAGAACTGCAGCAACTGGCCGAGTCCATGACCGGCGTACCCAAGCCTATCGAGACCACCGACCGGGTGGCCTGTATCGTGGAGTACCGGGACGGGACGGTCATCGACGTGATCCGGGAAGTGAAGCGCTGATAGGGTATGAAACAGTACCGCACTTTTTTCTTACACCATGGCAATAATTGTTGTTTTCTGTAAAACCGGAGGTGTCAGGTTTTAATTCCGATAACTTTGGAAAAGGAGCGGGTTTTATGTATAAGCCCAACAAAAAAATTCCCTGCGTTTATATGCGCGGCGGAACAAGTAAAGCGGTATTCTTTCGCGATGAGGATCTTCCCCAGGATGTGGAGCAGCGCGATAAGGTGATCCTGAGCGCCTTCGGTTCTCCGGACGGCCGTCAAATCGACGGTATGGGTGGAGCCAATACTTCTACCAGTAAGGTGGCCGTCATCAAAAAGAGCAGCCGTCCCGGTATCGACGTAGACTATGATTTTGGGCAGGTGGATGTTTTTCACCCCATTGTGGGCAAAACCATGAATTGTGGAAACATCTCCTCCGCCGTGGGCCCCTACGCCATTGACGAAGGTTTGGTAGAGGCCGTAGAGCCGGTTACTACTGTCCGTATCTGGAATACCAACACCAATAAGCAGATCAATGAGCTGGTTCCTGTTAAGGATGGGCGGGCCGTCACGGAGGGAGACTTTGCCATTGATGGCGTTCCCGGCACAGCAGCCCGAGTACAGCTCAACTTTGTCAATCCCCAGGGCGCGGCCAGCGGCAAGCTGCTGCCCACGGGCAATGTCAAAGATACCATCGAGATCGAGGGCAAGGTCTACGAGTATAGCTTTGTGGATGCGGCCAATCCTGTTGTGTTTGTCCACCCGGAGGACTTTGGCGTGACCGGCACCGAGACCCCCAATGAGTTCAATGCCCGCCTGGATGTGGAGGAGATCAAGCGCAAGCTGGAAATCATCCGTGGAACTGGCGCCATTATTCTTGGTTTTGCCAAGGACCTGGAGGATGCAAAAAAGAATAGCCAGACACTGCCTAAGCTGGCCTTCGTCACCAAGCCTGTGGGCTATACTGCGGGGAGCGGTCGCGCGATTGCTGCCAATCAAATCGACATCGTGGGCCGTCTGTTCAGCATGAATATGAAGATGATCGATGCGTATATGGGGACTGGAGCCATCTGCACGGTAACGGCCGCCAACACCCCCGGGACCATCGTCAATGAGATTATTTGTGGTGAGGGCAAAATTCCCGATAATCACGCTACCCACATCCGAATCGGTCATCCCTGGGGGATCATGGATGCCTATGCGGAACTGCAGGATAATGAGGATGGTACCCATACTGTTCTGAGCGGCGGCTTGGACCGCACTGCCCGCCGTATTATGGAAGGGTATGTCTACGTTCGGGACTGAGATAACATCAATTAGGGCCAGTGTGTTTCGTCACACTGGCCCTGGTTTATAACAAATGAGCAGGCTCGCTGTTAAATCCGAATTTGTGGTGGAACATCATTTCCACTGCCATCTTTCCAGACAGATGAATAGTATCCTCACCCATCAGGTTCCAGGAGGAATCGTGTAAAATGCCATCTTTTGCAAACAAGTCGCCAGAGGGCATTCGTCGCCCCGACACATACAGTCGACGTTGAAACATCGATCGCATCAAGAATACTACCAATCATTGAAATAAAAATATGCACCAGGTCAAATATGTTGTGCTTTTCATTTGCGAAAGAACGGTAGAATAAAAGTAACCGCACTGAAAATAGAAGAGTAGTAGTGCGATATTACGGTACAGAAGTATACAATCTGTGAATTTGGAAAAACGTTTTTATGAAGTGCCTAATCATTGACGCCGTTCACCATACCATTGCTGAAGAACTGGGCAAGTATATGCAGGTGGATACCAAAATGCTGCCCACCTAGGAGGAACTGGTCAAGCTGACCCCAGACTACGATGTGCTCATCATGCGTGTGGACCCGGCTATCAGCGAGGATATCTTGGACGCTGCCAAGAACCTGAAGGTGATCGGTGTGTGTTCTGTTGGACTGAATCACATCGACATGGAAGCAGCTAAGAGCAAGGGTATCCAGGCCATCAACGCGCCCGGTTTGAACGGAAATGCCGTGGCTGAACTGACCATCTCCAAGATGCTGGACATCGCCCGGCATACTGTTTATAGCTTGCTATGGCGTGAAGGTAAATAAGAATTGGGACAAATACAAATTTGTTGGTAGTGAGTTGCGAGGCAAGACTTTGGGTGTGCTGGGCTTTGGCCGCATTGGCCAGCGTGTAGGTGAATTGGCTCGGGCTTTCCTGATGGATGTAGTGGCCTATGATCCCTATCTGCCTGCTCATGTTTTTGAGAGACAGCACGCTGCCAGCATGTCCATTGAGGATGTGCTGAAGGTGCCTGACTATGCTACCATTTACATGCCCTTGACCCCTGAAACCCAGAATCTGTTCAACGCTAAGTCCATCGCCGGAATGAAAGACGGTGTCGTAGTCCTGAATATGGCCCGGGGTGGTATCGTCAATGAGCAGGATATGTATGAAGCATTTAAGGCAGGAAAGCTGGGGGGTTATGCCTCTGATGTAATGGAAAATGAGCTGGCTGCCGGCGGCTTGACCGAGGACGCCATCTTTGATTTCTACCTGTTCGAGTGTGATAATTTCATCGTTACCCCCCACCTGGGTGCTCAGACGGTAGACGCATCCCGCGATATAGGAACCCATATCATTCAGACGGTTAAAACAGCGCTGAATCTGGCTTGATGGCCTCTGCAGCCCCATATCTGTTGGGATTGGTATAATTGGTTATAGAATCATAGAAACTAGTTCAATGTGCTTTCGCAAGTTTCTGTTAATTGATGGTTTATCAGGGATATTATCAATAAAGGTATATACTTTATACTTTGATGCCTGATAGGGAGAACAAGGTTGAAAAGTATATAGCAGATCATCTGTGCTGTACATAAATTTTGTCGTGATTAAAACCGCTTTGGTAGCCTGAGTTGTGAACGGTGTTTCGCATCCGACTATGTTAGTACAGCTTTGTGCGGGGCATCACCCTCCAATTCGCCGAAAGAGATTTGAGCGAATTGGAGGGCTTTTATTTTTTCTGCGCTTTTTCAAAAATTTTTGCTCCATCTTTGGCAATTTGCCATGTTCAAAACGGGATAGAAGCGAAAGGGGTTAGAAAGCTCCCTCCCGCGGTTCGGGAGGGAGGTGAACTGACTCTTGGAGCTGACACCATCCCAGAAGAAAACCGTTCGGCATCAATTTGACAGCTTTTGCAGGAAAGTATTGCGCGAGGAGGCCCGCGATTATTTGCGGGAACTGGCGCGGTGAGCCGCACATGAGGTCCCGTTTCCGGAACTGTCTGAGGAGCAGATGGAGCGGCTATATGCACTGGACGAGTATCCGTCTGAAGCGATCCACTTCGATGTGCAGGGATATGATATTGCAATCGGCAATGAGAAGCTGGCAAATGCGCTGGCCTCACTGCCGGATGATAAGCGTGACATCGTATTGCTGGCATATTTCCTGGACATGAGGGATCAGGAGATCGCGGACAAGCTGAACTTGGTACGCAGCACTGTCCAGTACAGGCGGGCAAGCTCTCTCAAAGAAATGAAACAAAGATTGGAGGTTGTTGGTGATGGCGGACAAAACGAATAGACCGAAGTCCTCTCTGCTTCCGTATTCCACTATCGAAGCGGCGTCGTCCGGCAATGTGGATGCCATCAATGCTGTTCTGCGGCATTATGAACGTTACATCGCGGCTCTGGCCACGCGGACGCTCTATGACGAAGTCGGCGTTCCGCATCTCTGCGTGGATGAGGAAATGAAGCGCAGACTGGAAACGAAGCTGATCACGAAGATCCTCGGCTTCAAGCTGATTCGCGCCGCGTAATCAACCAGCCCGCACAGGAGCGTGTTTTACCCCTTTCCGCGCTCCTGCTACGGGCTTTTTGTGCATCCGTGAGAAAAGGCCCCTGTCGAAACAAGAGCCTTTTCTGGCTGATTTACAGCCTCGATAGAGCACCTTGAAAACGCGCACTGCGCTGCATACTGCGGATGAATACAAAAAGCTGAAGCGAGCCGACAGACAACGATGGCCAAGAGGCCTTCCAATAGGAAGGCGGAGCCGACGTGATGGAACTGTAAAATGTGCGTGGCTGCACATGGGCCAGGACCTTCAGCTGGATAATGATACTCCCGCGTTGAACGCCCTCAAAGCATTGCGCGGCGCACCCACAAGTATGGGCCGGGGTGAAATTCCCGAGGAGCTGTTTGCCGACAGCCGTTCATCCGCCGATTTTTCTATATGGGCAATTCAGGGCATGACCTGATATGCCCAAACAACAGCGAGGTGAAAAGATGTGAATAGAGATGCTTTGGAAGGCTTGCCGGATGTACTGAGTGTAAGGGACTTACAAGCGCTGCTTCAAATTGGGCGAAGTCAGGCGTATCAACTGATCCACGATAACCGTGTAAAACATATTCGCATCGGGAAAACGATTCGGATTCCAAAGGTCTATGTGTTGGAGTTTTTTGCGGAATCAGAGCGTTTGTGCTATAACCAGGATGGTTGTAGCAAAACAGACGGTCCCTGTTGACAGAGAAAGGAGAAAAGATGAACGCAACAGGGTCTTTGAGACTGAAACGTGGAATTTGGCAGATGGTCTTTGATTATGAAGACGAAGCTGGCCACCGGCGTCAGAAATCGGAGAGTACCGGACTGCTCGAAAAGGGAAATAAACGCCGAGCGGAGGCGATGCTGAGAGAGCGCCTGGCCGAATACGAGAGGCAGACCCAAGTAGCACTGGAATCAAAAAATATGCGTTTCCTGGCGTTTATGAAGACATGGCTGGATGAGGTGGTTGTCCATAAGGTACGGGAGAACACATTTTCCCAGTACGATATGGTCTACACCAAATACATTGCCCAGTACAAGCCCTTTTGGGGCGTTACGCTCCAGAAGCTGACGCCAGCCCTGATCCAATCCTATTACAATGAACAGCTGAAAGCGGGACTATCACCCAATACCATACGGAAGCACCACGCCAATATACACAAGTGCCTGGACTATGCGGTTCGGCTGGGCCTGATCCCTTATAATCCCACAAACCAGACGGAACTGCCGCCTAAGAAAAAGTATCACGGGGCAAAGGCGTACACGCCGGCCCAAACCCAGGAGATGCTGAAAGTATTCGAAGGGGACGCGCTGGAGACCGTTGTCTGGTTGGCAACAGCCTATGGGCTTCGGCGTAGTGAGGTCTGCGGCCTGCGGTGGGAGGCCGTGGACTTTGAGCAGGGCACGATCCAGATCTGTCACACGGCAGTGGTAAACAACGGCAAGGTCATTTATTCGGATGAGACGAAAACGGCTACCAGCTGCCGAAGGCTGCCTCTGACAGGGGCCATGAGGGAGTACCTGCTGGCGGTAAAAAAACGCCAAGCAGAGGATAAGGCTCTGTTTGGCGGTGGTTATGTGGATTCCGGGTATGTCTGTGTGGCGCGGGACGGAACTCCCATCAGCCCCAATACAGTGACCCATCATTTTCAGCGTGTGCTGAAGGCCAATGGCCTGCCGTGTATTCGCTTTCACGACCTGCGCCACTCAGTGGTCTATACCCTGCGGCAGGGTGGATGTGATGCCAAGGATATTCAGTCCTGGCTGGGTCATAGCGATGTATCCACGACCTTCAATATCTATGGGCATCTGCTGGAAGGGGATATGGGAAAATTGGGGAACGTGATCGATAATGCGCTGTTTTCAAAAACGTTGGCTGGCTAGACTTTCGGGACCGCTTACGGGACATTTGCGGGACATTTTTGGAGGAGCGAACTTTTTGGAGCAAAAACAAAAGAAAAAGTTCCGAAACCTTACGATTTCGGAACTTTTCTTGGCGGAGACAACAGAACTCGAATCTGCGGCCTGACCCGTTGGAGGGGGTGGCCCGCCGAACAAGAGGGAGAAGAAAGCAAAACACCTGAAATCCGAAGATTTCAGGTGTTTCACATGGTGGAGACAACAGAACTCGAATCTGTGACCTTCCGCGTGTGAGGCGGACGCTCTACCGGCTGAGCTATGCCTCCATATTGAGACGGCTGAAAAAGGTGGTGACCCGGACGGGACTCGAACCCGTGTTGCCGCCGTGAAAGGGCGGAGTCTTAACCGCTTGACCACCGGGCCGTATTATATGGAACGGACAAATGTCCGGACACTTTAATTGGTAGCGGCACCTGGATTCGAACCGGGGACACTGCGGGTATGAACCGCATGCTCTAGCCAACTGAGCTATGCCGCCATATCTGTTCATCTCGAACAGGGCAAGAGATAGTATAGCGGATAACGGCGGATTTGTCAACAGCTAATTTCTAATTTTTTATCTTGAAAAAGTCAAGCAAAAAATGCCGTGCTTTTTCAACAAACTATTCTGCGTTATTTTGTGCATTTTAGGCAGCACGAAAAGGCCACCCGCCAAAGCCCCGCCGGTAGCCTATACTCTATCGTGTTATTTCTGTGCTATTTTCGTGTGTTATGCGTGCGTTTTTCTCTTAAATATGAACGAACGGGAGCAGAACGCCCTCCGCCGCCATCCACTCGGCCAGCGCCGTGTTCGCACAGCGCCCGCCTAAAACCATTCGCGGGTAGTTGTTCATCCAGATTTGGATTTGCTTGATCTCCGCCTGCGATACCTCGGAGAGCTTCGTCCCCTTCGGGAGCCACCGCCGGATAAGGCTGTTCGCGTTCTCGTTGCTCCCACGCTCGAAGGCGCTGTACGGATGGCAATAGTATATGTGCGTCCGCGCCCGCTTCGTCAGGCATGACCGCTCCATGCCCTCGCAGTCTGCGAACTCGCTGCCATTGTCCACGGTGATCGTGCGGAATATCCGGCGGAACAGCCGCGACCCCAGCTTCCTTTCCAGCCTGTCCAATGCCCGGACGACACTCTGCGCGGTGCCGTCCGGTATTTTTATGATGATCTCCTGGCGGAACATCCGCTCCGTCAGCACCAGGAGCCGGGCTGCGTCCCTCTTGCAGGATACTACCGTGTCCATCTCCCAGTCTCCGGGCACGGCGCGGGCCGCGATCTCCTCCGGGCGGTCCTCGATGCTGTCGCCCTGCGGAAGGTGCGCGGACCGGACCTTCCGATACCCCTTGTTTTTCTTATTCCCCTTGCGCGGCAGGCTCTTATTCGTCACGCCCAGGAACACGCCCTTGGTGATGTAGGAATACAGCGTCCACTTGGAGAGCGTCACGGAGAAGGTCAGCCGCTCCTCCTTGATCTTCAACAGGACCGCCTCCGGCGAATACCTTTCTTCCACGATCTTCTGCTCGATGTAGGCCGCCAGCTTGTAGTCGTTGCCCAGCTTCAAAGCAGGGCCTTTCGCCGCGAGGTTGGCCCGGTACTTGTTCTCCGCCACATCCGGGCAGTAGATTTCCCGGTCGATCAGCTCCGTCGTGCGCTGGACCGTCTTTCCGCGCTTGATCTCCCGGTAGATGGTGGTGCTGTCCACGTGCAGCGCCGCCGCGATCTCCTTTACCTTGTGGCCTTCCTTCAACATTCTTTCAATTTTCAGCCGGTCCTTCCACCGCAGATGGGAAAATCTCCGTCCTTTTTCGCTGCTCATTGTGGGCACTCCCTTCTTTTTTCGGGGATAATAACCCATAAAAGCGCAGAATGTCAAGCGCTCAGAGCGCCGCAAAAAGAAATGCCGTAGGCCTTAAGCCTACGGCATAATTATTTTTCTTCCTCGTCCATCAACCAGTCCGAGGTGACGCCCAGCACCTCCGCCAGGGCGCGCAGCTCGTAGTCCTGCACCATGCGGCTCCCACTTTCGATGCGGCTTATGGCGTCCTGTTCCAGGATAACGCCCGTGGTCTGCACCTTCGCCGCCAAGTCCGCCTGTGTCATACGCTTCTTCGTTCTCATTTGCCGGACCCGCTCGCCAGATACATTTCGCCGTCCGTCCAGATTGATGATCTTCAAGTGTTCGCCTCTCCTTGCTATGTGATATTCCCATATTTTATTTGACTTTACCATATTCTCTGATATTCTTATGGTAATATCCCATAAATGCGCAAAAATATAAAAAATGTGGAGGGGAGAACATGGGCCTATTCTCATTTCGTAAGCCCCCGGCGCGTGTCAACAGCTCCGGCAGCGTCCCACACACCGCCGATCTGCTGTATCCCGCCGCGCTTCCGGCCTTCGCAGAGATCGCGTCAGACGAGCACCGCGACCCCAGGGCGGTTTTCTACACCATCCGCTTCATGGACCCGCAGCGCTCACGCCCGTTCCGCCCGGACGCACTGGATGCCTCAGACTTCGGCAGCACAGCAGAGGCCCGGCGTGCTTTGGTCCGATGCGGCTTCGTGCAGAACGCAGACGCAGGCCGGACGCTTTCCGTGCTCTACTCGAAGGACGCCATGAAAGACCTCCTGCGCAAGCGCGGCCTTCCGGTCAGCGGCACTAAGGAGCAGCAGGCAGCCCGGCTTTTGGCCGACGGCTTCCGCATCAGCCCCAGCCGCAGGCTGTTAGAATTGACCGCCTCCGGTTCCGCGCTGATCGCGGCCCACGGCGTCAACCTGTCCGAGGCTATCCGCCGGGCCACGCTGGCTTTGAAGGAGCCGGACTACCCCGGAGCCGTCGCCGCATACCGTGACTATGACAGCCGGTGGGGCTATGTTCACCCCTCCGGCAAGACCCACACCATCTTCGCAAGCTACGATGTCCCGTTCCGCCGCCTCGACTTTCTCGCTGGCTACCCTATGCGCGAGCTGTGCAACTCCGAAGACTTCCGCCGCACCCTCCGGGCCTGCCTGATTGCCGGGCTGATGCGAGGGGAGCAGGAGCGCACGGAGCTTGCCTTCCGCTTCAAGGAGGTGTGCCGGGAACAGATCGTGTGCCCCGGCATCGCGGACCTGTTCACCATGGACGACTTCGACAGCAGCACCGCCGCCGCGATGCGCGCAGCTATGGAGCAGAACATCTCAGCGGACAGTGACTTCACTCTGGAATATTATATCTCGCACGTGCTGTACCTGAGCAGACGCGCCTAAACAAAAAAATCCCCCGGCAGATGTCCGTTCTCTGGACCTCCGCCGGGGGATTTCTCACTTATTCATTATTTTTCTTGATCTGACCGAGCGCTTCTTTCAGCTTATCGAAGCCGAACATGGCAGCGTAGGCCACCGCGAAGCCCACCACAACTGCGGCGGCCACATAATACCACATGACGGCGTAGCCCATGAAGGCCATATACCCGAAGAAGGCCACCAGCGTCAGCACCATAGCCACGATGATCGCCAGCAGGTTCGTGGGCATCTTCTCCCACGTGGCCCGTTTCAGGACCTCCACGATGATGTTGGTCAGCACGGTCAGCGCACCGATGATGGCGACGATGGCCGAAATATTGAGCGTCAGTTCCATAAACGTCTTCCTCTCTTACTTGGCAGGCATCTTCAACACCTGCCCGACATGGATGATCTCAGAAGTCAGGCCGTTCAGGCGCATGATCTCCTTGTAGCGGCTCCCGCTTCCGAGATAGGTACTTGCCAGCGCCCACAGCGTATCCCCGCGAACGACGGTGTGCGTGCGCGTCCCGCCGGTGGCAGAGCCGCCGATGTCCGCCGCGTCCACCCAGCCGTACACGGTGCTTCCGCCGCCGCTCACGGCGACAAGGTGATACGGATGCTTCGCCTTGCCCGGCTGGTACACCTGCGTGACCTCGGCCTTGCCCGGCTTACAGGCCGTGCCGGTGGCCGCGTTTGCGTTGGTGTAGTGCTTCCCGCCGGTGAAGTTCACGATGTCGCCCGCCTTGCAGGTGCCCGCGCCTGTGTTTCCGGTCCCGCCGGTCTCGCCTCCGGTCGTCCCGGTGTCGGTCCCCGTGGCCTTGCTGGCGTACTTCGGCACGCCATAGCCCCGGATATACCGGCCATTCACGGCGATATGGCGATACCCCACGGCGTCTCTCATGTTGCCCTCGATCACGGTGATGCTGCTTCCGTTCACCTCGGTCACGATGCCCACGTGGTCCGCCGCGCCGGTGTCGTCCGTCGTCGCGTAGTTCGTGCCGTCCCGCCAGTCGTAGAAGATGTAGTCGCCCGGCTTCGGCACATAGGCGTCGTTCTCCACCCACGCGCCCAGCTTCTTGAACAGGGCGATGTGCTTCTCGCACCCGCACTCCGTTGGGATGATGTCGGTCAGCCCGGCGGCGATGGCGACGGCGGAAGCAAAGGTGCTGCACCATGCGTCCGTATATTTCACGGCGTAGCCCCTGGCAAGGGGCTTGTGGCTGTTGTACAGGTCGATGATCTTTCGGTGGCTCCCGTCCGCTTCCTTGCAGCCGAGATAGCTCACCGCGATCTTGACGACCTTCTGGCGTAACTGGTTTTCAGTCATTCCGTTTTTGCCCTCCTTACAGGTCGTTGCTTGGCTGGTCCGCCGTTTCCTCCACCTCCGCCGCCGGGGCGATGGGGTCCGGCTTATCCGGCCAGTGATTGTTCTTGCTCAGGTTTTCCAGGGCGGATTTGATGGCGTATGCCAGCACCACGCCGATGATCTCCTTCACGGCCACCGACGACAGCGTTTCCGCGATCTGCTCCCGTCCCAGGTAGGCGAGGACATAACTGCACCATATCCACGCGAACCCGTTTCCCAGGCATATCCAGACCACCTTTTTCATGGTCTCGGTCTTCTTCTCCTGCTCGCCATTCAACCGGAGGGCGCGCAGCCTGCGGCGCAGATGGCTGATCGCGCTGTTGCAGAGGAGAAGGCCCGCTCCCAGGCCAAAGAAAAAGGCGGCCATGACTACCCACACGTACTTCATGGCCTGCCCTCCTCACATACCGACTTGATGGAACACGAAGCCGATCACGATGCCGATAACGGCGGTGATGATGTAGCCCACGATCTTGCGCCACATTTCACCGTCCCGTCCTTCCAGCACTTCCAGGCGCTTGCCCTGCTTCTCCTGCTCCTTGACCATGCCCTCCACGCTGGTCGCCAACCGCTCCACCGAGTTCGTCAGCGCCCGCATTTCGCGCACGTTCTCTTCAAGCATTTCGATACGCTTGTCCTGCCTCTTGTTCTCCTCCGCCAGACGGCGTCTGAACTCCTCGTGCTCTGCCCGCGAGATATAGGGGTCGTCCATAACGGCACCCTCCTTTCCTGGTTGTTGGCGATACGGGGGAGGGCCGGGCAGTTATCCCACCCGGCCCCCGCCGATCATAGTTCTTCGCCCAGCGCCTCGTCCGGCCATTCTCCGCTGCCGATCAGTGCGGTAAACCGCACCTTTGCACGCTTGATGTCCTCCGTCAGCGCAAGGGCGTCGTGCTGCGCAAGGAGCTTCTGCTGCTCCGTGACGATCTTCGCAAGGTCGGCGCAGATGCCGCACAGCTCCTCGATGATTTGGAGGTTACTCACCGGCAAAGACCTCGCCGGTGATCTCCTCGTACTGCTCGGCGCTGATCTTGCCGTTCTCCACGCGGCTCGCCAGCTCCGCCTTGACGCCAGCCTTGCGGGAAGCGGGCACCTCGGCCCACTCGCGCGTACCGGCTACCAGTCGATTAGCCCAAATAGCGTTCATCAGTTTTCACCTCCTCCGTTCGCAGCGCTGTCCAGCTCACAAAGAGCTTCTTCCACCGCCGTCAGCCGCTCCTCCGAGGTGCTGTCCATCTCGCACATGGCTTCCTCCATGGCGACAAAGGCGGCGTTGGTCGTTTCCTCATTCTCGATGATGCGGGCGTGGTTGCGGAACACATACTCCTCAGCCTCGCCCTCCTGCGCCAGCGCCTCCGGCGCGTCGGGGATGGCGGTGCCGCCGGGCAGGTTGTACACCTCGCCGCCCACGGCGATGCCGATGGCCTCAGCCTCCGCCGCCTCCACATAGGCCCCGGTCTCCTCGTTCCGCTTCACATAGCGGGGACGCTCGCACAGGGCCAGCAGCTCGCCTTTGCTGATAATTGCATACATGGGTCGTTACCTCCTCACTTTGATGTGCAGCGCGTCCGCAAGCTCCCTCAGCTCCGGCACCGCCGCCGCGAAAAAGTCTTCGTTGAACAGAATGACCTCCACATCCTGCCGCAGGAAATGTGCCCACTTCCGTTCCAGCAGCTCGATCTCCTCCTCGGCGAAGCGCTGCTGTCGTCCGTTCGGGCCGGTCCGCACCCGCTGGGAGTACGCGATGGCCCAAGTCAGCTTCCCGCGTTCCAGCCCTTGCCCGTCGTCGTTGCGGGCAAAGTGCATCTTCGCGGCTTCGCTGGTCGCGTAGCAGATCGGCTTCCCCTCCGTGGTGATGATGAAGTCGCCCGCCGTCTCCATCTCCGTGCCATACGGGATGTTCACGACCTCGCCGCAGGCGGCCAGCTTCTTGTACCTGTTGTGTGTGATGTACTTCATGCGCACATTTCCTCCTCAATGACGGCTCCGTGCCGCCGGTATATCCAGCCGCACCCGGTCCGTGTGGCTTTCATCGTGCACGGGAACGGCTTCCGCCGCCCGGCCAGTTCCTCAGCGAACATCCGCGTGAAGCGCTCGTCCATGGCGCGCAGCGTGTCGTAGCTGTTGCACCGCTTCGCGTGCGCTCTCCACGATTGATAGGACTGGAACACGTCCTCCGGTCCCATCCGGCCCTCGTCCATCCAGCGCCGGAAAATATCCATCTTCCGCCGCATGGCGCGGATGCTCTTGCGACCGAGCTTCATCACCACCTTGCCCGTCTCCGTCAGCGTCACCCGCATTTTCAGAAAGGTGAAGCTGTGGTGCCGGAACGGCGTAATGATGTTCTTCTTGTCGCTCATGGCGATGCCCAGCGCCTCAGCCAGGCGGTACAGGCTGCGCTTGATGTCTTCCAGCTCCTCCAAAGAATTGCTGATCACATACCCGTCGTCCATATACCGCCCGTACCCGTGGATACCGCGCACGTCCTTCACGTAATGGTCGATGGGGCTGGCGTAGTCAAGGGCGATGATCTGCGATACCTCGCTGCCCAGGCCCACGCCCCGGTGTTCTTCCTTGTCGGCGGTCTTCATCAGCCGGAAATCATCCACAAAGTCGCAGAACAATGTGTATAACCGGTCGTCCATGATCTTCTTCCGCGCCCGCCGCTTGATCTCCTCGTGCGGCAGGCTCCCGAAATAATTCTTGAAGTCGAACTGGTAGATACCGCCCTCAGTCCCATACCGCCGGTAATGGTCCTGCAGGTGCTTCCTGAGCCGCCGGAGCTGGAAGTCCATGCCCCGGTCTTTCAGGCTCGCGCTGTTGTCGTAGATGAAGCTCCTGGAATAAACCTCCGTCAGAAGGTTCTTGCACAGGCATTTTTGGATGGCCCGCTCCTGGATGGGCAGCGCGTCGATGTTCCGCACCTTCCCGTGCTCCACCGTCGCAAAGCTGTGGAAGCCCTTGAACACGCGCCGTCCGTGGTGCAGCGTGTCATAGGTCGCCTGTGCTTCGCCCAGCAGGTTCGTCTCGAAGTTGATGGTGGAGGTCTTCCACCGCGCTCCGTCACAGCAGCTCTTTCCGGCCTTGCAGATGTTCCCGAATGACATGACCTCCTCGAAGCTCGCTCCACCGGCCTCCCGCGCTCTCTGCTCGCGCCGGGCCTTCCGCCGCTGGTATCTGGCCTCGTGCCTCTCTTGGCTATTCAATCATGTTGCCTCCAATGCAGTATCCCACCCGTACAGCGTTCGGCCTGGCGCGCGGTTTGCGGGTCGCATGACCTCCCGCACCTGCGTCGTCTGCCGCAGCGGTTTGAAGTAGCTGCATAACGGTTGCTCATGGAGCCGGGGCAACGCCGCCGTAAATCCCCGTCCATGCAAGCCTGCGGTCTCCCACAGGGCCGCCGCAGCTCCGTCCGCATCCCCGTCCCCTCGCGCGAAAGCCCAGCAAAGCGGGTTTCGTGCGAAAGTGAGGAGCAGCGGAACGAGTAAGCCCTGGCCCATGGGGCCGGGGCGAACGATATGGAGCTTGCGACGAACAGCGTCCGGGCCTCCGTATCGAGTGGTGATTTAAGGAATGAAGCCCGCGCATGGCGGGCCAGTCTCCAAGGGTCAAGTTCTCCTTTAAGGTTTGGGGCACAGCTTCGCAGTTCGCTACTTGTTCAGGCCCCAGGTTGTTCTTAAATCCCGGCGCGAAGCCATTCGAATTGTAGGCGTTGTTGTTGTTCGCAGACCCGTCCGTGTTCACATTGCAGAAGTTGTTCGTGTTGCTCGCATTCACGGAGCGGAGCCACCAGTTGCAGGCGTGGCCGTCAGAACTTGCCCTACGGGGATTTATGGTGTTTTTGCTTTCCGGTCTCTCATGTACCCATTCCACCGGCGTTTGTCGCTGTCCATCACACCCCGCAGGCGCGACAGCGCATTGTTCGCCAATGTCGTCCAGGTCTGGAACGTCCGCTCGTACTCCTCCTTGTTACGGAAGAAGTTGTTGCCGTCGTCCACCAGCTCATAGCAGAAGGTGATCTCGCCCAGCAGCGCGTCGGCGCTGGCCGTGGCCGCCGTCAGATAGCGGTGCCGCAGCTCGTAGTCCCGCTCGCTCATGTCCTTGTGGACGTAGATGCTGTTTCCCTTGAGCGCGTTCATGTAGACTTCGCCCGCCAGTTGCAGCAGCGGCCCCGTGGTCACGTACTTGTAGCTCGCCGGAAACTTCCGTGCGATGCGCACCGTGGCCTTCCGCAGTTCTCGTGCGTCTGCCACGAATTGCGCCGCCGCGTCCTTGCGCCGCGATTTGTATACTGCCATTTCGGTGTTCTCCCTTCCGGTTTGGTGCCCCCGTCACCGGCAGGAGCGTTGCCGCTCCCGCCGGATGGGGCCTGTGCTGATTTGGGTACTCGGTGCTTGGCGTTTCGCTGGTAGGGGCTTGCGCCCCCACCGCTCCACTTTCGATGCCTGATTTGGGATTAGGCCACCTTAAAGCCCGGCGCGAAGCCATTCGAATTGCAGGCGTTGCCGTAGTTCGCAGACCCGCCCGTGCTCACATAGCAGCAGTTGCTCGCGATGCCCGCATTCACGGAGCGGAGCCACCAGGGGCAGGCGCTCGTCGTCGCCGTGTGCTGGTACTTGACCTTGCTATTACCGTTCCTGTAATAGTCGTACTGCTTCTGGTAGTTCGCCTCGGCGCTGTTCGCGTAGCTTCTCGCACCCTGGACCTCCATCTCACTCAGCAGCCAGATTTTGTCCGAGGTCGCGGTCACGTAGCTCGCGGTGTTGGAACCGCCGCCCGTGTTGTCGCTGTACTTCGTGCAGGCCGCGATGATGTTCTGCCAGGCCGTCGGCAGGGCCGCCAGGAACGCCGGGCAGATGGTCTTGCGCATATAGCTGTTGTTCCATCCGCCGGAGTTGGTGTTGCTGGTGTTCATGCAGAAGCCCGTGCCGGTCGAGCCGTAGCTGTTCACGAACGCGATGTCCACGCCCGCCGCCGTCTTGCCGAACTGGAAGTGGATGCTGTTTCCGCCCTCCACGCTGCTGTTGTGGTTGAAGCCCAGGATGAAGGCGTACACGGTGTTGTTATAGCTCAGTCCTCCGAAAGAGCCATTGACCGCGATGCCCACCTTGTCGCCCACGCTCCAATAGTTCGCCGCCTGGCCGGACTTGGCCGCCGCCGCGATGATGTCCGGCGTGTTGTTCGCCAGGCTCGTGTCGGGCAGGCTGACCGTTACGTTGATGGTCTTGTCGCTGGGTGCGGTGTGGTTGGTGCCCGCCGCCACCTTTACGGTGATTTTGGCGGTGCCCGCCTTGAGGCCGGTGATCTTCACGCTGGTGCCGCTCACCTCCACCTTCGCCGTGGCGGTGTTGCTGGACGTGGCGCTGATCGCGCCGTCGCCCGCACGGGTCACGGCCACGCTCTCCGTCAGCGAGGAGATGTTCAGCGTCACGCTGCTCTTAGCAAGCGTCAGACTGCCCGCCGCCTTGCCGATGGCCCAGCTCACGCTCTTGGCGCTGGTGCTGCCGTCGGACCACTGGTAGTTGTCCTTGGGCGTGAAGGTCGCGGCATAGCTGCCCGCGTTGGTGGCGGTACTCGTCCCGCCGATGGTCAGCTTATTGCTGTCGTAGTTGCTCCACTGTGGAGACTGTGCCGCACCCGTGTACGTCAGCGTCCCGCTCTGCGCGGGCACGGGCAGGCTGGCCTTGCTGATCGTCCAGGTCACACTCTTGGCGGTCTTGGTGCCGTCGGACCACTCGTAGCCCTCCTTGGGCGTGAAGGTCGCAACGTAGCTGCCCGCGTTGGTGCCGCTGGTCGTTCCGCCGATGGTCAGCTTCTCCGTGTCGTACCCGTTCCACGAGGGGGACTGTGCCGCGCCCGTGTACGTCAAGATGCCCGCCTGGGTGGGTACGCTGTTGATCACGCTGGTCAGCTTGGTCACGGCTTCCAGCGCGTCGTTTGCCGCCTTCTGTGCGTTGCTCGCCGCAGTCTTGGCCTCGTTGGCCGCCGTGTTGGCGCTGTTCGCGCTCTCCTCGGCGGCACCGGCGGCGTTGGCGGCAGCCGTCGCGGCGCTGGCGGCGGTGTTGGCCGCATCCAGGGCTTCGTTCGCCTTGGTGTCCGCGTTGCCCGCCGCCGTCTCAGCGTCAGCGGCCTTCTGCATGGCGGCGTCCGCCGTTTCTCCGGCGCTCTCTGCGGCGCGCTGGGCGGCCTCAGCCGCTTCCTTGGCCGCCTGGGCCGCCTGCTTCGCCTCTACGGCGTCCATCCCGGCAGCGCCGGGAACATTTACTTGTCCTAATGCCATGTATTACTCCTTCCCGCTGCGCAACCAGTATTCCGCCGTAATGGCCTCCGTCGGTGCCTTCATAGCGCGCAGCCTGATTTTCCCCTCGGTCGTCTCGCTGGTCGGACACAGGCCGCAGACCGTCGCCGCATCCAGGCTCTCGCGGCTGATCACCACGTCTGCCCGGTGCTTTGCGGTCACGCCTTCCGCCGCGATGTCGTAGTAGAAGGGATAGGATGCCTCGGTTCCTTCCTCGTCGGTCTCCTCGATCTCCTCGGAGGCCCACCCCTCCGTCGGAATAGTGATACTGACGGGCGAAACCTTGTTTTCCTTGCCGACTTCCAACTTGTCCAGCCGCTCGTCGGCCTTGGTCATAAAGCTCTTGAGCTGTTCCAGAGTTACGTTCTTCTCGTCAGCCAACTGGGTTTCACCTCCTGATAAGCGGGCCGGGGCATTTCGCCCCGGCCCTGGTATTCGTTTCTGACGCGAGGAGGTGCCTTAGCCCTCAGAGGGGGTCCAGACCTCATTCATGGCGGCGTTGAACTCGGTGTCGCTGGCCTGGGCACCGGCAACAGCGTCGGCGGCGGCCTGCTGGGCCTCCTCGTCGGTGGCGTAGGCGTCCATGCCGGCCTTGTCCATCTTGGTCGCCAGCTTATCGTCCACTTCCTTCTTGGTGTAGACGTTGGCGATGGCGGTCTCAAGGGCGGTCACGCGCTCAACAGCGGCGGTCAGGTCGTCGTCGGTGGCGTACTGGTCGATGTTCAGCGCGGTGATGGCGGCGCTGATGGCAGAGGTCACGTCGGCGGTCTTGGCGTACTCGCTCAGATCGACGGTGGTATCATCCAGCAGGACGACGCTCTCGCCGACCTTGGCGTAGATGTCATAGTGCTTGGTCTTGCTGTTCATGTACAGGTACATGACGTTGGCCTGAGCCTCGAAGCCCTCAGCGGTGGGGTCGGTCTCAGCGACCTCGAAATGAGCGTGGCCGGAGGCAGCGATAGCGGCCTGGACCTGCTCGGCGGTCTGATAACCGGCCTTCTCGATGTCGCCCACGCGGACGGTCAGGGCGTCCAGATCGGCCTTGGTGGCCTTAGCGGCGATAGAGGCTTTCAGGGCCTCGCCCAGCTCGTCCTCGGTGATCTCGGACTTGTAGGCCAGAGCGGCCAGGCCCTTGATGGCAACAGCAGCGCCGTTGACGGAGATGGTGCCGTTCTCCTCGCCGGAGGCGATCAGGATGTCAACCATCTTGTCGGAGATAGCCAGGGCAGCGCCGTTGACCTTGACGCCTTCGAGAATGTTGGCCTCGCCGCCGGCGGCGACCAGGTTATCGACCTTGTTGGTGACCGTTTCCAGCTTAGTACCCAGGGCGGCGTCTTCGGACTTGACCTTGTTGGCAAGCACCTTGATCTGTTCGAGATTTACGAATTTGGACATATTTTTGTCCTCCTTAAAAAATATTCAATTTCGGGGATGCCCCGGAATTGTCGATAAAAATACCGCCGCTTTAAGCGACGGTGCTATGGGATTGTGGGGCGGCTTATTTGCCGTCCTCTGCGCCGAACACTTCGTTCAGCGCGCCGGTTGTCTCCTCAGTGTTGGCCGCATCGACCGACAGCTTGCCCTCGTTGTCCACGGTCAGGCCGTCGCCCACCTTCACGCCGCCCAGGCGGAAGGGGGTTGCCGTCGGCAGGGTGTAGCTCCCGTCGCCGCTCTTGCCTCCGCCGCCCTGGCCGACCAGCAACACGCTTCCGGTCAGCTCGCCGTCCGGCACCTTCATCGCCCAAAAGCGCAGCACGCCGCTCGCGGTCTCCACCGTGGGGCACAGCTCGCACGCCTTGGCCGCCGCCAGGCACGCCTTGTCCAGCGTTGCGATGGGCGTGTGCATGGCGGTCGCCTCGTCGCACACCACATCAGCCCGGCACGGGTAGGTGCCGCCGCTCTCGTCGTCCTCCGCGCCGGTCGTGCTCTGCCATGCCTCGTGTGGGATGGTAAAGGCCACGCACACGGCGCTCGCCGTGTCGGTGGTGGGGTCCAGCGTGAAGGTCAGCGCGTCGCTGTTGGTCATAACGATGTGCATGAGAATGGTCAGCGCAGCGGCGATGCCGTCCTCGATGGCTGCCTTCTCCGTGTCCGGCAGGTTGCACACGGCGATCATGTCGCCCTCGTCGTCGATCAGGGCAGCTTCGCGCGCGGTGAAGCCGCCCACGGTCCCCGGCAGCACGAACTTCACGTCCACCATGTTAGAGGATTTGCTGTTGATCTCTTTGCTGGCGATGGCCCCGCGCCACACCTCATGCACAAGCGCGGTCATATCCGCCGTGGGCAGGTAGTAGCTTCCGCCGCCGTCGCCCACCGCCGCCATGACGACGTTGACCTTTTTGCCGTTCAGAATGGCGTTGGTCATTTTCTTGTTGCCGATGTCGGTCACGAGGGTCTTGTACTTTCGGTCCTGTTTGGTGACAACTACGTTTTCAGTGTCCATTTCATCCTCCCCCTTCCGGGTATATTTCAACGACCTGGTTCGCAGCGGTCCCGCCGCCCCGGTCCAGCTCCGTCGTTGCTTCGATTTGCTCGGTCAGCTCCGGCCAGACTTCAAGCGCCTGGTCCGTATGCGCCGCGCCGCCGGTCTCCCGCGTCACGGTGATCTCCACCACCGCCGCCAGTTCCGGCCATACCTCCACGGCCTGCGCGGTGCTCGCGGCTCCGCCGGTGTGCCGATATGCCAGGATTTCCAGCGCCTCCGTCAGCTCCGGCCAGACCTCCGCCGTTTGGCTCATGCTGGCCGCGCCGCCTGTGATGCGCTCGCCGGTCACTTCCAGCTCGCTCACAAGCTCCGGCCAGACCTCGATGATCTGGCTCATGGAGCAGCACCCGCCCGTGATCACAACGGCCTCGCACTCGTGCTGAATGTCGATCACGTCCAGGTGGCTGCGCTCGTTCTTTGTGGTCAGGATGCCGGTCTTGAGCCGCCGGTACTCCGCCGCCGTGATGCCTTCCTTCGGCAGCGGCAGGCTTACCCGGAAGCACCCCGGCCTCCCGTCGTACTGGAACCACTCCGTCACGGTGGCCTCCGGGTAGATGGCGTGCACCTGCAGCTTCACCGCCGCCGCTGTACCCATCAGCCGCCGGACCGTCAGCGCCGTCTTCACGATGCGGCGCTTCTGCTCCACCGTCAGTTCGGTGTCGTACCAGTCGATCTTCCAGTCCACGGCCAGCACATCCAGCACCGTCTCCGGCGCGGTGTCCAGCCGTGTGTAGATTTGGCTCTCGTCGGTGTAGTCCAGCGTCTTCCCTAGGGCCAGCCCCAGGGCCTCGGACAGGGCAATCACCCATTCCTGTCTCGCCAACACCCTCGGAAGGCCGTCTGTAATGCGGGCTTGACGCAGACTTTTAATCATCCTCAAGCCCTCCGTAGGTCACGGTGCGCGTGTTCCGCTTCGGGAGCTGCGTTTTTTCGATCACGATGTCCGCCGGGGCCGCCAGCTTTACGCGCTTGGCTCCCGCCGCGCGTACCCGGTACACAAGCTCTGTCGGGTTGATGTCCCGGCCCATCTTGCGCTGCCAGCTTTCGTAGGCGTCCACCGCCGCCTCCACCTGGGCCTGAATGGTGCCCGCGCTCTTTTGGTCGCTGCTGGCGATCCAGTAGGTCAGGCCGATGTCGTAGGGGACCTCCTCCGCCGCCGGGCAGCTCACGATGTCCGTCAGCGGGCGGATGGTGTCGCCGTTGAGGTAGGCGGCCAGTTCCTCCCGCTCCGTCTCCGTGGGCAGCACGCCGCCGTCCAGCACCACATAGACGTGCACCACGCACGGCTCCGGGCTGACGATCTGCACGTCGTCCACGTCCGTCCGCCATTCCTTCACGTAGTAGGCATAGGCGTCTCGCGGTCCGGCGCAGGAGTATTTGCTGGGGGCCAGCCACACCCGTTCCGTCAGGCCGTCGTCGTCCTCGATGTCCAGCCCGCCCGTGCTCGCCTCGATGCTCTCCACGCTCGCAACGTAGGGGATGGGGTCCACCAGCGTGTCGATCTCTCCGGCGGCGATGCCGCTGCTCTCTGCTCCGGCCTCCTCCGCCTGCACGTCCACGTCCACGGTCAGCTCGCCCGCAGCGACCTCCGCATAGTCCACGGTGTTGAAGTATTTCCCGTCCTGGGTCTTCACCCGCGTACCCGCCGGAATGGCCGTCGGCTCGTTCCGCTGGCCGGACAAGGTGAAGCGCACGATGCACGTGGCCCGCCGGGCCTCCTGCCGCGTGATGCCGAACAGGGCCGCCAGCGCGTCCAGCGCGTCGCCGGTCGAGGTCTTCAAAAGCTCCGCCCGGCCCTTGGCCTCCACATACTGCATCACCTGGTAGAGCACGAGGCTGAACGACTTGATGATCAGGTTCTTTGCGTCCGCCTCGCCCAGCTCCGCGTCCTGCCCGGTAAGCTCCTTGAAGATGCGCGTGTAGTTCGCCCGCACAAGCTCCTCAGTCTCCTGCAGGCTCATGTTTTCGATGAAGCTGATCTCCGGCACGTTTGCCAGCTCTTTGATATTAGACAAAGCTCACCACCACCTTCGGGACGATGCCGCCGTCCCTGGCATGATTTTGGGTCCATTCCACACGCATGACCCGGACCCGTGGCTCATACTGTTTTGTTTTCCGCACGAACTCCGCCGTTAGCAGCGCCTTTGCCGCCTCCTGCGGATTGTCCAGAATGTTGATGTCGATGCCGAACTCGCGGTCGAGGGCCTGTTCTCCCGTCTCCGTGCCGTAGAGCACCTGTAGATTTCGGTAGACTTCCTGTGCCGTCCGGTCGTCCACGGTCCCAGCCTCGATCTCGACGATGGTATCCTCAATGTAGATCACGGCTTGCCCCCCCTCACGTGTATTCCTCGATGTTCAGGCTCACCCGGCACTCGATCAGCGCGCCGCCGTTGAGCACCGTGTCCCACTCGTCGCTGACGCTCACCAGCTTGAAGGGGTTGTCAGAGATCGGTCGCCCGCCGATGATGAACCAATCGACCATCTGGCTTTCCGCCGCCCGCTGGAAGTAGTCCAGCGTAGACCTGGGACTTACGCCGTCCTGCGCCCGCAGGAGAAGGTCCATGGTGTAGCTTTTCAGCTTCGGGCCTACCCACTGGCTCCGCGCCTTTCTGCCGATGATCTCATGGTTTGCCCAGTCGCTCCCGGCGCTGCCTTTCAGATTGCTCGGCGTCAATATCCTCTGGCTGCTCACCGTGAACACCCGGCCCATGTAGCTGCCCACCATTTTCCGTTTCCTCCTCGCTGTTCGTTTTTTACAGCACCAGGGAGGACCCGCCCTGCAGGTCGATTTGCTGTGCCTTCATGCTGATCTTCCCGGCGGTCTGGATGGAGACATCGCCGCCCTCGCTGATGGTGATGGTCACGCCGTTGATCGTCAGCGTCACCTCGCCGGTCACGGTGTCGCGGATGCCTCCCTGAAACTCCCGCTCCACCTCGCCCTTGTATAGCTCGGTGTTCTTTCCGCCCACGGTCAATGCCCGGTCGCCGCCTGCGCCCTCGTCCAGGTCGCCCTCAGCTTCCAGGTTGATGTTCTCCCCGGCGTCGATGGTCACGCTTTTCTCCGCGCCGATGCCCACGCCTTCCTTGCCGTGGATGCTCACGCTTTTGATCTTGCTCGTGATCTGCACCAGCTTCTCCGCAATCAGGCTGATGGTGCCCTTGGCCTCGTCGAAGATGTCTCCGTTGCAGTTGCGCCCGGTCCGCGCGTCGGTGTACTGGGTATAGACGCCGGTGTTGGCGTCGTAGCGTTCAAAAGCCTGCCCGGCCTTCTCGCCGTATTCCTTGCGGTAAAGCCCGGCGAAGCCCTCCGCCGGGCGGTTGCTCCGGTTCCATACGGTGCCGCTGGTGGTGGCCGCCGCCGTGCCGTTGCTCGTGTGCGTCACGCTCACGATCTGGCCCACCCTCGGCATCTTGTATTCGCCGTTGCTCATGGCGTTGATGCGGGCCGTGACCCTCCGGCCTTGGTCCGCATACGTCACCTCATAGGTCCCGCTCTCATAGTCGATGGAGCTGACCCGTCCGACCCGGTTCGTGCCTGCCATCGCTACTTCACCTCCATGGTCGCCTTCGTGGCTGCCTTCGCGCCGCCTCCTCCGGTGCTTGTGTCCACGCCGCAGTAGCTCGCGGGCACCCAGCCCGTCACGTTCTGTCCCACCGGCAGCTTCCCGCAGCGGGAGGCCGCGTTGGTGATGCGGTAGCGCCCGTTGACCAAGATGCCGTCGTAGAAGTAGAACACGCCGCTTTTATAGCAGCTCGGATTTGGTGCCACGCTGGTGTAGTAGAAGGGGGCGTTGGTCAGCGTCACCGCCGCCCCGGCCTCAGCGCCCGCCGCCGCGCTGGCGGCGCTGGCCGCCGTGCTCGTCTCGTAGGAGCTGCTGTAATTCGTGTCGCTGGTGTCGGACCCCTCCGTGTTGTACTGGATGGAGCCGCCCACCTCGTAGGGATGGAAGCCCTCCCGGACGCCGCTGCACTCGAAGGCCGTGGTAAATCCGCCGCTCTTGGTGTATTTGTGTGTCACCTTGTCCACGAAATACTTGCCGTTGATGCCGCCCTCTCCGCCGGAGGGGCCGCCGCCGTAGCCGGTAATGTTGATCGTGTTGCCCGCGCTCACGGTCCAGTCTCCCGGAACGGTGAAGCGCAGCTTGATCGTGCCATGGTTGGCCCGGTTCAGCTCCGCGCAGAGCTGGACCGCCGCATCCTGCACGCTGGTGGCCCTGCGGTTCACGCTCTTGATGTGCGTCCCGCCGCCCACCTTGCAGGAGATGTCGCAGTCCTTGTCCGCGTCGGTGTAGTCAAAGGTCCCGCCGGTGTAGGTCCCGGAAAGGGTAGTGGTCCAGCTCAGGCTCCCACGGATGATGTCCGTGCGGTCGAAGGTCCGCACCGCCCGCTTGGCCTTGTATGCCTCCCGGTCATAGACCCATAGCCGCCGGGCGTACACCTTGAGCACCAGGCCGTAGTTCTGGCACAGCGTATTGTAGTAGCTGCTGTCCGCTCCGTCCTGTTCGTCGCACTCGATGTCGTAGTCCTCGGCGTCATAGGTGAAGCCCAGGCCGTAGCGCGCCGCGATGGTCTGGCCGATGCGCTTGATGGAGGTGTTCTTCCACGTCACCTTCCGGTCTGTCTCGCTGAAATTGCTGTCGCTCGGCTTGCTCACGCCGCCGAGCTGCAAGGTGGTCGGCGTGTCCGTGTAGTTCACGTCGTCCACCACAAAAAGGCCGCAGTCCATGGCCCGCTCGTCGCCGGGCCGTTCCCAGTCGTGGCCCAGCAGGCGGGGGTAGAGCGTCGCGCCCTTCTGCGGCATCCAGCCCCACAACCACTTGCTCTCCTGCGCGTCCAGCGTCAGGTCGATGCTGTCGCTGTCGTCCGCCGCGTTATCCACATAGGTCAGGCTCTCGATGGAAAGGCCGATGTCTGTTCCCGTGCCTGCGCCCAGCGTCGCGTCCTCCTGGCCGGAGGTCTCTTTCTTCGGCGTAGCCTTGGCGCTGCTCACTGCGCCGCAGTCCGCCGCGTCCGCCCAGCCGGTCACGTTCTGGCCCACCGGGGTCTTTCCCACTCTCGACGGGGTGTTGGTGATGCGGTAGCGCCCGCGTATCAAAATGCCGTCGTAGAAGTAATACACGCCCGTCTTGTGGGTCGCCGGGTTCTTTGCCACGCTGCTCACGTAGAGGGGCGTGTTGTTCAGCGTTACGGCCTGTCCCGCCGCCGCGCCGGAGCCGGAGCTGGCGGAGGAAGCAGCGCTCCCGCTGCCCTCCGCCGCGTCCACCTGGGCGCTCGCCTGCACCTGTGCGGAATACGGGGTACTGCGGTACTGCACCGCAAGGGCGATGCTTCTTGCCTTATTCATACTGTGCCTCGTATTTCCATGGCGGCAGCGTGCCCGCTCGCGCGTCCTCCACCGTCGGCGTCTTCAAAACGACCCCGGCGGAAAAGCGGAAGGTGTCGATGTGCTCCGGGTTGGCCGCCATCAGCGCGTCCGCGTGGTATTCGCTGCCATAGACTTCCTTGGCGATCACGTCCCAAGTGTCGCCGCTCTTTGTCGTGTACATAGCTTCCTCCCATCAATAGGCCGTCCGGGCACGCTTGCGCATCATCTGCTCGTACCATGCCTCAAACTCCTCCTTGGCCCGCCGCAGCGCTTCCTCAAGCACGTCCGCGTCAGCGTTGCCTTGAATGACGATGTTCGGTGCGAAGGTGAAGCTGCCTCCGCCTCCGCCGCCCTCGCCGGGGTCGATGGGTTTCAGCTCTGTGCCGTCCGCCGCACTCAACGCCTGCTCGGCGCTCACGCCCAGCATCCGGCCTGCCTGTGCCCAGGTGGCGATGTTCTGTGCCCGCACGCCGCGCTGGAAGCTGATCACAGCCTCGCGCCCGGCTTCGCCCGCGATGCTCACGCCGTCGGTGAAGCCGCCCTTTGCCAGCATGGGTATCTCAGGGATATTGATGCGGAAGCTCTTGCCGCCGATGATGGGCACCCAGTCCGGGATGTCCAGGCCCAGTCCGTTGATGCCGGAGATGGCCTTGTTGATCAGCGCGATCACCGCGTTCACCGGCGTTTTCAGCAGGCCCACCAGCGCGTCGAACGCGCCGCCGAATATCTGCTTCACGCCTTCCCATGCCTGGGACCAGTTCCCGGTGAATACGCCTGTGATGAAGGCGATCAGCCCGTCAAATACGGTCTTGATGCCTTCCAGGATGGGGCCGATGCCTTGCGCCAGTGCCGAAATGCCCGCCAGCACAGCAGGCACCACGACGGAGGCGATGCTCATAATGACCGTGATGATGCTCTGCACGATGGGCATGACTGCCTGGATGGCCGAGCCGATGATCTGCATAGCCGTCATAATGGCAGAGCCGAGGCCGCTGATGATGCCAGCGATAGACGGAGCCGCCGCTGTGAAGGTTTGCAGGATGATGGGCACCACTGTTCCCGTCAGGAAACTGAAAATGTCCTGGATGATCGGCTTCACGGTCGTCTGCGCAAAGCTCACGATCTGCCCGACCACGCCCATTACCGATTGCAGGATGGTCGTCAGTCCGTCAAAGGCCGCGCCTGCATCCTCTCCGAACAGGTTCGTGATGGTCTCCCGCAGCGGGGCCAGCGCGTTCGCCACGCCGCCGTCCGCGAATAGTCCCGTGATGAAGCTGCCCACGTTTTGCAGCGCGCCCAGGAACTTGTCGAACACGGCCACGCCGGTATCGCCGAATACGTTCTGGATGATGCCCCGGATGTCTTCCAGGTGGTCGCCCAGGATGCTCACCACGGCGATGATGGAGGAGATCACGCCGATCACCGGCGCGGCTCCCGCGAAGATGCTTCCGAAGCCGGATGCGATGGGACCCCACACGGTCCCCAGCACACCGGCTCCCGACTTCGCCACGGTGCCCAGGCTCCCCAGCACGCCGCCGACAGCCTTTCCCGCGCCGGAGTTGGCGATGCCGCTCACAAAGCCGCCCGCTTTACCCAGCAGGCCGGATAGATTTTGCTGGATGATGCTGCCTTGAATGGTCGCCGCAGCGCCGATGCCTGCGATGCCCTGGCGCAGCGGCATGGTCAGGTTGCCCAGCGCGCCGCCCGCCTTGCCCAGCAGGCCCGAAAGGAAGCCGCCGGTCTTCGTGTTCCCCAGCGTGCTCCCGAAGCTCCCAAGGGAGGCGAACACGCTGCCGAAATACTGCCCGATGCCGCTTCCTGCAATTCTGTTTTTCAGTGCGCTTCCCGCGCCCTGGTAGCCGGATAAGAGGCCCGGCGTTCCCGCCGCCGCTTCCAGCAGCCCCGTCGTGCCCTTGATGCCGTTGCCGGAGATCAGGCTGGATACCGTGCTCCCCAGCGTTTTGAAAAAGCCGTTGCCGCTTGCCGCGCCGCCGAAGGTGGAGAGGAAGCCGCCAGCCGTGCCCGCCGCTTTCTGCCCACCCTGGAACAGGCTCGTGATGTTGCCCAGCAGACCGCCGGTGCGCTTTCCGCTGCCGCCGACAGAGCTGCCCAGCAGCAGGTTCCCCGCGCCGCTCAAAAGACCTTCGATGCCCGGCGCGAACTTCATGCCCACGAACACCGCCGCCAGCTTACCCAGCGTCGATGCTACCTGCGGTCCGTTGTTTGCCAGATAGTCAAGCCCCTTCTGGATGTAGGGCAGCGCCCGCTCCATGGCGTCGCCCAGCCGTTCCACGCCGTCGCTTGCGATCTTGCCCAGCGAGTTCGCCAGCGTCGTCAGCTCCGGCATATTCTTCCTGATCTGGTTCAGGAAGTCGATCATCGACAGGCTGAACTCCTTCTTAGCAGGAAGGAACGCCTGGCCGATGTCCTGCATCAGCGCCGCCTTTGCGTTCGACATCATCGTATCGACCGCTTCCGGCGTGCTCGCTTCGATCAGGAACTCCCGCTCCATACTGCCCGTATAGAGGCTGGGGTCGTTGACCTCGCCCAGCGTCTTCTCAAGCAGCGCGAGGTTCTGTGTGATCTTCGCGCCGCCTTCGATGGCCCACTGTCCAAACAGGGTGTTCAGGGCCGCCACCTTGCGCTCGTCCGGCATATTGTTGATGGCCTGGAACACCGATTTGAGCGTCCCGATGCCGTCGCTCTGCATGGACTTTGCGATGCCCTCAGCGGTGAAGCCCAGTTCCTCCCACATGGCCTTCTGCGCCTTCGTGGCGTTGGAGCCTTTGCTGATGTTCGTGTAGATACGGGAGATGCTGGTGCCCACGCGGTCCGTGGCAACGCCGGTCGCCTGCATGGCCGTTGCGATGGCCGCCGTGGCCGACGGGTCAACGCCCGCGATCTGGCCCATAGATGCGGCCTGGTTCACACTCTGCGCGATCTCCGCCGCCGTCGTGGCGTTGTTCGCGCCCAGGTAGTTGATCTGGTCCATCAGCGTCATTACCTGGTCATGGTTGAAGTTGAAGGCAGCCTCCCACTTCGCCATGTAGTTGCCCGCCGTGTCGTCTTCAAGGTCCATGGCGGTCGCGGCAACGGCGGTATCACGCAGGATGCCCGTGCTCATTTGCCGGTCCGCGCCGATGCCGGACTGGCCCAGGGCCGCCGACATCTTGGAGATTTGTTCGGTGGTCCTTGGTATCTGCGTGCTGAGGTCCTGGATATAGGTCCTCATGGCTTTCAGGTTGCTTTGCGCCTGCTCTGTGCTGGTGGTCGCGCTTTCCGTCAGCCCGTCCACATAGCGCACCATCGCAGACATATTGTTTTCCAGCTTCGCGGCCTCGGAGGTGCACTTGGCAAGTCCAGCTGCGGTCGCCGTTGCCAGCGCCCCCATGGCCGCAAGCCCCGCCGTGCCCACCTTGCTCATGGTGGTGGTCAGGCTCCCCATCAGGGTATTGGTCTGGTTGATCGCCGTCGTCAGGCTTTTGTCTACCTTACCGGCGATCTTGATGCTTAACTCTAATGTTTTGTTCTGTGCCATTCCTCCGCCACCTCGTTATTCAGCGCGATAAACTCCTCAACGGGCATTTTCAGATAGAAGTCCACGCCCGTTCTCGTGACCGCTGACAGGCGGATAGCCGCTTGGCGTAAGGCTTTTGCCCCGCCCTTTACTCGAAAAAACCGCTGTCGTTCACCGCGTTTTTCAGTTTCAGCACCTCGCGCAGCGGTAGGCCCGTGAAGAACTCCTCCGGCAGGCCCGTTGCCATGCTCGCAAGGATGCAGGCGAACAGGTAGTTGAAGGAGGTCTCCGTCACCATAAAGCCAGCGCGTGCCAGCCGGTTCTCTGCCTCGCTCTCATTCATGCTGTTCAGGTCTGCGATGCCGTTCAGGTCCACCTCCGTGTAGGTCTGGCCCTTGAAGTGATACGGCTCCTCAAGCTGCATCACGTGGTTCTCCGTCGCGGCCTCCACGTTCATGTAGTTGCGCACGACACCGGCCACTCTGCGGCTGGCCCCGCGCGGCATCAGCTTGAAAAACTCGATGGGCAGCTCCGCCGCCTTCGCGGCAATGGCCCTTGCAAACGCGGTCGTGGTCTCGCACAGCATGGCGGCGGCCACCTCCCGCTCGTTGAAAAGCTGGCGCTGGGCGTCGATGGCGTCCTTCACCGTCAGCTTATCCAGTCCGCTCAGGTCGATGGAAGTGTATTCCGTGCCCTCGAACTTGTAGGGCTTGCCCAGGTCGATCACGCGCTCGCTCTGCGTGGTCTGCGCGGTTTCCTCGTTGGCCTCCGCCATCATGTTCTTTTCTTCGTTCATAGTGCTGCTCCTTTCGATTTTTGAATATGGCGCAGGCCCTACCCTCCGCCAGTGCAGAGAGTAGAGCCTGCTCGTTTCGCTTTTGACTTCCCGGCCTTATCAGGTCAGCTCGGAGATGCCCGCCAGCATATCCACGCCGTTGACCTTGTAGACGCCGTTCAGCTTGTCCACTTCCAGCAGCGCTTCGCCGTCGTTCTCCACCAGCAGATAGGTCAGCTCAAGCGTCACCTTGGCCTCCATGCCTTCGCCCTTCTCCACCTTGCCGGGGTTGAAGGTCTTCACGCGGCCCATCTCCACCACGCGCAGGCCCTTGAAGGCGTAGCCGCCGGTCTTATCGTAGACCTGCTGGGCGGCGCGCAGCGTCAGGTTCACCACGGACAGGGGGGACAGCATATCCATGGCGCTGCTGTACAGCACATTGAAGTCGATCTCCTGCTCCATGCCCTCGAACTGGCCGATGGTGGGGCTGTCGATCTCGCCGTTGATGCCAGCACCGGAGACAGTGCTGGTCTTCATCTTCACCTCCGGCAGCGTAACAGACGCGGCCACGCCGATCATCTTGTTACCGTCCAGATAGGTGTTGAAGTCGTTGATCTTCTCAGGGATGTAGTTGTTGCTGATGCTCATGTTTTCTTACCTCCCTTATCAGCTCAGTGCGCTTACCAGCGCGTCGGGGTCGAACTCGATGATGTCCTCGATGTCCTCCGCCGGGGTGTACGGGGTCATGTACTGGTGGAAGGTGATCTTGCCGTTCATCAGGTCGGTGACGGGGTTCTCGTCCTCGTTGTACACGATCTCGTCCCTTGCGGCGACGCCCATGGCGACGTAACCGTTGCCGCGCACGTTCTCGCTGTCCACGATGGCTTCGATCAGGCGCTTGTTCAGAGGGCTGTCTACCTTCTGGAAATACGTCAGGATGAAGCTGTTGGCGCGCCAGCTCATGTAGCGGCGGCAGGAGAAGAAGCTGTCCTTCGGGTCCGTGTTGCCGGGGTAGGCGCAGGTGCGGTTGCCCCACAGGCGGAAGCCGTTCATGTTCAGCCAGGTCGCCACGCCGTAGCTGTTGACCACGTTGGCCTGGTCCTGGTCCAGCAGGACCTCGGTGCCGTCGGCAAGGCACATAGCGCTGATGGCGATGGTCTTGTTGCTGGGGTTGCTGGGGATGTCGTCGTTGGCCGCGTCGGTGTAGGCGGTCAGCGCGGAGGCCAGGGCGGAGCCGCTGTACATCACATCGCCCACCTTGCCGTAGCCCCACACGCCGTAGGCGTTCGGGTCGGTCAAAGCCTGGCGCTCCTTCTGCTCCTTCACGTCCGCGTACTTGCGCGCGCCGTCCGCGCCGCTGTCCACGTCCGCGATGCACACGCACTTGAATACGCCGTTGATCTCCTTCGTCTTCGCCTGCAGGGCCGCGCTCACGGTCGCGTTGGCGCTGAAACGGGGAGCCGTCAGGATGCCGGGGGTCATGCCCAGCTTGGGGTAGACCTGGCGCACGACTTCCAGGCCGGTCTCCGCGCCGGTGGCCGCGTCCACGCCGCCCACGATGTCGGCAGCGGTCACTTTGCTGGCGTCCACCTTCTCGCCGGAAACGGTCAGGTTGGTCGCGCCGTCGGCCTTGCCGCCCTCGATCAGGACGATGCTCACGGTGCCGTCGGAGTTATAGACGGCGGTGTAGTCCTCCTCGTCGGTCAGCGTCTCCTCGCCGTTTTTCACCACCAGAGCGCTCAGGAGCACGCCCGTCTCCTCCACAACGGCCATGCCGCTGTTGATCTGCACGGTCTTCTCCTCCATCTCGGCGGAGTGCTTGGCCGGGTCCAGCACATTGATCAGCACCAGGGGGGCCACGTTCACCACCGCGAACGAAGCGGAGATCGCTTCGCAGAGGGTGAAACTCGCAAAGTCGTCGCTGTACCCAACGGCAGCGATGGCTTCCGCCTTGCTGTATACCAGCAGAGGCTTATTGATGGCCGCAGCCGGGTCCGCCAGCAGGTGCACCGGGGCAGTCCCGATCACGACCTGCAAACCGGCTGTTCCGTTCAGCGGAGCGATCATGCTGGTTTCCTGCTCGCTGACGTAAATGCCATGTCGATACATACGTTCTTTCCTCCTTCTTACAATTCGGATTTGATTTTCCGGAACAGGATAGCCTCCGCCGTCCCGCTCCTGCCCAGGTTGCTTCTCACCTGAGCGAAACGGCCCACGCTCACCAGCAGCCCCTTGGCCGCCGGGTGGGCCTGAATGAAGTCTGCCAGCGCGGCAGGAATGGTTCCCGCGTACACGGTGTACTGTCTGGCGACGCCGCGCACGCTGGGGCCGCAGTAGACGACGGGGCCGGTCTTTGCTTCCCGCTCCATAGGAACGGCAGTCTTGACCTCCGCCGCCGCAGCGGCTTCGCTCATAGGCGCGGCCATATCCGCCGCGCGTGGTTCTGTTTTCTTGCTCATAGCAGTCCCTCCAATTCGGTGTCTTGGGTCATGGCCGGAGCTGTACAGTTCATGGTCACAGCTCCGTAGTAATACGGGGCTGTGTCGTCCTGCTGCAAGGCCCAGGCGATAGGCTTTAGGATGGTGAAGGCTCCGCCGAAGTACGGCGCGGTGCACGCTCTCTGCACGATGTCTTCCTTGATGTTGGCAACATCCTGAAAGCCCGCCCGCTCGATGCCGGTGTCATAGGCACAGATGATCAGGCTGAACTCCACCGTCTGCGGGCTTTTATCGTCCGCGATCTCTCCGCCGGTCATGCGTACCACGATATAGGGTGCGTGCGCCACGTCGGTGTCGGCGTCCACGTCGTTCTCCTCCGGGATGGGAAGGTCCTGCTTGAAGATCGCAAGCGGCTTCCGCCCCTCCTGGCCGTTGTACTTCTTTCCGGCGAACAGCTCGCGCAGCATCTCGATCAATGCATCCTGGCAGAGCTGCGGCGTTTGGCCGATGCCCACTTTCATCGTTTCTTTCATACCCTCACGCCTTTCTCTTTGCCCGTGCCAAGACCTGCTCGGCCCGCTCGGTCAGCTTTGCCGCCAGGAACAGCTCCACCTCCTGCTCCACTTCCGGCCAGATGGTCGAGTGCATCGCCGCCGCACTGGGGCTGCCCATGGTCTGCATCTCGTCGCTGGTGCTCGGTGCGCCGCTGCGCACGGTGTAGTGGAAGCGCCCCGTGCCCACGATGCGCTGCACCATGCCCACGTGCCCGCTCTTGAACTCCACCAGGAAGCCCTTGCTTAACTGGTCCTTGCCGGTCAGCGGCTTCATTGGGGAGGTTTTCAGCACGCGGGCCGTGAAATACTCCGGGGCCTGCGCCACGTCATGCCCCATGAAGGGGCGGTTCGGTCTGGTCTGGAAATAGCCCAGGTCGTTGCGGTAGCTTGCGATGCGCAGCTCCGCGCTCAAGCTGCTGTTGCTGGCCTTCTTTCGTTGCACCAAGTCGCTCAGGTGCCGCTTGCCCGCGCTGTTCACCGCGTACCGGGCCTTCGCCTCCGCGATCATCAGCTTGCGGGCCTGCCGGGCCGTGGCGTTGATGGCGACCTTCGCCACCGCCGGGGTCTTCTTCCGCAGGTCGCCCAGCACCGCGCTCACATCGTCCAGACCATCGACCTCGATGGTCATGGTCCCCGCGTTATATCGCACGTTTCTCATTGTCTCGTCCTCTGTAACGTCATGCGGAAGACCCCGCACTCCTCCTCGCACTTCATAATGTCGAAGGTGCGCTTATGGTCCGTCCCGGCGTCCATCACCAGCGGCTTTCCCACCTTCGGCTTCGGCCCGTAGTCCTCCGTGCGGATATACAGGATGGTGTGCGCCTTGTACAGTCCGGTGTCGAAGTTCTGCTTAGCTCCCGCCTCCCAGTGTGAATTGTGCTCCCGTGTTCCGCCTTCCACGATCACCACAAGAACATCCTTGCCGTCGATGATGTGCCGGTCGGCGTGCTCGTTGCCGTTGAAGAACACGGTGTCGATGTCCGCCGCCGCGCAGTCCTTGAACGTAGGCGGAGGGGGCAGCCCCTCCGCCTCATTCCCGTAGTCCTGTTTCAGCTCGAACAGTGCCATCTCAGCACACTTCGGCCACCAGCCAGCTATCCACCTTGTCGGGGATAGGCAGCGGATGGGCCTGCAGCTCCACCATGCGGCGGTCGGGGTGATGCTCCACATAGCTGCGCAGCAGGCGGCTGGTCTCCGCCGTCACCCACTGCTGCGTGCCGTCCTCAATGTAGGTGCACGCACCGTAGGCCAGCATGAAGTTGGACTGGCCGGAGATCAGAATGACCACGTTCTCCGGGACCAGGGGCTTCACAGCCGGGGTCTCAGGGTCGGTCCAGTCGTCCAGATACACCTCGCCGTAGGTATACAGGTCGATGTTCGGGCTGGTCAGATGGCCGTAATACTTCACGCCGTTGGGCAGGTCGCGGGGGTCATAGCCGCCGATGTTGATGCGGCGGTTGTCAAGGAGCTTCTGCACCTTCTCGTCGTTGATGAAGGCGCGCAGAGCGGCCTTGCCCATGATCACGCGGTCCACGTTGGTGAAGCCGCCGGTCAGCACCTTCTCGGTCCAGTCTTCCAGGTCCTCGATAGGCTTGGCAGCGGTCTTGCCCCACTGCTTCGTGCCGTCCAGCTTGATCTTGTTGGTGAAGCCGAAGTCGATCACCTCGTTCACGCCGGGGCCTACGATGGGGATTTGTCCGGTGACGATGGCCTGCACGCACATCCACTCCTCGCGGCGCGTGGTGGCGTCGTTCAGGCGGTTGTACTCGTCCATCAGCTTGCGGGCCGCACGCTGGGCCGGGGTCATGCCGCTGTACAGGTCCTCGCCGGGCAGGCGGGTCATGTGCTGGTCCGCCGTGGTCACGTCGTAGGGGTTGATCAGGGGCGGCTTGTAGCTCTCGGTGCTAAAGCCGTTGGCCTTGAGCACCTGCCCGCCGACGCGGGGATGCACGAAGGCGGCCATGCGGCGGTCGCCCTTCACCAGGTCGATGTCCACGCGCTCGGTGGAGAAGGTCTTGATGTTGGTGAAAAAGGTGTCGCGGAAATAAGTGTGGATAGGCGGTGCCTGTCTCACGACCTCCGCCAGATAGCGGGGGGTATAGATATTCACTTCGTTAGGCATATCTCTGTTTCCTCCTTACTTCAAGTAGATGCCGAGGTTGCGCAGCGGGACCTCCACGTCAGCGGCAGTCATGCCCGCAGGCAGGACCAGCGCGTCCGCGAAGAACTCGCCGGAAAGGTAGATGATGGCGTCCTCGCCGCTCTTGGCGGCTTCGGCGGTCACGCCGTACAGGCCGGTCAGCTTCGCGGCCTCGGCCACGGGAGTGACCTTGCCCTCCGCCAGAAGGACGGGGGTATGGGCGCTCAGGTCAGCGCCCGCTTCCTTCACCGCCGTGGCGATGCGGATGTTGGTGCCTGCGATGAAATACTCAGGCTCGCAGGAAAAAGTCTTTCTTGCCAAATCCATGCTCATGCTGTTGCCCTCCCTTACTTCTTCTGCGCGTTCTGGCCCACGCTCTTGATGGCGTCCAGGAACTCGTCCGTCTTACCGGCAGGGGGCGTGTTCTCCACAGTGCCCGCGCCGCTGTTCTTGGCGTCGGTCTTCGCGTTGTTCAGATACTCGTTGCCCTGCTCCTTGGCGCGCTTCATGGCGGCCTTGGCGTAGTCGCTGGCGCTGACGGGCTTGGTGAACTTCGCCTCGGCGGTGATCTCCTCGCTGCCCGGCAGAGCCATCTCCTCGATGTCGCGGATGCGCTCGCGCTCCTCGTTGGTCGCACGATCAGCCGCCGCCTGCTCGATTTGGTCAACCAGCGCAGGATAAGCCTGGCGCAGGTCGTCCGCAGTCTTGATTTCCATGTTCTGTACCTCCTCGTGTTGTACTCCCGGTTTCATGGCTCCGGGTTTATTTACAAAACGTCCGGCGGCGGTGGGTGCTGCCAAACTGTTCTGCATGAAGGTTGGTGCCTTATCGAAAGGCAGGTGCATATTCACGCTGTTCACGAACAAAACGCCGTCGCGGTTTTCCACCACCGGCGTTTCCACATCCTCCACAAGCTCGTCCACAAAGCCATTGTCCTTGGCCTCCTGGGCGGTCCACCAGCTCGTCGCGTCCATCCAGCCGGTCACTTCGTCCTTGTCCCGGCCCGTCTTCTTCGCGTACAGGCTGATGATGTTCTCCTTGATGGTGTCCAGCGCGTTCAAATACTGCTGCATGGTCGTGGCGTCGTAGTAGCCCAGCAGGCCCAGCCGGACCGGATGGACCATGTAGGTGCTGTCGTTGGCCGCCACAACGCGGTCACAGTGGCAGGCCACGATGGTCGCAGAGCTGGCGCACAGCCCGTCGATGCGGGCCACCACATTCGCCGCGTGCTGTTCCAGCAGATTGCCGATGGCCTGCGCGGCGAAAACGTCTCCGCCGCCGCTGTTGATGCGCACCGTGATCTCGCTCACGGCTCCCAGCTTGTCCAGGTCCTCCGCGAACTGCTTGGGCGTTACCTCGTCGCCCCACCACGTACTGTCTGAAATGTCACCGTACAGCAGCAGCTCCGCTCTGCCTCCGGCCACATTCTGAAACTTCCAAAACGGTTTAGGCATTTCCATTTCCTCCTTCGTTCGCGGCACTGGACGGGTCCATGATCTCGTCCACCTCCCGCTTTCTCTTGGCCTCCGCCACTCTCTGGCGGATGTTGCGGTTGTAGTTGCCGCCGGTCATTTGCGCGGTCTCCTCCTGTGCGGTGGAGAAACCAGCCTCCACGCGCTTCGTCGCCGCGCTGATCTCCTGCACGGGGTTCAGGCTCGTTCTGGCCGGGCCTGGCCACGCGCACCCGCTGTAAGCCTTGCGGATGGCCGGGTCCTGGAAGAAGCCCGGAGCCTTGATGCGGTTCCGCGCTACGGCCTCCGCCAGCCACTCCTCATAGATCGGTTGGCAAAAGCTGTCCACAAAGTCGTCGCGCTGCACATCGCAGGAGCGCCAGAACTCATTCAGGGCACCGCGCGCCGCGCTGTAACTGGTGGAGAATTGCTTGGAAATGACCTCTGGTGGGATTTCCAGCGCCGCGCCGATCTGCTTGATCATGGCCTCCGTGAACTTGTCGTACCCGGCGTTCGGGTGCTTCGGGTCCGCAAAGGCTACGGTCTCGCCGGGGTTCAATCCCACGATAGCACCGCTGCCCAGCTCCACGCTGCCCTGGTCCTCCGCGTCGATCAGCATATTCTCCGGCAGCATTTCGCCAAACGGGCGGTCGTCCGTTGCCGTGGCGGGCTGCACAAACACCGTGAACATGGCGGAAATGACCGCCGCGTTGATCTCTGCGTCCGTGTACCGGCCCAACTGTTTGAGCGCTTCCAGCACCGGGGCCAGAACAGGCACGCCGCGTAGCTGGCCCGCTCGCTCCCGCGTGATCACATGGACGATGTTCCGCCGCCCGGTCAGCTCGCCGCGCGCCTCCACGCGCGTCCATTCCAGGCCGCTGCCCAGCATGGACGTGTCGGAAAGTGGATGCCGGTTGCACACCCAGTAGGCCACCACGCGGCCCTCTGCGTTCGTCTCCACGCCCTGCACGATGTTGTAGACCTCGTAGCCCCGCACCGTGCACGGAGCCAGCCGGTCGTAGCCGTCCGGGCTGCAAATCCGGTCTGCCTCCATCACGCGCACCCGCAGGCCGTAGGGCTGGCCGACCTGCTCGCACATGGGCAGCGCCGCGAAGGCGTCGCCATTCATCAGGTAGCCCAGGTAGGCGAGCTGTTGCAGCTTGTAGAAGTTTCCCAGTCCGTCCATATCGCACTCCGGCGTGTCCGCCCACAGGGAAAACTCCCGGATGATCTTCTCCTGCAGCTCCTCCGTCTGCTCCGCCGACAGACCCAAAAACGCGCCGTCGATCTGCGGCGCTGGCATCAGGCCGCCCGCCACCACGTTCGTGCGCAGCGTTTTCAGGGCCGAGGCCGCCACCGGCACGCCCATGTAGGCATCGCGGCTCCGCTGGCGCAGCACGTCGATGTTGTCCTCGATGTCCTCCTTGGAGCTGCCGCCGTGGTATTCCCAGCCGCGCATACTCTTTTTCGTCAGGTTCGCGCCGTAGTTGCCGTAGCCGCTGTTGAGAAATTGCAGCGCCGTCCGGGCGGCGCTCCTGCGCACCGCGTGGACCGGGGCCACGGCCTCGAAGCAGCGGTCAATAAAGTTCCTTGCCATGGCCGCCCTCCTCACACATCACGGGGTACGAAATGGAACAGGCGGTTTCTGCCGCCGGTCGTCTCAGCGGCTTCGGCCTCTGCCAGCTTCGCCGCCCAGTATTCCATTTGCGCCCGGATTTGTTTCAGGTCGGCTCTCGTCAGCATACGGGTCCCGATCTGATAGCTCTGGCCGGTCGCCACGGCTTCCTCCGCCGCCAGCCATGTATTCAGTTTCTTAGAGCACAGCTCCTTGCTGAAAACTGCCATGTTAAATACCTCCACTCAGGCGGCGTCTTCCGGTTGCCCTCTGCCGCCGCTCTATCTCCGGCTCCTCTGGTCCTTTCAGCACCGGGTTTGCAATCTCTAAGGCAGCGGTGGCGTAGTTGCGCAGGTCAAGCGGCTCGTTGCGTTTGTAGCTCGCGTCCTTGATCTCCCACACCGTCACGCTCCGCCCCTTGCGGAACCGCACCACGGCCTTCTCGCTGGTCAGGCCCCGGAAGTATTGCTCGTCGTATCCGGCCTCCTCGTTCAGCGGGAAGTGGCAGTAGTTCGGCCCCTTCCGCTCCGGCGGCTCGTGCTTGAGGCGCTGATACACCAGCGCCTTGCCCGCGTCTACGCCCAAAACGAACAGTGGCGTCTTCACGCGGTTGTTCGTGGATGGGTTGCGGATGTACGGCACCTCCTGGCCGCCCTTGCCCTTGATGGCAAAAATGCGCCGTTCGTAGCGCTCCTTGGTGAAGCGGTAGACCTGATCGGTGTGGTGGCCGCCGCTGTCGATGCAGGTGCACAGGATGGGAAGCTGCGTTCCGTCCTTCTTGCTGAACGTCGCCGTCAGGAAGGCGTCCAGATCGCGCCACACCTGTTCCTTGAGCATATCGCCGTATATCTTCTGGTAGCGGATGCCCCAGCTCTCCTTGCCGACGCCCCAGCCCACGACTTCCACCTCGAAGCGGTCGTCCTGAACGTCCACGCCCGCCGTCAGCACCAGCACATCCTCCGGCACCTGGGCGTCGTAGACCTCGCGGCGGTTCACCAGTTCGGTGTCTTCCAGCCGTTCGCCCGGCTCCTCCCAGGTCTCGCCCAGCTCCGTGTTCACCCACGTTTTCATCTTCTCCGGGTCGCCTTGGTCCAGCATCTCTTTGGCAAGCAGGAACTTTTCCACAACCTCCTGCCACCCGCAGAAGGTGGAGGCCAGTGTGTTCAGGTGGAAGCCCCGCGCCGCCGCGCCCGGATTTGCCGCCACGAAATGCCCCTTGATCTCCTGGGCCTTCCAGGCGTATTCACTGCTCTCGCACCCGCAGCGCTCGCACTTATGGCGCACGCCTTTTTTCAGGTCGTGCCGGTCGAATACGATGTTGGCCCAGCGAAGGGGCTGATAATGCCCGCACTTCGGGCACGGTACGTTCCATTCCTCCCGCGTCGTCTCCTGGAACTCCGTCTCGATGCGGCTGCTTCCCTTGATGGTCGGCGTCGATACGATAACGGTCTTCTTGTCCCAAAAGGTCGTTTGGCGCTTCTGTGCCAGGAGCAGCGGGTCGCCTTCTGTTCCGGCGCTGGCCGGGTAGCGGTCCACCTCGTCGCACAGCAGCACCTTGATTGGTCGGCTGGCAAGGCTCGCCGGGCTGTTCGCGCCGATGATCGTCACGTGGCCGCCCGGAAAGTTCTTCTTCAAGATCGTGTTGCCGGAATAGCGGCTCTTGGTGTCTACCAGCACCCGCAGCACCGGCGTGTCTCGTATCATGGGAGCCAGGAAGTCCTTGCTGAACGTCTGGCCCATTTCGAGGGTCGGCTGCATCACCAGCACCGGCGCGGGGTAGTAGTGCATATAGTAGCCGAGCATATTCATCAGCATGGCCGTCTTGCCGATCTGTGCGGCAGACATGACCACCACCTTGCGCACGTGCTGGTCGCCGATGGCGTCCATGATCTCCCGCTGGTACGGCGCGTTGTCCGTGTGCCACCGGCCCGGCGTGGCGCTGTTCTCCGCACTCAGCATCCGGTAGGTGTCCGCCCACTGGGATAGCGTCAGCTCCGGCGGCGGTTTCAGCACCGCCACGCAGCGCGCGAACATCTCCGCCGTCTGCGAGGCAAGCTCAATCGTCCGGCGCTTTTTCTTCATGGTCCGACTCCTTCTGGCCCCGCAGCATCCGCTCATACTCGGCGCGCTTGCATACAGGGAGGGAGCACAGCACCTTCTCGCTCGTGCCTATCCATAGTCGCCATACGCAGCCCGCGCATGGGTCCTTATTCTTCTTTTTCTCCATCCCCGTCCTCCTCTTGTGCAAAGGCCACATTGAAGTCCCGCAGCTCCTCAAGCGTCTCGTCGATGGCGTGTTTCAGCTCGTCGAAGATGCTGGCTTGGTCTCCGCCCATGGCTGCCAGAGCTGGGGACAGCTTCGCGGGCAGGGAAAGGAAACGCCCGCGAATATTCAAAAGCATCGTCTTGATGCCGGTCTCGATCTCCTCCGTCCGGTGCAGCTCGCCGCGCCGCAGCGCGTTTTCCATCTCCGCCGCCTCCCGCTTCGCGCGGGTCAGGCCCGCCCGCTCGTCTGCAAGGCTCCCGCTCCGCAGGTAGGAGATGTACCGCCGCGTAGTGGCGCGCAGGTCATAGAGGCCCGGTGCCTGCTCCTCAATGATGCCCTCGTCCCGGAGCTGGCGCACCCGCCGCTCCGTCAGGCCCAGCCAATCGGCGATCACCTTACTCGTGTACAGGCGCATAGCGTCACTCGTTTCTTGCGATGGCAGCGTTGGCCCACATGGCCGCCTCCTCCACCTTCGTGTGCGCCAGGCTCTTTTCCCGGCTGTCCGGGCAGCAAACCTCGATCAGCTCTGCAAGCTCCCGCGCCTTGGCCCTCAGCTTTTCATAGCGCGCAGTCTGGTCGCCCTTCGGCGCGTGATAGGTGTATGTGTTCTCAAACCGTTTCGGGTCCATCTGCATCCTCCGTTCCATCAGGCCAAAGCTCCGCCGCGTCCTCGCCGGTCTCCGGGTCCGGCGTCTCCACCACACCCGTCGCCCGCATACGCAGGATTTCCAGCCGCTTCTTTTCCAGTTCCAGGCGCTTCTCGTTCTCCTCCAAAGCCCGCAGGCTGTCCGCGATCTTTGCGATGCGGCCCTGCACCTTGTAGAGGGCGTCCTGCAATTTCAGCACCCGTGCAAAGGCACTGTCCTTGCTGTACATTCCCATCTGCTGCCTGGCACCGTCTATCTTCTTGTCGCCCCGGCCCGCAGGCTGGCGCATATCCAGCACGCTGTTCAAATACAGCTCGTCCTCCGGGGCCTGCTCATACTCGATGATCTTGGTGAGTATCCGGTGCTCGCGGAACTTGAGTATCTGCATCTCGTGTTTCAGCGCTGCCCGGCTTCCCACTGGCGTGTTCATCACCAGCTCCCGCTCGGCTTCGCTCAGCGTATCAAAAAAGATGGTGCTGTAAGCCCCATCCTTCTCTGCATTGTGATTTCCCGCCGGTGCGCCCTTGTGGCTCCCGGCGGCGTTTTTATGTCCGGCGCTGTTCCGGTTCCCAGGCTGGCCGCCGCGTTTCTTCTTCGGCTCCGCCTTTTCCCATTCATCCGCCGACTTCCAGTTGCGCAAGGTCTGATAGTTGACGCCCAGGCCCTCCGCAAGCTCCCGGAGGTCTACCAGCTCGCCCCGGCCTTTCCGGGCAAGGTACTCAGCCTTGGCGGCGTCTCGTTTCTCGCTCCGCTTCGGCATTTGCTCTCACCCCTGTCTATCCGGTATCCCTTCGCCTCCGCGTCCCTGTAATAGTTCCGGGACCGGGGCGGGCTGCCTCGCAGCTCCTCCCGTCCCGGTATGCAGCGTGTCCCGCTCCGCCTACCTCCGCCGCGCAGCGGATACCTCCGCGCATGAGCGCAGACCTTCGGCGGCAGCAGGACGCTTTCCATTCGGTGCCGCCTGCGGCCAGAGGGGACTTGAACCCTGACCCTTTCAGCGGTAAAGGATGCGAAACCCGCCTGGTTTTCCACGACCACAGCGGCCCCCGCCAATGAAAAAGGCCCATGGATTTCTCCATGAGCCATTACTGCACAATATCAATGTAACACGAAAAACCTGCGAAAGTTGCTAACTCCGAAAAAATATTTTTCCAGCCGTACCAAAAGCCCCGCCCGCCGGAACAAAACGCCCCGCCGCGTACCAGATCACCGCCCCGGCGTAACGCCCCGCCCGCCGGTTCGCCCCTCAGCCTCCGCCGTGTGCCGCTCTCTCCGACCATTTTCGTGACGCCACGAAAATGATGCTCGCCTCGATCTCACGCGCGCCCGCGTCCCTTTTCCCTCGCGCGCTCCCGCCCGCGTGCGCGTTCCATATTTTTTGACCCCCCTCCGTTTTTTCGCCCGGACCCGCCGGAAATGAAAAAATTGCATCGCACCTAATCAATTTTTGCGCTCTCGAACCCGCAAAGGTCCTCGTCTGCGCCGGGAGGACCCGCCGCCAGGCTGGGGGAGGGTATAGGAGGGGGCGTATTGCTATCAATGGCGTTGAGGAGAAGTCGCGCGCGTTTGGTATCTTCGCGGGCGGGCGCGTTTGCTTGGCTCGCTGGCGTTGGTGCTGGCGCTGTTCATCGGCTGGCGGCTCCGGCCTGCGCCGGGCCGGTATGCTCCGCCGCCGGTCAGCTATCCCCGCAGGCGCACACGGCCCCGCCGCCACGGCTGGCCCCGGCTCCGGCGAGGGCCTGCCCATCATGCCGCCGTGCCCCGGCTCCGCCATCGCCGGACAGCCCGCCGAAAACAGCCACGGCCCGCCGCCGAGGGTATTTACCGCGCCCGGTCTCGTCTCCTGGTAAGCTATGCTAATATGCCCCCTATAGTCCCCCAGCCTGTGCAATCTGCACAGAAAATCGCCACAGATTTTTGTGCAAAAATAATTCCCAGGCCCCCTAAAGGGGGGCCGTGGGAAGGGATTTCGGCCTATTGACGGCGCAAAAAATCGCCGCTATCATCCGGGGCAAGCGGACGGCCCAGCGGCCACCGCCCAGCGAACCGCCGACAGCGGCGACCAGAAAGGGGAGGTGAACATGACCACGCCGAACACAGGCGAATTGCTTGTACAGCAGGCCCAGGAGGCCGAACGGCTCCGGCTCTTGATACTCGCTGACGAGTGCAAGACCATCGAGGAGTTCCGCGAAAAGCTCCGCGAGCGGCTGAACAAGTAAAACGCCGGGCCACCCCCAGCAAGGCACGGCCCGACGTTCTTTTCCCGGCACGGGCGGCGAGTTCGCCGCCGCCCGGCCACGGGTAAAGCATAGCACACCCGCACGGAAAAAGCAACGCCGCCGGGGCCGCTGAAAAAAATTTCCCCCGTAGGGGGAACCCCCAGCCGCCGAAAAAAAGTGCTTGACAAGGCGACACGCAACAGTGTATGCTTGCAGCAGAAAACGACACGCAACAGTGTACAGGCCGAACAGGCCGGAAAGGAAAAACGCCATGACTAACAACGAGATCATCTTCGAGACCGTCCGCAACACCTTCACCCCCGCCCAGCTCGCCGAGCTGGTGCAGGCCACCTACACCGCCGAGCAGATCGCCGCCCGTCGCGCCGCCGTCACGATCACCGTTGACGAGGGCAGCGACGAGAGCGCCGAGAACATCTTCTCCGCCATGCTGGCCGCTGACACGTTCCACACCTTCGCCGAGTGGAAGCGCATGGGGTACAGTGTGAAGAAGGGCCAGCACGCCGCACTGACCTGCCAGCTTTGGAAGTACACCGACAAGCCCGGCAAGGCCGCCCGCGAGGCCGCCGAGGCTGACGGCAAGGACGCCCCCGAAACCGACCCGCATTTCTACATGACGAAGGCCCATCTTTTCCACGCCTTGCAGGTCGAGAAGTCCAAGCGTTGACCCAGCACAAGCGGACACTTTAGCAGGGCTGCACCGCACAAAGCAACCCAGCCCCATACAGCAAACCCCAAAACAACACAACAGGAGGAACACCCCATGAAAAAGTTTACCGGACGCTACACCACCAACACCGCGAAGGCCCTGAAAGGCTCCGAGCGTATCTTGTGCCAGGTCTCCGAGGACGGCACGATCTACATTTGCAACGGCTTTCTTCTCTGCACCATGAACGCGCCGGAGTACGCCGCCACGGTCCAGCCGTTGACCTGCTGCGAGCCGGGCGCGTGGACGTTCGACAAGGACGGCAAGCACGAGGACGAGGCGCACAAGCTCGATCTGGTCAAGCTGTTCGCCGATACCGTCCGCACCGTCACCGCCGCCGAGCCGCTGGCCCGTGCCCCGTTCACGGTCCAGGCGAGGAAGGCCCCCGCCGCCTGCTACTACAACGCCGCCGCCGATTTCGCCGCGATCTATGACACAAAGTTCATTGACGCGCTTCACCCCGCCGCCCAGCTCCGCACCACGTCCGCGATCTCCGCCGCCGTGGCCTACATCAATGACGAGCCGTTCGCCGTGGTCATGCCCATCAAGGCCGAGCCGAACGCGGCCCGCGCCATCCGGGCATTTTTCACCGAGGCCGCCGAGGACAACACCAAAACCGACGAGGCCGACAAGCTCCGCGCCGAGCTGGTCCAGGCCCAGGAAGAAGCCGCCGCGCTTCGTGGCGATCTGTACCGCGCCGCCAACGAGATCGACGAGCTGAAAAACAAGCTGGCCGAGCTGCACGAAACCAAGACGGAACAGCCCGCCGAGCAGAAGCCCGAACCCAAAACCGCCGCCGAGATCATCGCGGCCCGCTGGGCCGAGGTGGACGGCCTGACCGCAACCATCAAGGGCGCAGCGACCGCCGCGCCGGTGGTCTGGCTGGCCGGAGACACGAAGCCCCACGAAAAAGAGATCGAGGCCGCAGGCGGCAAGTGGAGCGGCAAGAAGAACGCCTATTATTTCCGCGTCGCCTGACCCAAAACCCGCAAGGCCGACGGCACCCCGCCGCCGCTGGTGCAAGTCCAGCCGCCCCCCCGCCGGGGCGGGCGCTCATGGGTAACACCAAAACCAAAACACAGGAGGACCAAAACATGATCAGAAAGCTATACAAATACACCGGCGGCATTTCCAGCTTTAGCTACCGCCGCAACAGCCCCGAAGCCGTCCCTTCCGTCGATATGATCTTGTACGACATCAACGACGACGACAAAGCCCCCATCCGCATTTCCGCCGCTGGCGGCCTGGCTGACTACATCAACGCCATCGAGTGGACCGACGCCGAGGAACGCTATCTTTCTTCCGACTGGTATTTCGACAATCTGCTTTACCTGCACCGTATCGAGGTCCCCAGTACGGAACCCGGCAAGCCCGCCAAGATCATCGCCCAGCACGACGCCATCGACCGAGAAGCAAGCATTTTCGGCCCGGCGGAGTACATCGAGACCAGAAAGCCGGAGCCAATGAGCCGCGAGCAGCAAAGCGCCTGGTACGCCTTCAACGCCGAAGACGAATACCGCTACACGACCCGCAAGGCCGACGCATAACGCGCCGCTGGTGCAAGTCCAGCCGCCCCCCCGCCGGGGCGGGCGCTCATGGGTAAACCCAAAACCAAAACCGAAAGGAGCCGATACCATGCTTCCCATCAAGAACATTTTTGACAGCCTACGCGATGATGTTTTATCCGGCAAGATCACGCTTCACGAGGCAGCCGAGGAGCTGCACGAAAGCGGCTGTACGAACTTCATCGACGAGGACGCGGCCCGCCGCTTTCTCAAGCTGTGACCCAAAACCAAAACCCACAAAACGGAGGTACACAAAATGTCTTGCTTCATCATGTCCGACCAAGCCCACGCCGCCACCGCGAACACCCTGGAATACATCCTCAACAGCGGTTTCAACCGCTTCGGCTTCGATGCTCCCGACAGTCTTTACAAAGCCCTGAGCGACTGCCGCGACCGCTACGGCTTCTACTGCTCCGGCCTGATCTTCCGCCGCCTGTATGACCTGAACAACCGCGCCTATGCCGGGCGCTACAAAACCGAGGCCGACACCATGCCGCCGGAGATGCCCAGCGTCCCGCCGCTGGTGCAGGAGCGGGAGCGCGAGGACCAGCACGAAAAGCTGCTGCCCTGGCACTACAAACTCGCCAAGCTGATCGACTGCGAGATATACCAAGCCAGCGAGGACGCCACCCGGAAAGACCCGCTGCTCCTGGCCCTGATCGACTTCTCCCGCGTCTACACGCATTTCCTCGTTTCCAATACCGCCGACTACAACGCTGCCCCATGGGGCGCGATCTGACCCCCGCCGCCGGACACCTTCGCGGGCCGCACCGGACAACAAAGCGACCCGACCCCATAAGCAAGACCCAAAACCAAAACACAGGAGGAACCCAAAATGTACGAACAAACAAGCATGATTTCCCCGCAGACCGACGAAGCGCCCGCGCCCGCCGTCCGCTACTACGAGATCAACGAGGACACGGCCCGCAGTGCTCACTACTGCGTCCACATGAGCGACTACAAGCCCGGCAGCGCAACGGCGGAATACCGCCGCGCCGTAGACAAGGCCGCTACCCTGGTGGAGGCCAAAAAGGCCCGCGTCAGCCCCTTCTACCACGACAAGCTCGACACGCTTCTTGACCGCTACGCCCGCCGCCTTGCCGAGTGGACCAACGACTACAACCGCAACCAGGCCAGCTATCCCAGCCAGTTCATTTCCGGCGCGGGCGGCTACAATATGCGCAAGCACGAAAAGCAGATGTCCCGCGAAGGCACCCTCTGGAACGAGTATGACGAGATCAAGGCCATCTTGACCAAGATCGAGGCCGTCGGCTCCGGTCCGGTCGATCTGGCCGACCCTCACGCCCGTGAAATGCTCACGGACCAGCTCCAAAAGCTCCAAAACAAGCTCGACGAGAGCAAGGCGCTGAACGCCTACTACCGCAAGCACAAATCCTTCGACGGATTCCCCGGCCTGACCGCCGAGGCCGCCGCCAAGCTCACCGCCAGCTTTGCCGACACGAAGGAGCGCTGCCCCTGGATAACGTCCCCCGTCCCTGACTACGAATTGACCAGCCTTCGCGGCAAGATCAAGCGCGTGCAAGCCCGCCTCGACGAGCTGGACAAGCGCGCCGAAGCCGCCGAGCAGCCCGCCGACGACACAAAGTTCCCCGGCGGCGAGATTGTCCGCAACCTGCGAGCGGACCGGCTCCAAATCCTCTTTGACGAAAAGCCCGATGACGAGACCCGCCAGAAGCTCAAAGAACGCGGTTTCCGCTGGTCTCCCCGCTACAGCGCATGGCAGCGCCAGCTCACCGACAACGCCATGTACGACGCCCGCCGCGCCCTGGGCCTGACCGAATAACAAACCAAATCCCGCCCCGGAGGTCACGAGGGCAGAAGGAGCACAAAATGGAATGGAACATCCCCAGCGAGAACGCCATCATCACCCGCCTCGACGAGCTTTACGAATCGCTCGACCGTTTCCCCGACAGCCCCATGGCCCCGGCCTGGCAGCACGAGATCGAGCACCTGAAAGAACAGCTTGCCTACGCCGGATAACGAAAAACGCCGCCGGTCAGCTCCGGCGGTGCTCCAACGCAAAATAACCCATAGACTTATACACGCAAGCGTGTTATAATGCACCCAAATCCAAAGGAGGCTCCCATGGACCAAAACGCCGACATTTTCCCCGCCTACCGTCTCGTGGCCCAGTTCGCCGACGGCCAGCGCCTCACCTTCGACGGCCTGACCGAGCAGCAGGCACAAACCCGCATGGAGGCCGCGCAGGCGCTCCACGGGGATATTTGCTGGTACGACGGCGTGACCGACCAGCATTACGAAAACGGCCATTTCTACAAGCTCACGCCCCCGCCGCCGACGATCAACATGATCGACCTGACGGACTACCACGAAAAGGAGGAGTGACCGTGCCCATCCGTGAAAGCAAGCGCCGCAACAACGACGCCTACAACGCCAAGTGCGACTATATCAGCCTTCGCCCGCAAAAAGCCGTCGGCTACGCCATCCGCGCCGCCGCCAAAGCCTCCGGGCAGAGCATCCAGGCGTATGTGCTCCAAGCCTGCACTGAGCGCATGACCCGCGAGGGCCAGCCGCTCACGCTCGACGCGCCCGCCGATCACAAATAAGCCGCCTATGATCACATGATTGGCGGTCCTGATCACAAAAACCGCCGCAAAACGAACACGACCCCGACAGGCTGCGACCAACAGCCCGCCGGGGTGCTTTTTATGCCATTCGCAAATTGTTTTCCCACGGGCCATTCGTTCCCGCCGGAAACAGTCTTTGCGCACGCGATTTCACTGACAGAAAAACACAGGAAATTGAAACAGCTCGACCCATGGCCGCCGGGCCGCCGCCCTCACCAAAAACCAGGTGAAAAAGCAGCTCCCGCCAGCCCTCGATTTTTTCGGCGCTTAATATGTACGCGCGCGTGAAGCACGCTCCAAAAGCTCCTCCGCCATGGGCACCTCGTCCAGCGCTTCGCCCAGGCACAAAACGGCCTTGTCGTGCCAGCTCCGCACGGTGCTGTCCGGCGCTCCCATGCGTACAGAGATATTCGCCCAGCTATGGTGACATTTGTGCCGCAGTTGAAGGATGCTTTTGTACTTACCGCAAAGGCCGTCCAAACAGCCCCGCACGGCAGCGGCGTCACCCTCCAAAACCAGAAGCCGCACGTGTATCTCCTGCAGGCGCTCATACACGCCCCGCTCGTCCAGCCGTATCACGGCGGCCTCCACCGGCTTTCCAGGGCCTCCGCCGCCGGGCATCCCGTCGCCGCCGGTGCCTTTCAGCGTGTCGTACAAGCTCTCCTGCTCCCGCTGCTCCGTCTTGAGCAGGCGCACCATCTCCGGTATCTCGTAGTAATACCGGACGATCTCTTTCACGTTTTTCTCGCGCATCTGTCAGCCTCGTTTCTGTTGCTTATTCCTCCCGCCGGGCCTCCTGTGTACGTTCCGGCGCTTTATCCAGTTCATCCGCGATCAGGATACGGTCGCTTTTCTTCCGGTGCTCCGCCTCCCACCGGGCCAAAAATCGCCGCTGGGCGTGCTGGGCGATGTTCTTTCCGTAGAAGGACGGCATAGGCCGCTTACGTTTCCCCATCGCCGCCTCCGAAGACGCTTTCCTGGTCCTCGTCTTCCTCCTCAGCCACCGGCGGCGCGGACAAATGCCTGTCCAGCTCCCGCCGCGTCATTGACGCCAGTTCTTCCAGCTTGTCGCAAAAGCCCTCGTTCACGGCCTGCACCGGGAAGATCACGCCCGCGACCAGCATACCCGTCTTTGCCACCACATAGCGCCCGCCGCTGTCCGACTGGCGCACGTAGAGTTCCAGAAAATCCATCTGGTCTTCCAGCGGCCCAAGGTATTTGCTCTGGATGAACAGCAGCCCGCCGGGGAAGCGCAGCGGCATCAGCACCTTCCCGCCAGAGGAGATCGTCACGTCCATATCCTCCGCGCGGACCTCAGAGCGGCACCAGTCTTCCACGTTCAGGCTCTCCGGCAGAGCGCTGTGATTGAAATATATCTTGTCCTGCTTCTTCTCCGACACGTCGAACATCCGGTAAAGCTCCGGTTCCGACAGCACCGGCAGACCGTGGAGGGGAAAGGCGCAACACCCGTCCCCAAGCCACTGTGTCACAACTCCGTCGCCGTCGATACGGTCATGCAGGCAGAACGCATTTGCGCTGCTGCACAGCGCCGCGACCTTTTTCAGCTTCATCGGCCAGTCCTCCCGCTCTCCGCTCCGTTGATGGCGCGCACGGCCCGGTCCACATCCGCCGCCGTGGCGTTGTCGATCTGCACGATGCTGGTGCCGTCGGAATAGCTGGTCCGGCGCACGGAACGCTCCGGCTTCCGCATGGCCGCGATCACGTTCGCCAGGCCGTCCAGCAGCGTCGCCACCAAGACGACCGTGCCCGCCCAGGTCCAGAAGTTCGCAAAGATGATCTCAAAAATGCTCATGTTATTTACTCCTTCTCCATCGTTCGATTTCACAGTCGGCCCCGGTTATCCACCGGCCCCCGACCTTGTGTACATAGTCCAGGAACAGGACCGCCCCGGTGAAGCGCACGCGGAAGTCTTCCAGCTCCGCCGCCGAAACGCTCATGTGCCCAAAGGCTTCCTTCATGTCCCGCCACACCGGCCACGGCACGAAGAAAAAGCGGTCCAGGATGCCCACGCACACCGCCGCAAGTGCGCCGCAGCGGTGGTGCCGCTCCAAAGTCTCCATCTGCGTTTCCGTCAGCACGTCCCGCTTCATGGCGTCCGTGGTGGTGTACTTCGCCTCAAAAATGATACTGCGCCCGCCGTCCAGCGTGCCTTGAAAGTCCGGCTGGGCGTGTGCGGTGAAGCGGCCCACGAAAATGCCGCCCTCTCGCTTTTCCAGCACCCGGAACGGCTCCGGCGTCTTCTCCACCTTCGCCCGGCCCTGGCTCGCGTACAGAAGGCACGCCTGACGGATGGCCTCCTCGAAGTCATGGCCCCGGTTGTTGCTCATGCTGGCGTGATACTGGCCCAGCGCTCCGCGTCGTCCCTTCATGCCATACCAGCCTCCACGATATGCGTGGCCCGCATATCCGCCGCGTGCAGCTCGTACACGATGCGGTGCAGCTTCATCGCCTCGTTCAGACCACGGCTCCCGCCGCGCACAGCATCGTCCCACGCGCCCATGTGCCAGCGGATAGCCAGGGCCTCCTCGTCTTCCAGCTTCATAAACCGTGCGATCAGGTAGACAGACTTTTCCCCGTGTCCCATGGGGAAGCGGTCCTTCTTCACGTAGGAATAGACCTCGCCCGGTCCCGCGTGATGCTCCCGCACGTATGTATTCGCCTTACACAGGTCATGGAGCAGCGCGCAGATGGCGACGGCCTCCATCGTCGGCTCGTTGTCGATCACGACCTTCCGCAGCTCCCGGAACACGTTGATGCTGTGCTCAACCAGTCCGCCGGGGTAGGCCAGGTGATGCTTCGTGCTGGCTGGCGCGGTGAAAAAATCCGTCTCCCGCTCCATCCATTCCAAAAGCTCCTCCGCGCCCTCCCGGTGGATATACCGCCGGTAAAGCTCTTTGAACTGTTCTTCTCCTGTCATTTCAGCCCTCCGTTCTGTTTTCTATGCGCTCGCCGCATGGTCAGGTAGAAATACCATCCCGTTTGCTCGTTGAATGACTTCTCGCACTCCACCAGCTCCCAGCCGCGATACTGCCTTTCCCAAAAACGCACGAACTCCTCGCTGTCCTCCGGCAGCTTGGCGATCTTGTCCAACTGGCGGCGCGTGTACTTCCGGTCGTTCGGTGCCCGGTGCCACGGCTTTTCCAGATTTTGCGATTGTGTCCAGTGCTTTTTCCCGGCGCTGTCCTGGACCATGTATCCGGCCATGTTGGCGATGCCCTTCGAGTTCGGTCTCAGGCGGTCAGCGTTGGCCCAGCCGTACATGACCGGCTCCCGGTCCTTCGTGCCTTTTGTGGCCCACCACAGATTTTCCACCTCGTCGCGGTCCAGCCCGCCGTTCATCAGAATGTGATGGTGGATGCGGTGGGTCCCGTCCTTCTTCCGTCCGATCTGTGTCACAAGCAGATACTTGAGAGGGGGCAGGCCCCGCTTCTTCCGCAGATATGCTACCCGGCGCAGATACTTGGCGGCGATCTTTGCGGCTTCCTCCTCATTATCCGGCAGAAACTCCGGGGCATAGGTCAGATGGACCACCAGATCGCCTACTCCGAAATTGCCGTTGGCGAGCTGAACGAAATAGCGCTTGGCTCTCCGATCATTGAGGTTCTTCTGCTTCGGCGCGGAGACGTTGACTTTCTTCCCGCGCTTCCGTCCGACCGCCTGCTGCTGTTGCCCGCTGTACGGATAGATTTCCGGTGAAAGGAAGTTCTTACCACAGTGGACGACCTTTTCTCGTATGAAAGACCTGTTTATCATCCGTGTACCCCTTTGCATCGTCTCCGGGTCCTTCCTCGATGCTTTTCGCAAGAAGGATAATACCCATTACAAGCCCGTCCGCCGCCTCCCGGCGGCGTTGCGGCGCGCCTCTCCGCATCCCGCATCGAGGCCGCTATCTTGACTTTATCCGTGCATTGTGGTACAATATGTAGTAGGAAATGACCCCACGCACAGCAAAATCGTGAAGATTTCTCCCCCGGTTTTCGCTTCCCACAGCGAGCGCCGGGGGAGAATGTTTTTATGCTCTCCGGCGCTTGCGCACCGGAGATTTTTTCGATTTTTGATCAGATGTCAAAGCCCGGCGCGAAGCCAATCGAAAAGTAGGCGCCGGTGCTGGGCGCAGACCCGCCCGTGTACACATGGCAGAAGCCGTTCGTGCCGCCCGCATTCACGGAGCGGAGCCACCAGGGATACGTCCCTTTGTCGCCGCACTCCTTCACGCGGTCGCGCTCGCGGGCGAAGACCGGGAGCTGGAAGTCGTCGTCTCCGTCCTTCCACCAGGCCCCGTCCGGCGTGCCGAACACATCCGTCGCCGACGGCAGCCACAGCGGGTCCGAATACTCTACCCGCTCGCCCTCGATGGTCTCCACGAAGGTCCGGGGCACGATGATCTCGCGCCATTCCGCCGCGATGTGCGGATAGATGTCCTCCAAAACGTGCTGGCGGCCCTTGCTCTTGAAATACCCGGTCTTGTTGGTCGCCTCGTCGTTCATCACGCCCTCGTCCCAGCAGTCTTTGAACACGAAGCGCGCCGTGGTGGGCGTCACATAGCAGCAGACCACGGTGACGGTCCCGCCGGTGTCCAACGGCACCTCGATCTCGTCGCGCTGGGCAAGCAGGTGGTCCAGCTTGCCCTCGGCCTTCGCCCGTTTCAACTGAGACGGGCTGACGAAGCCGACGTGGATGCTCCGCAGCCTGCACAAGTCGTCCTGCGTCATGCTCTTTTCCTCCGCCGGTCCCTCCGCCTCGGCGTTCTTGTTCTCCGGCTCCTCCGCCTCGGTCTTTTCCGGGGTACGCCCGGCCCGGAGCAGCACGGCCAGCAGTTCACCGGCCTTCTCGCTCTGGCGGTCCAGTCGGCCCAGGTGTTCCAGGAACGCAGCCCGTTCACGCGCCACCAGATCGGCGTCGCCCTCCACGTGCAGCCGGGCCTCCCCAAATCGCAGCGTCAATTCGCTCATGTGCTTGTCCTCCTTTAATTTATATAGGTATGTGCCGCTCACGCGCTCAGGCGTCAGCCTTCCCGCCGTGATGGCGCATCCAGTTCCGAATGTACTGGGTGATGTCTCCGACGAAGCCCGTGCAGAGGTGGATGTCGTGCACAGGTTTTCCCTCGCAGCGGCAGTCCGAGCAGTTCAGACCGTTGTTGCACTGGGCCTCGCAAAACTGGCACATACAGTTCCCGTTGTCGAAGGGGCACGGGCTGACTGCCTCCACCTCGATCTCATGGCCGCAGCCAGGGCAGAAGTTCCAGCCGTTTTCTACCGGCCCGTCCGCCTCGAAGGTCTCGATGTACCCGCATCCCCGGCAGTTCCAGGTGTTGTGCTCCTGGTCCACGCAGGAATAGATTACTTTTTCATCCACGTTCATCCCTCCAAAATCTGCTTTACGGCGCGGAGCTGTTCGATGGTATAGCGGTCTACCTTGTCCCAGTCAGTAGCACGCCGCACCCACTCTTTCAGCTCCTCCCGCTCCTTATACTCGCGCACAGCGGCTTCCGACGGGAACAGGAGGCGAGGCGAGCCATATTCCACTTCTTCGATAAGATACGGCTTGCTTCTGCCAATCGTTTCCCGGAACCTTTCGCCCCATCTTCCGCTGATGGTGACGTACTTTCGGCCCACTTTGGCGACTTCCGCTTTTCTGACGGCGTGATCGCCTCGATCTCGCCGGTCAGTTCCCATGATGTACACGGTTTGCCCCGGCTTAAAGGCTTTAATTTCCATGCCTGGCCTCCTTACACGCTTTCAAATCTGTTTCTGCAATTCACGTTGTTGCAAAAACGCTCGCGCCCGATCACGCGCAGGCGGCAGCCGCAGTATTGGCAATAGTCTCCCGGCTGGCGCTGTGCTTCTTCGTCTGCGTGTGTCCCGCAGTATCGCAAGCGGTAAATTGAGCACATCGCGGACCCTGGCTGTACGACCGCCGAGCACACAGTCTTTGCCTTGCAGCTATAGCAGTCCATCACAGCAGTGCCTCCGTTTCCGGTTCATAATTCAGCCACACCGTTTCCGTTCTGGCCGCGCCGCCTTCCGCCTGCGCCCGCCGATGCAGCTTTTTCCACCCCTGCAGGTGTTCGCTGTACAGGTCATTGTCATAGCCCGACAGAATGACCGGCCCCGGATGCTCCTTCAATGCGTCCAGAAGCTCGATGTGCTGGGCCTCCTCGGCCATCTCCACGATGTACTGCTTGCCCTTGCGCGTGTGCAGCATATAGGGCGGGTCCGCGTAGATCAGCACGTCCGGGTGGCGGAAGCGCTTGATCACATCGACCGCCGGGGCCTGCTCGATCTGCGCATCTTTCAGGCGTTCCGCCACGGCGGCGATACGCTCCGGGAGCTGCCGCCAGTAGCGCACATCGTAGGCGTACTCACGCCCGGCACGGTCATTTTTCCAGCCGCCCTTGTAGACGACGGTGCTCCCGTGGGCCTGCCAATACCGCACCAGCGTCAGCCGGGCCGCTTCGATACCGTCCGGCCGGACCTGGCCGCCTGCCTTGAAATGCGCCCATGCCTGTTCATACTCGCCCCGGCTGTACGGCGTACAGGCCACGGCCTGCATCAGCTCTTCCGGCTGTTCCCGGATGCAGCGGAACAGGTTGATGATCTCGCCGTCCAGGTCGTTGATGGTCTCGATACGGCTGGGCGGCTTTTTGAAGAACACGGCCCCGCTCCCGAAGAACGGTTCCAAGTAGCTCTTGTGCGGCGGCATGAGGGATACAATCCAGTCCGCCAGCCGCCACTTGCTCCCCGGATATTTCAGCACGGGCTTCATCTGGCCCGCCGCCTTGAAGGTCTCTGCGTTCCAGTCGATAGCCTGTCCGCACCAACCGCAGAAGCAGCAGCGGTTCCCGTCCTCGTTGTATAGATATTCGCCGCTCCCACAATTCGGGCAGGCGAGGATGCTTTCGTCCCCGTCCGGGTGCGGCGGCCCCGGCATCCGCCGGAGCAGGGCCGCCCGGCCCATCCGGCAAGCCTCGTTCACGATCTCAAGGCTCTCGTATGTCTCCCGGTGCTCCGGGTCCAAAATCTCAGCAGCTCTTTCATAGGTCATGCTCCATCATCCTCTCCTTGGGTCGTATTTTCTAAAGTCTGGTTCGGAGCGAAAGATCACCCTGTTATTGCACCATCTTTGCAACAGCCTCACCTCGCGCGGCGCGTTCGGCTTATCGTAAATCATCACGTATGGGTCATACCCCATATCTCGCAATGTATAGATGCGATACAGGTTTTCCTCCATGCTGGTGTCATAATTCACCAGTGTATAAACGGTCGCCCAGCTTCCGTGCGGCTTTCTTTCTGCCATTTCCGCATATAAGCGCAGCCCTTTCAGCACCGCCGCGCTCTCTCTCATGTAGTCCCACGCGAAATGAACGTCTTTCAGCTTGATCTTGTTGATCGCGTCGATTTTCTCCGGCGTCAGCAGGCGGCAGTCAAAGCCTTGGTTGACATCGACCCACGCCTTACTGTCAATTAGCTGCCTCAATAGGTCCATGTGCTCCGGGCAGGCCAGCAGGTTCGGGTCCATCAGCACAATGTTCTTTTGTCCGCTCCACCACTCGGATAAATCTGCCACCTTCACGGAGCGCCGTCCTTCTTTGCTTGCCACAATGCAGAAGTGGCAGCCGCGAGGGCACCCGCGCGAAAGAAAACCGTATGCAGTATCGCGCGTCAGCTCTGGATAGAGGGAATAGTCCGGATAGATGTGTTCAACTTCCTCCGGCAGGCGGTTTTCCATTCCGTATCCAGTTCCGCCCTTTATAATTTCATCTGCGTTTACTGGCTCCGGTAAATCTTGGGTGTATGTATCGTCAAATACCTTTGACATATACACGCGGTCATAGTGGTCAAATCCCCACCACCATTCCACCGTGTCGCCTCGGCGCTTATGCCATGCCGACAGCTTCATCAGCGCAAGGTTCGGGTAGTTATGCCCATCCACATCTATCAGACCGATCTTCATAGCTCTGCCACGTAGCACCAGCTCTGCGGTGGTCGCTCAAGCGTCCGTAACTCAAAACTGTTTTCTTCTGTCCGAAGCCCTGTAAACTCGCTCAACTCGCGCGGCGTGGCGTAGATCACCAAGTCGGTGATGCGCCAGCCGATGGGGTTGCCTTGCGGCGCGTACTCCCATATTTCCTTACGTGTCAGGCAGGCCATCCGCTCGATCTCCTCCGGTGTCCCCGTCACGAAGCACGGGCGGCCATGGCTGAACGGGATGAAGCCCTGGCACGTGAACTCTCCGATGATCTTTCCGCCGCCGTAAAATTGCGGCTTCGGGTACTCCGTCTCAATAAAGTCTTCATGCGGGTACTTCGCCTGCGTGCAGTAGATATAGCACTTGAACGGCGGGGCCAGCTTGGGCCTATTCTTTCTGACCTCGATGGTCTTTTCTCCGTTGACGATTTTTTGACACCACGCCGGGCGGATACTGATAAGCACGGCTTTTTTCATGTGCTCCTCCTTCTTGTCAACTCTGGTCCATCAGTGGGCACCAGGCCGGAATATAGGGCAGGAGCCGTTCAATTCCGACGATGTACCCCTTGCATCGTCCATCTGCGCCGCAGCGGAAGGACGGAATATTGTTCAGCCACGGCTCCGTAATGAGGAAGCGGCAGCCCTCGCACGTGCGGGAGTAGTCCGCCTTCACAGTCCGCTTCATCGCTTGCCCCCGCTCATTCCTCGCGCCACCTTTCCGCCGCCGCCATGACTTTCTCGGCATACTCACGGTTTCCCGTGTCGTGCCCGGCATTGTAGGCCGTCAGGGCCGCGCCGACGTTCCCGGCGTACTGGTCCAGCTTCTCAGCGATGAAGGCCACGCCGTACTGAATGTTTTCCGTCGGTGACAGGTTGGCGGGGAAGTAGTCGGGATTGAGCTGCATCAGACCGTAGCAGCCGACATAGCTCACCGCCTCCGGGTTGAAGCTGCTCTCCGTTTCAATGAGGCCCAGGGCCAGCGCGTACTCGACCTTGTGTTCCTGGCAGGCGTCCCACAAGACTTCCTGCAGCTCCGCACTCAGGGGCACGTCCTCTCTGAATGTGAACACCTCCGCCGCCGGTTTCTCCGGCTCCGGGTCCGGCTCGAAGTAGACCGTCTGGACCGGCTGAAAGTCCGGGGCCACGATGGTCGGAGGCTCGGCGACGATCAGCGTCTCCCGCTCCGCCGCCCGGTGGGCGTCGGCCTCGTCCATGATACGGAGCAGGCCGATGCAGAAGCAGATGATCGCCAGCAGCATACCCATATAGAACTTGTCCGCTTTACTGGCCCGCATCTGCCTTCGCCTCCAATCGCAGCCACCACGCCGGGCTGTTCCGCTGTTTCTTGTAGGGGCAGCCCCTTCCGGCATCGCAATTCACGCGCCCGCATCCGGCGCAATAATTTCTCTGGAACTCCTCGTCCCACGGTCCTTCCAGCACAGGGAGCGAAGCAAGGAACTCGCCCAGCGCTTCCGGGGACTGTGTGATCTTCTCAAAGTTGGTCATTCCTTTAGGCTCCTTTCATGCTCGGCGCGGCCTTCGGACGGCGGCCACGCTTGCGCAGATTGCTTTGGTAGGTCTTCTCGCCCCGCTCGGCTTTGTACTCCGGGCGGAAATTATGGTCCAGGACCATCTCGCCGGTCTGCTCGTCGGTTTCCTGCCCGCGCTTCAATTCCGTGTACACGGTGCACTGGCTGATACCCAGCTCGGCGGCGATCTTTAAGGGGGAGGCGTTGTCCTTCCACATCTGTTCAATCTTTCTGCGGTCCTCAAGCGTCAGCTTCTTCACCATTCGTCACCTCGTTTCTCCCATTTCAAGCCCTGAAATAGATAAAAAAATAATGCAGAAAAAAGCGTTAAACTTTTTTCTGCATTTAATTTACTATGGGACCTAATTTTTTATCTTTTTCTGTCGGAGCCGGAAAGGGAGGTATATCCTGTCAGAGCAGCAGCAGAACCAGGAGCAGAATCAGGATAGCGGGGAGAAGGTTGAGAAGCCGGAAGGGCAGGGTCAGCAGTCCTTTGACCAGCAGCAGGAGTCCGGCCAGAGACAGTACGCCCAGCACCAACAGGACGGGAATACTAAACAGCGCCATGAAGACAGACAGAGCCACTACCAGAATCACATATAAAACCGTCAGCGTGATCATCGTTGAACCGCTCCTTTTTCAAGATGGGTACAGGATAGCAGACCCGTCTGAAAAGCCGGGAAAAGGAACATTAAAATCCGATAAAAAACCCCGCCGCGGGAAAGGTCCGCGGCGGGGGATGCGATGGCGGAGGTGTGCGCGGCAATTACTTGAAGTACTCGGCGCCGGACTCGAAGAGAGGCTGGTGCTTATTGCCGGGAATGTTGACGCCCACATACTGGCCCCGGCGTTCCAGGTGGCCCATCTTGCCAAAGACACGGCCGTCGGGGGAGAAGATGCCCTCAATGGCAGCCATGGAGCCGTTGGGATTGGCGGAGATGTCCATGGTGGGCTGGCCGTTCAGGTCCACATACTGGGTGGCCACCTGACCGCCTGCGATGAGGCTGTCGATGACGGACTGGGGGCCGACGAAGCGGCCCTCGCCGTGGGAGATGGGGATGGTGTGCAGGTCGCCCACATTGGATTTGAGCATCCAGGGGGACTGGACGGAGGCCACCCGGGTGGTGACGTAGCGGGACTGGTGGCGGCCGATGAGGTTGTAGGTCAGGGTGGGGCAGGAGTCGTCCATGGGACGGATCTCACCGTAGGGCACCAGACCCAGCTTGACCAGGGCCTGGAAGCCGTTGCAGATACCCAGCATCAAGCCGTCCCGGTTTTTCAGCAGGTCCATGATGGCGTCAGCGATGGCGGGGGAGCGGAGGAAGGAGGCGATGAACTTGCCGGAGCCGTCGGGCTCGTCGCCGCCGGAGAAGCCGCCGGGCAGCACCACCATCTGGGCGGAGCGGATGGCCTGCTCCAGGGCCTGGGCGGACTGGGCCAGGAAATCGGTGGTCAGGTTGCGGACCACCACGATCTGGGGGTCGATGCCCGCGCGGATACAGGCCTGGGCGGTGTCATACTCGCAGTTGGTACCGGGGAAGACGGGGATGACGGCCTTGGGGTGGGCCACCTTGTGCTTACAGACGGCGGGGGAGCGCTTGTCCCAGGAGATGGGAGCCACCGCCTCGGTGGTGCCCGCCAGGGTGGGGTAGACCTTCTCCAGCACGCCGTCGTTGAGGCGGCGCAGCTCATCCACAGAGACAGCCTCGCCGGGCAGGGCGACGATGGGCGCTTCGGTGGTCTCGCCCAGGCGGACGGCGGTGGGCTCGTTGACCTCCTCGGTGAGCTCGGCTACGATGGCGCCGGGCTGGGCGGCGTACCAGTCCACATCGTTCATCCCGGCCTGGAAGCCAATCTGGTTGCCGAAGGACATGTTCATCACGGCCTCAGCCGCGCCGTGCTCCACGGCCCAGGCGGCTTTCACCTTACCGGCGGTGTGGAGGGCGTGGAAGGCCTCCCAGGCGGCCTTGCTGTCCTGGCCGGCAAACAGGTAGACCGGGTGCCCGGCCTCCTTGAACTCGGGGGAGAGGACCTGGGCGGCCTTGACGGGGGCGATGGCGAAGGAGATCAGGGTGGGAGGCACATCCTTGTCCAGGAAGGAGCCGGACATGGAGTCCTTGCCGCCGATGGCGGCGGCTCCCAGCTCCAGCTGGGCGTCCAGGGCGCCCAGCAGGGCGGAGAAGGGTTTGCCCCAGCGCTGGGGCTCCTCCCGCAGCTTCTCGAAGAACTCCTGGAAGGTGAGGTAGGCCTTTTTATAGTCGGCGCCGGCGGCCACCAGCTTGGCCATGGAGGTGTAGACGGCGTCATGGGAGCCGGTGTAGGGGTCCACGCTGGTCCGGTCGGGGTCGAAGCCCCAGGCCATGACGCTGGCCTGGTCGGTCTCCTGGCCGGGCAGCACGGGGAACAGGGCGGACATGGCCTGGGCGGGGGTGGCCTGGGTCTTGCCGCCGAAGGGCATCAGGACGGAGGCGGCGCCGATGGAGCCGTCGAACCGCTCGGTGAGGCCCCGGCGGGAGCCGCACTTCAAACTGGCGGCCATCTCCTTCAGGTTGGAGAACTGGGTCTCGCCCAGCTTGGAACGGTCCTGCTTGTCCACCGCCACGGAGGCGTGCTTGACAGCGCCGTTGGTGTTCAGGAATTCACGGGACAGGTCGGCGATGGTGCGGCCCTTCCAGTGCATGACCATCCGGGGGCTGGCGGTGACGGTGGCCACCCGGTAGGCCTCCAGGTTCTCCGCCTCGGCGGCGGCGATGAATGTGTCCGCGTCCTCCGGGGCGACCACAACGGCCATGCGCTCCTGGGATTCGGAGATGGCCAGCTCGGTGCCGTCCAGGCCGTCATACTTCTTGCGCACCGCGTCCAGCTCGATCTCCAGACCGTCAGCCAGCTCGCCGATGGCCACCGACACGCCGCCGGCGCCGAAGTCGTTGCAGCGCTTGATGAGGCGGGTCACCTCGCCGTTGCGGAACAGGCGCTGGATCTTCCGCTCCTCGGGGGCGTTGCCCTTCTGGACCTCGGAGGCCATGGTGGTCAGGGACTTCTTGTTGTGGCTCTTGGAGGAGCCGGTGGCGCCGCCGATGCCGTCCCGGCCAGTGCGGCCGCCCAGGAGAATGACCACGTCGCCGGGGGCGGGGCACTCCCGGACCACGTTCTCAGCGGGGGCCGCGCCCACCACCGCGCCGCACTCCAGGCGCTTGGCAATGTAGCCGTCGTGGTAGACCTCGGCCACGTGGCCGGTGGCCAGGCCGATCTGGTTGCCGTAGGAGGAGTAGCCGGCCGCGGCGGTGGTGGCCAGCTTCCGCTGGGGCAGCTTGCCCTCCAGGGTCTGGTCAAAGGGCACCCGGGGGTCGCCGCCGCCGGTGAAGCGCATGGCCTGGTGGACATAGACACGGCCGGACAGGGGGTCGCGGATGCAGCCGCCGATACAGGTGGCCGCGCCGCCGAAGGGCTCGATCTCCGTGGGGTGGTTGTGGGTCTCGTTCTTGAACATGAGCAGCCAATCCTGCTCCTTGCCGTCCACCTGGGCGGGGACATGGATGGAGCAGGCGTTGATCTCCTCGGACTCGTCCAGTTCGGGGAGCAGGCCGCGCTTTTTCAGGGTCTTGGCGCCGATGGTGGCCAGGTCCATCAGGGTCTGGGGCCGCTTGGCGGCCTTTTCCTCGCCGTAGACCTCCACCCGGGCGGCCAAGTACCGCTCGTAGGCCGCCTTGATCTCGGGATCGGCAATGTCCACGGCGTCCAGATGGGTGGAGAAGGTGGTGTGGCGGCAGTGGTCAGACCAATAAGTATCGACGACGCGGACCTCGGTAATGGTGGGGTCGCGCTTCTCCTCGTCCCGGAAATAGGCCTGGAGGAATTTCAGGTCGTCCAGGTCCATGGCCAGGCCCAGGGAGGACAGCAGGTCGCCCAGACCGGCCTCGTCCAAAGCGGTGAAGCCCTCGATGGTGGCCACATGGTCGGGGATGTCGTAGGTGCGGACCAGGGTGGCGGGCTTTTCCGCGGAGGCCTCCCGGCTCTCCACGGGGTTGATGAGGTAGTGCTTGATCTTGTCCAGGTCGACCTGGGTCAGTTCACCCTCCAGAATGTACACCTTGGCGTGGGCGATGAGGGGGCGGTCCACCCCGGCCATGAGCTGGATGCACTGGGCGCAGGAGTCGGAGCGCTGGTCAAACTGGCCGGGCAGGGCCTCCACCGCCAGGATGGCGTGGGGCTGGACGGGGACGGGGAAGGCTTCGTCATAGACCACGTCCACCTGGGGCTCGGAGAAGACAATGCCCTTGGCCTGCTCGTAGACGGCGGGATCGATCTGGTCGGCGTCGTAGCGGTTCAGGATGGCCACGGACTTCAGGCCCTGGATGCCCAACTGCTCCTGGAGGGCCTTGCACAGCCCCTGGGCCTCCACGTCAAAGCCGGACTTTTTTTGGGAATAGCAGCGGTAAACACTCATAATTCTGATTCCTCCACTTTTTGAAGATAAGAGCCGGAAACGCCGCAAGACAGCGCCGGGACCGGAAAACCCGCCGGAGCTCTTACCTATCTTTCTCTATTTTGTTTTATCTGAAATTGGATGCTCCAAGGATCGACGGAACAAAGGCTGTGCGCGGCGGGGAAGACCGCGCCCTCAACGGAGGTCCCAGTTTTCCAGCTGGGCGAACACGTTGCCCCGGACAGGGGACAGTCCGGACAACCGGCCCCACTGGGTGAGGACGGAGCCGTTTTTGAAGCAGATGGGGACCAGGGGGACCTGTTCCTCCAGATGGGTGAATAGGGCACGGGCGGCGGAAGACTGGGCGGCACCGGAGGCCCCGTGGAAGACGGACAGCAGGCTGTCCGTCTGCTCATCCCACCATCCGCCGTAGTTCAGAGAACCGGCGGAGGAGAGGAGGGGGGACAGGTCAAAATTGGCGGTGAGCACCACCTCGCCCAGGTAGAGGTCAAAATTTCCTGCGGCCAGGGCAGCGGTGTAGTCCTCAAAAGCCAGCTTGGACAGTGTGACCTCCATGCCGGCGGACTCCAGCTGGTAGGCGATGCGCTGGGCAGCGGAGGCTTTGGCGCTGTTTTCGCTGTTGACCAGAATGGTGAGGGAGCGGCCCAGCAGCCGCAGTTCCTCCAGCTGGGTCACCGTTTCCTCCGGGTCGTAGGACAGCGTCTGGGCCAGCGGCTGGTCGTACAGGGGGCTGTTGGGGTGGACAGGCAGGACGGAAGCGTAGGCGTGGCGGGCGTAATCCACCTGAACGATGGAGTCCCGGTCCACGGCCCGGGCCAGGGCACGGCGGACCTCCGGGCGCTGGCAGAGCCCCCGCTGGGTGTTAAAGCCCAGATAGAGCAGGTCGGTGGTGGCATAGTCCCAGGTCTCATAGCTGCCCGAGTAGCCCAGGGAGTTGGTGCCCATCAGGTCCACATCCACCAGGCCGATGTCCCCCGAGGCGAAGGCGGAGAGCAGGTCGTCGCTGCGCTCCACCGCTTTCAGCGGGATCTCCTGGGCGGGGAGGGTTTTCCTCTGCCACCAGCCGGACCGGGCGGTGAGGGACAGGGCGTCTCCCAATTCGGTGAGTACATAGGGGCCGGTCCCGGCGGGGCGGTCCCCGGTGCCGTTGGCGATGGGGATGTCCAGCAGGGCGGGCAGATCGCCGTTGGGACGGCTGAGGGTAATGACAACAGAGCTTTCACCGGCGGTGACAGCGGTCACATCCCGCAGCCGCTGGGCATAGCGGGAGCCTGTCTGCCGGGCGGTGTTCAGGGCGGCGGCCACCGCCTCCCCTGTGAGAGGGGTCCCGTCGGAGAAGGTGACGCCGGAACGGAGGGTGAAGGTCCAGGACAGGTTGTCCGGGCTGGCGGAATAGCTTTGGCACAGCACCGGTACGGCCTGGAAGTTCTCATCCAGCTGGAACAGAGGCTCGTAGAGCAGGGGTGCCAGGGTCAGGTTGGCCCGGTTTTCTCCCAGTACGGGGTGAAGGCTGTAAGAAGGATAGACGGCCAGGGAGAAGGGAATGGCCGCCGGCTCCTGGGCAGAGTCCTCAGAAGCGGAGGAGGCGGAGTCCGGCTGGCTGTCCGGCGTCCCGCCGGGAGAGCCGCAGGCCGGCAGGGCAAGGACCAGAGCGGCAGATAACAGCAGGGAGAGAAGTCGTCTCATACAGGTTCCTTTTCGTGTTCAGACAAGTTGGATCATGGCGGCCATGCTGCCGCGCCGGTTCCCCTGGACCCGGTGGGACCAGAACAGGTCCAGCTGGCAGGCGGTGCAGGCGGGGCACAGGGCGATATGCTCCGGCGCCAGTCCGGACCGCTCCAGCCACCGGGCGTTGGCCCCCTTCAGGTCCACGGCGAATTTTGTTCCGCCGGGGAGGGGGCGGATGAAGGGCTCCGCCTCCGTCCCCAGCCCGGCCCGCAGGCCGTCGGGGACGTCGGCGTGGGTTTCAAAGCAGCAGGGGCCGATACCGGGGCCGATGGCGGCCAGAATATCTTCGGGATCGCAGCCGTAATCCAGGACCATGGCCTCCACCGCCCGGGCGGCGATGCGGCCGGCGGTGCCCCGCCAGCCGGCGTGGGCGGCGGCAATGACCCTGGCCTTGGGATCATAGAGCAGAATGGGAATACAATCTCCGGAGAAAATAGTCAGGCATACGCCCGGTTCGGCGGTGACCAGGCCGTCGGCTTCAAAAGCGCCTGGGGCGGCGGGGCTGTCCATCACGTCGGCCCGGCCCACGGGGCGGACCAAGCCGCTGTGGACCTGGTGGTTTTTGACCAGAGCCTCGGGATCGGTGCCCACGGCGGCGCAGAAGCGGCGGAAATTCTCCGCCACGTTGGCCGGGGCGTCCCCCCGGTTGGCCCCCAGGTTCAAGCTGTCCCAGGGGGCGGGGGAGACACCGCCCAGCCGGGTGGAAAAACCGTGGGCTGTTCCCGCCCAGGCGGGGTGGGTGCAGGCATAAAAAGAGACGCCATGGCGCTCCTGGCGGATGATGTCCATGGCTGTCCCTCCGTTTCTCTGATGATGTTTTATTTTATCCTAAAATTTTCGTTCTGACAACCCATATAGTCAACGAAGTTGAAAAGAACAAGCCCTTTTCCGTCAGTATAAATTTCAAAACCCGGTCCGGACGCTTTGAAAATGTTTCCTGGGGCGCTCAGAGCTGCTGGAGCTCCCGCAGGGTGTCCTGGATGGTCTTCCGGGGCAGGTAGACCGCCGCCATCTCAGCCAGCTGCTTCAGGGTCAGGGAGCGGGCCGCGCCCACCATGGGGTGCTGCATCAGCTTGCCGAACCGCCGCTGAAACACCGCCCGGGACCGGGGATTGTCCAGCAGCTCCCCCACCGTTATGTTTTGATTGCGCAGATCCAAAAGAGATCACCTCCGTTCCCATTCTATGTGGAAGGGGCGGTTTCTTGACTTTCTTTTGGGAGGGGTATATCATAAATGCATCAAAACAGAACAGAATGGAGGAGGAACGCCTATGAAACGAGGGGGCTGGAAAGCGGCCATGCGCGCGGCCCATCAGGAACTCAGGCGGAAGAGAGGCGTGACCGCGGTATATCTGGTGCTGCGCCTGATGGTCATTCTCATCATGGTAGCCCAGTTTTTCAACAAAAATTTTGAGAATGTTTTCCTTTGCCTACTGACGCTGGTGCTCTTTTTGCTGCCCACGATTTTCGAGCGGCGGCTCCAGATCGACCTGCCGGACACTTTGGAGATCATCATTATGCTCTTTATTTTCGCCGCGGAGATCCTGGGGGAGATCAGCGCCTTCTACACCACCTTTCAGGGGTGGGATACCATGCTCCACACCCTCAACGGGTTCCTGTGCGCCGCCATCGGCTTTTCCCTGGTGGATATGTTCAACCGGAACGAGCGCTTCTCCCTGTCCCTGTCCCCCGTCTTCATGGCCATTGTGGCCTTCTGCTTCTCCATGACCATCGGCGTGCTTTGGGAGTTTTTTGAATGTGCCATGGACCAGCTGTTCCTGCTGGACATGCAGAAGGACGCCGTGGTGACCAACATTTCCTCCGTGATGCTGGACCCCACCGGAGGCAACACCCCCGTGGCCATCAAGGGGATCACCGATGTGATCGTGGTAGCCAACGGCCAGGAGATCCCGCTGGGCCTGGGCGGCTATCTGGACATCGGGATCCTGGACACCATGAAGGACCTGGCGGTCAACTTTGTGGGGGCGGTTGTGTTCTCCTTCATCGGTTATTTTTATGTAAAGAGCAGAGGCGAGGGGCGCTTCGCCAAACGGTTCATCCCCCAGGTGCTGGGCGGCGGAGAACAGGAAGAAGCGGCGCAGGCCGGGCCGGAAAAAATACAGGACGCCCGGGAATAAGAAGTCCCTTTCCGGTCCATACTGAACACATCTCATGTGAGGAGGTTTTATGTATGGATCAGAAATCCTGCAATACCAGCATCAAGTGCTCTGTCTCCAGCTGCGCGTTCCACAACGGCCCTTACGACTGCTGTTCCCTGTCATCCATCAAGGTGGGCTGCTGTGACAGCAACCCCACCAAGTGTGAGGGCACCGAGTGCGCGTCCTTCAAGCTGGGCAAGTGACCTGACGTCAAGCAAAACGCCGCCGCGGAACAAATTCCGCGGCGGCGTTTTTGTGCGGGAAGGGGCAGGTTCAGCCCAGATGGAGCCCGTAGAATCCCACCAGGCCCAGGGCCATCAGGCCGCCTGTGATGAACAGGATCGGGAGGCCCCGGAAACACCGGGGACAGCTGTCAAAGCTGACCTCCTCCCGCAGGCTGGCGAAGCTGGCTGTGGCGACGGTAGCGCCCACGCCCCCCAAAAAGGAGAACAGGAGGGCGGCGGGCAGACTGTATCCCCGCTGGACCACCAGCAGGGCGGAACCCAGGGCGGCGCAGTTGGTGGAGATGGAGGCCAGGTTCTCGTCCATGCGGCGGGACAGCTCGGGCAGACAGACCCGGATGAACTTCCGCAGTCCGGCCACCAGGCCGGGGATGAGCAGGGCCAGGAACAGCAGGCGGTAGTACTGCAGGCCAAACCGGGTGAACACCAGATAGTCGGCCAGCCAGGAGAACAGGGCGCCCAGCACCATGACCACCGTCAGGCAGTAGCCGGTGCGCAGGGCGTCCATGGGGTCCCGAAAGCTCCGGACCCGGGTACCGATGCCCATGCAGTTGACCAGAACGAAGTTTTCCGACAGCAGGGCGGCCAGCGCCACGCCCGCCAAATCTAGAATACCCATGGAGCGGCCTCCTTTCTGAAGCACGCAGTCAGGGAGGAAATGTTATACTTCTCCATCCACATAGTCCACGTCTCCTCCTTCCTGGTCCAGTGTGGCGACGATAGCCAGCGCCCGGTTGACGCCGGCGGTGATGGCCTGAGAGGTGGCGGTGGCGCCGGAAACGGCGTCCACGGAGTTGCTGCCCGAGGAGCGGATGGTGCCCGATTTGCCCACATACCGGTGAAGCGCGGCGGGGGTCATGGCCTCGGTGCCTACGCCGGAGGTCTCCTTGTGGTCGGTGACGGCCACACCGGTGACCTTGCCGTCCAGGTCCACGCCCACCTCCATGGTGACGGCGCCGCTGAAGCCCTGGGCCTGGACCTCAATGCAGTAGCCCACCAGCTCATTGTCCGCGCTGTATCCGGCCTGAATGCTCAGCGCGCCGGAGGCCCGGTAGGGGGTCTCGGAGCTGAAGGCGGCCTGGGGCATCACCTGGGCGAGCAGCTGTTGCTGCTGCTTGGCCTCGGCCCGTGCGGTATCCAGATCGGTGAAACGGTGGACGCCGAAGATGACCAGCACAGTGGCCAGCAGTACCGCTCCGAGGTGGAGCAAGGCTTTGGCCTGGGTGCGGATCTGATCCAAATGGGCCTCTCCGGGCATTTTGCCCTCTTTGATCAGGGAGAAATGGAGATCGGGCTTGATGAAATGGATCTCAGCCAGGCTGAGCCGGGCGCGGGACAGATATTCCCGGAGCACGGAGAACCGTCCGGCGCCAAAGCGGCGGGGAAGGCCGGCCCGGTCCAGCAGCCACACGCAGCAGTTCATGGTGAGAATGGCCCAGCCCACCCCCTCGGGGTAGGAGCTGAAAAAGCGCAGGAGCATGGTCAGCGCGCCGCAGCCCACCCCGAACATGATCTGTCCCCTGGGGGTGACGGGAGAGGTGGTGGGGTCGGTGGCGAAGAAGAACGCGCCGAAGATCAGGCTGCCGCTGAGCAGCTGGGCGGCCACCCAGGACCCGGCGGATACTCCCTCGGGAACAAACGCCAGGGCCAGGAGGGCCGCTGTGCCCAGATAGGAGGCGGGGATCCGGATGGAGATGACCCGGCGCATCACCAGATAGAGCCCGCCCAGCAGCAGCATCAGGGAGGAGACCTCCCCCAGACAGCCGCCCTGGAGGCCCAGGAACAGCTGGTCCAGCCCCTGGGGGGGCAGGGATCCGGTGTGGAGATAGGACAGGGGAGTGGCGGCGGACACCGCGTCCACTTCCCAGAGGGAGAGCCGGTCCAAGGGTTTGGACCAGTTGGTCATCAGCACGGGGAAGGTGGCCAGCAGCATCCGGCCGGCCAGGGCGGGGTTCATGAAGTTCTTGCCCAGACCGCCGTAGAACTGTTTGACCACCACAATGGCGAAGGCCGCGCCCAGAACGGGGATCAGGTAGGCGGCGGTCGCGGGCAGGCTCAGGGCCAGCAGCAGGCCGGTGACACAGGCGGACAGGTCCCGGAGGGTGTCAGGCTGGCCGGTCAAGCGGCGGTACAGGTACTCAAACAGCAGACAGGAGCCGATGGATACCGCGGTGAGGATCAAAACCCGGAAGCCGAAGAAGAACACGGCCATGGCCAGGGAAGGGAGCAGGGCCACCATCACGTCGGCCATCATGGCGGCGGTGGTGGTGGGCTGTCCCATCTGGGGAGGGAGGCGAAGGGAACGGGTGGAATTCATTGGCGCTGTCCTCCCTTCTCCATCAACTCGCCGGCCTGGCGCACCAGCTCCAGCAGGGGAATGCCGGCGGGGCAGATATAGGAGCAGCAGCCGCACTCCATGCAGTCCTGGGGGTGGAGGCGGGGCAGTTTGTGAAGCTCTCCCTGGCGGACGGCCTGACTGATGAAGGCGGGGGCCAGGTGCATGGGGCAAGCGGCCACGCACTTGCCGCAGCGGATGCACACCGACTCCGGGGCGGGCTGGCGGCGCTCATACTGGGTCAGGCAGATCAGTCCGTTGGTGCTCTTGACCACCGGGGCCTCCAGGTCGTGCTGGGGGGTGCCCATCATAGGTCCGCCGGTGAGGATCAGGTCGGCCTTTTCCCGCAGGCCGCCCGCCTCCTCCACCAGACAGCGCAGGGGGGTGCCGATGGGGACCCACAGGTTCCGGGGGCGGGACACCGCCCCGCCGGTGACGGTGACGGTCCGGTGGGTCAGGGCTTTGCCCCGGAACAGGCACTCCTGGATGGCGAAGACGGTGGCCACGTTGAGGACCACACACTTCACGTCCAGCGGGCTGCCCCCCGGCGGGACCTCCCGCCCGGTGACGGTCTGGATGATCTGCTTTTCCGCGCCCAGAGGGTAGCGGGTGCCGATGGTGCACAGCTCCACCTTGCCGCTGCGCTTGCGCAGCCGGCGCTCCACCGCCTCGGCGGCATTGAGCTTGTCCCCCTCGGTGACCAGAACGGCCCGCTGGGCGCCCAGGGCCCGGGCAAGGGTCTGGGCGCCCTGGAGGATCTTGTCGCTGCGCTCCAGCAGCAGGCGGTGGTCGGCGGTGATATAGGGTTCGCACTCGGCAGCGTTGACGATCAGGGTGTCCACCTTTCCGGCGGCCTGACTGAGCTTTTCCGCCGTGGAAAAGGCGGCCCCGCCCATGCCGGTGATCCCCGCCTCCCGCACCCGGGCCAGCAGCAGCTCACGGGTGACCTGGGTGGGGTCCAGGGGCTCCGGACGGCCGGGCCAGGGGGTGTTTCTTCCGTCGTTCTCCAGCAGGATGGCGCTGCACACGCCGCCCCAAGGGTGGGGCCGTTCCTCAATGGCCAGGACCCGCCCGGAGACGCTGGCGTGGGCGGAGACGCCGAGCCCCCGGCCCACAGCGATGGGCTGGCCGATGGCCACCCGCTCCCCCGGCTTGACGGCCGGGATGGCGGCCTCCCCGGTGCTCATGACCAGGGGGATGACCACCTGCTTCGGCTGGTGTTCCATCCGGGCGATGGGTTTGCGGCGGGTGCTCTCCTTATGGGGAGCGGGATTCACCCCGCCGAAAAAGAAATGTCTCATTGCTTGACCTCCCCGTACTTGTCCGCCCCTTCCGCGGAGGGGACAAAATACGCGCGGATTCGATTTTCGCATACAAAACATATCATAATCCAATCGCTTCCGTCTGTCCAGTCTGTTTCGAAAAAGTTCATATTTAGGTGGATCGTCCAGGCGCGGAGCTGCTAAAATATGGTGGATCGTGGAAAGAAAACCAAACACCGGCCGCAGACCAGTGGGTCTGCGGCCGGCGTTTGTCAGAGCGCTTTCTTGCCAGGGGGAGGGAGACGCTTCAGGCCCAGCTGAGCGGCGTAGTCCTCCACGTCCGCCCAGGGGGCCAGAAAGGTGTGGACGCCGGCGCGGCGGGCCACCTCCAGTTTGCGGCACAGGGTGTCCCCATCGTCGAAAAGGACGAAATGGGCTCCGCTGTCCCGGCTCATGTAGGTGAAATACCGGGCGCAGAGCTCGTGGGAGAAGAACACCGATGGGCGCATCCGGTCCAGCCGTTCCCGCAGCTCATCGCGGGTCAGTGGGACGCCGCTGCCCGAGGGGGAGGGGAGAAAGAAGTCCTCTGCCGTCAACTGGAGGGAGAGGGCCACCCGGTCCCGGCCGAAGCGTTCCCCGGCCTCCTGCAGCCGGAGGGCCAGCGAGCCTCCGGACAGGGCGGAGGGGATCACCACCTTGGCCTGGGGGGCGCAGTGCCCATAGGCTTCCGGGACAAGCAGCGTCCAGCCGCGCCGGGCGAAGAGACTGTCCAGCTGGGCGGCCATTTTTTCCAGGGGCGGCATGCGGCGCTCAAAGTCCAGCACAGCCCCGGAAAAATTCCGGGCTGCGCACTCCCGGACCACCTCCTGGCAGAAGGTCCCCGCGGCGCCCAGACCGTCAAAGCCCCTGTCATCCAGCACCATCAGCCCGCCCTTCAAGGGAACCGTGCCGCCGGAGCGGAACAGGTGGGGCCCGCGGCCTATCCGGTAGGCCAGGTGGGCCGGGATGACGTCCCAGCCCTGGAGGGCCCGGAGCTGTTGGGGTGGGACGGGAATATAAAAGGTATCTTGAGACATGAACGGCTCCCCCTTGTCCAATTTTTCCAAACGTGGTATGATAGAATCCGCCCAGCGGGAGAGAACCGCCCTGGATCCTCTCCCGGCTGTCTGCGGAACAACGGAACTGGGCGTAAGCCCATCCGGCGCACGCACTAAAAATTATTCGGCGTGCGGCATATTTAGAACGAAGGAGGACACCCGCGTGCCCTTTTCTCTGATTCCACAGGGGGTCTACCCCTCGGTGACCGCCCTGGAGCCCGAGGCTCTGGCGGCCAAAGGGATCCGGCTGGTGCTGGCCGATCTGGACAACACCCTGGCTCCCTACAAGGTGCCCCGGCCTGCCGCTGAAGTGGTGGCCTGGAAGCAGGCCCTGGACCGGGCGGGTATCCGCCTGTTTCTGCTGTCCAACAGCCGCAAGCCCAACCGGGCCCGGCTCTTTGCGGAAGCCCTGGACATCCCCTACCAGGGCCATTCCGGCAAACCCAGGCGGGGCGGCTATTGCAAGGCCATGGAGCGCATGGGCGTGAAGCCGGAGGAGACGGTCATGGTGGGGGACCAGATTTTCACCGACGTCCTTGGGGCCAACCGTGCGGGGGTGGTTCCCCTGCTGGTGGAGCCCGTCCGCCTGGCGGGCAACCCGGGGCGGTACATCCGGTACGCCGTGGAGACCCCCTTCCGGGCCCTGGGCAGAAGGAGGCCCTTCCTATGAGCGCGAAATTCGGCCCCGCCGGCAATTCCGACAGTTTTTCCCAAGTGTACAAATCCTCCCTGGCCGCGCCCCGGTGGATCGCGGATCTCGGCCTGGACTGCTACGAATACCAGTGCGGCAAAGGGGTCCACGTGGGGGAGGAGACTGCCCGCAAGGTGGGAGAAAACGCCCGGGCGGCAGGGATCACCCTGTCCCTCCACGCCCCGTATTTCATCAACCTGGCCAATCCCGACCCGGAGGCTCTGAAAAAGACCACCGGCTATATCACCGGGGCCTGTCTGGTGGCGAGCCAGATGGGGGCGGGCCGGGTCATCATTCATTCGGGGGCCCTGATGAAGCGGACCCGCCGGGAGGCGCTGGACATCGCCAAAAAATCCCTGCGGGAGGTCATCGCCGCCTGTGACAATCAGGGCTTCGGCCACATTGCCCTGTGCCCCGAGACCATGGGCAAGATCAACCAGCTGGGGGACCTGGACGAGGTGCTGGAGCTGTGTACCCTGGACGAACGGCTGGTGCCCTGCATCGACTTCGGCCACCTGTACGCCCGCTCCCTGGGGGCGGCGGATGGCCCCGAGGCCATGGCGCGGATGCTGGACCGGGTGGAGGAAGTGCTGGGAGGAGAGCGGGCCTCCACGTTTCACAGCCATTTCTCCCATATTCAATTCACCCCCAACGGGGGCGAAAAGTGCCACCGGACCTTTGATGACGACGACGGCTATGGCCCAGACTGGGTGCCCCTGGCCGCTGAGGTGGCGCGCCGGGGGTGGAATCCCACCTTTATCTGCGAATCGGCAGGGACCCAGGCGGAGGACGCGCTGACCATGAAGAGAATTTATCAGGAGTATGCCGCAAATCCGCGGTGAAGCGCTTGGAAACGGAGGACGTTATGGATAAGGTCATTTTCGGCGTGGTCTTGATCGCCGTCGGGCTTCTGGAGGCGGTTTGCCCCCAATTTCTCTGGAAGTATGCCCACGGGGGGCGCAAGCGGCACGCGCAGCCCATTCAGCGGGACCTGCTCATCAGCCGGATCGGCGGCGTGGCCCTGGTCATTTTCGGGGCGCTTTGTTTTTTCATTTGATCCAACCAGATAAGGAGTTTTGCTGTCCATGAATCACATCGAACAGATCGCGGCCCGGCTTCCGGAATACGGCCTGGACGCCATGCTCATCACCAGCCAGTCCGGGGAGCGCTACGCCCTGGGTTTCCACGGGGAGGGCCTGCTCCTGGTCACCCGGGAGGGGGCGCACTACACCACAGACGGCCGGTATATTGAGGCCGCCCGGGAGAAAGTCACCGGGGCGGAGGTGTCCCTGGTATCGGCGGGCCGCGGCCACCTGGCCCAGGCCCGGGCGTACATCGAGGAGAAGGGCCTGCACAACGTGGGCTTTGAGAGCGGCGCCATGACGGTGGACGCCCACCGGCGGTACGCCCAGGAGCTTCCCTGCATCCTCACCCCCGCCCAGCCCCTGCTGGATTCCCTGCGCGCCGCCAAAGACCCGGAGGAACTGGAAGTGATGCGCCGGGCTCAGCAGATCACCGACGAGGCCTTCAAGGCGATCCTGAGCTTTATCCGCCCGGGCATGACGGAGCGGGAGATCGCCGCCCGCCTGGTCTATGAAATGATGATCCGGGGCGGAGAGCGGGTGTCCTTCGACCCCATCGTGGCCTCCGGCGCCAACGGTTCCATGCCCCACGCCGTCCCCAGCGACCAGGTGGTGGACACCGGGATGTTCATCACCATGGACTTTGGCTGCGTTTTGGAGGGCTATTGCTCCGACATGACCCGCACCGTGGCCCTGGGACAGCCCACCGAGGAGATGGAGCAGGTCTATTCCACCGTTCTCGCCGCCCAGAAGGCGGGCATCAATGCCGCCCGGGCCGGAGTGACAGGCCGGGAGGTGGACGCCGCCGGGCGCCGGGTCATTGAGGAGGCGGGCTATGGGGACTGTTTCACCCACAGCTTCGGCCACTCTCTGGGCATCGACATCCATGAGTCCCCCAGCGCCAGCCCTGGCGAGAGCGCCGTCCTGCCCGCCGGAGCGGTCATCTCCGCCGAGCCGGGGATCTATCTGCCCGGTCGGTTCGGCGTGCGCATTGAGGACGTGCTTGTCCTGAAGGAGGGGGGCTGCGAGGACATCACCCGTTCTCCCAAGCACCTGATCGTGCTGTGAGCCACAAAATTTAACGGGCAATTCCCCGGAATTCCCTCGGAAACCCCCTTGTCAAAGAGAGGAAAATGGGGTAAAATAAATCAGCTTATATATAAATTAGTGGAGGATGATTCCTATGCCAATGATTTCCGCCAGCGATTTCCGCAACGGTGTGACCTTCGAGATGGACGGCAAGGTCATGCAGGTCGTGGAGTTCCAGCATGTTAAGCCCGGTAAGGGCGCTGCTTTTGTCCGCACCAAGATGAAGAACATCATCACCGGCGGCGTGACCGAGACTTCCTTTAACCCCACCGCCAAGTTCGAGCAGGCTTTCGTGGAGCGCAAGGACATGGAGTACAGCTACAACGACGGCGACCTGTACTACTTCATGGATATGGAGAGCTTCGACATGCTGCCCATCAGCAAGGATCTGCTGGGCGACAGCTTCAAGTTCGTCAAGGAGAACATGAGCTGCAAGGTCATGTCCTACAAGGGCAGCGTCTTCGGCGTGGAGCCCCCCAACTTCGTGGACCTGGAAGTCACCGAGACTGACCCCGGCTTCAAGGGCGACACCGCTACCAACGTGACCAAGCCCGCCATTCTGGAGACCGGCGCCGAGATCAAGGTGCCCCTGTTCATCAACCCCGGCGACAAGATCAAGATCGACACCCGCACCGGCGAGTATCTGGAGCGTTGCAAGGGCTAAGCGTCCGAGCCGTTGTGAGCAGCGGGCTAAGGCGGGAGCGCGGCGAAAAGCCCAAGGAGGGGCCGCAGGCCCCGGATGGGTTTTCGCGCAGTCGTACGACTTAGAACCGCGTCGCGAACAGGCAAGGCGTGATAACATCGCTAAAATCCTGTATGTGAGGCAATGCCTCGGAAAGGGAAGCATTATGACCATTTCTGAAAAAGTCGCTTATCTGAAGGGGCTGGCCGAAGGGCTGAACCTGGATACCGAGAAGTCCAAAGAGGGCAAGCTGATCTCTGTAATGATCGGCATCCTGGAGGAGATCGGGCTGTCCATTGAGGACCTGGAGGAGAACTCTCTGGCTCTGGGCGAGGAGATCGACGTGCTGTCCGACGACCTGGCCGACGTGGAGTCCGTTGTCTATGAGGACGAGGATGAGGACGAAGACGAGGAGGACTACGATGACGACTGGTTCGAGGTGGAGTGCCCCACCTGTGAGGAGCCTCTGGTCATCGATGATGAGGCCCTGGCTGAGGGCTTTATCCAGTGTCCCAACTGCGGCACCAAGTACTCTCTGGATCTGAGCGATGATACCGTGGAAGCGGACGAGGACGAGTAACTCTGATCCCTGCTGTATGATGGCAAAAGGAGCCTGATCTTATGATCAGGCTCCTTTTTGTATATAGAAAACCACTGGCTAAGCCAGTGGTTCAAAAAAGCCTATGGCGATGAATAAAAAACCCTGTTAGGATAACAGTGCGGTCTGCCAACTGCACCAAGATACTAACAGGGGGA
>Ga0129308_1000195_pt1 | contig 106638 bp, 99 predicted proteins | sample L827metagenome_FD_94440 | JGI IMG/M metagenome (GOLD analysis project Ga0129308, IMG submission 94440) | Ring-tailed lemur group fecal microbial communities from Wisconsin, USA - L827 metagenome | ecosystem: Host-associated > Mammals > Digestive system > Large intestine > Fecal | place: USA...
AGTGCGCCATTTGACGGGCGAAGCGCCCATAGAACCGGCACAGCCCGCGGCTTTTGTACCCGGCGGGCCCCGGGACGTACCGGATTTTGCAGATGTTCGGGGCCAGCTGGAGGCCCGGCGCGCCATGGAGATCGCCGCTGCCGGCGGCCACAATATTTTATTGATCGGCGCGCCGGGTACGGGAAAGTCCATGCTGGCCAAACGTCTGCCGGGCATTCTGCCGCCGCTCTCCCGCACGGAGGCTGTGGAGACGACGAAGGTATATTCTGTTGCGGGCATGCTGCCCCGCGGCAGCGGGCTTGTGAGCCACCGCCCGTTCCGCGCGCCGCATCATTCGGTAAGTGCGGCGGGCCTTGTGGGCGGCGGCAGTACGCCGCGTCCCGGCGAGGTGAGCCTCGCACACAACGGCGTCCTGTTTTTGGATGAGCTGCCCGAATTTCACCGCGACGCTCTGGAGATCCTGCGCCAGCCGCTGGAGGACGGCACGGTCACCGTCAGCCGCGTGGCGGGCAGCGCGTCATTCCCCAGCAGCATCATGCTGGCCGCCGCCATGAATCCCTGCCCATGCGGCTATTTTGGGCACCCCACCCGCGCGTGCAGCTGCACGCCCTATGCCATCGAGCGCTATCTGCAGCGCGTTTCCGGTCCGCTGCTGGATCGGATCGATCTTCATGTAGAGGTCGCGCCCGTGGAATACGCCGACCTTGCCGGAGATTCGAGCGGCGAGAGCAGCGCAGCGATCCTGCGGCGCGTGCTGGCAGCCCGCGCCGTGCAGGACGCCCGCTATAAAGGTACGGGCGTCGCCTGCAATGCGCGCCTTCCCAGCGCGATGCTGCGCCGCGTATGCCGCCTTGCGCCGGACGCCGACCGTGTGCTGCGCGGCGCCTTCGAGCGCATGAGCCTTTCCGCCCGCGCTTACGACAGGGTGCTGAAGGTGAGCCGCACCATCGCGGACCTTGCGGGCAGCGAACGCATCGAAGCAGAGCATGTGCGCGAGGCCGTGCAGTACCGGAATCTGGACCGCAAATACTGGTATACGGCGTAAAACATCCGCAGAAACTAGGCGAGATGAAGTTCAATGCCCGTTTTTTGAAAAAACACACATGAACAGGCGGCAACCATGAATAATGAACAAATATTGGATAAGATAAATCAGCTTTTCGCTATGTATAAAGCCGGCGAACTTGGCGGGGAGAGTATGCCCGAGGATTCCAACCCGCATCTTGACAAGGCCTGTTTGAAAAATTATTTATACTTTACGCTTCCCATGGCGCTGAATTACCAGAGAAATTCTTACGCGCTCTGGGAAAGCTCGCTCAAGACCTATCTCGATGAAGACACCCAATTTGTGTTTGATCCCAAAATCTGTTTAACAAAAAGTTTTGAACAGGTACAAAATGCGTTGACCAAATATAAGGTCGCTTTGCAGAAACAACGGCAAACAGAAATATGGCTTTCGCTGTGCAGTACCTTTGTTGAACTGTTTGACAGCGACATTCGTGAACTATTTAACAGAATGGGCAGCGATATTGATAAAATAAAAAATTTTATGCAAAAGGAGAACAAAAACAAATTTCCGTACTTGTCAGGAACAAAAATCTGCAATTATTGGCTCTACGTAATTTACAAATATACAGACAGAGAATACCAAAACATGGAATGTCTGACGGTCGCGCCAGACACTCACGTTTGCAAGGCTACTCTCAGACTGGGACTAATCACTGAAGCTCAATTCAATTCCGGCAACGTACAAAAATTTGTGACCCAAGCATGGCACGATCTCTTGCAAGGTACAAAATACAAACCGATTGATGTTCACACGCCGCTTTGGCTTTGGAGCCGAAACGGATTTAAAGATATCAATATCGCGGAAAAGGTCGGAAGTTCACCTTTCACCTCTTCATAAACGCCTGTATACATCTATTATCTATCGCCGTGTGGCATATTCGACAGCTTATCGGTTTATAAATCGTTTTTTTAACGGCGGCATTTGATATAATCGGACTCGCATTTTTTCTCATCGGCGCCGCCATTGCGGCAGGCTTCATTGTGCTGGGCTGGAAAATGGCCTGCAAAGCGCAGGAGCAGGATGAAAAGAAAAAAACAAATGACCTCAGGCCGTTTTCGAAAGCGGCTGGCCCGGGCAGAGCGTTATAGACATATGAAAAAACCAAAGCGGCGGAACGCATCTCCTCGTTCCGCCGCTTTGATTTTGCTTCAGTCCTTCTGCTGCTCGGCCACGATCATCACATGCGTGGCGCTCTGATATGCCAGCAGGATCATATCATTCGGGTCGTCCTCGCTCTGGAGCGAGAAGCACACCCAGCTCTCATCCAGCGTGGGGCGCGCCGCCTCAATGAGCGCCGCGTCTGCCTGCGTGGTAGAAGCATCCTCCAGCTGCGCGTCGAGCACCGCGTCAAAACGCGCCTGCATATCCGCCGCGGGCGTCTCCCATTTGGCCAGGATATCCGCCACGTCTTTTTCATAGGTCAGCTTCGCAAAGCTGTAACCGCTGCCGTCTGAAATATGCTCCGCAGACTCCTTGGAAAAACCCGCGGGCAGCGCGGCGTTCCAGCGCTCTACCATACCGGCGCTCAGCGGGTCGTCGCTGGCCTGTACGCCGGTATTGCGGTTCACCAGATAAAAAATCCCCGCCAGCACCAGCAGCAGCGCCAGGCATAGGTATGTCATCGTACGGGAGGATGGTTTTTTCATTGGTCTTTTTCACGGCCGCCCGCGGCCGTCCTGCTCCTTTTTTATTCTTTCCGGCCACCGGCCGGCTCATCCATTGCCGCCCATGCCGCCGAAGGTGAAGCGGAAGGTTTCGCCCTTCTCCAGCGCCACATGGTATTCGGTATGGGGTTCGGCGCCCCAGGTGTTGTCGCCCGCAACGCCCAGCTGCCCTTTTGCACAGCGTACCACGGTCTTGACCTTTGGCGGCAGCTCGTACTGGCGGCGGGCGTTCTCCACTTCGTGCGGAGTATACGGCAGCGCACTGAGCATAAAGCCATTCCCGGCAAGGCACAGCCCGAAGCCCGCGGCGTCGGTAACGGCGGCAGCCTGCACGCCCGTGCGCGCGCCGCTCTCCTGCGGGTTGAAATAAGGCTGCAGCGCCGTGTGTGCGTCAAAGCCGAACAGCCCCATGCGTGCGCCGCTGGTAAAATCCGAATACGTCTCGCCCGGCCCCATACCATAATAGGCAACGTTGCGGTACTCGGCAGGCAGCGTCAGCATCAGGCCGAATTCCGGCACGCTCTCCACGGCCTTTCCTTTCCATTTCAGCGCAGCCTCCACCTTTCCATCCCCTGTGATGGTATAGGTGACATTTGCCCGCGCGCCGCCGGGAAGCGCATACTTTGCGTGGATGCGCACGGACGTCCCGTCCGTCTCCGCCTTTGCCCTGCGCAGTTTTGCATACAGCCCGGCCGTTTTGAAGGGCAGGTGCGCAAGCTCCATACCCGCGGCGGTGTCGTTGTCGGTCGGCGCGCGCCAGAAGTTGAGCGCAATGGGGCGCTGCAGCAGTTCGCGGCCTTTCCAGCGGTACGAAATAACGCTGCCCTGAGCGTTCTTCGTAAACAGCAGGCTGAAATCTCTGCCGTGAACGCCGATATTGCAGTCGCCCTCCACCAGCGTGACCGGCAGCGTACAGGGCTTTTCCGGCGCCTTCCGGGAAATATGCCACTGCCCAAAGGCCACACAATGGCCCTTCGCGGCCCAACGGGCATTCTCCCGCAGGCACAGCGACGCATCCACGGTATACTCGCCCGGCGCCTGCGGAACGGCAAAGGGCAGCTCCGCGCGCGCCGTCTCGCCGGGAACAGCCTGCAGGCTGCATTCACCGCTTTTCACCCGCGCGCCATTCTTCGTCAGCTCCACCAGCAGCACATAGTCCGCCGCATCCGTGAACAGGGATTTGTTTTTCACGGTAACGCCCGTCTCGTCGGGCAGGATATCGAAATCCTGGTAGCAGCCCTTCGCCTGGGCAAGTTTTGGCGTGGGCGTGCGGTCGGCAAATAGCAGGCCGTTGCCCACGAATTCAAAATCCGACGGGCGGTCCCCGAAGTCTCCGCCGCAGGCGAGGCAGCGTTCGCCCAGGCAGTTGTCCGTTTCAATCCCCTGGTCCACCCAGTCCCAGATAAATCCGCCCTGATATTGAGGGATGACGTCTGTCATACGGGTGTAACGGTCCATCGCGCCGCAGGAATTCCCCATGGCATGCATGTATTCGCACATAATAAAGGGCTTTTCCGGATGTTTTTCAAGGAAAGCGGCCACATCAGCGGCCGGGGTATACATCTGGCTCTCCATATCGCTGGTATCAGGGTAACGCCTGTCATGGAACACTCCCTCGTAATGCACCAGCCGGGTGGGGTCCGTTTCACGGAAAAAGCGGCTCATTTCGTAGATGTCCCTGCCTCCGAAGCTCTCGTTGCCGCAGCTCCAGATGAGCACAGAGGCATGGTTTTTATCCCGTTGGAGCATACTGTTTGCCCGGTCAAGCACAGCGCCCAGCCACTCCGGCCTGTCGCCGGGAAGCGCGCTCTCCGCTCCGTCCGGCCGCTGCCACGTGCCGTGCGTCTCCAGGTTCGTCTCGTCGATCACATAAAGGCCATACTCGTCGCACAGGTCATACCATTCCGTGCGGTTGGGATAATGGCTGGTGCGCACGGCGTTGATATTGTTCTGCTTCATGGCCCGCACATCGCTCACCATATCCTCTATCGTTACGGCTCGGCCCGTGCGGCAGTTCCACTCGTGGCGGTTCACGCCCTTGAACACGATGCGCCTGCCGTTGAGCAGCATCAGACCGTCCCGCAGCTCAAACCTGCGGAAGCCGGCCTTTCCGCGCACGGTCTCCAGAAGATGGCCGGCCGCGTCGGTAAGCGTTACCTCATAGGTGTAAAGCTCCGGCGCCTCGGCGCTCCACAGGCGCGGGCGTTCCACGGGCAGCTCCAGCACCGCATGCCCGCCCGTCACAGGGGCCAGCACCGTTTTGCCGTCCAGCGTCAGCGTCGCCTCGCCCACGCACACTCCCTCCAGCTTCAGCTCCGCACGCAGCGTACCCGCAGCAAGATCCTCTGAAAGCTGCGGCTTGACCCACAGGTCCGCCAGATGGGTCTGTGCTTTTGTGAACAGCGCCACACTGCGGAAAATACCGGACATGCGCCAGAAATCCTGATCCTCCAGCCAGCTTGCGGAGGAAAAGCGGTATACCCGCACGGCCAGGCGGTTTTCGCCGTCCCGGTGCACAGCCGGCGTGAGGTCGAATTCCGCGGGTGTGAAGCCGTCCTCGCTGTAACCGATGAACACGCCGTTGCACCATACCGCAAACGCCGTTTCCACGCCGTCGAAGCGCACGCAAACAGGGCCGTCCCAGCTTTGGGGCACAGCAAAACCGCGCACATAGCATCCCACAGGATTATACCGCTCCGGCACGGCAGGAGGCTCCAGCCTCTCGTGGCCGTCCCAGGGATATTGGGTATTGACATAATGGGGCGTACCGTACTTCCCGCCGCCCTGAAGCTGGATATAGCCCGGCACCGCGATTTCGTCCCAGCCGGAAACGTCATATCCCTCCCTGTAAAATTCCTGCGGAGAGGCGCCCGGCGTCTGTGCATAAAAAAACTTCCACGCGCCGTCCAGCGTCTGCTCCAGCGGCGCGCCGTCCGCGCCCCGCACCGTATAAGATGCATGAGCCGGCAGACGGTTCACTTGAAACACCTGCGGGTCTGTCAGCCATTTCGGGTCGAATTCCATGGGATGCCTCCTTGTGAAATTTATATTTCCGGCCGCCGGGACAAACGCGCTCAAGAAGCCGGGCCCGGCGGTCTCTCCGTACACCTTTTCTCCCGCCCCGTGGGACCGTATTTTCATTGTACCCTTTTCCCTGCTCCATGGCAACGCCCGCACAATGCTTTTTGATGCATTTTTGTTGCTCCGCCACACCGTTTTTCTTTTGCGGAACGGCTGGTTCCCACGCCCCGGAGCCCATTCCTTCTCAGTCGATTTTCTTGCAACATCCCTACCGCTGTGCTATGATAATACTTATCCTTTTGGGAACAAACCGGCCGTCACTGCCCTGCCGGGATAGGAGCTTGCTATGACATTACAAAAACTGAGCCGATGGCTCGGGTTTCCGCTGGACGGGCAATACCGCATGCGCATTGAACAGGACATCGTACACAGCAGCCTGCGCCCGGGCATCCTCAGCGCACTGCTCATCCTGGCCTTCCAGGCCGTGATGATGGTTCTTTCTTTGCTGCGTAAGGGCGGCCCGTTTGCCTCCCCCCGCCGTCAGGGATACTGGTGGCTGTACGTGACGCTGTTTTCGGTAACGCTGCTGTTTTTACTGGCGGTCGTTTTTCTGATGCGCCGCAGCAGACCCAGGCTGGACATGCTTTTTCTGCCTCTGCAGACGATTTACGCGGCTTTTCTCTGCTTGTGGGGTTCCTGCATCACGCTGCTAGACCAGTTCGGCGGCAACAGCCTGAGCGTATTCACCTATATCACGCTTTCCGCGGCGGCGCTCACGGTGCTTCAACCATGGCAATCCGCCCTTATTTTCACAGGGAACTGCCTGTTTTTGAACGGTCTTCTTCCATATACCCCTGCCGGACCGGATAATTTTTACAGCAATGCAGTCAACAGCTGTTTTGTGACGCTGGGCGCGTTTTTTATATCGCTCTGGTTCTACCGCAGCAAGGTCTCGTCCTGTTATGCCAAAATCATCATCGAGCAGCAGAACGCTGATATCCGCAGCATGAACATCCAGTTGGATCAAATGGCCCATACGGATGAACTGACGGGGATGAAAAACCGCCGCTCACTGGACCGCCTGCCCCTGGACAGCCGCTGGAGCGGTATGCCGCCGGTTTCCGCCATGATGGTGGATATTGACTTTTTCAAGCAGTTCAACGATACATACGGCCACCTTGCGGGCGACGCATGCCTGCAGCGTATCGCCGCAGTGATCCGGCATTTTATGGAGGGGCGCGAGGGCGTCGCCGTCCGCTTCGGCGGGGAAGAGTTCTTCATTTGTCTGTTTGCCTGCGGCCGCGCGCAGGCGTTGGAGGCCGGCGAAGCGCTGCGCGCCGCAGTAGAACAGTGCGGATATCCGCGCAGCGACCTGCCGCAGGGCTGTATCACCGTAAGCATCGGCGCCGCCACCACAGAGGCGGAAAATGCGCCCCGCCTGGAAGATCTGCTGTCCCGCGCGGACAAGGCGCTTTATGAGGCAAAGCACGAGGGGCGCAACTGTGTGGCGGCTTACAGCTGACCCAACCGCTCCGCTCTATATTTGTTTCGGCCGGGCGCGCTGCCCGGCTTTTTCCACGCCAGTGCAACCGCCGGTTGACCAACTGCAACGTCCGGTCCATAGCCCGCAACCACACATAGAGGTATACTGAAAAAGACATCAACCGAAAGGATGTGCTTTCTTCATGCAGTTATCCGAAAAAATCGCGGCTTTGCGCAAGCGTGCCGGGCTTTCCCAGGAACAGCTGAGCGAGGCGCTGGGCGTTTCACGCCAGGCTGTCAGCAAATGGGAATCCGGAGGCGCAATGCCGGAACTGGACAAAGTGGTGCAGCTGAGCCGCGTGTTCGGCGTGACCACCGACGCGCTTTTGCTGGACGAAGCGGACTGTTCCAGCCCCGTCCGGGCCGAGCCGGTTTCCCCCGCCTGCCCCCGCGCCGCTTCCAGGCACGCGGGGCCAGGCCACGCCGCCGCACTGGGGCTGATGCTGGCCGGGCTTCTTGCCGCCGTCCTTGGCTGGCGGGAATATCAAACGCTGGTGCCCGTCTGCGTTGGCCTTGTGCTGCAGATCGCCGGATGCGTCGTATATGAGGCTCTTGCGGCGCCCCTTCCCGCTGCACGCTGCCGTTTTTACGCTCTGGCCGTCTGGCTTCTGGCGCCTGTGCCCTGTGCGTTTGCAGTGGACGCCGCTTTCTTTTTTATCGGTCATATGACAAGTTACAGTTCACTCCTGGCTCTGCCTGCCGTCCTGCTGCTGTGGCTGTGCACGGGCTGCGCCGTCACATTGTTATTGCGGCGGGCCGCGCGGCGCTTCGGCCCGGAATAAGTCTCTCTTTCTTCTTAATTTCGCGCGCGGAATTCCGCGCGCGTTTTTTGCCGTACCGAAGCTTTTGGAACTCCGACGGCAGCCGGCCGGAGCCCCGAAAATCAGGTGCAGCTCCGGCTGGATGTGTGTTATAATAACCCCAAACCCGCCGCTTGCGCGGCCACGCGCATTTCATGCGCCCATGCGCCGTCGCGCATGGGTTTGAGAACATTGAACCATGCAAAATTCCAGCGGCTTTGCCACTGCAATTTTGTTGTAGCCGCTCCGCGGCGTCCTGTTATAATAACCCCAAACCCGCCGCTTCGCGGCCATGCGCATTTCATGCGCCCATGCGCCGTCGCGCATGGGTTTGAGAACATTGAACCATGCAAAATTCCAGCGGCTTTGCCACTGCAATTTTGTTGTAGCCGCTTCGCGGCGTCCTGTTATAATAACCCCAAACCCGCCGCTTCGCGGCCACGCGCATTTCATACGCCCATGCGCGGCATATCCCCTCCCGCGTACAAAATTTTTTCGAAAGCTGGTGTCCAAAACGGCTGCAGAAATCAAACAGCAAAGCGATTTTTCGAAAGGCTCGATGTCGGCCAATATTCTTTCCCTGGCGCTGCCGCTTACAGTTGCGCAGCTCATTAACGTTTTGTATAACGTGGTGGACCGCATCTACATCGGGCACATCCCGGGCGCGTCCTCAGCGGCGCTTACGGGCGTGGGCGTCACCTTCCCCATCCTGTCCATCGTCATTGCGTTTGCCAATCTGTTCGGCACGGGGGGCGCACCGCTCTTCTCCATCGCGCGGGGCCGGGGCGACGACGCCCACGCCGCAGATATTATGGGCAACACCTTTACCATGCTGCTGGGCACAGGCCTTGTGCTCACGGCGCTGGTGCTCGCGTTCAAAAAACCGCTGCTGTATCTGTTCGGCGCCAGTGATGCCACTTTCCCCTATGCGGACGGCTACCTCACCATTTATCTGTGCGGCACTGTGTTTGTGATGCTGGGGCTTGGCATGAACAATTTCATCAACGCCCAGGGCTTCGGCAGCATGGGCATGATCACGGTGCTGCTGGGCGCTGTGGTGAATATCGTTCTGGACCCGGTGTTCATTTTTGCGCTGGGCATGGGCGTACAGGGCGCCGCGCTGGCAACGGTGATCTCGCAGTTTCTCTCGGCGCTGTGGGCCGTGGCGTTTCTCTGCGGCAAAAAAGCGCTACTGCGCCTGCGTCTGTCTTCCATGCACGTGCGGTGGAAGCTGGTGGGCGAGATCTGCGCCCTGGGTCTTTCGGGCTTCATCATGTCCGCCACCAACAGCGCGGTGCAGGTGGTGTGCAACGCCACGCTGCAGCGCTGGGGCGGCGATGTTTATGTGGGTGTGATGACGGTACTCAACTCGGTGCGGGAGATTACCACAACGCCCGTCATGGGCATTACCAATGCCGCGCAGCCCGTCATCGGCTTCAATTTTGGCGCAGGCGAATACAAACGCGTGCGTTCCGGCATTCAATTCATGAGTGCGGTCTGCGTTGGGTATACAGCCGCCGTATGGCTGTGCCTGTTCTTGTTCCCGCAGGCGTTTATCCGCCTGTTTACTTCAGACCCCGCCCTGCTGGCCGCTGGCGTTCCCTCCATGCACGTTTATTTTTTCGGATTTTTTATGATGGCGCTGCAGTTTGCCGGACAGTCCACCAACACGGCGCTTGGACGTGCCGGACAGGCTGTTTTTTTCTCTCTGCTTCGCAAGGCTTTCATCGTCATCCCACTGACGCTGTGACTGCCGGGAAGGTTTGGTCTGGGTGTCAACGGTGTTTTTCTTGCGGAACCTATCTCCAATTTTCTGGGAGGCGGCGCATGCTTTGTTACAATGCTGCTCACCGTCTGGCCGGACCTCAAACGTCGGGAACAGCTTCACGCCTCCGGCGCCCGCGGCTGACGGATGTGTGTATTTCTTCCCGGCATCCGTGGCGCATCCTTCCCGGTATCCGTTCTTTCAATTTTTTCAAAAAACGCTTGACAGGTCATCCGTCATATGTTATTATGGCATCAGTTAGTTAACGTTAACCTCGTGCTGTTGAAAATTTGCGGCTTCGGCCGCTTCTTTTCACGGCTTCGGTTAGCTTTTGCTAACCAGAGCTGTGCTCCCGGAGGTGGAATTTTGAGCGACGCACTTCTTTCGTTGTTGTGCACACATTGCGCGCCAACACTTTCGGGCGTAAAACCTGCCTGCATCTTTACGCTGCATAAGCAAAACATCCCGGGCTGGCAAACGGAGCTTTCTTCGTGCCGCAGCCTGTTTTCCGGCAACGGCCTGCGTCTGCGCGTTTTGTGTGGCTGCCGTCGGCATCTTGTCATCATGGTCTACCGCCCCGCACTTTTGCGGGAAAGCCTGTGTCAGCCGGAACGGCGCGCTTTTTTGCAGACGTGCGGCTATCCCGTTTCAACGGGGACGGGACGTTTGCTGGATGAGCTTTCGCGGCGGATGCGCAGTGCAAAAGCAGGCGGTTTCCCCCACGAGATCGGCTTGTTCCTGGGTTATCCTTTGGAAGATGTCGCCGGTTTCATCGCAGCAGGCGGCGCGGAGTATCGCTGTTCCGGCTGCTGGAAGGTATACGGCGACGTAGAACAGGCACAGCATCTGTTTCGTCGATACGCCGCCTGCCGCAAACGGTATCTGGCTATGGCGTCCAGCGGGCTGACACTTGGCGAAATGCTCACCGCAGGCTGAACGCCCCGCTTTATCAATTCCAATCACAGAGAGGTGTTTTTATGAGCAAATCCGCAGTGATCTATTGGTCCGGGACGGGCAATACCGAAGCAATGGCGCAGGCCGTTCTGGACGGGCTGAACGGCGCCGGCGAGGACGCCGCGCTCTTTTCGGCAGACAGCGTTCGTGCCGCGGATGCAGCGCAATACGATAAACTGGCGCTGGGCTGCCCCGCAATGGGCGCCGAGGTGCTGGAAGAAAGTGTGTTCGAGCCGTTCTTTACCGAGCTCGAACCTCTGCTCTCCGGCAAAAAAATCGCCCTCTTCGGCTCTTACGGCTGGGGCGACGGACAGTGGATGCGCGATTGGCAGGACCGCTGCGCGGCCGCGGGGGCGGTTTTGTGCGGCGACGGTCTGACAGTGAACGAGGCGCCCGACGACATCGCTCTGGCGGAATGCACCGCTCTCGGCAAGGCGCTGTCCCTTCTTTAAGGTGGCCCGGCCCGCAAACACCGGGCCATGACATAACGCTGGCACGCGCCCGCTTCCTCTGCCGGGTGTGACGCGCGGCGCGTGCCCCTCCTTTTTGCTTACTCCATTCCATCCTATTCTTCTTTTGTGGTGTTTCTCACAACGCAAAACAGGCCGTCCCGGGGACGGCCTGTTTTGCATGCCTGCTGTTTCCGATAACTTTCTGCTAAATTCCCCGAAAGTGCTGACATGAACGCAGCAAAAATGTTATAATAGCACGAACGGTACCTTATTTATGACTGTGCATGCCTTTTCCCCAGCTGCCGCACTCCCCCGTGCGCCGTCATGGACCGAATTTTATGGCGCACTGTGCCAAAAAGGAGGCTGGCTTATGACGGATACACCCCGCGGGAACTCCACTCACGACTCCGGTGTTTGGCTTCTTGACAGAATCATGAACCAGATGAACGCAGGCGTTTATATCACCGATGTGGACACGGACGAAATCCTGTTCATGAACAGCGGCATGAAAAAGCAGTTCGGCCTTGTGGAGCCGGAGGGAAAAATCTGCTGGCAGGTGCTTCAAAAAGGGATGACCGGGCGCTGCCCCTTCTGCCCCGTGCCGCGCCTGCTGCGGGACGGCCCTTCCGCAGCACCGCTCCGCTGGGAGGAGCACAACACCAGCAACGGCTGCATCTATGAAAATTTCGACAGCCTGACTCAATGGCACGATGGCCGGCTCGTCCACTTTCAGCATTCGCTGGATGTAACAGAATACCATAAGCTCTCCATTGCGGCAACCACCGACGAACTGACGGGCGCGCTGAACCGGCGTGCGGGAAAGGCCGCGCTGGCGGAGATGGCCGCTGCATGCGCCCGAACCGGCGAGCCTTTCTCGCTTTGCATGTTTGATGTGAACGATTTGAAAAAGACCAACGACCGTTTTGGTCATGCCGCCGGGGACCATCTGCTCGTTTCCATTGCAGAGGCAGTGCGCGGCGTGCTGCGGGAAGGCGACATGCTCTGCCGGCTGAGCGGGGATGAATTTCTGGCGTTGATGCGCGGCGCCCCACGGGAAGAGGCAGTGCGGCGTATGAACGAGGCTCTGAATGCGCTGCGAGGCGTACAAGCTGTTTCCATGCAGGCGGACGCGTTCTCCTTTGGTATTTTGTCGCCGGAGCCAAACACTCCGGATCTCTCTGTTGCACAGCTGTTGAGCGACGTGGATGAAAGGCTCTACGAAAAGAAGCGCCGCCTTCATATCGCCAATGCCCAATACGCGCTGCTGCATCCCCCGCAGCGCAGCCCCGGTGTGGATTTCACCTACGATACCATCTATCTCCTGGACGCGTTGGTGCAGAGCACCGATGATTATATTTATGTGTGCAACATGAAAACGGGTGTTTTCTGCTATCCTCAGGCCATGGTAGATGAATTCGGCCTGCCCGGGCGCGTTATTTCCAATGCAGCGGCCGTATGGGGCGCAAAAGTACATCCCAACGACAAACAGGCATTCCTGGAGGCCAACCAGGAAATCACGGACGGCCGCACCGACAGCCATTGTGTGGAATACCGTGCCTGCAACCGCCACGGCGAATGGGTTTGGATGCGCTGTCGCGGGCATCTGGAGCGCGACGCGGGCGGCGAACCTGTATTGTTTGCGGGTATCATCACCAACTTGGGCAAAAAGAACAAAGTGGACCACCTGACGGGCGTATTTAACAAATTCGAATTTGAGCACGAGGTGCGCCGCCTGCTGGACGCCCAGCCCCGCGAGGGTGTGTGCTTGCTGTTGTTCGGCATCGACGGCCTCAAACGCATCAACGGGCTGTACAATCGGTTGTTTGGAGACGAGGTCATACGCATCGTCTGCCAGAAGCTGCAGACGCTTGCCCCGCCGGACGGAACCGTTTTCCGGCTGGACGGCGACGAATTCGGCGTTATTCTGCGCGGCGGCACGCTGCGCGCCGCACAGGGCTATTTCGATGCCGTGCAGCAGGCGTTCAGCACGCAGCAAACCTTTGACGGCAGCAAATTTTTCTGCACATTGTCCTGCGGCTGCGCCTTTGCCCCGCGCGACGGCTCCACCTATCTGGGTCTGCTGAAGTGTGCCAATTCTGCACTGGACCACGCCAAGCGCTGCGGGAAAAACCGCATGGAAGTATTTTCGTCCGCCATTCTCGGCCCGGCTGAGCGGGCCATGGAGCTGACAGAGCTTCTGCGGGAAAGCATTGAAAATGGCTGCAATGGTTTTTCTCTGCATTACCAGCCCGTCTTTTCGCCGGACGGGCGCCTTTGCGGCGCAGAGGCGCTGAGCCGCTGGCAGTGTGCGCGGTGCGGCAGCGTGCCACCCGGCGAGTTCATCGCACTGCTGGAAAAGAACGGCATGATCCTTTCCTTCGGCCGCTGGGCCTTTCGGCAGGCGGTGCGCCAGTGCGCGGTTTTTCTGGAAGCGTACCCGGCGTTCAGCATGGCTTTCAACCTCTCCTGCCTGCAGCTGGAGGACCCAACCCTGGTGGAATATCTGGCCCAAACGCTGCGTGAAGAGGGCGTGAGCGCGGAGCATATCATCGTGGAACTGACAGAAAGCTATCTCGCGCCAAATCTGGAACGGCTTTCGGAGCTTTTGGCACAGATGCGCGGCCTGGGGCTGCGTGTGGCCATGGACGATTTCGGAACGGGTTATTCCTCCCTCAGCGTCCTCAAGCACGCCCCTGTCGACATCGTGAAAATTGACCGGAGCTTTGTACAGGGGCTGTGCGGCAGTGCTTTCGACCACTCTTTCGTACACCTGATGGTGGAGCTTTGCCACAGTGTAGGCATCCGTGTGTGTGTGGAGGGCGTAGAAACTACGGCCGAGCTTGCCGCTTTGCAGCCTTTCGGCGCGGATTATCTTCAGGGCTTTCTGTTGGGGCGGCCTGAACCCGCAGACCATTTTGCATCGCTTTTTCTGTGAACCGCGTAAAAAACGTACGCGGACGCTGCGCATCGGGACAGGTTTTGTGTTCTGCAAAAACCCGGGCGCCTTTTCCGTAGGAAAAGACGCCCGGGTCTGCTTTATTTTCTGCGTGGAAGCTATTTTTCCGGCATCCGCGCGGCATATTCCTTAATTTTTTCAAAGCTCTCCGCACTGATGACATGCTCCACACGGCAGGCGTCCTCGGCCGCTGTCTCGGGCGAGACGCCCAAACGAATCAGGCAGTCCGTCAACAGGCGGTGGCGCTCATACACGCTCTCCGCCGCCGCGCGGCCCGTCTCTGTCAGGCGGATGAAGCCGTCCCGGTCCACCGTGATGTATTCCGCGCCACGCAAAAGGCCCATGGCCCGGCTCACACTGGGTTTCGTAAACCCCAGCTTTGCGGCGATGTCAATGCTGCGTACCACCCCTTTTTCATTCTGAAGCACCAGAATCGCCTCCAGGTAATCTTCACGCGATTCAAACGAACGCATTTCTCGTCTCTCCTGTCCGTGCTGTTTTGGGGCATGCGGCCCGTTGAACCAGGCCCTTGCGATAAAAACAGGCTATAAACTGTGTTTTAGTTTACCACATCCGTGCCGCTTTCTCAAGCGCGGCGGAATATGGCGTCGCCCGCGCGGCAAAATACCGCGCGGGCGATGTTCCGTCTGTTTGAATCTCCCGTCAAAGATTAATGAGCCATCCACAGCGTGAAAGCTGCCGCCAACGCAGCGCAGCCAACCAGCAGATACAGCCATTGAACCGGACGGCGCGCATGGGTTTTCTGCCCCGGCACAGCGAACGCCCCTTTCTCTTCACCGCATCGGGTGCGGCTTCATTCCATGGTTCTATTAAACCACAGAAAAAGAACGATCCAGCTGCCGAAAGCCTTACAAAAAACTTACGGTTTTCATCCGGCGCGTCACAGCACGCATTCCGGGTTGCCCCGCTGCCGGCTCACATCGGCAAGCCTGGCCAGCGTCACCCTGTCCAACACATCGTTCACCGCGTCATCCATCTGTTCCCACAGCCAGCGCGTGGCGCACTGCTCCGCCCGCGGGCATTCCGGTGCGTCCTGTGCAAGGCACGCTACCGTAGCAAGGTCGCCCTCCGTCAGCCGCAGGATCTGCCCCGCTGTGTATTCCTCGGGGGCATAGGCCAATCGGTAACCGCCTTGTGCGCCGCGCACGCTGCGCACAAAGCCCGCTTTTACAAGCTGTGAGATGATCTGCTCCATATACTTTTCGCTGATCTGCTGACGCGCAGCAATGCTTTTGACCGAACAGTACTCCTCAGGGTCCGCCAGTGCCAGATCCAGCATCAGGCGCAGCGCATAGCGCCCCCGGGTAGAAATTTTCATGATTCACGCATCCCTCTTGTTCCCCGCAAAAGGTGCAGAGATTTCTTCTTTTTATTATAAACGGGGAATTGCGCGACCGCAAGTCAAAACCGGCAAAATAGATACGCTTTTTGCTGCTTTTCTCCACAAAAAGACAAAGCGGGCCGCCCCGCGGGCTCTTTTTTCCAGAAAAAACCTGCGAAACGGCCTGAAAACGGCGCAGAGCGTACCGGCGCTTTACAACTGATGCGCAAAGCCCTCGGCCAGCTTCTGCAGCTCGCCTTTTGTCGTCACACGCGCATCCCATTGCAGGATCTGCGCGCGCACCGTTCCGGGCAGCGCGGTCCACACATCCCGCAATTCCGGGTCCGCGCGGTAATATTCATCCAAAAGCATGCTCAGCCCTCCGTTCTGTGTCCGCCGTCGTACAGCTTGGCCAGATTTTCAGCAAATACAGCCAGGCCGTCCAGATCCTCCAGCTCCACATCCGCGTGACGCACGGCATTTTGTACGGGAGCCGGCAGGTTTTGATAAAATACGAGCATTTCCGGCGTGTAATCCTCAAGATTCTGCATTCTTTTCACCTCTTGCGGTTAGGATGCGCGGCGGCCGGGAAAATATTCAAACGGTAAAAAACACCTGCGGCGGCCGGGAAAACCCATTTGGGGGTTGGCACTGGCGCATGGGGCGTGGTATGATAGGGTCAGGAATCAAGCAAATGCCACTGGCGGCGCAGTGCGCCGCTCAAGCGAAAGGATCCTTGTTATGCAATACACTTCACTGCCCGACGGGTTCACCATTCAGGAGCTGGACGCCTCCCATCTGGAGCAATTCAACGCACTGCTGCGCTATGCGTTCCAGGTAACGGAGGAGGAGCTGGTCCAGGTGGGCTGGCAGGAGGATGAAATCAAGCAGTCAAAATTCCCCATTCTGGAATCAGCTCATGTACTGGGCTGCTTCGAGGGCAAAACGCTGGCCGCGCAGATCGCCGTATATCCCATGCAGGTAAATGTGGAAGGCGCGCTGCTGGATACCGGGTTCGTCACCGGCGTGGCCACCTATCCGGAATACGCGGGCATCGGCCTGATGAGCACGCTCATCCGCCAGGCGCTCACCGATATGCGCGGGCGCGGACAGAGCATCTCGTTCCTGTGCCCGTACTCCATCCCCTTTTACCGTCACAAGGGCTGGGAGATCGTGTCGGACAAAATGACGTTCCGCATTCGGGACAACCAGCTGCCCAAGCCCCAGCCGGTGCCGGGAAAAGTGCGGCGCATCGCCTGGGACGACCCTTCCCTTGCCGCGGTGCACGACCGCTTTGCCGCTAAAACACACGGCTGCCTTGTGCGCAACGCGCTGGCCTGGGATGAATACTGGCGGTGGGATGTGGACGACGAGGTCGTGGCCATGTACTACGACGCCGCGGACGAGCCGCAGGGTTATCTTGTCTATCTGCTCAAGCGCGAGATCTTCAAGATTAAGGAAATGGTATATCTGAACGATGAGGCCCGGCGCGGCATGTGGGATTATGTCACGGCCCACTACTCCATGGTCACCGAGGTCTCCGGCTGCAACTATACCAACCATTCGCTGGCTTTCACGCTGGAGGACAGCGATATCCGCGAGACCGTGCAGCCCTATGTGATGGCGCGCATCGTGGATTTTGCGGCGTTCATCATGAGCTATAATTTTGCCGAAGCCTCCTCGGGCGACGCCATAACCTTCCGCATCCACGACAAGGTGCTGGACTGGAACGAACAGGAGTTTACCGTGCGGTTCCATGCAGACGGCACACATACGCTTTCGGCGGAACCATCGCCCTACACCGCGGAAATGAGCATCGGCACGGCCACCTGCATGCTGATGGGTTACAAGCGCCCTGCATACCTGAAAAGCATTGACCGCCTGACGGCGGACGCCAAGACCACGGCGCTGCTGGAACGTCTGATTCCCACGGGCAAGGCATATTTTTCAGATTATATCTGAAGCATTCCACACAGAGCAAAACAAGACCGGGAGCCTGGAAGGCTCCCGGTCTTGTTTTGTAAATTATTTGCGGTCGTGCAAAGGCACATAGTCCACCCGTGGTTTGACACTCTTGTATGCAGGACGGATGATCTTGCCCGCGTTGATGAGCTCCTCGATGCGGTGGGCGCTCCAGCCCGCGATACGGCTGATGGCGAAAATGGGGGTATACAGCTCCAGCGGCAGGTCCAGCATGCTGTAAACGAAACCGCTGTAAAAGTCGATGTTGGCGGAAACGCCCTTATAGATCTTACGCTCTTCTCCGATGACCTTGGGCGCAAGGCGCGCCACTGCGGCATACAGCGCATATTCCTCATGGCGGCCCTTCTCCTCAGACAGCATCTCCACAAAGTGTTTGAACACATTGGCGCGCGGGTCGCTCAGGGAGTATACCGCATGGCCCATGCCGTAGATCAGGCCCGCTTTGTCGAAGGCTTCCTTGTGCAGCAGCGCGCGCAAATAGGCCTCGATGGCCTCTTCGTCCGTCCAATCCCTGACATTCTGCTTCATGTCTTCGAACATCTGAACCACCTTGATGTTCGCACCGCCGTGCTTGGGCCCTTTCAGGCTGGCCAGCGACGCCGCCACGGCCGAATAGGTGTCGGTGCCCGAGGAAGTGACCACATGCATGGTGAAGGTTGAGTTGTTGCCGCCGCCGTGCTCGGCGTGCAGCACCAGCGCCAGATCCAGAATGCGGGCCTCCAGCTCGGTATATTTGCCATCCGCGCGCAGGATGTGCAGCAGGTTTTCGGCGGTGGAAAGCTCGGGCACGGGGTTGTGGATGAACAGGCTTTTGTCCAGCACATAGTGGCTGTACGCCTGATAACCGTATACCGAGAGCATGGGGAACAGCGCAATAAGCTGCAGGCACTGGCGCAGTACGTTCTCGGTGCTGTTGTCCGTGGCCCGGGCGTCGTAGCTGTACAGCGTCAGCACACTGCGGGCCAACGTATTCATCATGTCGGCGTTGGGCGCCTTGAGGATGACGTCGCGCACGAAATTCGTGGGCAGCGAGCGGTAGCCCGCCAGCAGCTTCTTAAAATCATCCAGCTGTGCCTCATCCGGCAGTGCGCCAAACAAAAGCAGATAAACGGTTTCCTCAAAGCCGTACCGCTTTTCGCGGATAAATCCCGATACGATCTGCTCCACATCCACGCCGCGGTAAAACAGCTTGCCTTCGCAGGGCACCTTTTCGCCGTCCACCATTTTGCTGGACTGTATTTCACTGATCTCTGTCAGGCCCGTGAGCACACCATTGCCGTCCAGATCGCGCAGGCCGCGGTTGACAGCGTACTTCACATACATTTCCGGCTCGATGACATTGTCCGCAAGGCACAGCTTCGTCAGCGCCTTGATCTCGGGCGTGATGGCTGAGTAATCGATGGATTTGTCGATGGGCATAGTGGTTCCTCCTTTTCCCGTTGCTCCCGCCGCATTGCGGCGAAAAATTCTTCTAAAATAATATGAACGTGTTCATTATACCACAAAATCCATACAAAATTGTTAACATTCTGTCACTCCGGTAAAAAATATGCCGGGAGCAAAAACGCCCCGGCACCGCGAAAATACGGCGCCGGGGCGGCGGGCTTCAATATTCTGTGCCGGAGGCCTCGTTGTTGAATATTTTGATGGCACTGGATGTACCAAGCCTGTCGGCGCCCAGCGCGATGAAGCGTTCCATATCCGCCACGCTTCGGATACCGCCTGCCGCCTTGATCCTGCAGCGGCCCTTCACACACCGCGCAAACAGCGCGATATCGTCGAATGTGGCCCCGCCGGTGGAAAAGCCGGTAGAAGTTTTAATGAAATCCGCTCCCGCTTCACACACCACGCCGCACATCGTTTCCTTTTCCGCATCTGTCAGCAGGCATGTCTCGATGATAACCTTCAGTACCTTGTTCCCCACGGCCTGCTTCAGAGCGCGGATCTCATCCCGCACGTAATCGGTATCCCCCATTTTCAGCCGGCCGATGTTGATGACCATATCGAACTCCTCGCATCCCTCGGCCAACGCCTGCTTTGCCTCAGCCACCTTTGCCGCCGTCGTCGTGGCTCCAAGCGGGAACCCGATAACCGTGCACACAGGCACGCGGCCGCCCAGATACTCCACGGCACGTTCCACCCAGCACGGGTTGATGCAGATGGATGCGGTGCTGTTTTCCACCGCCTCGTCGCAGATGCGGCGGATGTCCTCCCAGCCCGCGTCCGCTTTCAGCAGCGTGTGGTCTACCTTTGCCAATATCTCCTGTTTTGTCATACAGCTCCTCTTTTCCCGGGCGCGCGGCCCGTCTGTGTCTATTTGTTCCGCCCGCACCGGGCGCTTTTCTTTATTGTACCTGTTTTCCCCGCGGCGCGCAAGAAAACCAAAGGCGGGACAGCCGCAGCCGCCCCGCCCTTTTGCGCTTGAAAGCAATTATTTCACTTCGGTGACGACAACAGCCTTCACGGGGATATCCGTAAGGGCGATCTCGTTGTTGTCCGCATCCACATTCTTGAGGATGTCGGAAGCGATGTTGTTTGTGTTGTTCTGCAGCGCGGCAAACAGCGTATCATAATCCGCTTTCGCAAAGCTGTCGAACTTGGCGGTGTCCATGGCCAACGCAACACCGTTGTTGGCCGCGTCGTAGACCTTGTTTTCACCACCGGGGAAAGAACCGTTGTAATATGCGGCAATCATATCATAAACGGAGGTGCCCAGGCCCTTCATCGCGGAGGTGATGACCGTCTCGGATTCGCCGGACTGGTCCACGTCCACACCGATAACCTTGGTACCGGCCGCTTCCGCAGCCGCCATCACGGAGTTTCCGACAGCGCCACCCGCTGCAAAAATGACCTCGGTGCCGTTGTTGTACCAGGACGCGGCCTGGTTCTGGGCTTCCGGCGTGGCGTCAAAGCCGCCGGTGTAGTTGTACATCAGCTCAATGCTGCCGTCAGCCATGCCGAGCTCCTGCGCGGCATACTCGGCGCCCTGCACAAAGCCGTAGCCGTATTTTACAACGGCAGGCACAGCCATGCCACCCATATAGCCCAGCTTCGTCATGCCGTCCTTGACGGCCGCATAGCCGGCCAGGAAGCCCACCTGCTCCTCGGCGTAGGTGATACCCACGCAGTTGTCGGCGGTCTTATAGTTGTAGTCCGCATCATGCGGGTTGCCGTCAATGAGGATGAATGTCACGTCCGGATACTGGTCCTGCGCGATGTAAACGGGCTCCTCGAACAGGAAGCCCGGCGTCACGATGACCTTCGCGCCGTTCTTCACAGCCTGGTCGATGGATTCCAGATACGCGGTGGTGCTCTTTTCCGTGGGCTGATAATACTGGTGGGAGATGCCTTTTTCCTCGGCATACTTCACCAGGCCCTCCCAGGCGCCCTGGTTGAAAGATTTGTCGTCGATGGTACCAATGTCGGTGATGAGGGCAAGTTCCGCTTTTTTGCCGCCGGCGGCACAGCCGGCGAACACGGAAAGCGCCAACACGACAGCCAATGCAAGTGCAAGCAGTTTTTTCATGTCAACTCTCCTTTTCGGTCGTCCGTCCCGGACGGGGCGGACAGATGATTCCATTGCCGTGCATAGAACGGCAACAGCTCCTTTTTTACAGCCGCCTCCGGCGGCCGCGGCCCAAAAGCCGCTCTTATGAATTCCTTTGTCCAGTATACAGAATCCCCGTGTGTTTTTCAAGCCCGCCCGGCATGGCGCAGATTACAAATTTTTTACAGCGCCGCTGTGCAAATGCTTCAAAAGAGCCGCAGCATGCTCTTGAAAGCGCGCGGCCGGGCACGCGCCGTCCGGCCGCACCGGGGCGCTGCAAAACGGCCGCTTTTATTCAAAAACGTCACAGCACCTTTTCCGGGCCAAAGCCCAAAGGCAGCAATTCGCCCAGCGTCATTTCCCGCCAGTCGTTTTCGCTTTTCGCCATGATGACCCGTAAATCCGGCCCGCCAAACTCGTACAGCATCTGCCGGCATACGCCGCAGGGCGATGTGACAAGCGCGTCGTCCGGCGCGCCGTCCTTTGCTCCCACCACGGCAACGGCTGCAAATTCATGCACACCCTCGCTCACAGCCTTAAACAGGGCTGTACGCTCGGCACAGTTGGTCGGGGTGAACGTGGCGCATTCGATGTTGCAGCCCGTATAGACGCTGCCGTTTTTGGCCAGCAGCGCGGCGCCCACCTTGAAATTGGAATAGGGCGTGTAAGCATACTCCCGCGCGGCGAACGCGGCTCGGATGAGCGCTTTCCGGTCGATTTTCTGTTCCATCGTCGTCACTCCAATACACTTCCCAGCGCGATCTCCATCATATTCGTGAAGCTCGTCTGGCGCTGCTCGGCCGTCGTCTCCTCATGGGATACAAAGCTGTCGGAAATCGTGAGCAGGCACGCGGCGTTTTTTTTCGCGGCGGCCGCATTGTGGAACAGCGCAAAGCTCTCCATCTCTACGGCAAGGCAGCCCTTTTCGTCCCGCAGCTTTTCCCAATAATCCGGCTCGGCGTCGCGGTAAAACACGTCGCTGGAATGCACCGCGCCCTCAATGAGCGGCATGCCCAGCCGCGCCGCGCTTTTGCGCAGTGCGCCGCACAGCGCCTCGGAGGGATAGGTCACGTCCTTGTCATAGCCGTTCTGCGTTTTGGCATAACTGCTTTCGCTGTATGCGCTGGTGGCCAGCACCACGTCGAACACCTTGGCCTGCGGGCTGTACGAGCCCGCCGAACCGATGCGGATGATGTTTTCCACGCCATACTGGGTGAACAGCTCCCAGGAATAAATGCCGATAGACGGCATGCCCATACCGCTTCCCATCACGGATACCGGCACGCCCTTATACATGCCGGTGTAGCCCAGCATGCCGCGCACCGAGGTAACAAGCCCCGGGCTTTCCAAAAAGGTCTCGGCAATGAATTTTGCGCGCAGCGGATCTCCGGGCATGAGCACGGTTTTTGCAAAATCGCCCGCGGCGGCCGCATTGTGTGGGGTAGACATAGTTTTTTCTCCTTTACTGTCAGGTGATGCGCGGCCTCATGCAAGGTAACGCGCGCGGATGTCCTCAAGCTCTGCCGCGCCGATTTCAAACTCGGCCCGCAGATATTCTTCAAAAGACGGGTATTTTTCTTCAATGGCGTCCAGCGCGCTTTCAATGCTCTCCCGCCGTACGCCTGTGGCGATTTCCGTCACCTGCTGCGCCTGCGCCGCGGGCAGTCCCGCCCGCTCCAGCATTCCGCGGAACTGGTCCCGTCCCGTGGTGCGGCAGGCATTGGTCAACAGATAATCCGCCACGATATCCTCCCGGGAAACGCCCAGCGCCTTGAGGATGAGCGCCGCCGCCACGCCCGTGCGGTCCTTGCCGGCGGTGCAGTGGAACAAAATGGGCGTTTGCCCGGCGCGGATGGCGCCGAACAGCGCCCGGTACGCCGGGTTGCCAAAGGGCATCCGTGCGTAGCTCTCATGCACGCCTTCTGTCAGCATCCGGATGCCGTCTTCACTGCGAAGCAGCTTTTCCAAGTCGAAATCCACCTCGCTGCCGTCCTCAGCCAGCATGGCGCTGGCCGGAATGTTCACCACGCCGGGGAAATCCGGGTCCGGCGCGAGCGTCCGTTCTTTTTCCGAACGGAAATCGAACACGGTACGCACGCCCAGCGCCTCGAAACGGGCGCGGTCCGCCGGAGTTTTAATATTGGCAAGCGCGGGGCTGCGGTAGAACACGCCGTATTTGACATGCCTGCCGCCGCAGCCTGTATATCCGCCCAGCTCCCGAAAATTTTCGCACGCTTCAAACGGCAGCGGCGCGCCGCTTTTTTCATTCTGCATTGGTTTCTTCCTCCAAAAGGCGTTCTTAATTTGCTTTGCATTTTTCAAAGCCTGCCAAAAAACACGCCGAATGTCCGCAGTTTCCTTTTTCAGGGTGCAACGTGACGCTTCGGGCCGGTTTATCCGAGCGCACAGGTGATGGAACATGCAATTTCAAAAATCAGGGACTCCTGCTCCGGGTATGTTTCGGCACTGTAATCCGCGTGTAAATTCGCCGCGCCCGACGGGCCGCGAACCGTCAAAAGCACTCTGCCATCCACTACTTCTTTCTTATAAAAAAGATAACCTCCATCCGGCGTCGGCAGCTCTGCTTGCGCCCCAGCGGCGTTTTTGTATTCGTCCATCTGGGTGCCGTGCGACACAAACACGCTCAGCCAAAGCTTATCGGTTGTATATTCTCCCTCGGAAATACGGTATGCGTATGCCTTTGCACCGGGCGGAGCCTCCGGCAAACCATCCGGAACAGGCGGCAGAAAAAAAGCGAAATTCACCGGGTGCGGAAAGACCGCGCGCGCCGTCCACAGGGTGAGCGCCACGCTCCCGTCCTCACGCCATTCCAGCTTACCGTCCGAAAACCTCTGGTCGGCTGGCAATTCGGCAGATGCCGGTTCTTCCAAGGCGGACTGTTCGGCGGGCGGCAGCGCGGAAAAAGAATCCACTTTCTTTGTGCCTGCTTCCTGCTGCGCCACGCAGGCCGATGTCAACAGGCAGATCCCAAGCACACATACGAATACGGCCGCTTTGCGCTTGCGCACATGTCTTTTCATCCGTCTTCCTCCCTCTTCCCACGCACCGCGTCAACCCGAGAAAGCACACTCACGCCTGCTCTTTCACGCTGCCGTCCGCGTACGCGGCCAACAGCTTTTTAAGGTCCGCGATCTGGTCCTTCAGCCGCGCGCCCTCGTCTGTATCTTCTACATAGACGCGTTTGCCGCTGGGCTCGAACACGTCCTTGGTAGACAGGATGTCCAGATTGTCCAGAATCGCCTTCTGGGTGCTTTCAAACGGGCCGTGGCTGCGCAGGGAAAGCCCGCGGGATGAAGAAACCAGCGTGTATCCCGCGATGCCCGTGCGCTGATGGTACGCTTTGCAGAAGCCGCCGTCTATGACAATGAGCTTTCCGCCCGCCTTCACGGGCTGCTCGCCGCTGGCCGCGCGCACCGGAATGTGTCCGTTCACGATATGGCCCGTTTCAAAATCCAGCCCAAACTCCGCGAAGATGCGCCGCGCGGTGCCGCGCGCCACAGCCTCATCCTCGTTTTCGATGTATGCATAATAAGGGTTTTTCCGTTCGGGAAATTCGCCGTCCACGAACAGATGTTCAAAAGACGCCATGCGGTCCCGCCCGAAAATGGGCGACAGCGGGCCGCACCACAGATAGTATAGAAAATCCCGCCCGCGGCGGCGCGCATCGCTGCCCACGGGCGCGAAATAGCCCTGGCGCGCCATGCGTTCGCATTTGTCCATCCACGCACACCCCGAAAACGTCTCCCCGCCGTATTCCACCCGGGCGAACTCCCCGTTTTCATCCAGCGGCACGGCTCCGTGAAACAGCAGGTTGTTGTTTTCAATGCGGTACACGCTTCCCTTGGCATACAGAAAGCGAACGTGCCGCGCCAGTTTTTCGCTCTGCATGAAGCTCTGGCACAGCTTATCCAGCACGTCGCGCTCGCCGGGCGTCAGCGCGGCGGGGCGTGCGGGGTCCACCGTGGGGAAATCACAGTCTTTCATGTGGTATTCCACGCCGTCGATCACGATGGTCTGAGACACGAAATCCACCTGTTCCAGCAGGGCGCGGCCCTGCATGCCGAAATCCGGGTTGCGGCCGATCAGCGCGCATTCCAGCTTGAACAGCATTACGGCGATGGCCTTGTGCATCCGTGCGGTGCGTGCAAGGTCAGCCGGGGTATACTCGCCCTCCTCTACCAGCTTGGGCCAAAAGCCGGAAACGTCCGTGTCCCGGTACACCTCCTCGGCATATTGGGAAAGCGGCCTCAGGCTGATGCCGTAACCGTCCTCCAGCGTCTCCAGATTGTTGTAGCTGAGCGTCACATGGATGACGCTGGCAACGCACACCGTGCTGCCGGCCGCCGCGCCCATCCACTGCACGTCGTGGTTGCCCCACTGTACATCCACGGAATGGTGGCGCATCAGCTCATCCAAAATGATGTCCGGCCTGGGGCCGCGGTCGAAGATATCACCCACGATGTGCAGGCGGTATACAGCCAGCCGCTGGATGAGCTGCGCCAGAGCGGTGATAAAGTCATCCGCACGGCCAATGTCAATGATGGAATCCAGAATACGCCCGTAGTAAAATTCCTTATCGTGGTCCTCAAAGTGGGCATGCAGCAGCTCGTCCAGGATATATGCAAAATCCCCGGGCAGGCGCTTGCGCACAAAGCTGCGGGTGTATTTGGAGGACATCATGCGGCACACGTCGATCAGCCGGTACAGCGTCTTTCGGTACCATGCACCCAGGTCGCTCTGCCGCGGCTTCAGCTGGGCCAGCTTCTGTGCGGGATAATAGATCAGCGTTGCAAACTCCGCGCGCTCGGCGTCGGACATCTCGCCGGCCAGCACACGGTCCACCTTTTCCTTGATCACGCCGGAGGCATTTCCAAGTATATGGGTAAAAGCGTCGGATTCACCGTGCAGGTCACTCATAAAGTGCTCGGTGGGCTTCGGCAGCCGCAGGATGGCCTGAAGGTTGATGATCTCGCTGGAGGCCGCAGCCACGGTGGGATACTCCTTTGCAAGCTGCACCAGAAACTTTTCTTCTGCCGTATGAAGCATTTTTTGCATGAACAGCCCCCTTTCCGGGATTTCTTCTCAAGGAATATTGTACCACAAATGCAGAAAATATGGTACACTATCCCTTGAGAAAATCGGGACGGAGGAGGACGAGGCATGGATACGCCCACCCACTGTACGTTGTGCCCCCGCCGCTGCGGGGCGGACCGCACGCGGACGCATGGCCTTTGCGGCGGCGGCGGTATGGTGAAAATCGCGCGCGCGGCGCTGCATTTCTGGGAGGAGCCCTGCATCTCCGGCACACAGGGCAGCGGCACGGTGTTCTTTTCGGGCTGCCCGCTGCAATGCTGCTACTGCCAGAATCACGGCATCAGCGCCGGAAATTTCGGGCGGGAGATATCCACCCGGCGCCTGGCGGATATTTTTCTGGAGCTTCAGAAACAAGGCGCGCACAACATCAACCTTGTCACGGCGGGGCATTACCTGCCCTGGGTATGCGAGGCACTCGATATGGCCCGGCCCGGGCTGCATGTCCCGGTGGTATACAATACCGGCGGCTATGAAACCCCCGAGGCCGTGGCCGCCCTGCGCGGCTATGTGGACGTCTGGCTGGCGGATGTCAAATACCGCTCGCCGGAGCTTTCCGCCGAATATTCAAACGCGCCGGACTATTTCGAGGCAGCCCGCACCGCCGTAAAGGCAATGATCGCGCAGGCCGGGCCGCCTGTTCTGGACGGTCAGGGACTGATGCGCAGCGGCGTTATCCTGCGGCATCTGGCACTGCCGGGCGCCGCGGCGGATACCCGCGCCGTGCTTCGCTTCATGGCCAAAGAACTTCCGCCGGGAAGCTTTTTGACGAGCCTGATGAGCCAGTACACGCCGTTCTACAAGGCGAAGGAGCACAAGGCCCTGGGGCGGCGCATTTCGACGTATGAATACCGAAAGGCTGTGGACTATGCGGTGGAGCTTGGCCTGACGGAAGGTTTTATGCAGGAAAAAAGCAGTGCAAAGGAGGAATACACTCCCGCTTTCAATTTGGAAGGCGTGTGAGGGAGCTGGTATGGAGGAAAAGGATTCTCTTGCGGTTTATTATGGAAAAAATTTCTGGACGGCGCCCCAGGGCGCACCGGCGCAGGCCGTGCCCGTGGACTGGCAGTTCACCTGGGCCGGGCATTTGTGCCGCATCCCGGCGCTGTATGTTTCAGACGCCGGGCTTACGCTTGATGTGCTTCTGTTTCTGGACAGCGGCGCGGTGCGCACGTTCTGCAAAAAATATGCGGGGGTGAACGGCGGGCGCCTCACGCCCTTGGAAGAGCGGATGCTGGAGGGAGAACGGCCCATCCCGGAGGCTTCCTTTTCCCCGCGCCTGATCAACGGCCTGCCTGTGGAACCGGGCGCATCCAGCAGCTTCACCTGGGTTCCCTTTGTGCGGCGCGAACGGCCCGACGCCGCCGTAGACGCCGTGCGCGCCGCTTACGCTTCCCTGTGCCTGCCGGGCGACTGCTATGTGTGCCACCGTGTGCACGCCCCCTGGCCCCGCGGGATGCAGACCGCTGTAAAAAGCCTGTCGCTGGAGGTCGCCGCCGGGCCGCGGTGGATGCCCGTCGGCCGCGAATTCGCCGTCAACGAAGTGAGCGCTGCTGCCTGTGCGGTTCCTTTCGCACACCCGGCTACAGGCGCAAAGCACACGCTTTATGTAAATGAACTTGCTTTTCTTCACCGCGGCCCCACACCGCGCCTGCCGCAGTTGGAGGAGGGCTGGCTGCCGGTGATCGCCTACGAGATCGTGCCGCCCCTGCCCGCCGGCGAGGAACCGGAGCTGATGGAAACGGGCCTGCCGCCCATCGAATGCACCGGGCCGGTCGGCGTGGCGCTGAGCGACAGCGGCCCCGGCCCGCACGGCACAAAGCCACGCGCAGCCTGCGGCTGGCTGCGCGGCGCGCAGGGCGGCGCGGTACATATGGCGCTGGCAGGCATCCATGCCCAGCGCGGAAGTTCCCTGCGCTATTCCTTCGAGGTGTAAGCATCCTCAGGAATCAACCCGGCTTTCCCGCCGGGACGCTGAGCTTTCTCTCCTTCTTTTCGGAAACAAAAAGCGTCCCGTCTGCATCTTGCCGCAGGCGGGACGCTTTTTATTGTACGCATCCGGGTATTCCGCGCCGGACCGCGCTCATTTCAAAAACAGCGGCAGAAACGGAAGGACAACGCCGAAAACAAGGAACAGCGCGCCCCCGAAGCGGACGCCGAACCTGTATAACTCCGACGGCTCATCGGCGCGGTACGATTTCCACTGTTCGGTCCATTTCCAAACCAGCGCCGGACGAAGCAGGCACAGCAGCCCCAGCGCAATACAAACCGCCGAAAGGATCATACAATATACCATTCTCCGCATCTCTCCATTCCGTTGCGTTTCTTTCCCTGCCTCAGTAGTAAAAAGCCGGGGACGCCACCGCCATTATCAAAAGCAGCACGAACATCAATACAAAAAACACAGCCCATGCGATGACGCGCGCAGCCAGAAAGCCCCGCGCAAAGTTGCGGCGGTTGGGGCGGCCCGGGCTGTCCAGCGCCCAGACGAGCAGGAACACTAGCCCGACCACCGGCACCATTCCCAAAAGGGACATTCCGAGATAGGAGCCCATGGATACCGGTTCGGGCAGCTCCGGCTGTCCATAGCTTTGCATGCCGGGCGTATAATAGGCAGGCCGCGGCACGTAAGCGGGCGGCGGAACGCCCGGGCCGGGTGTTTCCTCTGGCCGCGGCGGCATATAGATGGGCCGCGGCGCAGCCCCCACAGGGCTGCCGCCCTGCGGCGGATACGGATACGCCTCCCCCTGCCCGTGGACGGGAGGCACGGGCGCACCTGGCCCGGGCTGCGTCGGGATTTCCCCCGCGGGGACCGTCACGGACGGCTCATCCGGCCGTCCGGCCTGCCGCGGCTCTCCCGTGCCCGCCTCCCGCACGGAAGGCTCCGGCCAATCGGCCGCGGGCGCGCCTTCGCTTTCCGGCCCGGACAGCCCGGCATCGCGGGCGCCGTCCTGCGCTTGTGCCTGCGTCGGCTCCGCCATCCGGTCCGGCTCGTCGGGTTCGATCCTGCGCCCGCAGTTCGGGCATGCGTCCAGGCCCGGCACAAGCGCCGTGCCGCAGATAGGACAAAAGTTTTTTGCCATTGCAAAACGCTCCTTTCCGCGCGCCCCATGGGGGCCTGCGGTCAAAAATACATATACACCTGGCAGGGGATCATGCCATTGTACAGCTTGCGGCGGCGTTTGGCCTTTTTGCCGAAATGCTGCTCAAAATCCGCGTCCGCCGTAATAATGTATGCGCTGCGCACGGGGTCTTCCTCCAGCCGACGGCCCAGCATGCGCTCCAGCTCCGCGGCTGCGGCAAGGTCGCCCAGGCGCTCGCCATAAGGCGGATTGGTGAACACCATCGCGCCGGGGGCAGGAGAAAAATCCTTCACATCCGCCGTAAAGAACCTGCAGTGCTTTTCCACTCCCGCCAGCTTTGCATTGGCCGCAGCCAACGCCACCGCCGCAGGGTCAATGTCAAAGCCTACGCCTTGGAATTCCACGCCCCGCCGGATCTCCGAAAGTGCTTTCTCCCGCTGCTCTTTCCAGACGGCGGCAGGCAGAAACGCATAGTGCTCCGCCGTAAAGCGGCGCCGCAGGCCGGGGGCCATGTTCATGGCCTTCATCGCGGCCTCGATCATCAGCGTACCGCTGCCGCAGAACGGATCCTGCGCCAGTGTGTCGGGATAGATGCGGCCCAGGTCAATGATGGCCGCGGCCAGCGTCTCCTTGATGGGCGCCTCCATACTGTTTTTGCGGTAACCGCGCTTGTGCAGGCCGTCGCCGGAGGTATCCAGCATTACCTCCACCATATTTTTACGGATGGAAAAACGTATTTTGTACAGCGCGCCGTCCTCTGGTAGAACCTGCACCCTGTGCCCGCGCTTGAGCCGTTCCACCACCGCCTTTTTCACAATGCTCTGACAGGCCGGAACGCTGGAAAGCGTACTGGACAGGCTGCTGCCCTTCACCGGGAATTCCGCATCCGCGGGCAGCAGTTCTTCCCAGGGAATGGCCGATACGCCGTCGAACAGCTCATCAAAGGTAACGGCCTTGTAGGTCTTAAGCAGGATGAGCACGCGCTCGGCGCAGCGGCTCCACAGGTTGGCGGCAGCGATGATGTCCGGCCCGCCGCGGAACGCCACACGTCCATCCGTGACAGCGACATCCTCTGCGCCGATGCGCTTGAAGTCGAACGCCGCGGCGCTCTCTGTGCCAAAATAGCAGGGTGCGATCAAATCATATTTCAAAATTGTTTTCCTCGTCTTTTTAAAATCGTGTCAGGGCAGCACCCCGGCATTTTGCGGGCCGGGACCGCCGTGACGGCTTGGGGGCGATAAAGTCGGTACCGGCCGTACAACGTGCGTTATCGGTTTAAGTATAGCACAAGCCCGGCCGCATCACAAGCAGCGGCTGTTTTTCGGATGAAATACTCCGCCGGTACGGCGTTTGCACCGCACCTTAAAGGCATCCTGCAGATACGCCGTTGCAGCCAAGCCGAAACATCCCGCCCGTAATTTATACGGGCGGGATGTTTTGCTCCTTCACGCTGCCGGCGCTTCAATGAAAAGAACCGCTTTATCCCGGAACATTTTATCCGGTCGGTTCCGCCTTACTCTCTCTCCAAGCGCTTGAGCAGCAGCATGCAGAGAATGGACGACATTGCCATCACCAGAGCCAGCGGCCACAGGTTCCCGGCGGAAAATCCGCCGTCCCTCATCAGGCAAAAGCCCCATGACGCAGGAAATATCCGTCCCACCGCACCAAGAACGCCGGGCAGCAGCTCCGACGGGAACATAATGCCCGACAGAAGAATGGAGGGCAGAAAAACGAGCTGGGAAAACATGGTCAGCTTCGCCTGGTCCCTTACCGCCAGCCCAAGCACGCCGCCCACGCTCAGCGACGCGGCAGTAAAAACCGCCAGAGCGCCGAAATACGCCGCCGGGTCGGTAGGCGCCGCCGCGCCGAATGCATGCGGCGCGGCCAAATAGATCGCCGCGCTCATCAGCATCAGATGCAGAAATGTGGACAAGAGCGCCGGGATGAGGCCGAAGTACAGCGGCACACCGTTGGCTTTGTACATTTTTTTGATATCGCTGCCGTAGACCTCCACCAGCGAGGGCGGCAGGCCGATCAGCGCCCCCATGGAGACGCCCATCACCGTCATGGACGGAACCAGCGTTTCCCGCGCGGACGGGTTGACGGATGTAAAAATCCCTCCCATCAGTGCAAAAAACAAAAGCGGCACCACATAGCAGGTGATGAGCAGCGTTCTGCTGCGGATGTCCAGCCGCCATTGCAGCGCCGTGCCATATAAAAACGCCCCCATCATGCATCCTCCTTTGCAATGTCCATAAAATGCTGCTCCAGTGTTCCCCGTCCCACTGTAACGTCCAAAACCGCGACGCCGCGCCGTTTGTAAGCTTCCAGCAGCGGCAGCAGGGCCTCCCCTATGTCGTCCGCCTCAAAACGCTCCTCACCCTGCGCTGTCCGGACGCACACAAGGTATCGGCTGCCGATATGCGCGGTCAGCTCCGTCACAGTGCCCAGAAAAACCAGCTCTCCGTGGTTCAGAATACCGATGCGGCTGCACAGGCTTTCCACCTCCGCCATATCATGGCTGGCCAGGACGATGGTTTTCCCCTGTGCCTGTAGCGCGCGGATCTGCGCGTGAAGCGCCACCCGTCCCTCCACGTCCAGCCCGGCTGTGGGTTCATCCAGAAATACCACGTCCGGCCTTCCAGTGAGCGCAAGTGCAAGATGCAGCCGCCGCTTTTGTCCGGTGGACAGCGCGCCGTACTGCGTTTTTTTCATCCCACCGATGCCCAGCGCGTCCAGCATGGCCGCATCCGGCTTCGTTCCGTTCCATTTTGCAAATAGCGCCACGGCCTCCATGGGCCGGATGTGCGCAGGCAGAGAGGCGGACTGAAGCTGTATCCCAGCCTTGCCCCACACCACAGCACTGCCGCCATCCTGCCGCCGCAGGCCCTCGATGCATTCCAGCGCCGTGGTCTTTCCCGCGCCGTTCACACCCAGTAGCGCAAAGATCTCGCCCTGCTCCACCGTGAAGGTCAGTCCCTTCAGCACCGCACGGCCCGCGTAACTTTTTTGCAGGCCCTCCACCCGTATCGCACAGCTCATTGCATATCCTCCCCTGTCGGCCCCGTCCCGAGCCGGGTAAAATAGGCGTCCAGCGCCGGCTCGATGTACGCACTTGCCGCGGCCTGCCTTTGCCGCCACGCGGCGTCCGCTCCGTCAAAGCTTCCCATCTCCATCAGCTTTGCCAAAATTTCCATGTCCCCGCCGGTAAACTCCGTCACCATCTGCCAGAACGCGGCCGCCAGCGCCTGCCCCTGCGCTCCTTCGGGCGGCTCACCCGCGGCCTGCAGACGCAGCGCCTCGTCCTGCAGGCGGTTGAAGGTCTCCAGCATCGCCCGGCCGCTCTCTTTGTCGAAGCGGCTGCGGATATGGTCCAGCGTTCTTTCGTCAAAATACTTGATGAGCCAGTAAAACTCATTTTTCATCTGCAGGTTCACAATAATATCCGCGTACTTTTTAAAGTCCACCGTCTGCATTTGCAGCACTTCGGCACGCAGAGTCTCAATGGCCGCGAGTGATTCCGTCAGTACCGCGATCTTCTCCCGCACGGCGGCAGCCTGCCCCGCCAGCGCGTCCGCAACGTCGGCGGGCGTATCCAGCGGCGCAAGCCTGTTTTTGATGTCGTCCAGCGAAAAGCCCAGAGACTTCAGCGACAGGATTTGATGGAGCTGTATCATATCCTTATCCGTGTATAGCCTTCGCCCACCCCCGCTTTCCGCCGTGGGAGAAAGCAGCCCCTCCCTGTCGTAGTATTGAAGCGCGCGGACCGTGACGCCCATTTTTTCCGCCAGCTTTCCCACGGTCATAAAGCCATCCGGCAGCGCCCGTTCATTTTTTGGCATCTCTATCACCTCCCTGCCATTATATTTCATGACGCCGCGTCACAAGCAACTCTTTTTTGACGTCCACGCAAAATATTTTTCCGGCGCTTGGCGCAAAAAAGCGCCGCGCGAAACTTCGCGCGGCGCTGTGCCTGCAATCTTCATTGAAAAGTATGCATCAGCGTTCCGGAATCAGTACGCCGTAGCTGCCGTCCTTGCGGCGGTACACCGCGTGGATCTCATCGGTGTCCGCGTCGCGGAACAAAAAGAACGTGTGGCCCAGCATGTTCATCTCCAAAATCGCCTCGTCCACGGTGCTTGGCTTACAGGAAAAGCGTTTTTCGCGGATGATGCTGTATGCTTCTTCCGGCTCCGCCTCGTGGGCGGCAAGCGCGAATTCCTCCACCGCGGGCTGATAGACACGGTTTTCCAAACGCTTGCGGTTTTTAACAATGCGCCGCGTCAGCAGGTCTACCGCCGCGTCGAACGCATCTTCCATACGGTCGGCTGATTTTTCAGCACGGCTCGTAAAGCCCTTGTCTTTAACGGTCACCTCCACCGTCTGCCAGTCCTTTTCCACGGTCACGGTAACGTTCGCCTCCGCGCTGTCGGAAAAGAATTTGTCCAACTTTGCAAGCTTTGTTTCCACGCGCTGCATAAACGCGTCCTTCAGGTTGACTTTTCGTCCTGTGCATGTGATCTTCATAAACCAAAGCCTCCTTTAACAGTTGAAAAAGCGGCGTGGACAACCCCGCTTCTTCTGTTTTGATTATACCACGCCGGCACAGGATTTTACAATAATTTTATAGGCAATATTTACAAAATGTTATTTTTACATACACAAAAAATATACATTTCGTACGGACTGTGAATCAAAAAGCGGCGCAGCTGAACAAGCCGCGCCGCTTTGGGCGGAGATCTGTTTCATTATACGGGCGGAAAAGCCCGCGCGCCGCAGGCTCTGTCCGCTCAGTGCCCCCGGCGGGAATAACCGCCGCCGCGGCGCGCCTCGGTGACGCGGCGCAGGTCGGAGATTTTTTCCTCGCTGCGGGATTTGAACTGGCTCATCATGTCCTCAAACGACATTTCGCCCTGCGGCTGCGACTGAGTGCGGGGTTGCCAGGTGCGGCCGGTATCCGCGCGCTGGGGGCGCGGGGGGCGCGGCTCAGTGCGCTTGATGGAAAGCGCGATCTTGCCCTCGGGCGAGATGCTCATCACCTTCACCTTTACGGTCTGTCCCTCGCTCAAAACGTCGGAAAGCTCCTGGATATACTCGTTGGACACCTCGGAAATGTGTACCATGCCGGTTTGGCCGCCGGGCAAAGCCACGAACGCGCCGAATTTTTTTACGCCGGTAATCTTGCCCTCTACGATGCTTCCTACCTCTACTGCCATGGATTGCGATAACTCCTTACGTTAAATAAAGTTATAAAAATTGCGAAGCCGCAATGCTTACCAAAACCGGTGCGGTCAGTCCCCCGACATATCCACATAGATATGCTCGCCGGGCAGCACATATCCCAGCTTGTCGCGTGCGATGCGCTCCATATACGCCGCTTCGTCGCCGGAATCCAATGTGCGCTGCAGCTCGGTATTGGCCGCCTCCTGGGCGGCTACCTGCTGCGTCAGGTTCTCCAGCTGCTGGCGCTTGGAAACGATGTCGATCTGCGCAAATACAAGCGACACGCACAGATAGATGCAAACGCAAACAAGCCCTATGCGTACCGCAAGGGCCGAAAAGCCTTTTTTCTGTTTGCGCTTTCTCTCTGCCATAAACCTTTCTCTTCCCCGGCCGGCGTGTTTTGCAGCGCGGCCGCACGGGGATGCTCCATCCACAAAAGGGTACACTCCCCCCAGTGTTACTTTGAATTATACAACACGCGGCCGCTGTTTTGCAACCTTTTCTTTCTGGCCGCCCGGCTTTTTTTCACACGGCCGGCGCTGTGCGCTGCACGCACACGCTGAAACCGCGCCGAAACCGCACCCGCAAACGGGCGCAGCACCGCACGCCACAGCATTACGAACGGCCAGGCCAGGCACCAGCGTACGAACGCTTCAACGCCGGAGAGCAGCGGCTCCAGTGCGGCGCGGCTGGCCAAAAAGCACAGCACACATCCCGCCAGCGTATACCAGCGCGGCTGGCCCGCATAAAAACGGCTCATGGCCGCGCTGCGGTACAAAAGCGCCCCCACGGCCAGCACAGCGGCGTCGCAGATGAAGCATACCGCTTTGCCTGAGCCCAGCAGCATGCGCGCGGCGCTGTAGCCCACACACAGAAGAAACCCCAGCCCGGCGGCGTAGAACAGGTCCCGCAGCGCGAGCCCCACCGGGACTCCGCCAACCATTTACCGCACCAGCCTTTTAAACAGGGATTCCTGTTTTTCCCGTTTGGCGGTGTACTGGACATATTCGATGGAACCGTTGATCTTCACCTCGCCCGTCTGAACGGAAAGCTCGCTGACCGTCAGCCCTTCACCGCCTATGGCAAGCGTGCCGCCGGGCGTTTCCAGCGTGGCCGTGAAAGAGTCGTAGGAGACGATGGACAAAATGCCCGTCGCCGTAAGACGCTTGCGGTCCTCTATTACAACACTGTGCGGCGTCTGCCGCGCCTGGTTCGCCGCCGGGGTGGCCGGATTGATCGTCATTTGTTTTGCACCTCTCTTTATCACCATGTGTATGCAAAGAGCAGCGCGCATATGACGGCGCGCAGGAAGCCGAGGGGTCTGCGTGCAAACCCAAACGGCTTACTCCGAAAGCACCTCGTACATCTCGCGGGCAAGGTCCTTGCCTGTGGGCGCCTCGGTGGATACCACCTTCACGCGCACGGGCCTCTGGCCGAACGCCACCTCGATGACGTCGCCTTCCTTGACGGCATAGCTTGCCTTAACGGGCTTGCCGTTCACTGTGATGCGCCCGGCGTCCGCCACCTCGTTGGCCACAGTGCGGCGTTTGATGAGACGGCTCACCTTCATAAATTTGTCAATGCGCATGGCTGCGCTCCTTTCTGTTGTCTTGTAAGAAAAATGCAGCCGGAGGGCTTGTCCTCCGGCTGCATGGAAAAGGGCCGATATCGCTTATTTCGCCACGGCGTCCTTCAGAGCCTTGCCGGCCTTGAAAGCGGGAGCGGTGGTAGCGGGGATCGTGATCTCCTCTTTCGTGCGGGGGTTGCGGCCTTTGCGGGCGGGGCGCTCGCGGGTCTCAAACGTGCCGAAGCCGACAAGAGCAACCTTATCGCCGGCCTTCAGGGCCTCGGTGATGCCGTCCAGAACAGCGGCGACAGCCTTCTCGGCGTCCTTCTTGGTCAATTCAGCCTCAGCGGCAACTTTCGCGATCAGATCAACTTTGGTCATTGTAATAAACCTCCGAAATAATGATTGAGTATATGTTTTCAAAGCACGGTTAGCGCTTTGTAAAAACCTCTTTTGCTCTTTTCCATAGTTTGTCCAACTCAGCGGCGCTTAAATCATCCACCGCGCAGCCCTGCTGCGCGGCCAGGCGTTCCATTTCCCTGAAGCGCCGCACAAATTTCACCGTTGCGGCGTCCAGCGCCTCTTCCGCGTCGCAGTCCAGAAAGCGCGATACGTTCGCCGCAGAGAACAGCACGTCGCCCAGTTCCTCCTGCTGCGCATCCGCACCGCCCTGCGCCACAGCCTGCTTCAGCTCCGCCAGCTCCTGTTCCAGGTCCGCGATGGCGGCCTGCGCGTCGGGATAGGTGAAGCCGTGGTCAGCCGCGCGTTTGGCCACCTTTCGGCTGCGCATCAGCGCCGGCAGGGCCGCGGGCACGCTGTCCAGGTCATCCCCCGCGCCTTCGCGGTGCTTTTCCCGGCGCTTGAGCGCCTCCCAATTCTGCAGCGCCTCGTCCGGCGTCTGTGCACCGGCGCCCCCAAAAATATGCGGATGCCGGTAGATGAGTTTTTTGCAGATGCCCGTACAGACGTCCCCGAACGTGAACGCCCCCTTTTCTTCTTCCATACGCGTGTGCAGCGCCACCTGGAGCAGCACATCGCCCAGCTCCTCGCACAGAAGGCTGGCATCGGCAAGGTCGATGGCGTCCGCCACTTCATAGGTCTCTTCGATAAAATTCTTGCGGATGGACGTATGCGTCTGCACCTTATCCCACGGGCAGCCGTTTTCCGGGTCCCGCAGCAATGCGACGATCTCCAGCAGGTCTTCCATGTTATAGCGTTCTTTCTGCGTCAGCCCGTTCATGGAATACCCCTTTCCGTCTACTCCATAGATTTTACATGATAGGCCCTCACTTTGCAAGTAGTTTGGCCCTTTTTTTCCCGGATTTGCCCCCATCCGCGGGCTTTTTTTACATCTGCGTCCCCAAACTGCGCGGAACCGTTTTTCTTGCGCGGACACCATGCGCCATGGGCGCACGCTAAAGGGCAGAAAAGCGCGCCGCGCTCCCCTTTTCCGGGAGCGCGGCGCGCCGGCCCCGCTATATTTTTTTGCGCCTGCGGATCACCGCAAAGCGCATTTTCGGCCCGTTACAGTTTGCCCCCGCACCCAGGACAAAATATGGCATGGGGGTCTACCTCCGCGCCGCACTGAGGGCAGTAGACAGCCGTCTGTGCGTCGTCTGCCGTGGTGGCTGCAGGCGCGGGCTCCAGCGCCGCGATATCCTTTTCGACAGCCGCGATGGTCTCTATGTAGCGCTCCACCAGCGCCGTGTTTTCCTCGCCGTTTTTGTGCAGCGCATACACCAGAGCGCCAAGCTGGCGCTGGGCGCGGCTCAGCTTGTTTTCCAGCGCCAGCAGGTCCATCTGCTTTTTGCCCTTCTGGGCTAAGTCTCCTGTTGTCTTTACGGCCGCGTCCGCCAGCGTGGCGGCCGCGCCCTTAAGTTTATCGAACGTGGTCATTTCCAGCACCTCTCTTATTTTACCTGTTTTACTTGAGCTTTGATTATAGTATAGTATGAAGCCGCGCGCTTTGCAATGCATTCATCCGATGAATTCCCGCAGCATGGACGTCCTGGGGATGCTCTGTTCGGGCAGCGGCATGCACAGTGCAAAACGGCTGCACAAGCTTTCCAGCTGCGCCGCATAAGGCGTTCCCGGCGCAAGCTCGCCCCGCAGCGCGGTGACAAAAGGCGCAAGGCAGCACACCTCGTAGGAAAAGCTGGTATCCAGCAGCAGGTCTGCTTCGGGTTTGAAAACCTTGATGTTCTTATCCTCTCCCTCGCAGACGGCGGGCCACATGGAAAAAGTTTTTTCCAGGCTGTGGCCGCGGAACTTGTGGTCCCGCACCATGCGGCGGGCCAGGCGCACGTCCCGCGTGGGCAGAATGCGCTGGCCGTCCCGGGAGTATTCCTCCCGCATGCCCGCATAGATCTTGAACGCGCTGCCCTCGGGCAGCAGCGCCGTCAGGCGGGGGTTCAGCGCATGGATTCCCTCGATGACCACCACACCGTCCCCCACCTCCACGGGGATAACGCCGTGGCGGCGGCGCTCGCCGCAGAAATCGAAATCCGGGATCTGTGTTCGGCCCGTGCGGATGAGCTCCAGCAGACAACGGTTGATGGCCGAGATATCCAGTGCGTCCACGCTCTCATAATCCACACTGCCGTCGGGCAGACGGGGATAATCCTTCAGGTCCTTGTAAAAATTGTCCAGCGACACCACCGCGCTGCGCCGCCCATGGGCGGCAATGCAGTCCGCCAGCTTGTGGGCGGTGGTCGTTTTGCCGGAGGCTGACGGCCCGGTGAGCATCACCACATGCGCGCCGCTCTCCCGCACGCACGCAGCCGCGTGCTCGACGCGTGCGGCATAGTCCTGCTCGCAGTAATCAATGAACGCCTCGGGCGAGCGGGCCGCCACGTTCACAAGGCCCAGTTCAACGAGCCGTTTCGGGATCCAGATCAGCGTATTTGGCATAAAAGTCGTCAACTCCCTGCTTGCGCGCTTGCACCACATCAAAGCGCTCAATGTATTCCAACGGATATTTATGGTTGAAGATGCGCCGGATGTGCCCGTCCGGCCCCACCAGCTTGGTGGAACCGCCCGCTCCCGCTGAAAGGATGGTGTGCACCTCCTCCATAATAAACACATTGTACAGCCCCGCATAGCCGGGCCTGGTGTAGCCCGTGTTCTCCAGATTCTGCAGCGTGCCCTTCTGGCGGTACAGGTAATACGGCTCATAACCGTTTTCCCCCAGCAGCGCACAGGAACCCAGCATGCGTGCCACATCCCCATAGGCGTTCGGCGCGTGCTCAATAACAAGGTTTGAGGCACGCTTGAGCGTGAGCGTATGCACCGTGATGTTCTCCGGCGCAAGCGTCAGCACCCCCCGCAGCGTCTGCGCAAACCGTGCAGGCGTATCCAGCGGCAGCCCCGCGATGAGGTCCATATTGATGTTCCCGTGGCCCAGCCGCCGCGCCTGTGCAAAGCAGTCCAGAACGTCCTGCGCAGTATGCCTGCGGCCAATGGCCGCCAGCACCTCGTTCGATAATGTCTGCGGATTGATGGAGATGCGCGTGGCGCCGTATTCTTTGATGACGGCCAGCTTCTCCGGCGTGGTGCAGTCCGGCCGGCCGGCTTCCACGGTATACTCTCGTACAGCGGGCACGTCGAAATTGTCGCGCACGGCCTGCATCAGCGTGCGCAGCTGCGCGGCTGAAACCGCCGTCGGCGTACCGCCGCCGATGTAGATGGTCTCCAGCCGCAGCCGGTTGCGCCGCGCCAGCGCGCTGATCTCCGCAAGCTCGCGGCACAGCGCCTGGACATAAGGCTCAATGAGGCTGCCCGATTCCGCAGTGGTGCGGGAAACAAAGCTGCAATAGCTGCATCGGGACGGACAAAACGGAATGGAGATGTACAGGCTGTAGCTGCGCGGCGTGTTCAGCGCCAGCACGGGCGCCTGATTGTCCGCCGTCCGCACCGCCAGCTTATATTTTTCGCCGCCTGCAAAGTATTTATCCCGAAAGAACGACTCTATCTCTTCCGGAGCCTTACCGGCGCGGCGCATGTCGTGAACCAGCCGCACAGGCCGCACACCCGTCAGCATGCCCCAGGCCGGGCGGCGGCCCGTGGCCTCGCACAGCAGCAGAAACAGCAGGCGGCATATCTCATATTCCGCCCGCTCCGGCGGCGTGTCCTGCGCCAGCGGCGCAGTGCGCACGGCGCACAGGCCGTTCATGCGCACGCCGCATACAAAACGTTTTTTGCCCCGCAGCACCGCAACGGCGTCCGCCCCGCGGGCGGGCCACCGTTTCGTCAGCAGCGCGGGCTGAAAAAACAGCCGCGCCACATGCTCGGGCTCGTAGCCGGAGGCAAGGCCCCGGATATAGATCTCCATATGGTCAATTCCTATCTTTTTGTTAAAATTGCAGATACCGGTTGTTCGCCCGTTCCGCGTCCATGGTGGAAAACTCCTCGTGTCCGGGCAGCACCTGCACGTTCTCCATCACGGCCGCGCACAGCTTTTCAAGGCTTTTTTTCTGCATGCTCCGGCTGCCGCCCGGCAAGTCCGTGCGCCCCACGTCCCCCGCAAACAGCGTGTCCCCGGCGAACAGCAGCCCGCCGCACAAAAGGCAGACGGACCCGGCGCTGTGGCCGGGCGTGGCGATGACATGGAAAACGAGATCCGTGTCCACGCGGATGTCCTCGCCGTCGGTATAGGCATTGTCCGGCGAAGTAAACGGGAACAACCTGCTGCCGTCTGCATCCTGCGGGTTCAGCCAGACCTTCGCGCCCGTTTTTTCCCGCAGCGGCTCCACCGCACCCACATGGTCGTAGTGGCCATGGGTCAGCAGAATATGCGTCAGCCGCGCGCCGTCCTGCTCCAGCAGGCGCAGGTATTCCTCCGCCTTGGCGGCCGGATCAACCGCGGCGGCCAGGCCGTTTTCCCCCACCAGCAAAAACGTGTTGGTGTACAGCGGCGGCGCCGCGGGAATATGGTATATTTTCATATCCTTCTCCTTCGTTTTTCAGTCGGCACGCCGCGCTCAGCGCTTCCACTCGTCGGTGTCGATCACGATGGTCACAGGGCCGTCGTTGGTCAGTGTCACCTGCATATCGGCGCCGAATTCACCTGTCTCCACACGGGCCAGGCCTGTTTTTCGCAGCTCGGCCACGAATGCTTCATCCGCATCCACCGAGAGCGGCGGCTTTGCTGCGGCAATGAAACTGGGCCTCTTGCCCTTTTTCGTATCGCCGTACAGCGTGAAATTGGACACCACCAGCGCCTCGCAGCCCAGCTCCTCGGCCGAAACGTTCAGCTTGCCGCCGGCGTCCTCAAAGATGCGCAGGCCCGCGCATTTCTGCGCCAGCTTTTCGCAGACGTCCAGCGTGTCGGTGTCCCGCACGCCCAGAAGGATCATCAGCCCGCGGCCAATGGCACGCGGCGCGCCTCCGTTCACAACAACGTCCGCCGCGCTCACGCGCTGGATGACAGCTCTCATCGTTCATTCCTCCATGCCCTTTTTCCGCTCACACGCGGGTAATGGTGGTGATGCTCTTGATTTTCCTCAGCCGCGCGATGACGGTATTCAGATGCTCGGTGTTGTTCACGCCGATGGTCAGCGCCATCGTGGCACGGCCGTCGGCCAGCTGCCGTGCCGAGATGGCGTAGCAGGGCAGATGCATCTCCGCGATGAGGCCCGCCACGTCGGCCATCAGGCCGTCGCGGTCCATGGCCGAGATCTCAAGCGAGGATTTGAAGCTCTCCTTCACGCTCTCCGCCCAATGGGCGTTCACCCAGCGGGGCGCGTCGTCACCCATAAGGCCGGCCCGCGCGTTGGAACACGAGCGCTTGTGGATGGAAACGCCGAAGCCGCGCGTGATGAAGCCGATGATATCGTCCCCCGGCAGCGGGTTGCAGCACTTTGCAAATTTGACCAGGCAGTTGTCCAGCCCTTCCACAATAACGCCCTCGCTGGATTTCTGCTTTTTGATGGGGACCTGAAGCACCTCGGCAGGGCTTTGTTCCTTGAGCAGCTTCGTGTATTCGTCCTTGATCTTTATCATCAGGCGGGAGAGCTGGATGCCGCCGTAGCCGATGGCCGCGTACAGCTCCTCCGGCGTATTCAGGCGCTGGCGGCGCGCAAGGTCGGCCATAAATTCGTCGTACTTTTCCTCAGGGATGGTGATGAGGTTGCGGCGCATCTCCTTGTCCAGGGCCGCCTTGCCCTCGGTGATGTTTTCTTCCTTGCGTTCCTTTTTGAACCAGTTGCGGATCTTGTTCTTGGCCTCGCTGGTGGCAACCAGGTTCAGCCAGTCGCGGCTGGGCCCCTTATCCTTGGGGCCGGTTATGATCTCGATAATCTCGCCCGTCACCACCTTGTGGTCTATGGGCACAATGCGGCTGTTCACCTTCGCGCCCACCATGCGGTTGCCCACGGCTGAGTGGATGGCGTAGGCGAAGTCGATGACGGTCGCCCCCGCGGGCAGATTGATGACGTCGCCTTTCGGCGTAAAAGCGAACACCTCCTCGGGCAGCAGCTCGCTTTTGATGTCCCGCAGCAGATCACCGGCGTCCTCGCTCTCCCGCTGGCTTTCCAGAAGCTGGCGCACCCAGGCGATGCGGTCGTCCAGCTTATCTTTCGTGCTCACGCCCGCCTTGTATTTCCAGTGGGCCGCCACGCCGTATTCAGCGGTCTGGTCCATCTCCCAGGTACGGATCTGCACCTCAAAGGGGATTCCCTCATGCCCGATGACCGTCGTGTGCAGCGACTGGTACATATTGGGCTTGGGTGTGGAGATATAGTCCTTAAAGCGGCTGGGGATGGGATGGTACATGTCGTGGATGACGCCCAGCGCATTATAGCATTCGCCCACTGTGTCCAGAATGATGCGCACCGCGTACACATCGTAAATTTCCTCAAACGTGCGGTTCTGCATATACATCTTGCGGTAGATGCCGTATACGCTCTTGATGCGCTTTTTGATGGTGCATTTGTCCATTCCGTTCTCGGCCAGGCGCTCCCTGATGCGGTCCGCAATGCCGCTGATGAACGAATCCGCGCCGCCGTTTTGGGCCAGGAAAGAGGTGATCTCCTCATAGCCCACAGGGTCCAGATACTGCAGGCTGCGGTCCTCCAGCTCCTCTTTTACATTGCTCATACCCAGACGGTGGGCAATGGGAGCATACACCTCCATGGTCTCCAGCGCCTTGTCACGGCGTTTTTGTTCGGGCCAGCCGTCGCCGGTGCGCATGTTGTGCAGCCGGTCGCACAGCTTGATGAGCATCACGCGCACATCCTTGCTCATGGCAAGCAGCATTTTGCGCAGGTTTTCAGCCTGCTGCTCCTCCACCGAGGAAAATTTGATGCGTCCCAGCTTGGTGACGCCGTCCACGAGCAGCGCTACGTCCGGCCCAAAAGCAGCCTTCACATCCTCCGCCGTGGTCTCGGTGTCCTCCACGGAGTCATGCAGCAGCGCAGCCACCACGGAATCCGTGTCCAGGCCCAGGTCCACCACAAGGCACGCCACGGCAACGGGGTGGCTGACATAGCTTTCGCCGGAAAGGCGCGTCTGCCCCGCATGGGCCGCCGCAGCCATCTCGTAAGCCTTTTCGATTCGCCCGGCGTCGTATGGACGGCCGGAGTCCGCCACGGCCTGCGCCAGGTCCTCAAAGGTCTTTACGACATTTTTCGCTTTTTCTTCCATCACTGCGCTGCCTCCAGTCTGCGTAAAATCGGCGCGGATGCCAGGTCCTTTTTGCCCGCCGCGGGCACCAGGCACCACCGTGCGCCCTGAGGCGTTTCGCGCTGCTCCAGCAGGCTCAGCTCACGCAGCGCCTCCAGCGAGACAAGCGCCTTGCCTGCGCCCCGCGCACCCAGCTTGGCAAACAGCGGACGCAGGTCGCCTGCCGGCACGCCGTCACGGGCAGCGCCCACGGCGCGGTACAGCGCCACGGTGTCCGCACGGGCGGGCAGCAGCGCCCGCCGCTGGCTCTCTGTCAGCGGCGCGCCGCACATCAGCGCCTCATACAGCTCCGTGCCCTCCAGGTATGCCTCGTCCAGCCCGGCCGGGCGCAGCTCCTTGACGCGCGCGGAGATCATCGGCCCGTTCTTGCCCTCGAACACCGAAAGGCACACCGCCGCGTCCACCGCGTCGCCCACATTGTAACCCAGCGCGCCCGGCCCCTGGCCGAACACCGCCGCATACAGCACTCCGCCGCCCTGCTTCAGGCGCAGGCGCGTGTGCTTGCCCTCGCTGAGGGGATATACCGCGTCGATCACCGCGTTTTCCACCAAAAATACCGGCGTGGGGTTACCGTGGCCAAACGGCGCGAGCACCGACAGCGCGGCCACGTCCTCTTCTTTCAGGCCGGACAGTGCCAGCGGCGCGTCCAGCCGCAGCGCCGGGCGCTTGAGCACCGGGTGCTCCTGCGCGGCCCACGCGTTGACCGCCTTGCGGAACGCGGGCAGGTTTTCCTCCCGCACAGACAGCCCGGCGGCCAGCGCGTGTCCGCCGAACCGGATGAGCAGGTCTCCGCAGGCGGCGATGGCATTGTACAGCGAAACGCCCGCGATGCTGCGGCCGGACCCCTTGCCCTCGCCGTTCTCGTCAACGGATACGATGATGGCCGGCTTGCCGAAGCGCTCCACCACGCGGGAGGCCACGATGCCGATAACGCCCTGGTGGTAGCCGCGGCCCCACACGACAAGGATACGGTCTGCGCCATAGGTCTCATCCGCGGCAACGCTGTCCAGCACACCCTGCAAAATATCCTGCTCGGCCTTCTGCCGGGCCGCATTCTGCGCTTCCAGCCCGGCCACAAGCGCTTCGGCCTCCTCCGGGTCCTCACACAGCAGCAGCTCCAGCGCGGCGGCGGCGCTGTCCATACGGCCCGCCGCGTTCAGGCGCGGCGCCAGCCCGAAAGAGACGTTTTCCGCCGTCAGCCCCTTGCCCCCAAGGCCGCAGGCCTCGATGAGCGCCGCGATGCCCGGACGCTCCGTCTGCTGCAAAAGCGCCAGCCCCGCCTTGACGATGCGCCGGTTTTCACCCTCAAGCAGCATAATGTCCGCAATCGTCCCAATGGCGGCGAGGTCCCCATAAAAAGGCAGCATCTCGTCCGGCGTGCAGCCGTCCAGGGCCGCAGCCAGCTTGAAAGCCACGCCCGCTCCCGAAAGCGTCTTGCACGGGCTTTCGTCGCCGGGGAGCTGGGGGTTCACGATGGCCGCGGCCTCCGGAAGCGTCTGCGGCGGCAGATGATGGTCCGTCACCACCACGTCCACGCCCTGCTCTTTGGCGTGGGCAATGGCCGCATTTGCCGAAACGCCGTTGTCCACGGTGACGATCAGGCTCACGCCCTTGGCGGCCATCAGGTCCACCGCCGTCTCGGAAAGGCCGTAGCCGTCGTCATCCCGGCTGGGCAGCTTGTAATAAACGTCCGCACCGGCGGAATCCAGATAGGTATACAGCAGCGCGGTGGCTGTCACGCCGTCCACGTCGTAATCCCCGAATACGGCGATGCGCTCGCCGTCGTCGATGGCGCGGTGGATGCGTGCCACGGCCGCCTCCATGCCGGAAAGGAGCATCGGGTCGGACAAAGCGTCCCCGCCGCCGCACACGGCGCGCGCCGCTTCGGGCGTGTCCAGCCCACGGGCGCACATCACGTCGCACACAAGGCGCGGCATGCCCAGCGCCGCGCTGAGCGCGGCGGAGCGGGCTGGGTCGGGGCGGACGGTCTGCCAGGGACGGTAAAACATGGAATGGGTCTCCTTCTCACAAAAAATCACGGTCTTTTTCCGGGGCCTTCCCCGGACAGGCGGTTCTGAAAATTACATCAGCCGCGGCCGCCGGACAAACGGCGCGTCTCATTTCTGCATCGTAAAGCCGTTTTGCGCCAGCCCCTCCTGGGCCAGCACCGTCTCCAGCGCCGAGATCTCGGCCTGCATATCCACGGCGGTGTTCTGCAAAAGATTGTCCATCAGGCCCCGGAAGGCGGTGGACATAGTGTCCAGCACCTGGGACACCTCGCTCTGGATGCCCGCCGCCACGCTGCTTTCATCGGCATGCGGCGCCACCTCATTGTAGGTATTCAGCAGCTTGACGGCTGTGGGCAGATAATAGCTGCAAAAGCGCCGCGCGTCGTCGGCGCACTCCGGGTGCAGCTTCACCCAGGCAAAGATATCCTCGGTGTGCTCGCGCAGCCGCGCCGCCTTGGCGCGGATGTCGGCGTTTTCAATGCGTGCAAGCTGGCGCTCCAGCTCCCGCAAACATCCGCCGCCGGGCTCATCCTCCGGGACAGGCTCCTGCGCGGCGGGCGCGGGCCGGGGCTGCTCTTTGCCCAGCGGAGCGTCCTGCTGGCGGGCACGCTCGGGGTTCTGTGCGCGCCAGGCGGCATTGTCGGCATAAAAACAGGCGGTCTCGGCGTCCACAAAGCCCAGCGGAAAATAGCCGCGCCGCACCATGTCGAGCAGGTCGCGTTCCACTTCCTCGGGCTTGCGGCCGCTGGCACGCGCAATATCGGATACCGGGCACACGCGGCGCTCGCCGATGATCGCATCGTACAGCCGGAACCGCTTGATCCGGTTCATCAGGGCAAAGCCGGCCTGTGCGGCCTTCCAGCCTCCCGCGGCCAAAAGCGCGGGAATCACAACCAGCATCAGCTCATCTCCAAAGGAAAAACCGTTGCTGATGCACCAGATCACCTCGCTGACGCCGCCCAGCGCCGCCACGCCCATCAGCGCGGCCCAGGCGCCGCCCGCAATGCCCGCGCACATGCCCAACAGCTGCTTGCCCCGCAGCGTATTGTTGCTTTGGCGGCCCGGAGCGTCCGGATTCGGCGCACCGCCCGTGCCTGCGGCGCTCTGCGCCTGTGCCCCGGCGGGATAGCTGTACTGCGCGGGCTGCACCTGCGCGCCGCCCTTTCCGGCGGCTCTGTAAGCATACTGTGTGCCGCGATGCTCTTTTCCATACGGCGTGCGGCGCACACTTTCCTGGCGCATGCGCGGCACGATGACCAGCAGCAGAATGATGATAAAAACGAACGCGCCCAAACTCCAGCGCTCCCTTCTTCCCCGCCCGCCCTACCGGCCGAGCAGCTCGTCTTTGGTCAGGCCCTCCTGGGCCAGCACAGTTTCCAGCGCCGAGATCTCGGCGGAAACGTCCATCGCGGTATCCTTCAGCAGGTTGTCCTGCAGGCTCTGGAACGCGGTGTTGATGGTGTACAGGATACCGCAGATATCCGTCTGTATTTCCGCGGCGACAGCACTGCTGTCGGCCTGCGGGTCCACCTCGTTGTAAGTGCGCAGCAGTTTGAGCGTGGTGGGCATGTAGTAGCTGACAAACCTGCGGATCTGGCTCTCGCCGCCGGGGTGCTTTTCCAGCCAGGCGATGATCTGCACGGTCTGCTCCTCGATGCGCTGCACCTGCTCCAGTACGGGTGCGTCGCTGATAAGGCGCTGCTGTTCACGCAAATCGCTCAAAAACGCGCGACACTCAGCCAGAACGCCCGCCGGCTCCGGCCGCGCGGGCTGCGCCTGCCGTTGGGCCCCGTCCTCCTGCTGCGCCTGCCGCTGGGCCAGATACAGCCGGTACGACGTCTCGCCCGAAAACAGGCGCGTGCCGTCCGGCGCAAGGTAAACATCCTCATATTTTCCCGAGCTGATCAGTCGGAACAGATCTTTGCGGACGGCGCCCTGGCTTTTGCCCGTAAGCTCCGAAAGCTCCTGCAGTGTGCAGTAGGAGCGCTCGCCCAGCACGCTTTGGTATGTGGCGATACGCCGCAGCGTGCGCGATTTGAGAAACGCGCCAAATGCGCCTGCGAAAAACCACAGCGAAATGAACCCCAGGATCAACGCTCCGGCCGGGTCCCCCGGTTCAAAAGCAGAAAACGCGCACGCCGCCAAAATGCCCGCAGGCAGCATCAGGCCGCCCGCCTCGCTGAGCGCGCCGTTTGCCTTTTTTGCATAATCCCGCCGTTTGCGGCGCCGCTTTTCCTTTTCAGCATTTTTCTGTGCCTGGGCGATGGCGCTCTGGATGCCCTGCACACCGTCCCGGGCCGCAGCGCCCAGGTCTTTCACGGTACGCTGCACGCTTTCGTTGTCCCGCAGCGAGGTACTCACTTCTCGCGCGGCGTCCTGCAGCGCGGCCGCCACGGTGCCGATGGTTTCCTTCACTTCTTTTTCAATGCTTCTGCCCAGGTCGTCCTCCGGGCTTTTGCGTCCATTTCCGTTGTACGGGTCGTTCATAGGTTCCTCCGATAGGGTGGATATTCGATTTTTCCGTCGGGTTCCCGCTTCCCGCTCAGGGTGCGGGAGAAAAATTCTGCGCCACGCGCGCGGCGGCCCGCAGGCCATCCACCGCCGCGGACATGATACCGCCCGCGTAGCCGGGCCCCTCGCCGCAGGGCCAAACGCCCCGCACATCGGTGCTCTCGCCGTTTTCATCCCGCGGCAGGCGCACGGGGCTGGACGTGCGCGTCTCCAGCCCTGTAAGCACCGCCTCCGGCGCGGTATAGCCTTGCAGCTTCCGCTCAAAGGCCAAAAGCCCTGCGCGCAGAGCGCCCGTAAGCTCGCCGGGAAGCAGGCTGCCCAGATCACAGGCTGTCACGCCGCGCGGGTAGGTGGGCTTCACCCCACCGGTGTGCAGCGTGCCCGCGCCTTCCAAAAAGCTGCGCACATTTTCGGCGGGCGCCGCGTAGCCGCCGCCGCCCGCTGCGTATGCCCTTGTCTCCAGCTCCCGCTGAAACGCAATGGCACGCCGGGCATCGCCGCCGAAATCCGCTTCGTTCACACTCACCACCACGGCGGCGTTGGCGTTTTCTCCATCCCGCGCGTGCAGGCTCATGCCGTTGGTCACTGCGCGGCCCGTTTCGCTGGCGGCCGCCACCACGCTGCCCCCCGGACACATGCAGAAGGTGTAAACGCACCGTCCGCCCACATGCTGGGAAAGCTGGTACTCGCCCCTCGGCAAAGCCGGATGGCCCGCCGCGTCGTGGTAAAGGCTTTCTTCAATGCGGCGCTGCAGGTGCTCGGCACGAAAGCCCACCGAAAAAGGCTTTGCCTGCAGAGTAAAACCCGCGCCGTCCAGCATTTCAAAGGTATCCCGGGCCGAGTGCCCCGGCGCAAGCAGCAGCGCGCCGCAGGGCAGCTCGCTCTGCGGCGTGCACACCGCCGCAAGCCGACCGTCCCGCACGCGCAGGCCGGTGAGCGGCGTGTTGAAAAGCACCTTCCCGCCCAGCGCCTCGACCTCCCGCCGGATAGACACAATCACATCCCGCAGCGCATCGGTGCCGATGTGCGGCTTCTGCTTGTAGGCAATATCCCGGGGCGCGCCGTGCGCCAGCAGCGTCCGGGTAACAAAAGCACACAGCGGGTCGTTGATGCGTGTGGTGAGCTTGCCGTCTGAAAACGTACCCGCGCCGCCTTCGCCGAACTGGATATTGGCGTTTTCGTCCAGCAGGCCCGCCGCGTTGAAGCGCTCCACCGCCTGTGCGCGCTGCTCCATGGCCGGCCCCCGCTCCAGCACGATGGGCCGGAACCCCTGCCGCGCCAACAGAAGCGCCGCAAACAGTCCCGCCGGGCCAAGGCCGCACACCACCGGCGGATGCGTCAGCGGCCGTGTGCCGTTCTGCACAGTAAATGCGGCGGGCGCCGCTATTGAAACATAGGGCGCAAAGCGTTCGAACGAACGCTCCGCACCCTCGTCGGCAAGTTCCAGGGCAACGGTGTACACAAGGCTGGGCCTTCCATGCCGTGCGTCCACCGAAAGCTTCGCAATGCCCGTATTTTTTACGCCGTGGCGCGGCAGCCCTGTCTTTTTCAGGGCCGCCGCCACAGCCTCCTGTTCGCCCGCCGCAAGCGGCAGGCGGATATCTCTCACCAGCAGCATCGTCACTTCACCGTGATGTCGCACAGCACGGAGTACGCCCCCGTGGCGAACACCGTCTTTGTGCCCGTAACGATGATCTGCGCGCTGAATTGCTGCTGTCCGCTTCCCTTTACCGTAATATTCTGCGCCGAGGCGTCCACCTGTGCGACGATGTCCGACGGCGAGACGGCCGCCAGCTCCTCGGCCTCGCCTACCAGCGTTACATTGTTGATGCTTTCGGTGATGACCTTTACATCCACACCGGAGGGAGCGTTCACCACGCGGATATCGCTCACCGTGAGGGTGCGCGGCTCGCCGTAGCCGCTGGTATCAAAAGTAACCGTGGCCTCCTGCACGTCATCCACATTCACAAGTCCTTCGCTCAGCTGGATCTTCAGCGTCTCGGCCTTGCCCAACTGGACCCGCGCCAGGTTGATGAAGCCGGCAGGCACGCTTTCGATGCCGTCCACCGTATCCGCCGCACCGGCGATGCGGATGGTTGCCGGGGAGATGCTGGCGTTCAGCTCGGCGGGGTCGTATCCTGCCGGCACATTGCTGAACTCAAACTTCAGCGGCACCTCCTTCAGCTTCAGTACAGGGATCGTCACCTCCACCTGTTCACCCTCCAGCACCGTGATGCTGCTGTCTGTGATGGCATGGCCGTCCGCGTCCAGAAATTCCAGCGCCGCGCTGTCCAGCATCGTGCGGTCGCGCTTTTCATCGCTCTCCACGCGGGCCACCACCCGCGCCACGCGCGCCAGCTCGTCCACAGGCCCGCGCAGCGTCACCTCGGCGGGGGACGCCTGCTTTTCGCCCAGATAATACCCCTCGGCCGGGTCCACGCTGGCTTCCACTTCCACGGTGAATTTCTGCGTGCCGATCTGCGCAAACGTCACGTCCACATATGCGGGCGAGATGGAGTCGATATCAAATTTTGTCAAAGACGTATCCGCGCGGCGCGCCTGCAGCCGCAGCGTGTATTCGCCGGGCATGCCCGAACGGGAGACCTCGGTATAATCGGGATACACGACGATATCAGATTTATCCACGCCTCCAATGGCGCTGCTGTCGCCAGAAACCACCACGCTCACCTTGATGTCATCACTTTTCACAATGTCCAGGGATGCTCCTGTATACAGCGCTGAATTGTAATCATAAGAAACGCTGACCCCGGTGATCGTATAGGTCTTATTCGGCTCCTGCGCTATCACAACAAGCCAAAGGAGCACGGCCAGCATTGCGGAAACCGCCATTGCAAACCACCGGTTGGAAAACAGTTTTTCAAACCGGCCCATGGGTTTTGCCTGGGAGGACGCGTTCGAGGGAGCGTTATTCGTGTTGTTTTTCATGCTTTCTCCTCCAGAACGGGCGTTTTTTCTCTTCGACGGCCGGCGGGACCATGTCGCCCTCCAGCAGGTTGAACAGATTCTGCCTGTCCAGCCGGCGGATGAGCACGCCGTTTTTGGCCAGCGAGATGATGCCGGTCTCCTCGCTCACAACCACGACAACCGCGTCGGAATTCTCGCTCATGCCAAGGGCCGCGCGGTGGCGCGTCCCCATGTCCTTGCCGATCTCCAGGTTGTTGGAAAGCGGCAAAAAGCAGCCCGCGGCCTCGATACGGCCGTCGCGCACAACAACGGCGCCGTCGTGCAGCGGCGTGCCTTCATAGAATATCGTGCCCAGCATCTCCGGCGTAATATCGGCGTTGAGCACGGTGCCTGTTTTGATGATCTCGGAAAGATTGGTGCGGCGCTCCAGCACCACCAGCGCGCCCGTGCGGGAATCGGCCAGCTGCTCGGCGGAATCGCACACCGCCACAATGGCGCTCTGCCATTTGGCGCGCAGATCACCCGGGTCCGCCTTGCCTTTGAACAGCTGCATACCGAACAGGCTTGTGCGTCCCACCTGTTCCAGTGCACGGCGCAGCTCCGGCTGGAACACCACCACCAGCGCAATGATGCCGAAGCTCATGATGCTGTTGATGAGCCACGCCAATGTGCGCATGCCCAGCAGATTTGCCACGGCATACGCCAGCAGCACGGCAATGATGCCCTTTGCAAGCTGCGCGGTGCGCGTCTGGCGCACCAGCGAGATGGCCTCGTAAATTAAAAACGTCACCACGAGGATGTCCAAAAGATCCACGATGGGGTTAAAATTCCCCTTGACGTTCAATATGAAATTATACCAGATGGACTGTAACTGCTCCGTCACCTTCCGGCCTCCGTTCCGCCGCCCCGGCATGCCGGGGAAATTAAAAATTCGCCGCGCTCCTCTGCCGCGCGCGGCTGCGCGGCCCGCCATCTGCACGCTGCGGAGAAACCCAAGCAAGCCATTGAGCCGTATCCCCTGTTTCCAGGCTTCCGCTCCGCCTTCGGTCTGCATCTGCCAAACGGATATATTATACCATGACGCCGCAAAGCGGCCTCAACAAAACCGCATTCACTGCGGTTTTGCATGGTTCAATGTTCCCAAAGCCCTGTGCGCAAGCACAGAAGCGTGTGCCGCGCACACGCGCAGCCGCGCAAGCGGCAATTTTGGAACTATTATACCATAAATACAGCCGCCGCAAAAGAGTTTTACCGCAGAAAAGCACGGCGCGCGCATATTTTTACGCTTCGTCCCGCATGCGCCCTCATATCCGGCGCAGCAGGCACACGCTGTGTGCGGCAATCCCCTCGCCGCTGCCTGTGAAGCCCAGCTTTTCCTCCGTGGTAGCCTTGACGGAAACATCCTCTGCGGGAATGCCCAGCGCCGCCGCCAGATTTTCCCGCATTGCGGGGATGTGCGGCGCCAGCTTCGGCGCCTGGCACAAAAGCGTGGCGTCGATGTTGCCTGCCGCCCAGCCCGCGCGCGCCAGCACACGGCCAACCTCCCGCAACAGCGCAATGCTGTCCGCGCCTTTGTAAGCGGGGTCGGTGTCGGGGAACAGCTTTCCGATATCACCCAGCGCGGCCGCGCCCAGCAGCGCGTCCATCACCGCATGCGTCAGCACATCCGCGTCCGAATGGCCAAGCAGCCCCTTTTCATACGGCACCGTCACACCGCCTAAAATCAGCGCGCGGCCTTCCACCAGCCTGTGTACGTCATATCCATGCCCGATGCGCATGCCGTTCCCCCCGTTTTTTTCCGGCGCGGGCAGATCCTCCCGCGTGGTGATCTTGTAGTTTGCGTAATCGCCCTGTGTCAGCCGCACAGGCAGGCCCGCCAGCTCAAAGGCCGAACAGTCGTCCGTCACTGCGTCACAGCACACCTGCGCCAGCACCTGCCGGTACAGCGCGGTGCGAAAGCACTGCGGCGTCTGCACGGCGTACAGCTTTTCCCGCGCGGGCGTTTCCACCACGCGGCCGTCCGCCGCCACCTTTACGGTGTCCTTCACCGGGACGGCCGGTGCGGCTGCCCCTGTTTCATACGCGGCCTCCAGCGCATCCCATATCACCTGAGGCGTGACGAACGGGCGCGCTGCGTCGTGGATGGCCACATATTCCGCTTTCACCGCGTCCAGGCCGGCACACACGCTCTGCACACGTGTGGCGCCCCCGGCCACGGTCTTTGCGGGCTTGGAACAGGCCGCGGCCAGCAGCGCTGCCTGCGGAGCGTTTTCTCCTGCCACCAACAGGATCTCGTCTATGGCCGGGTGCGTATCGAACGCGCGGACGCTCTTTTCCAAAACGGTGCCGCCGTCCAGCGGATAGGCCAGCTTGTCGAATCCCATCCGGCGGGACGCACCCGCCGCCACGATAACCGCCGCCACTGTATGCCCATGCACCATCGCGCTCATCTCCTTTTTTTAACAATGGGAAGGCTGCTGTTTTGGCGGCCGTCCTGAATCTCTGTGCCGCCGCCTATACCCAACGCCCATTTCAGCCGCCGCAAAGGCCGGTGCCTGGGCGGAGGTCTCAATTCTCCGTTCCGCCGCTTGGCCCTCGCGCATGTTTTGCCGCTTCAAAAGCCGCCTTCTCCAGCAGCTTCAGCCGGCCTTGCTTCGCGGCGGTCAATGCGGCCTTTCATCTCTTTTTGTGCTCGCGCCGTTCCTCCCACAGCATCGCCGCTGCAAGGAGCGGCCCCTGTGCGAGCTGCGGCAGAATGGCCCCCAGCGCGCCCTCCATGGAAAATGCCGCCGTCCCCACAACAGCGGCCAACATCGCCGCCACCCGCAGAAGATACCAGCCCGTTACCGCTGTGCCGTCGGGCGCGGCGGCCCATGCTTTGCAAAAGCAGGCCAGCGCCGCGGCTGAAGCCGCCACACCAATGCACCAGCCGGCCGCAAGCCAGCCCCGTGCGCCGGAGCGCGCGTATAATGCCGCTCCGGCCATCAGCGCCGATGCAAGCGCGTTCCACAAAAACGCATTTCGGAACACCCGTCTGCGATCCATCGCGCCGCCGCCTTTCCCCGTTTCTTCTGCTCTTCATTTTATATGGATATAACGCCGAACATGCCAAAACGTCTTCGCTGTATTTTTCAAAAGCAAAGGCGCGCGTCAGAACAGGGACTCCTGCTCACAGCTGTCCGCGCCCGTGCCGCCCATGGATGCAAGCTGCTCCAACAGCACGTCGCGGCTGTTTGGCAGCGTCCCCTCGATGACCTTTTCCAAAAGCTCCTCCAGCGCGGCGCCCACCGCCACACCCTCACGAATGCCCGCCGCCAGCGCGTCTGCGCCGTTCACGGCCAGCATCGAGCGGTCGTAGCACGCGCCCGTGGCCAGCGTCCGGCCGAGCGCCGCGGCAAAATCCCGCAGGTCATCCTGCCGCACGCCGTCGCCGTGGGCTACGGCCCGGGCCGCTTGCAGCAGCGTCAGGCCCCGCAGCACTTCCGGGCCCAGCGTGTGCAGCCACCGCCGGATGACGGGAGGCAGCGCCTGCAGCGGCGCGTCGGCGTACAGCGCAAGCTGCGCCGCAATTTCCGCTGTTTTTGCGTCCGGGCACAATATTGCGGCCTGCTCCGGGTCCACGGCACAGAACAGCAGGCCCATACGCACCGTCAAATCGTCCGGCGCGGCCTGAATAGCGCTTACCGCATTTTCCCACGCCGCGTCCGACACACGGGACAGACAGGGCAGCAGCGGCTCGAACAGCGCGCGGTAATTGCGCAGCACACGCGCCACATAGCGGCCGCAGAGCATTTTGCAGAATTCCGCCCTGCTGCGTTCTATGGCGACCTCCGTCAGTGCGCCGCATTTCGCCAGCGCAGCAGCGGCCGTCTGCGGTTCTACGGAAAAGCCCATGGTGGCCGCAAAGCGCGCCATACGCAGTACGCGCAGCGCATCCTCGGAAAAGCGGCGCGCCGGTTCGCCCACGCAGCGCAGGCGTTTTGCCGCAAGGTCTGCTGCGCCGCCGAAGGGATCGATCAACCCGGCTGCGGGCGAATAGGCCATGGCGTTGACGGTAAAATCACGCCGGGCCAGGTCGTCGGTGACGCTGCGCACGAACCGCACGCTGTCCGGACGTCGGTGGTCGGAGTACGCGCCGTCGGTGCGGAAAGTCGTTACCTCATAGGGCGTGTGCTCCAGCAGAACCGTTACGGTGCCGTGGCGTATGCCCGGCGCCGAAAGGCATTTCCCGGGGAACGCCGCTTTGATCTCCCCGGGGCGGGCAGAGGTGCACACGTCCCAGTCGTGGGGCGCGCGCCCCATCAGGCTGTCCCGCACGCAGCCGCCCACCGCAAAGGCGGAATGCCCCTGCTGCTGCAGCGTGCTTAAAATGCTGCGCACCGGTGCGGGCAGCAAAATATCCACTTCCACACGCGCGCCTCCTTTCCGTGCCGATTTCTGCGGTAATAGTATAGCATAAAATACGCATAGAAAAAAGGACGCACAAAAGAATATCCATGTAAAAAGGCTTCACCTCTCCCCGCTTTGGGTTAAAGTGAAGCCTTATATTTTAAAGCTATTTTCCCTTTGCTAAAAATTTTTCACAAGTGCGGCCAAAAGTCAAAGATGTGACTTATGTCAAATTTCGACTTAATAGAGCGATGCCACAAACACCGCACCCAGTATTGTATAAAGCACGACTAAGCCAATGCTTACGCCTACACCAATCAAAGCCCATTTGCCTGCCGCTCGTGCCCGCTGGGGCATTCTGTCTTTATCCATTAAGTAAATAATCAGCCCAGCAAGGGGAATCAAAAAACTAAGCACATTCAACCCCGTAGACGGTGCGTCTTGCTCTTGAACCGCTTTGTAGTTTTCAGTCGGGCATCCACAGTGCGGGCAAATCACTGCTTCAGACATTATTTCTTTTCCGCAGCGGCTGCAATACTTCATTTCCGTTATACCTCCTGCTTTTGATGCATTCTCCAAACGTCTTTCTTCTATTGTCCGCCTATTTATCTCGGCTGCCTTTTTTTCTTCGCCTGTAAAGAAAATCCAAAATGCAATAGCAATCAATACATCAGAAAACAACAATACCCATTTACCATTATACAGGAGATGTCTAAAAGAGGTGAATATATTTCCTCCTATCTTTGGGTCGTATATAATTCCTGCATCAAATAGTCTAGCTAATAAACAAAGTATCGCAACTATAGGCGTAACAACTTTTCCTATTCGTGCAAATCTTGCATCCCGTATAACAATAGCCCACAAAATAAACAATGCTGCTAACCCTAGTGTTGCCCCAAGCACCGTCCATGAATACCTAATCAAGCCGAACCATTCTTTTACCCCAAAATGCAGCCAATTCTTAAGAGTTATTAATTTAAAAACAGATAGTAGACTTAAAAATATAGCTCCAAAAAACTCAATAATTTTGATTGCACTATTTTTAATGAATATTTCCCCAAAAAGTGTAACGGCGAAACCAATTATAGCGACAGAAATGATTATAGAATAAATTATGTTCTTTCTTTCCATCGAAGCATACTCCGTCAACACAAAAAGCCGTTGGCTCCATACGCTAATCTGTATAAGTGAAGTCAACAGCCAAAGTATGGGCAGTATCCATTGTCTCCAATTTCTCAATTGCTTTTGCGTGCTCATTTTCTCATTCCTTTCCTAATTTTCTTTATCATAGCATATTTGCACTTTATTTTAAAGTGTAAATATCACACAAAATAAATGTGTATAATAACATCATTTTATCACATAAAATTGTAATCGAGGTGATAATATGGCTTTCAAAATAGAAAAGGAAGAATATGTAAATCGAACTTTTCGTCTTGAAAAGAAGCTCGTTGACCGGATGGAAGCCGTTTGCAATAAAAATGGAGTTTCCCTGAATAAGCTCACTGTACAATGCATCGAATATGCCTTAAACGACCTTGTTGACGAAAACAGTGAAAAATAAAATGAGACGTGTCGCATCTGCGACACGTCTTTTTTTCGCCCCAAATTCTCACCCTTTTGCAAAGCAAAAAAACTCCTCTCATTACAGGGTGGTTCACACCCAATAAATCAAGGAGTTTATAGGTTCTGTCAAAAACAGTTTATCGCTTTGAATGCCCGTTCACGGCCGCCAACTTCGCAAAACCGCATTTGCCGCCGTTTCCCGCTGTGCTTCAAAAACGGCTGTGTCAAGCTATTTTCACGCCGTGCGGTGGCTCTTTTTGTCCAGCCGCATCTTGTCCGCTATCATGGCAATGAATTCCGAATTCGTCGGCTTGCCCCGCAGGTTGTGGATCGTATAGCCGAAATAGCTGTTCAGCGTGTCCACATCGCCGCGGTCCCACGCCACCTCAATGGCGTGGCGGATGGCCCGCTCCACACGGCTGGCCGTGGTGCCGTTGCGCTTTGCGATTTCCGGATACAGGCGCTTTGTAACGCTGTTGATATAATCCTGGTTTTCCATTGTCATCAGGATGGCGTCCCGCAGGAACTGGTAGCCCTTGATGTGCGCGGGCACGCCGATCTGGTGCAGGATCTCCGTCACGGTGCACTCGTCGTCCACCACAGGCTGTGCAGCCGCATGGCGGCCCGCTGCCGTGCGGGCGCGCGCCGCCAGCACCTCGGGGTCAAAGGGTTTTTGGAAGTAGAACGAAAAGCCTTTTTTCATCATTTCGCTTTCCAGCGCATCGTCCGTGAAACTGCCGGTGACGAAAAACACCGTCTTTCCGCCGCCCGCTTCGTCGTACCGCTGTTTTACCGTCAGCGCGTCCAGGCCAGGCATGAACGCATCCAGCAGCACGGCATCCGGCTTTTCCGCCGAAAGGGCCGCCAGCGCCTTCGCACCGTCCTTTTCGCACACTGTCACCGCGATGTCCTGCGCCGCCAGCGTCTCGGCGCACAGCCTGGTAAGCTCCGGGGATAATTCCGTCATCAGCAGTTTAACTTGTTCCATTTTTTCGTTCCTCCATATGGTTATTTCTCTCAGGTTCGAGGGTTTCCCGCTCATTTCCTCAACGACCTAGATTCTACCATATATTCCCATATAATGCAACAGTTTCCATGAAAAAATTTCCATATTTGGTAAGAAAAATCTGTTTCGACACAAAATACAGTGGTTTGGCAAAAGCCGCCGTTTCCGGCCCAAAAACGCGTAGCGCCGCACATCCCGGGCTTTTTCGCGCTTTTTTACGCCGCCGCGCGCTGGGCCGCCGCATCTGCAGACTGCACCATATTTTCCGCAAAAATGCCGTAGCCCCGGGTGGGGTCGTTCACCAGCACATGCGTCACCGCACCCACCAGCCGGCCGTCCTGCAGGATGGGGCTGCCGCTCATGCCCTGCACGATGCCGCCTGTGGCGGTGAGCAGGCGGGGGTCTGTCACGCGCACCACCATGTTGCGGTTGGGGTTGTCGGACGAAAGAGCGATTTTTTCAATGACGGCGGTATAACGCTTCGGCTCCTGGCCTTCAATGGTCGTGATGATCTCCGCATCTCCGGTATTGACCTCCTGCGCCAGAGCGACCTCGGCTTCGATGCCTTTCATATAGCTTTTCACACTGCCGTAAACGCCGGTCTCGCCGTTCACGGTAATGGTCCCCGTCGGCACGCTGGTAAGGAAACGGCCTTTCAGCTCGCCGGGGCTGCCGGCGCTGCCCGCCACCGCGCCCGTGATCTCCACCGGCACGATCTCGCCCTTGAGCAGCGAGATCGTGGTGCCTGTATCCACATCGTGGATGGAATGGCCCAGGCCCGCAAAAGTGCCCGTGGTGTTGTCCACAAAAGTGAGCGTGCCGATGCCTGCGGAGGAATCCCGCACCCACATGCCTGTGCGCCAGCTGTCGGTGGTGGAATCCTTCACAGCGGTAAGCAGCACGGATTTCTCCACGCCGTCCCGCACATAGACCACCTCGGCGGGCGCGCCCGCCAGGCCCTGCAGCGCCGCCGCCACATCCTCGTTTGTTTTGGTGTCCCTCCCCGCGATGGAGGTAATAACGTCGCCCATGCGCAGGCCGGCCGTTTTGGCCGGATTCTGATATCCCGTGGACGTGTAAATATCGCTGAAGCCCACTACCATCGCGCCGTTGGCGAACATTTTGATACCGAAGGGCGTACCGCACACCTGTACCACACGCCGCTCCACCACCTGCGCGCGCACGGTCTTTACCGGCACGATTCCCGCGATGGTAAGGTCCGCGTTATAGGACGAGCCTCCCGAAAGGCCCGCCACCTCGCCTGTGGATGCGGCCGCGGCCGCGCGCACGAACGGCATGCCCGCAATGGCAATGTCCCCGCCCGCCGTCACAAGAAAGGTGTCGGGCAGAAGCGTGCCGATGTACAATGCGAAGATAAATACGATCACCACGCATCCGGACGTGATAAAGCAGCTCCATTTGATAAATTTTTCCAAAGTGGTTCCCTCCCTTGCGCCCGCGGCCCGGCAAACGCCCTCCCGCCACTGTATGCGCAATGTTCCGTTTTTGTTAGTATTCGCACGGAAACAGGGAAATAAACACGGGAAAAACACTCTGTACACGAAAAAGCGCGCCGGACGAAGAATTCGTCCGGCGCGCTCCGATGCTTTTTTACAGGAACAGCTTTTTGATGCGCCGCAGCACGGCCATGATGACCGGCCCCGCCAGCACTGCAATGGCAACAGGCACAAGGTCCGCGCCCAGCACGGCCGCCGTGCCGAAAAAGCCCTGGACCATGGGCAGATACACGCTGACTACCGTTGCGGCCACGGAGGTAAATGCCGCCGCCAGCAGCGCCGGGTTGCCACGGAAATCCAGCCCCTCTCCCCTGCATTCAAAAATATGCAGCATCTGGGAAAACACAATGGTCAAAAAGCACGCGCTGCGTGCAACAATCAGGTCTCCGCTGGTGGCCAGAACGGCCCAGTATGCCCCGCAGGAGGCCATGCCCAGCATCATGCCGCGTATGACGATGGTGCGCGCCAGCCCGTGGGCGAACAATCCCTCCGTTTTGGGGCGCGGCTTGCGCTTCATAATGTCGCGGGCCGGCGGCTCCATGCCCAGCGCGATGGCGGGCAGGCCGTCGGTGAACAGGTTCACCAGCAGGATCTGGATGGGCAGCAGCGTCACGGGCAGATGCAGCAGCATGCCGAACAGCATTCCCAGCACCTCGCCCAAATTGGAAGTGAGCAGGAATCGGATGAACCGGCGGATATTCTGGTAGATGACGCGGCCCTCCTCCACGGCGGCCACAATGGTTGCGAAATTATCGTCCAGGATGACGACGCCCGAAGCCTCCTTCGTTACGTCCGTCCCCGTGATTCCCATGGCGACGCCGATATCCGCCTCTTTTACGGCCGGAGCGTCATTGACGCCGTCTGCCGTCATTGGGGAATGCCACCTGGCGGGACGGCATATGTACTCTTCCCCGCCCCGTCCGCGCTGCGCAGGTCAAAACCTCCAGCGTATCTCCAGCGGAACGGGCCTGCGCTGGCGCTCGGGCCTGCCCACCAGCACGGCCTCCACCATACATTCGGCCATCTCGTCCGTCAGCACATCGGCCCGGGCATATTTTTTCACAAGCTGCTCCGCCGTCACGCACTGCGCCGCCTGCTCCGCCGCCGCACCGCGTTCCCGCTCCGCCGCCGCCAGCTCTTTTCCCAACCGGGCGATCTCCGCCTCAAACGCAGCGCTCAGCTCCGCGAACTGTGCAGCCGTGACAGCGCCGTCCACTCGGTCTTCATACAGCGTTTTGCGGCAGGCGCGCTGGCGTGCCAGCGCCTGCTCCAGCCGGGCGGCGCGCAGCGCCAGCTGTTCCCGCCTGTGTGCCGCGGCCTCCGGCGGACGCAGATGCCGCGCCAGATATTCCCGGTCCAGATACCGCGCCATGCAGGCCTGCAGCGCCTCCAGCACACACTGCGCGGCCTCGTCCCGCCGGACGCTCACACCCGGGCAGCGCTCCGGGGCCACAGCGTGGGTGCGGCACCGCAGGTATTTCCCCGCACGGCCGTATTTGCTTTGCAGCTTTCCGCCGCACAGCGCGCAGCGGCATTTGCCCGCCAGCGCGTCCCGCCTGCCTTCCCTGCGCTGCTCCGCTCCCCCCTCCGCCAGCTTCTGCTGAACGGCCTCCCATGTTTCCGTGTCGATGAGCGCCGCATGGGTTCCCTGCACCACGGCCCGGCGCTCGGGCGGCAGGCGGCGCAGGCGCTTGCTTTTGTAGCTGATTTTCTCGTTGATATGCTGCACGGTGGTTCCTGTGTACACCTGCTTTTTCAGGATGCCCAGCACCGTGGAATCGCTCCAAAGCTCTGCCAGCGTGGTGGAGCGGCCCCGGTTGAAGGCCGGGTTGTTCTGCTTTTTGTATGCGCTGGGATTCGGCACCTGCTCCCGGTTGAGCTGTGCCGCAATGCGTGAAGCGCCCCAGCCGGAAAGGTACAGCGCGTAGATGCGCCGCACCACCGCCGCCGCCGGCTCGTCCACAAGCAGGCGGTGTTTGTCCTGCGGGTCCTTCCGGTATCCGTAAGAGGCAAAGCTGCCCACGAACTCCCCCTGCCGCCGCTTTGCGTCCAGCACGGTGCGGATATTTTGGGACATATCCTCCAGATACCATTCGTTCACCAGCCCGTTGATCTGCCTGGCCTTTTTGTTGCCGCGATTTGCGGTGTCGGCGTTGTCGGCATAGCCCACAAAGCGCACGCTCCATTCCACGAACAGGCCGTGGATGTATTTTTCCACCAGCTCCATCTCGCGGGTGAAGCGGCTCTGGCTTTTGCACAGCACGATGTCGAAGCAGCCCCTGCGCGCATCCTCCAGCAAACGGTTGAACTGGGGGCGTTCCCTGTCGCTGCCCGTATAATCGTCGTCGCTGTAAATATTGTATATCTGCCAGCCTTGCTCTACCGCATACCGTACCAGCATGGACTTCTGGTTCTGGATGCTGCGGCTGTCCTGCCCGGGGTCTGCCTTGTCCGCGTCCTCCTCCGACAGGCGGCAGTAAATGGCGGCGCGCGGCGCATCGCCCACGGCCCTGCTCTGCATATCCATTCCCCTCCCTCTGCCGGTGCGGGGCCGTCGCGTCAGGGAGCCTGCGCGGCGCGCTGTTCGGAACGCTCAATGACCTGCAGCCAAAGCTCATTGAAGCGCAGCCTGCGCGCTTCCTCCTCCGGCTCAGTCTCCCGCTTCGCTGTTTCCTGCTGTTCCATGCGGCACGTCCCCTTTCCCGGCGTTTTGGTAAACGGTATGCACCGACGCCGCGGGATATGCCCGGCGGTCCTGTGTGCGGAAAACGCCCCGCGCCGGTATACAATCGGCGCGGGGCGTCCCATTCTTTTTATTCTGTTTCCCGGGGCTTGCGGTGCGCGGCGCGCCAGGCTTCGATCTGCGCCAGCCGCTCGGCCACACGGGCCTCGCTGCCCTGCCCCGTAGGCACATAGTAGCGCCGGCCCTGCAAGGAATCCGGCAGGCACTGCATATCCGTCAGCTTGTCCTGTGCGTCGTGGGCATACTGGTAACCCTCACCGTAGTGCAGCTCTTTCATCAAACGTGTGGGCGCGTTGCGGATGACCAGCGGCACCGGCTCGTCCAGCATTTCCAGAGCGTCCTTTTTTGCGGTCTCGTAAGCTTTGTACAGCGCATTGGATTTGGGTGCGGCGGAAAGGTACACCGCCGCATGCGTCAGGTGTACCGTACACTCCGGCATACCCAAAAAGTGGCACGCCTGATATGCCGCCACGCAGATCTCCAGCGCACGGCTGTCGGCCAGGCCCACATCTTCGCTGGCAAAGCGCACCAGGCGGCGCGCCACATACAGCGGGTCCTCCCCCGCCTCCAGCATCCGGGCCAACCAGTATACGGCGGCGTCCGGGTCGCTGTTGCGCATGGATTTGTGCAACGCTGAGATAAGATTGTAGTGCTCCTCGCCGTGCTTATCATACAAAAGGGATTTTTTGGCTATACACTGCTCCAGCGTTTCCATGGGCACAACGGTGCTGCCGTCGGGCAGGATGTCACCGTTGAGCACCACCATCTCCAGCGTATTCAGCGCCGTGCGCGCGTCCCCGTTGGCAAAATTGGCGATCATCTCCAGCATGCCCTCCGCCAGCTCCACCCGCCTGCCGCCGAAGCCGCGCGGGTCTGTCAGCGCCCGGCGCAGCAGCTCTGTAAGCTCCCCGGCCGAAAGACCGTGCAGCACAAACACCTTGCACCGGGACAAAAGCGCCGAGTTGATCTCGAACGAAGGGTTTTCCGTGGTGGCGCCGATGAGGATGATGCTTCCCTTTTCCACAAAGGGCAGAAACGCATCCTGCTGCGCTTTGTTGAAGCGGTGGATCTCGTCCACGAACAGGATGGTCTGCTCGCCGAAGCGGCGGTTCGCCTCGGCCGTCTGCATCACTTCCTTGATCTCTTTGATACCGCTTGTCACGGCGCTGAAATCAATGAAATTCGCCTTCGTCCTGTTGGCGATGATGCGTGCAAGCGTCGTTTTGCCCACGCCGGGCGGCCCCCAGAACACCATGGAGGGCACATGGTCGCCGTCTATGAGCTGGCGCAGCACTTTGCCCTCGCCCAGAAGATGCCTCTGGCCCGCAAATTCCTCCAGGGTGCGCGGGCGCATCCTGCTGGCCAGCGGCCGCCCCGCGTCTGTTTCCCCAAACAATGTCTGTTGTATCATACGCCGTGCCTCCCCGCTCTTTCCCGTATTTTGCCGGCCGCGCTGGCGGCCGGTGTACGTTCATTTTACCATATCCGTCACGGACGCTCCATGCCTGTGTCCGCCTGGAGCACGCCGGTGACAACACCGATGCACCGCAGTACGTCTCCCGCGCGCACCGTAACATTGGATACGCTGCGGTTGATTGTGTCCAGGCGGCACAGGCCCCGCGCCTGATACAGGCGGCGGACATAGCTCGCTTCTCCCAGCGCAAAAACACCGATCTCACCATGGAGCGCCCGCCCCCGCCGCACCCCCAGCACGGCGCCCTGGGGATACAGGGGTTCCAGCGCCGCGCTCCACATCGCCACGGCAAAATCGGCCTCACGGGCGGCCGGACAATCGCGCACCCGGATGCGCTGCGCCGTCATCGTCCCAATGGACACAGCGCTGTCCATCGGAAAAGACGGCAGATAACAGAACAGCTCCCGCGTCGGTCCGCCTTCCCTATGCTCCGCGCGCATCTCATACATTGTCTCCAGTGTTTTTGTGAAAAAATCGCGTTCATAGGCGCTAAGCCCCCGCAGCATCTCCAGCATGTCCCGCTCCCGGGCGCTGATGGCAAACATCCCCTGTTCCTCCACATATGCGCCCACCTCGAATTCAGTGCCCAAAACAGCCGCGTCGGTAAAATAGCGCACAGGCACGCCGAACGCCCGCGCCACACGCTCCATCGTCTCCAGGGCGGGACGCCGGGTCGCCCCATTCAGCAGCTTATTCAACGTTCCCACCGCTACGCCGGAACGCTGGGACAGCATTTCTGTCGTCAGGCTGTCCCGCTTTTTCAGGTAAACCATGCGTTTGGCCAGGTTCATCCCCTGCACCTCCCCGTTCCACTTTAACCGCAAACGGTTAATTATGCAAGCGGATTCGTCAAATTTCGCCTTAATAATTGACAAAAAAAGGAAACTCCGTATGATGATACCTATATCAGAAGATATCAACACGGAGGAGGAACTCGGAACAATGAACCTGGAAGCCCCTGTATACGAGTGTTATTCTCATGGAGCGGCCTTTGGCGTTCGCCTGCCGTCCGGTGAACAGACGGCGGCGCTGTTTGCGGACATCCGCGCCGCCCAGGCCGTTGCGGACTATTTTACCGCGGTGGAACTTGCGCCGGAGCATCTGTCCTGCGTGATGGAAGACCTGTGCTATGCCGTCCGCACACTGCCGCGCCCGTTCACCTACGCGGAGCTGTCCGGCCTTCGTGCGCCGGACTGAACGCGCTCTGTTCAAAACAAAAAACGCGGGACACGGCCAAAAGCCGTGTCCCGCGTTTTTCCATTGCTCCTGCTCCGCAATAAAAGCCCATCCCGATGGCCAGGGACGGCCGCCGCCCGTCTCAAGCGGTGCGCATGTCCTCCAGCCGCTTTGCGCTGGTATGCGCGATGGGTTCCCATTTTTCCTGCTTTTTCACAAAGCTCAGCAGCGTGAGCACCATCTGGCTCATCAAAAACACCCAATAAGCCAGAATGCCCTTGGCCATGCCGGAAAGCGATTCATTCTTCAGCGCCACGGTGAACGCGGCGAATACCGCCGAGCCCACCACGCTTGCCACAAAGCCTCCGGCCGTCATCAACGCCGCCAGCATCATGCCGTGCAGCATAATGCCGCCGAAGGTGATGCCGCTGCCCAACAGCGTGAGCACCAGCCCCGCGAGGCCCAGCACTACGCTGGCAAGCTGCACCATCGGCACGAGGAACGTGAGGTACATGTCCAGGCAAATCAAGCTGCCGTGCAACACAAAGCTGCTGAACAGGCCGTGGCCGTAATTCTGCAGCCCCTGCAGGCTGCCGGTCGTCCAGCGGCGGCGCTGCTTCCAGCTCTGGCGGAATGTAAGGGGCTGCTCGTCGTAGATGAGGGCCTCGGGCACAAAGTGCACACGTTCGCCCAGCATGGCGCACTGGGCGCTGAATTCATAATCCTCTGTCATGGTAACCGTGTGCCAGCCGCCCAAACGGCGCAGCAGCGCAGTGGTAACGGCAAAGCCGCTGCCGTTCACCAGCGCGGAGAGGTGCAGCGCGCTGCGCGCACCATTGTAGAAGCGGTTCAGCATCCAGTAGCAGATGGAATAACAGCCGGAGATTGCGCTCTGTTCGGGATTCTTGCTGTCGCGGAAGCCCTGCGCCACCTGTGCGCCGCCCACCAGCGCATCGTTCATACGCGCCAGGAACTGGCCGTCCACCAGATTGTCCGCATCAAAAACGCACATGGCGTCGAACTCCTCCGCCAGCACGATTTTATCCACCACCTGGGTGAGAACCTCGCCCTTACTGCGGATGACGCCCTCCGGACGGAAGATGCGCGCGCCGCGCCCGGCCGCCACTGCCTCGGTGTCGTCGGTGCAGTTGTTGGGCGCGACGATCACCTCATACAGCTCGCGGGGATAATCCTGCCCATACAGGCTGTCCACCAGATGGCCGATCACCGCCGCCTCGTTGCGTGCCGCCACCACAAGCGCAAAGCGTTTTTCAGGCTTCGCCTGGGGCGCCGCAGGCAGTTTTTTGCGCAGGCCGAACAGTGCGACCACACCGAAATAAACGGCGTACAGGCAAAGCGGGATGCTCAGCACAAAAACGATCCGTGTCAGAATCAAAGTCACCATTTGGGGTTCATCTCCTTTAAAGGGCCGAAGCCCGGTAAATTCCGTGTTTTTTTCGTTCCATGCCTATAATACGAGACAGCGGCCGATTTGTCTGCAAAATCGGGAGAAATTTTCAGAAAAATTTTCGTCCGGCATAGCGCGGCGCATTTTTTCATAAGTTTTAGCAATCATGGGCCTCTTTGCCCAAATCAAAAAAGGGGAGAAACGCATGCTGCAAAACACATCTGCGGGCTTGTCCGAAGCCGAGGCAAAAACCCGCCTTGCGAAAGTGGGCGAAAACCGCCTGCGCGGGAAAAAGGGCGCCAGCGTGGCCGCCATGTTCTTCTCGCAGTTCAAGGACCTGATGATCCTGATCCTGGCGGCGGCCACGCTCATCTCTGTGCTGATGGGCGAGGGCACGGAAGCCATTACCATTATAATCATCGTGCTGATGAACGCCACCATGGGCTTTTTGCAGGAATACCGCACGGAAAAAACGCTGGAAGCACTGAAAGAGCTTTCGGCGCCCACGGCGCGCGTGCGCCGCAGCGGCAGGGAGCTGGAGGTCGGCGCGCGCACCGTGGTGCCCGGCGACGTGCTGCTGTTCGAGGCAGGAGATAAGGTAGCGGCGGACTGCACGCTGCAAACCGGCGTGCAGGTATCGTGCAACGAGGCCATGCTCACGGGCGAGAGCCTTCCCGCCGCAAAGCAGCCCGGAGACAGGCTGTACATGGGCTGCATCGTGATGACGGGCCGGGGCGAAGGCGTGGTGACGGCCACCGGCATGGAAACCGAGATGGGAAAGATCGCCGGGATGATGGAAACCGCCGGCGAGGAGCCCACCCCCCTGCAGCTCAAGCTCAAACAGCTGGGACGGTTCGTGGCCGTGGCCTGCGTCACCATCTGTCTGGCCGTCGGCTTCCTGGGCTTTTTGCAGGGCAACGATTTTCTGGAGATGCTTCTCACAGGCATCTCCCTCGCCGTAGCCGCCATCCCCGAGGGCCTGCCCGCCATCGTAACCATCACGCTGGCGCTCAGCGTCAACCGCATCCTGCGGCGCGGCGCCGTCATCCGCAAGCTGCACGCTGTGGAAACACTGGGCTGCGCAGGCGTTATCTGCACAGACAAAACCGGCACTATCACGCAGAACAAAATGACGGTACAGCGCATCTGGGTGCCCGGGCGCACACTGAACGTCTCGGGCAGCGGTTACAGGGCGCAGGGCGCCGTGGAGGAAAACGGCCGTCCCGTACAGGCCGCGCGGGACGCGGCACTGGGGAAGCTGTGCGAGGCCGCCTCCCTGTGCACCACCGCGCACATCACCCGCGCCAAAGACGTCTACGACGTGATGGGCGACCCGACCGAGGTTGCCGTGCTGGTGGCCGCCGCCAAGGCCGGCGTAACAAAAGAGGCGCTGCTGCAGCAATATACCGTCATAGGCGAAAACCCATTCGACGCCGCGCGCAAACGCATGAGCGTGACCGTGAGCGGCCCCGGCGGCGCACGCCTGCTGTGCAAGGGCGCGCCCGATATGCTGCTGGCCCGCTGTACGCATATCGCAACCCCCGCAGGGCCGCGGCTGCTGGCCCCGCGGGACCGCGCCGATATCAACGCTGCCTGTGCCCGCATGGCGGGCGAAGCGCTGCGCGTGCTGGGCTTCGCGGAAAGCAGCACTCCCGCCGCCGGGGAGGAAAAGCTGTGCTTTTTGGGCCTGATGGGCATGCTGGACCCGCCCCGGCCCGAGGTGCGCCCCGCCGTACAGCGGTGCCGCGAGGCCGGCATCAAGCCTGTGATGATCACCGGAGATTACAAGGAAACAGCGCTGGCCATTGCCCGGGACGTAGGCATCGCCCGCGCGGGGGACGGCGTGCTCTCGGGCACGGAGCTGGATGCGCTGTCCGATCCGGAGCTTGCCGCGCGGTGCATGCGCGTCTCTGTTTACGCCCGCGTCTCCCCCGCCCACAAGCTCCGCATCGTGCGCGCATACAAGGCGGCGGGCCAGGTTGTCGCAATGACAGGAGACGGTGTCATCGGGCAATGCCACCCCGCCGTACAGCAGCCAGCACAAAGGCGGACGCCCCGCGCACAGCGCCTGGGCGTCCGCCTGTTTTACTTTTTCGCCGCACGCTGCTCAGGGCAGCAGCGCCTCAAATTCCGCCTCGGGCACCGGGCGCGAAAAGTAGTAGCCCTGCACCATGTCACAGCCATGCTGCTTGAGGAAATCCACATACTCCCGAGTCTCCACGCCCTCCGCCACCACTTTCATCCCCAGCCCCCGCGCGATGCGCAGAATACCCTCAATTACAACCTTGCCGCGTTCTTTCGCCGCTTCGGTAAACATTTTACCGTCCAGCTTGAGCACGGCCACAGGCAGCGTTTTAACGCTGTTCAGGGAGGAATAGCCACTGCCGAAATCATCCATGGAGCACACGAAGCCGTATTGATTCAGCTCCTCCACAAATTTCGGCAAACGGTCATAGGCCTCCAGCATCAGGCTTTCGGAGATTTCAAATTCCACATATTGGGGCGGCACATCGTACTTTTGGAAAAGCGGCAGGAATTTCTCTGTGAAAAAGGTCATGTTGGTAAAGTGCGTCTTCGACAGATTCACTGAGATCGGCACGACAGGTCTGCCCGCATGCAGCCTGCGCTGCTGGAAGCGAAGCACCGTTTCAAACACAAAATAGTCGAGCTGCCGCGTAAAGCCGGATTCCTCAAAGGGCGGCATAAACTCGGAAAGAGGAATCATCCCCTCTGCGGGGTCTTTCCAGCGGATCAGCCCTTCCGCGCCGGCCACCGTCTCGCCGCCCAACTCGTATTTCGGCTGGTAATACACCTGAAAATGCCCCTGCTCCAGCGCGGAGCGGCACATGGCCAGCAGTTGGGTGGAGCGCGCGCGGGTGTCCTTTACCGAAACGCCGTATATTTCATAATGTGTGTTTTCATCAAAGCGGTCCGGGCTGTTGGTGCGGGAGTAATTCGCGCAGTCCACCACATGGTCGTAGGTCTCGTCCCGGTCTGTGACAAAGCAGCTTCCCACCGCCAGGAACACCTTTTTAAGTTCCGCAAGGCCAGGACAAAAATACACCGCGTCATCCAGCAGGCGGATACGCTCCCAGAGCGAATCTTCCTCCTTTTCATCCAGCAGCAAAAAATAGGTATTGGTGTGTACGCGGGAGATAAACTCTCCTTCCCGCAGTACGCCATGCAAAGCATGATACACGATGCGGAGCACCTGATCCCCTGTTTCGCGGCCATACACCGCGTTGATGCTGCCAAAGCGCTTCAGGTTGATCGACACAAATGCAAAGGGCAGCGGCCCGGATGCCAGCCGCTGTTCCAGTATCTGCTGGAACAGCATTTCCGACGGCCCTCCCGTCAGCCTGTCCACCGTTCCCGGCATTGAGGTCACCTCTCTCCATGTTCCAAGCGGCGCGCCGCGCAAACGCGCGGGATACACACCGGGCCCCCAAGCGTACTTGGGGGCCCGTATCTGGTGTCCCCGACTGGAATCGAACCAGCGGCCTAACGCTTAGGAGGCGTTCGCTCTATCCAACTGAGCTACGGAGACAAAACCGCCGCATTTCTGCGGCTATTCTATTATAAAGGCACGGCAAAAAAATTGCAAGTCCGCGCTGCGAAATCCTCTTTTGTTCATGTCCTCCGCCTTTGGCGGTTGTATTTGGTCCGGAGGTAGTGTATATTAATAGCATGCAAAAAAACAGGCGGTTCCTGTTAATAACCTATTATTCTATGCAAACACGCAAAATGAGGTGTTCTGTTGAAGGGGTTTTCTCTGGCCGAGGCGCTTTCCCACAATGCCCGGCGCAAAAACACCAACCCTACCCGGTTGATCGTCGGCAGCTTTCTTGCCGTTATCCTGTGCGGCACGCTGCTGCTGATGCTGCCCGTCTCCAACCGGGACGGACAGATGCTGGACATGCTGGACGCCATGTTCACTGCTACCTCCGCCACCTGCGTGACGGGCCTTGTGGTATTTGACACCTACACGCAATTCTCCACGTTCGGCCAGGTGGTCATCCTGCTGCTCATCCAGGTGGGCGGGCTGGGGCTGGTAACGCTTACCACATTTTTCAACATCGCCGTCGGGCGCCGGCTGGGCTTCAAAAGCCTTCGCCTTGCCAGCGAGAGCATCAACCTTTCGGACGCCAGCCAGGCCCGGGCGCTGCTGCAGTTCGTTATGAAGGTCGCCTTTGTTTTCGAGGCAATCGGTGCGGCGCTGCTTGCTCTTGTGTTCGTCCCTCAGTTCGGTGCGGATGGTATTTTCATCTCGGTGTTCATTTCCATCTCGTCGTTCTGCAACGCGGGGTTCGATATCCTGGGCCGCGTTATGCCGGGCGGCAGCGTTATTCCTTACCAGAGCAACCCGTACGTTCTGGCCGTTATTTCACTGCTCATCATCAGCGGCGGGCTGGGCTTTCTTGTCTGGCAGGACCTTTCGGCCTACCACCGTACACACCACCTGCGCACACACACAAAGCTGGTTTTGTGGATCACCGGCTGGCTGCTCCTGCTGGGCACTGCGGGCATCCTGTTCATGGAGTATAACAATCCGCTCACGCTGGGGCCGATGAACCTGTTCGACAAGATCACCAACGCGGCGTTCCAGTCTGTCTCCGCCCGCACAGCGGGCTACAACAGCATCCCGCTGGGGGATATGACGAATTTCACCAAAATCTTCATGTCTCTGCTCATGTTCATTGGCGCAGCGCCGGGCGGCACGGGCGGCGGCATCAAGGTCACCACGCTCAGCGTGGTGCTGCTGGCCGTGGCCAGCGTTGTCCGCGGCCGGGACGAGGCCATGATTTTCGGCCGCCGCATCGACCATAAAACCGTATATAAATCGCTCACCATCCTGATGCTCTCTCTGTTCGCCGTGATCGCCGCCTCCATGACGCTGTTCTACAACACCGGGCCGGAGCTGAACGAGGTGAACAGCGTGTTTGAAGCCGTGTCTGCCTTCGGCACCGTGGGGCTTTCGGTGGGTGTGACGCCGTTGATGAACCCCTTTGCCCGCGTGGTGACGATGCTGACGATGTTCATCGGCCGCGTGGGGCCGGTTTCGCTGGCCATCAGCCTTTCCGCCCGCAAGGACAGTGCCGCAGCACGCCGGGCCGTACAGCCCCAGGCGCACATCAATGTAGGCTGAAGCCGAGGTGACAAACGTGACTGACAATCAAATGTATATCCTTTGGAAGCATATGCTCCGTACTCTTTCCACCCCTTGTGAATTTCATACTGTTCCGCGTTCTCAACGTACACCTCTCTGGTTTTGCGCATGCGCAAAAAACAATTTCATTTTTGTAAGCAATGCCCGATCGCATATTCCCTCATGCCATATATCTTCTCCTCGCAGGCTCACATTTGAAGAATTCCTTCGTATCTATCCAATTTTTCTTCGCCGTGAACAGGGAGAAGCTGTTTCAAAAGACGCTATTGCCGCCACTTACAATCAAGTATATTGGTTTGCGCTCATTAAAGAGCTTTTATAGGTGCTGATATATCAAACTCTCATCTAAAAAACTCTTGACAAACCTCGCGCGGGCCATTAAAATAATAGCAATATGAAAAATGCAACGACGGGGAAACCGCACACAGTCCCGAGCCGCAGAGAGCTGTTGGCTGGTGAAAAACAGCGCCGGGCGTGACGCGTACTGGCCCCTGAGCAGCAAGCTGAAATGCATTTGCAAAGTAGGTGCAGCCGGGTTTGACACCGTTATCATGTCAGGCTGTTCGCCTGTTTTGCAGGCTGATGGCACGAAGCGGCCGGGTGTTTCCCGGCAACAAGAGTGGTACCGCGAAGCTGATTTTCAAAGCTCCGTCTCTTGGCCCAAACGGCCATGAGACGGAGCTTTTTTCGTCCCCATGGCCATCCCCCAAAACCGAACAGGAAAAGGAGAATGGAACCATGATGCATGCAGACAAGTACAAACCCGGATATTTTCCCGCCCCCCGGTGCGAAATGCGCTGGGCAAAAAAAGACCACATTGAAAAACCGCCCATCTGGTGCAGCGTGGATCTGCGCGACGGCAACCAGAGCCTTATCGTGCCCATGAGCCTGGAGGAAAAGCTGGATTTTTTCCGTTTTCTCGTCAAGCTGGGCTTCAAGGAGATCGAGGTCGGGTTCCCCGCCGCCAGCGAAACGGAGTATGAATTTCTGCGCGCGCTCATCGAACAGCACCTCATCCCGGACGACGTGACGGTGCAGGTGCTCACCCAGTGCCGCGACCATATCATCCGCAGAACCTTCGACGCCCTCAAGGGCGCGCCCAGCGCGGTGGTGCATTTCTACAATTCCACCAGTGTGGCGCAGCGCGAGCAGGTGTTCAAAAAATCGAAGGAGGAGATCAAGAAGATCGCCACGGACGGCGCGGCGCTCGTCAAGCAGCTCGCGGCCGAATACGAGGGCAATTTCCGCTTTGAATACAGCCCCGAAAGCTTCACGGGCACTGAACCGGAATACGCGCTAGAGGTCTGCAACGCGGTGCTGGACATTCTGGAGCCCACGGCGGAAAAGCCCGTTATCATCAACCTGCCCGTCACCGTGGCCATGAGCATGAGCCATGTGTACGCCAACCAGATCGAATACATGAGCGACAACCTGAAGTATCGTGAGCACGTCATCCTCAGCCTGCACCCGCACAACGACCGAGGCTGCGGCGTGGCCGACACCGAACTGGGCCTGCTGGCCGGTGCGGACCGCGTGGAGGGCACGCTGTTCGGCAACGGCGAGCGCACGGGCAACGTGGACATCGTTACCGTCGCCATGAATATGTACAGCCACGGCGTGGACCCCGGGCTGGATTTTTCCGACATGCCCGCCATTGTTGCCGAATACGAAAAGGTCACGCGCATGCATGTATACGAGCGCGCCCCCTACGCCGGTGCGCTGGTGTTCGCAGCGTTCAGCGGCAGCCATCAGGACGCCATCGCCAAGGGCATGAAATGGCGCGAGGAGAAAAACCTTTACGAATGGACCGTCCCCTATCTTCCCATCGACCCCCACGACGTGGGCCGCGAATATGAAACGGACGTCATCCGCATCAACAGCCAGTCCGGCAAGGGCGGCATCGGATATATCCTGGAGCAGAATTACGGCTACGACCTGCCGCCCAAGATGCGCGAGGCGCTGGGCTACGCGGTAAAGGATGTCAGCGACCATCTGCACAAGGAGCTGAACCCCAAGGATGTTTACGGCATCTTTGAAAGCGAGTTTCTCAATAAGGAAACGCCCTTCGCCATTCCCGAGGCCCATTACATCCAGAAAGACGGCATTTACGCGATGGTCACCGTCACGGAAAACGACATTACCATGGAGTATACCGGCAAAGGCAACGGCCGCCTGGATGCGGTTTCAAACGCCATCAAAAAGGGCAGCGGACGGGATTTCTCGGTGCTCACCTACAAGGAGCACGCGCTGGAGACAGGCTCCACCAGCCACGCCGTGGCCTATGTGGGCTTGACATGGGCCGACGGAGAAACCACATGGGGCGCGGGCCAGCACACGGATATCATGGTGGCCAGCGTCAAGGCACTGGCAAGCGCCATCAACAATCACGAATGGCGCCGGCAGAGCGAACTGTTTTGATTTGACGGAAACACCTGCCCAAAAACACAACACCGGAGGGAGAAGCAAAACGATGGGAATGACAATGACGCAGAAGATCCTGGCGGCGCATGCCGGGCTGGATTCCGTTGTATCGGGCCAGCTCATCATGGCAAAGCTGGACATGGTGCTGGGCAACGACATTACCAGCCCCGTGGCCATCAACGAATTTGAAAAGGCGGGCTTTGACGCCGTGTTCGACAAAACAAAGATCAGCCTGGTGATGGACCACTTCGTCCCCAACAAGGACATCAAGGCCGCACAGCAGGCCAGGCAGAGCCGCATGTTTGCGGACAAATACGATATCCTGAATATTTACGATGTGGGGGAAATGGGCATCGAGCACGCGCTGCTGCCCGAAAAAGGCCTTGTGGCCGCGGGCGATTGCGTCATCGGTGCGGACAGCCACACCTGCACCTACGGTGCGCTGGGCGCGTTTTCCACAGGCGTAGGCAGCACGGATATGGCGGCAGGCATGGCCACGGGCCAGTGCTGGTTCAAGGTGCCCGCCGCCATCCGTTTCAACCTGACAGGCGCTTTACAGGGCCATGCCAGCGGCAAGGATGTGATCCTGCACATCATCGGCAGGATCGGCGTGGACGGCGCGCTTTATAAAAGCATGGAGTTCGGCGGGCCGGGGCTGGCCAGCCTTTCCATCGACGACCGCCTGTGCATGGCGAACATGGCCATCGAGGCCGGAGCAAAAAACGGCATTTTCGAGGTGGACGACGTGACCCGCGCCTACATGGACGGCCGGGCGCAGCACGCATATACCGTGTATGCGCCCGACGCAGACGCGCCATACGAGCAGGTGATCGACGTCGACCTTTCGGCCATCCGGCCTACAGTCGCCTTCCCCCATCTGCCCGAAAACACAAAGACCATCGACGAGGCTGCGGCGCTGAACGTGAAGATTGACCAGGTGGTCATCGGCAGCTGCACCAACGGACGCTTGTCCGACATGGCTGCGGCGGCGGCCATCCTCAAGGGCAGAAAGGTGGCCCGCCGCGTGCGCGCCATCGTCATTCCCGCCACGCAGCACGTCTATAAGGAGTGCATCCGGCTGGGCTATATGGACACGTTCATCGACGCGGGCTGCGTTGTGAGCACACCTACCTGCGGCCCCTGCCTGGGCGGCTACATGGGCGTTCTGGCCGAGGGCGAGCGCTGTGTTGCCACCACCAACCGCAACTTTGTTGGCCGCATGGGCCATACCGCCAGCGAAGTGTATCTCGCAAGCCCGGCCGTCGCCGCGGCAAGCGCCATTGCCGGGCACATCGCCAGCCCGGAGACAGTGTAAGGAGGAACGGCACAATGGTACAGGGCAAAGCACACAAATATCCCGACAATGTGGATACCGACGTCATCATCCCCGCGCGCTACCTGAACACGGCCGACCATAAGGAGCTGGCCGCCCACTGCATGGAGGACATTGACGCGCAGTTCAAAAACAACGTAAGGCCCGGAGACGTGATGGCGGCGGGCTGGAACTTCGGCTGCGGCTCCTCCCGGGAGCACGCGCCCATCGCCATCAGGGAGAGCGGCGTGGCCTGCGTCATCGCCAAATCCTTTGCGCGCATTTTCTACCGCAACGCCATCAACATCGGCCTGCCCATTTTCGAGTGCGAGGCCGCCAGCGACGGCATCGCCGCGGGCGACGAGGTCCGCGTGGATTTCGACACCGGCCTCATCACCAACCTGACAAAAAACGAGACGTATCAGGCCCAGCCTCTGCCCCCGTTCATTCAGAACATCGTGAACAGGGGCGGGCTGCTGAACTCGCTGAAATAATGATCAATCAGGCCGCTCTTGCGCAGGGCATGGGCGGCCCGGAACGGAGGAATATCATGCGCAAACGCATTGCAGTGATGAAGGGCGACGGCATCGGGCCGGAAATCGTAAACGAGGCGCTGAAGGTGCTGGAGACCGTAGCTTCAAAATACGGCCACCATTTCGCCTATAATTTTGTTGATATCGGCGGCGTGGCCATCGACAACCACGGCACGCCCCTGCCCCAGGCGACCATCGACGCCTGCCTTGAGGCGGACAGCGTGCTGCTGGGCGCGGTGGGCGGCCCCAAGTGGGACGGCGTGCCCGGGGATAAGCGGCCGGAAAAGGGCCTGCTGGGCATCCGCAGCGCCATGGGCCTGTTCGCCAATATGCGCCCGGCCAAGCTGTTCCCGCAGTTGGCCGGCGCGAGCCCTCTGCGCGGGGACATCGTGGCGAAAGGCATTGACTTCATGGTGGCGCGGGAATTGATCGGCGGCGTGTACTTCGGTGAGCACAAAACCGAGACCGTAAACGGTGAGCGCGTGGCCACAGACGTGATGCCCTATGCCGAGCATGAGATCGAGCGCATACTGCGCGTGGGCTTTGAAACGGCCATGAAGCGCCGCAATAAGCTGACGGTTGTGGACAAGGCGAACGTGCTGGACACCAGCCGCCTGTGGCGCGCCGTGGCCGCGCGCGTGGCCGGGGACTACCCGCAGGTAGAGGTCAACTATATGTATGTGGACAACGCGTCCATGCAGATCGTGAAAGACCCGTCCCAGTTTGACGTGATCGTGACGGAGAACATGTTCGGCGATATTCTTTCGGACGAAGCCAGCATGATCACGGGCAGCATCGGCATGATTCCGTCCTCCAGTTTGGGCGAAGGCACACGCGGGCTGTATGAGCCAATCCACGGCAGCGCGCCGGACATTGCCGGGCAGGACAAGGCCAACCCCATCGGCACCATCCTGTCCGCCGCGATGATGCTGAAATACTCCTTCGGCCTTGCAGAGGAAAGCGACGCCATTGAGGCCGCGGTGAACCGGGTGCTGGAAAAAGGCCTGCGCACGGGCGACATGATGAGCGAGGGCTGCACGCTTGTGGGCTGCAAAGCCATGGGTGACGCCATATGCGCAGAGATCTGAGGCCATGCCGCACGCTCCGCGGCTGGTGCCTCAAGCGCGCACAATAAAACGGGACGGCGCAAAAAAAACCATTTCTGCGCCGCCGCTCTTTTGGGGAAAAGTATAAAGGTTTGGGAACAAAGAATCCCGGCCGCTGCGTTACCTTGCGCAGGGCCGGGATTTTTCGTTCGGCTCGGGCGCGCGCCGCTGTGCGGCGGGCGCCTTTCCCTTTTGCCCGCCGCGCCGGGCCGGGCGCAGGCCAAGCCTGCCGTATTCATAGCAGCGCCGGCACATATACTCCTGAAGCTCCTCGTAGCTCTCCACCATTGCAAGCAGGTCCGGGTCTTCATCATCCGTGCCCAGGCGCCGGGCGATGCGTTCCCGCGCATCGCCCGCCCTCTGCCAGATGCGGCTTGCTTTTGAACCGGGACGAAACTCATGCCGGACGATGTGGGAAAGCGGCACGCGGTATCCTTCCAGGACATATTCGCCGTACATCAGGCCATAAATGATTTCGAAAAAATCCATATTTTCCCCTTTCCTCACTGGTAACCACAAGTTGATAATTCTTAGTATAAAGGCCATAAATCAATCTGTCAAATAGGAAAATCGATTTTTTGCATAGTACATAAATTCCGCTCTCATCTGTAAACTTAATACAGGTGGTGAACGGATATGGACGATAAAAATTTACAATACAAGCGAGAACTCGGTCTGAACATCAAGCACTACCGTTTAAAAAGCAATTACACTCAAGAACAATTGGCCGAAAAAATCGGCATCGGCCCCAAACATCTCAGCCGCCTTGAAACGGCCAAAATCGGCATTTCGCTGGACACTTTGTTCGACATTGCCGACGCACTTGAAATTGAGCCTTATCTGCTTTTGAAGTTCCGCTAAACCGCCGCGGCCGAACCGCGGCGGTTTTTCCTGCATTTGGGGGAGATTGGTCTTTTCCGCGCGTTGGGATTGTGCTATAATCAGAACCGTTCTTTTTGTAAAAAAAGCCAAAGGAGTTCTTTGCAATGGGTATCATGGCACAAATCGGCATCGTGCTTGCGGTCTGCCTGGTGGGCGAGGGCATCGCGGCGCTGCTGCCCATCCCCTTCCCCGCCAGCGTCATCAGTATGGTGCTGCTGTTCCTCCTGCTTGCCGCAAAGCTGCTTCGCCCCCACCACATCAAAGAAAAATCCAATTTTCTCATCACCAACATGGCCTGTTTTTTTGTGCCCGCCGGCGTGGGCATCCTGCGCTATGCGGATGTGCTGTGGGCCAACCTGCTGCCGCTGCTGGCCATCTGCTTCATCACCACGCCGCTGGTGTACGGCGTTACGGCCTGGGCCGTGCAGCTCACCATGCGCGCCATTCAGAAAAAGGAGGCCCGTCATGATTGAGGCTGTCACCACCTCGCCGCTGTTCGGCATCGTGCTGTGCATCGGCACGTTCCAGATCGGGCGCTGGGTCCAGAAAAAAACAGGGCTGACGCTGGCGAACCCGCTGGTCATCGCTATTCTGCTGTGCATCGGCGTGCTGCTTATATTCGACATTCCTTACGAGGATTTCGCCATTGGCGGCGATATCGTGAACATGATGCTCGGCCCCGCCACGGCCGTGCTCGCCTTGAACATCTACAACCAGTATGCCGTGCTCAAGAGCCACTTTGTACCCGTTTTAGTGGGCTGCACCGCAGGCAGTCTGTTCAGCCTGGCAAGCGTGCTGCTGCTGTGCCACCTGTTCCGGCTGGACGAAGCCGTCACCGCCGCGCTGCTTCCCAAAAGCTGCACCACGCCCATTGCCGTAGGCATTGCCGAAAGCCATGGCGGCATCGCGGCCATCACCATGGTGGCCGTGCTCGTCACCGGGTTCATCGGCGCGGTGTGCGCCCCTTTGTTCGCAAAGCTGATGCACGTGACGGAGCCTGTGGCCGAGGGGCTTGCCATCGGCGCATGCAGTCATGCGCTGGGCACCACAAAGGCGGCGGAGCTGGGCGAAGTTCAGGGTGCGATGAGCGGCATCGCCATAGGCGTATGCGGGCTGATCACCGTGGTCGCGGCGCTGTTTCTGTGAGCACGGCATACCGGAGCATTCAAAAAGCGCGTGTGGGCTTCCACACGCGCTTCATTTTTATACCGTTTTATTGCCCGCAGCCCGGACCGGGCCGCACGGCGGCTGCCTATTCATACAAAACCTGCCCCGCAAACACACAGACCACCCGCTTCAGATCCGGGTGCTCCGCCATCAGCTGGTGCGCTGCCGTCAGCACGGCGCCCGCACTGGGCGAAGCCGGAATGGCGTCTGTCTCCAGCACCTCACGCGCCGTGACGTTGGCCGTATGGCTGGGCACGGCCATCACGGCATCCACGATGTACGGGTTATAATTTTCCGGCACAAAGCCCGCGCCCAGGCCCGGAATGTTGTGCCGTCCGATGTACCCGCCGCCGATGGCCTGGCTCTCGTAAGGCTCTACGGCAACCACCTTTACATCCGGGTACCATGCCTTGATGTATTCGCCCACGCCCGTAATGGTGCCGCCGCTGCCTACGCCCGCAACAACCGCGTCCAACGCGCCGCCCGTTGCCTTGGCGATGTTCGGGCCCGTTACACGGCGGTGAAATTCAGCGTTCAAGTCATTGTCGAAATAGTTCAGGAAATAGCCGCCCGTCTGCTCCACGGCCTCCTGCGCGCGCTGCTCCACGCCCCTGCGGCCGTAAACATAGTTGGAAAGCACGATCTGCGCGCCGAACTTCGTCAGCATCTGCTGGCGCTCCAGCGGCACAGTGGCCGGCATGCAGAGCATCAGCGGGTGGCGGCTGTGGGCGCAGGCCACGGCCAGCGCCACGGCAAAGCTGCCGCTGGAACACTCTATCACCGTCTGGCCCGGCTGCAAAAGGCCTTTTTCCGTGGCCAGAGCCAGCATTCCTTCGGCCAGCGCGTCCTTTGCGGAGCCCGTCGTCCCGCCGTAGGCCAGATATGCATACAGGGAATCCGGCAGATCGTACTTCGCACAGTACCCGGAAAGCGCCACCACGGGGCGGCTGTACAGCGTTTCATAATAGCTTTTGTGGATATTCAAAACGAAACAGCTCCCTTCCCGGCGAAACCGCACACAATATCACGATTATTATACTATAAAATCCCAGTTTTGGGAATGCGTTTTCCATAAAATTTGCATTTCGCCGCCGGCCTGCGCCAAGCGCACAAAAAGCTGCAAAAAAAATGGGCAAACCGCTGAAAAGGCCTTGACTTTACACCGCATGTGCGGTATAATAAACAAGCTGTGTAAAGCAGTTTGCTTTACACAATAATTTTGAGAAAAGGAGCGGCCGCGGTGGTTACAAAAAACCTCGAAATTTCGTACTTGCTTGATTTTTACGGCGACGTGCTGACGGAAAAACAGCGCGACGTGATGGAGCAGTATTACAACGACGACCTCTCCCTTTCTGAGATCGCGGACAACTTCGGCATCACCCGCCAGGGTGTACGCGACGCCATCAAGCGCGGCGAGGGCACGATCCTGGAGCTGGAGGATAAGGTCGGCTTTGCGCGGCGGTACCGCGCTGTACAGGAGGGCATTGAATCGCTGGAGCAGCTCGCCCGCGACATCAATTTCTACAACAACAACAATTACGCGATGTCCGAGGACATCCACCGCGCTGCGGACGAGATGCTGCATATCATCAACCGCATGAGCGAGGCGTGAACAGCGCCGCATAACGAACGGAAAGCGAGGCGTGCCGCCGATGGCATTTGAGAGTTTAAGCGATAAGCTGGCTTCGGTATTCAAAAAGCTGCGCGGCAAGGGCAAGCTGACCGAGCAGGACATTAAGGACGCTATGCGCGAGGTGCGCATGGCCCTGCTGGAAGCGGACGTCAACTATAAGGTTGCGAAAGATTTTATCGCCGGCGTCACCCAGCGCGCCATGGGACAGGAGGTCATGGAGAGCCTGACCCCTGCGCAGCAGGTCATCAAGATCGTCAACGACGAGCTGACGGAGTTGATGGGCGGCAGCGAGGCCGCGCGCATCCACATCAAGTCCAAGCCGCCGACGGTGATCATGATGTGCGGCCTGCAGGGTGCGGGCAAAACCACACATACCGCCAAGTTGGCCAAACACTTTATCAAGGAGGGCCACCGCCCGCTGCTCGCCGCATGCGATATTTACCGCCCTGCCGCGGTCGATCAGCTGAAGATCGTAGGCGAAAAGGCCGGTGCGCCGGTGTTCGCCCTTCCGGGTGAAAAGCCCGAGGCCATTGCCAAAAAGGCTGTGGCCCACGCAAAGGACTACGGCAACGACATCGTCATCCTCGACACGGCGGGCCGCCTGCATGTGGACGGGGACCTGATGGCCGAATTGCAGCGCATCAAGGAAAACGTCCAGGTGGACGAAACGCTGCTCGTCATCGACGCAATGGCCGGCCAGGACGCTGTGAATGTAGCCAAAAGCTTCTCGGAAAGCACCGGCCTGGACGGCGTTATCCTGACAAAGCTGGACGGCGATACCCGCGGCGGCAGTGCGCTTTCCGTGCGTGCCGTTACAGGCAAGCCCATCAAATTCGCGGGCGTGGGCGAAAAGCTGGACGACCTGGAGGTATTCCACCCCAGCCGCATGGCCAGCCGCATTCTGGGCATGGGCGACGTACTGACGCTGATTGAAAAAGCGCAGGACACCGCCGACCAGAAAAAGGCCGAAGAAACCGCTAAGCGCCTGATGCAGAACAAATTCGACATGAACGACATGCTGGATCAGTTCGAACAGGTAAAGAAAATGGGCGGCGCCGCCGCCATGATGTCCATGTTCCCCGGCGCGGGACGCATTTCGGACGACGAGCTGGACAAAAGCGAAAAAGAGCTTGGCCGCATGAAGGCTATCATCCAGAGCATGACAAAGGGCGAACGCGCCAAGCCCTCTACCATTGACCCCAAACGCAAGCGCCGCATTGCCGCCGGCAGCGGAACGCGCGTGGAGGACGTTAACCGCCTGCTGCGCCAGTATGAACAGATGCAGAAGATGATGAAGCAGTTCAAAAAGAACCCCAAGGGGTTTGGGCGCGGCATGAAAGGCCTGGGCGGCATGTTCCGCTGAGCGCCGCTTTTATTTCGGTAATCACGGGGCTTCGCCCCGCTGATATACAGTTTTTAAAAAATTACAGGAGGTGACAGGATTGGCTGTTAAAATCAGACTGCGCCGCATGGGCGCGAAGAAGGCTCCGTTCTACCGTGTGGTTGTTGCGGATTCCCGCTTCCCCCGCGACGGCCGTTTCATCGAAGAGATTGGTTACTATGACCCGACCAAGGAGCCCGCTGTTGTCCAGATCGACGCTGAGAAGGCGAAGAAGTGGATCGCGACCGGCGCTCAGCCCACCGATACCGTTCGTGTTCTGCTGAAGAAGAACGAGATTCTGTAATCGTGAAGGAGCACACAATGGAAGAGCTATTATTAGCAGTCGCCAAAGGCCTTGTGGAAGACAAGGACGCCGTAAAGGTTACGGTGGACGAGGCCAATGAGGACGGAATCATCGTGTATCACCTCACCGTTGCGGAGGACGACATGGGCCGCGTCATTGGCAAGCAGGGCCGCATCGCCAAGGCGATCCGCGTGGTCATGCGTGCTGCCGCCGTGCGCGAAGGCACCAAGGTCATGGTGGAGATCGGCTAAAATACGGTTCGGCCGCCAACGAAAATGGCTGTCGCAAAGTGCTTTTGAAGGGCATTTTGCGACAGCCATTTTTTGGTTTCCACTGCTTTCGTTACAACGCGGATACAAAAAACGCCTATACTGAATACAGCAGACAGCACCGGACACATCCGGAAAACATCCACGCATGGAGGAGCTTCTATGAAAAAACAGGTCTGTGCCGCCGCGCTGGCGCTGTGCTTTCTTCTGGCCGCGTGCGCGCCGGCGCCGGGCGCTTCTTCCGCCTCCGGGCCATCCGCTTCCGCCGCAGCCTCCTCCCTGCCGCCGGCTTCCGGCACGGCCGGGCAGGCAGCGCCGCCTTTGGACCTTCCCTATGAAAAGATTCAGCCTGTGGCGGATCATTCCACACCGTACCCGTACCTTGCCTGCGGCTTTGACGGCAGCGGACCTGTGTATTACACCATGTGCCGGGACGGCCTGTGGGGCCTGATGCGGGAAGATTTTACCGTTGTGCTGGAATGCCGCGCACCGCAGCCCGTGACACGGTGCCATCTGGGGCACTGGTCTTGGGGCGGCGACGGAATGAACTGGAATGAACTGGATGCCGTCAACGCCCGCTTGTCCGAAACCGGGGACGGCGCACTGGAAGTGGGGCACGGCGGCAGCGGCACTCTTTTTTATTGGGACGTGGACGCATCCGCGCCCGGCTTCTGCCGGACGGGTGAAGCCGCCCAAGCCCCTTCTCCTGTCTCCGCCGCCGATTATGAGCGATACGGCGTATTCCTTCCCGTTCAGCTTTCCGTCATGGCTGAAAGCGAGATGACGGGCGGGCTGTATCCCCAGCCCATCGACAGCGCTTTCTGCTACAATTTCGCCGGGCCCGCCCAGGCGGATGTGCCGCACCTGCTCACCGAAGAAGCCTACGAGGCTGTGGGCTGGTTTCGGGAAGGACTCGGCTCCGTATATAAGAATGGCAAGACCGCCTATCTCAACGCCGAGGGCCGAGCCGTGACGGATTTTCTTTACGACGGCGTATGGGCGGTTCGCTGCGCCACACAAAGCGTGCTGGACGAAAAAACAGGCGCTTATGCAGACGAGGTCGTGTATGCCCGCCCGGGCTGCGGCTACCCGCTTTGCAGCGGCTATGCCCCCGTGTGCCGGGACGGGCTTTGGGGCTTTCTCAATGCCGACGGCGCGGAAGCGGTTCCCTGCCGCTACGAATACGCCTGTCCCACGCCGGATGGCCTTGCACTGGTACGTGAAAACGGCGTGTGGAACCTTATTGATCCCGCGGCACTGGCGGCGTGAACTCCGTTTTCGTGCCTGCGGCGCCACCGCGCAGTCTGCCGAATAAGCGGCCGCCTACCGTTCCGTACGTTTTGCGCAACCTCGGCCGCCGCACGCTGCCGCCCGCGTGCGCCCTTTTCCCCTGCGCGAAACAGCACCGCGCCCGCCCGGCTCCTGCCGGGATGGGCGCGGTGCTGTTTTTTGTCTCTGCCCATGCTAACACGGCAATCATCTGCACAGGCAGCCCCCGCCGCGAAGCGGACGGAACGGCACGTATGGTCCCATACCGTCCGGGAGCTTTTCGCGCCTGTTCACTCGTTTTCCGGCACGCCGCCTGCCGCAGTGCGCTGTGTTTCATAGCCGTCCAGAAAGCTGCGGAGCCGCCCGTCTTGCGTCCATCCCAGCGCCATGTTCAAATTGACACGATGCATGCTTCGGAAGATATTTACATCCGCCTGCGGATTCGTTTTGCGCAGTGCAGCAATGAGAGCCTTTGTTTCGCTGCGTGCGCCGTGCATGCCTTCATCCGCTTCCCGCTCGGTGAAACGGCAGGCGCACTGCAGGAATGTCAGGCCGTTGTAGCGTTTCCACGCCAAAATATCCGTCTCACGCACCAGGTACAGCGGACGGATAAGCTCCATACCCGGATAATTGGTGCTGTGCAGCTTGGGCATCATGGTCTTGACCTCCGCGCCCCACAGCATGCTCATAAGCGTCGTTTCGATCACGTCGTCGAAATGGTGCCCCAGCGCGATCTTATTGCAGCCCAGCGCCCGTGCGTTTTTATACAGATGTCCGCGCCGCATGCGCGCGCACAGATAACACGGCGACTGTTCGATATTCACCACTGTGTCAAAGATATCCGTCTCGAAAATATGCAGCGGGACCTCCATGAGCGCGGCGTTGCGCTCGATCATGGCGCGGTTTTCCGGGCGGTAGCCCGGGTCCATACACAAAAATTCCAATTCAAACGGAACATCACTGTGCTTTTGCAGCTGCTGCATACATTTGGCAAGCAGAAAGCTGTCCTTTCCGCCGGAAATACACACCGCGATGCGGTCCCCCGCGTTCACCAGCCGATAGTCCTTACAGCCGCCGATGAACCGGTGCCAAATGGGTTTCTTGTATTTTTTGATGATGCTGCGCTCTATCTCCACCGTCTTTTCCATGGGTCAGCGCCGGATGTCCAGCGTTTCCAGCACCGCGCCGTCCATATCCTTCGTGGTGAACACGCCGTCCTCGTACACCATATAGCTGTGAACACCGTCGCCTTTGGGAAGCGCCATGCTTCCGGGGTTCAGGAAGAAATAAGCGCCCCGGTCCGCCGCAGCACGCACGTGGGTATGGCCGTGGATGAGTACGTCGCCCGGGTTGAAATTGGGCAGATTTTCCTCGTTGAACAAATGCCCGTGTGTGACGAACACCATGCGTCCTTCCAGAAACAGAGCCATGTAATCCGCCATGATGGGAAACTCCAGCACCATCTGGTCCACCTCGGCGTCGCAATTGCCGCGCACAGCCAGCACCTGTGTTTTCAGGCCGTTCAAAATGGCCGTTACTTTTTTGGGATCATACTCCCGGGGCAGGTCGTTGCGGGGGCCGTGGTACAGCAGGTCGCCCAGCAGGACGGTCTTGTCGGGCGCCTCGTTCCGAATCAGCTCCTCCAACTTTTCCGCGTAATAGGCGGAGCCGTGGAGGTCGCTTGCAAACAACAGTTTCATTGGTATCACCTCAATTGTATAGTATAAACGATTTGTGCCGAAACTGGAAGATTTTTTGCGCAAAACATGGTAGAATGGGGACAGACGCCCCATACGAAGGACAGAAAGGAACGAACGCCATGAAATCAGTTTTCTATTACGACACTCCCATCGGCAGGCTGGGCCTCGCGGAAAACGGCCGCGCTGTCACAGACGTGCTGCTGCACGGCGAACATCTGGCGGATGCGGAGATACGGGAAACACCCTTGCTGCAAAAGGCCGCGGAGCAGCTTGCGGAATATTTCGGCGGCCTGCGCACGAAGTTCGAGCTGCCGCTGGAGTTTGAAATCGGTACGCCCTTTGAACGTACGGTCTGGCAGGCGCTGTCCACCATCCCCTATGGAGAAACACGCAGTTATGCGGACATCGCCCGGCAGATCGGCCGTCCGGCCGCCTGCCGGGCAGTGGGCCGCGCCAACGGGCGCAATCCGCTTTCCATCTTCGTGCCCTGCCACCGCGTTATCGGCGCATCCGGACAGCTGACGGGATACGGGGGCGGACTGGATAAGAAAGAAGCGCTGCTGCGCCTGGAAGGCGTTTTGCTTTGACCATTCCGCCGGAAAGCACCATTGAAAAGTGGCTGTTGCAAAATGGATTTGCAATAGAAAGCTGCACAAAGAATTTGTAGAAAAACAATAAAATCCCGTCTTTCGAGTGCTTAAAAGCGCCGGGAAGACGGGATTTTTTGCGCATATTTTTTTGCTGAGGCTATTTTGCAACAGTCCCAAGTTAGAACCGACACAAGACGCTCCGCAGCATCGTACCTGCACCGTGTGCTTTTTCTGTCCAGACAGATAACAACTGAGGATTCACCGTTTCATGGCTTTCGCATTTTTAAAAGCCAAACGTTTTCATATAAAGATAGAACCAATGTTCCGAAAGTTTTTCCACTCTGTACCGAACCCCATCATCTTCAGCATGAAAATACGCAGGGCGTTTTCCATCGGCAGAATATACAATCATCTGCGCTCCGTCTCCTCCAAAAGATATTCGATTATCGGTGACAGCAATAAAATTGAAACTCTGTGTAAACATCTCTGCAAGCCGATTGAAGGAGGCAAGTTCTTCCTTTGTAAAGTTAATGGGGCACGAAAACAATCCGGTGATTGCACCTTGTTCATTTCGAACAAGCGAATACGTTTCCTTTCCCTTTTCACCTAAATCCAAATTCGCAGCCAAAAGGGCATCTTTAATGACTTCAAAATCATCCTCATATTGCTTGAAATTATCTTTTTCCCCTAAATAACTGTAGCATCCTGTTAAAATAAAGCACAACGCCAAAATAAGAGAAAAAGCTTTAATCGATTCATCGTATTTCCACCTGTTACAATAAATTTTGGTCGGAAGCCCAGCCGGGTGCTGGGCTTCTTTTCCATCCTTTTGTTGTAGGCCGAAAAATCTTCTGCAATATTTGCAATGCATTGGCTTCAGCGACCAATGCCGAAATACCTTGCAGCATTGTTAAAGCTGATATCGCGCACAATGCCGCCCAGCGTCTCCATATCGGCCGGATACTCGCCGTTCTCTACCCAGCCGCCGATCAGTTCACACAGAATGCGGCGGAAATATTCGTGGCGGGTATAGCTCAGGAAGCTGCGGCTGTCCGTCAGCATACCCACGAAGTTGCCCAACAGGCTCAGGTTGGCCAGGCTGGTCATCTGCTCCTGCATGCCCGTCTTTGTATCGTTGAACCACCAGGCGCTGCCGTGCTGAACTTTACCCGCCACTTCAGTGCCCTGGAACGCGCCGATGATGGTATCCAGCAGCTGGTTGTCCGCCGGATTCAAACTGTACAGAATGGTGCGGGGCAGCTCGCCCGTTTCCTCCAGCGCGTTCAGCACACCGGCCACGGCCTCGCCGCAATTGACCGTGTTGATCACGTCGTAACCGGTGTCCGGGCCGAGCTTCGCAAACATTTTCTTGTTGGGGTTGCGCAGACAATTGTAGTGCAGCTGCATCACCCAGCCGCGCTTTGCATACTCACGGCCGCAGAACAGCAGCAGATCCGTCTTGAACAGCTCGACCTCCTCCACGGTGAGGGCTTCGCCGTTCATCCCTTTGCTGAACACCCTATCCACCGCAGCGCGATCCGCCGGGCGGTAAATGACATAGTCAAGGCCGTGGTCGGACGCGCGGCAGCCCGCGGCGTCAAAATGGTCAATGCGGGAGGCCAGCGCGCACTCCAGCGCGGCGCTGTCTTTGATCTCGCAGCCGCACACCTCGGCCAGCTTTGCAATATACTCCTTCCAACCCGCCTTGTCGATGTTCAGAGCCTTGTCCGGGCGGAAAGACGGCGCCACCACAGTGGTGATGGACGCATCCTCCTTGATTTTCTGATGCCATTCCAGAGAATCCACAGGGTCGTCTGTGGTGCCGACAAAGGCCACGTTGCTCTGGGCGATCAGCCCGCGCACACTCATGCCCGGCTCCTGCAGCTTTTCGTTGCACAGATTCCATACCTCTTCGGCTGTTTCTCCGTTCAGAGCGCCCTCATAACCGAAATACTTTTTCAGCTCCAAATGGCACCAATGGTACATGGGGTTTCCGATGGCACGGGGCAGAGCCTCGGCAAATTTCTGGAATTTCTCCCGGTCCGGCGCGTCGCCCGTAATGTACTTTTCCTCCACGCCGTTGGAGCGCATCACACGCCATTTGTAATGGTCGCCGCCCAGCCACACCTGGGTGATGTTCTCAAACCGGCGGTCCTCGAAAATCTCCTGCGGGCTGACGTGACAGTGATAGTCGATGATGGGCATATCCGCCGCATATTCATGATAGAGCTTCTGCGCCGTGGGAGTGGAAAGCAAAAAATCCTTGTCCATAAAGGGTTTCATTGGAATCGTTCCTCCTGTTCATTTTATTCCGGGCGCCGCATTTTGCACAAATAAGCACCGCAAAACACCGGCCCTTTTATCTGCTGTCTCAAGTTTACCATACGGATTTGTAATAGAAATTGCTATTATTGCTTCTTGCATTGCAATGCTTGCGCGCCCCGAAAAGAGACAGCCCCCCGGCTGCGGACGAACCGGCCGAAGGGCTGCTGTTTTTCCCGCCCGCAAAGCATGGGCGGAAAAATCACCGTTTATGCGCTTAGAACCACTCGCCGTAGCCCAGCTTGACGAGATTGTCGTGGCTGATTTTCAGGCTCTCGAACGGGTCGCGGCCGTAGGTGTCGTCCTGCTCGACCAGGAAATACTCGCTGCCGCCGGCCAGGCCCGCCTCGATGCAGGCGGCCACGGGCAGCGTGCCCTCGCCCACCTCGGCGAACTGCACCACGTTGTTGAACCCGCCCATGAACTTCATAATGGACTCACGATTGGTGAAATCAATACCGCCCTCGGGCATTTTCATTTCGCCGATGCGGTAATCCTTCAGGTGCAGCAGGCGGATGCGGCCCGCGTACTTTTTGATAAACTCAACGGGATTCTCGCCGCCGCGGTGAATCCAGTGGATGTCCAGCTCAAAGCCCAGGTTTTTGGTGTTGTCCTTGATGATGTCCAGCAAATACTTGCCGTTGTAGCGCGCGAACTCCACATGATGGTTGTGGTAGTACAAGTCAATGCCCTCTTCCTTCAGCCTGGCGGCGGTCTCGTCCGCCTCCTTGGCGAAGTCCATGGCCTTCTCGTAGCTGCCCATGCAGGTCATCGGCAGCATGCCGATGCGCAGCATATCGCAGTCCAACTTGCGGCAGTCCTCAACGATCTTCTTGAAATCGTCCGGGTTGTTCAGATATTCGCCGGGCATGCCGGGCACCATGGGCGCCACGGAAGCGGTGCAGGAAGAAACATTCATGCCAAGCTCATCGATGGACTTGCGGAAGCCCGCCACATTCTCCGGCGTCATGGGCACCTGAGAGATCTCGATGCAGTGATAGCCGATGTCCGTAAGCTTCTTCATCGCGTCAAACGCGTCGAAGCTAGGCATTTTGGCGGGGGCGATGGTGCTCATCTGAACGCCGATCAAACCTTTTTTCATAAGTTCTGCTCCTTTTTCTTTCGTTTTTTTGCGGCCCTGCACGCTTACAGTGCCACGCTGCCGCCCGTGCGGCCTGCCTCCTGCACAGCGTCGATGAGCCGTATGCTCATTTCGGCGTCGCGCACATGGATGTAATCGTCCGTACCGTCTTCCAGCGCCTTGTAGAACTTTCCGATGAGCTTTGCATGGCTGGCGCCGTAATAGAACTTGGTGCCCGGAAGGCGCGCGTCCTCACACAGCTCCTCGCGGGAACCGTCCTGGGCGACGCGGTACAGCACGTTTTCGATGATGGCGAAATCCGCCTTTTCCAGCTGTACGCCGATCTGCACGCTTTCATTTTTGTAGTTGGCGTTGGTGGCCATGAACAGGCCTTTGCCGCCGTCCGCATAGGTGAGCTGCGCGGCCACGGTGTCTTCCACTTCAATGCCGTAGTCCAAAAGCTGGCTGACGCTTGCCCGCAGACTTTTTACCGGGCCGCCGAGAAAGTACAGCAGATCCAGCGTATGCACAGACTGGTTGATCATACAGCCGCCGCCGGCCGTTTCCCACTTGCCGCGCCAAGGCTTGCAGTCATAATACTGCTTGGGGCGCGCCCAGGGCACGATGCCTTTTGTCCCCAGCACCTTGCCGTATTCACCGCTCTCGATGATGCCCTTGAGCATCTCGACGGATTCGTTCAGCCTGTTCTGCAGGCAGATGCCGATGTGCACCTCGGGGTGCGCGGCCTCCAGCGCGACAAATTCCTTTGCCTGCGCGGTGTTCAGCGCTACGGGCTTTTCACAGAATACGTTCACGCCGTGCTCGGCAAAATATTTCGAGACGGGATAATGCAGGTAATGCGGCAGACAGACGTGCACGCAATCCGGCTTTGCCTCCCGCAGCATCTCTTCATAATCCGTGTAGAAGGGCACGCCCTCCGGGGCGCGCTGCCCTGCTTCGGGATCAATGTCGCACACCGCGCACAGCGCGATGTCCGGATTGCCCGCGATGGCGGCCAGATGGATGGGAGAAATATCTCCCAAACCGATCACTGCTGCTTTTTTCATATTCTTTCCTCGCTTTCAGCGGCAAAACAGACAAAGCGGCGGCCGGCGAACGGCCGCCGCCGCTTTGTCCCGCCGCGCGGTGCTGTTTACTCGCGGACGGGGAATTTGCCCTCGGCCTCGATGCGCTTGTTCAGCTCGGCCGCATATTCCTCGGGGTCCACCGGGTTGCTTACGGTGCGGTTCGTCCAGGCGGAAAGCTGGGAAGCATTGGCCAGGTTCACGCCGTTGATGCCGTCGGAGCCCGGAGCCAGCAGCGGAGTGCCCTCAATGATGTGGCAGGCAAAGTTTTCCATGACGGTGGTGTGCTGATAGCCCCAGCCGTCCTGGTTCTCAAACTCCTCAAGGTCATACAGGCCGCCCGCGGCGTTGCCCATCGTCAGCTTGGCAACGTCCATCATGGACATGGTCTCGTTCATCTCAGGCTCGGTCTTTTTCATGCGGTAGATCTTGGCTTTCTTGCTGTCCTCAACAACGATCTTGCCGCCGTCCAGGTCGATCTCCAGCCGGTCGGTGCCGATGGCATCGTGGGTGCAGGTGATAAAGCTGCCGGTCGCGCCGTTGGCGTACTCGGTCACGATGGTGACATCGTTCTCAACGTCGATCTTGCGGTGAGAACCGTTGATGTTCTTGGAGGTGACCTTCGTGGGGATGCCGCAGATCCACTGCCACAGGTCGAGCTGGTGCGGAGCCTGGTTCACCAGAACACCGCCGCCTTCGCCGCCCCAGGTGGCGCGCCATTCGCTCTGCTGGTAGTAGCTGTCCGGACGCCACCAGGTGTTGATGATCCAGTTGGAACGGCGGATCTCGCCCAGCTCGCCGGAGGCAACGATCTCCTTGATCTTCTGGTACAGCTTATTGGTGCGCTGGTTGAACATGATGCCGAACGCAACGTCGGGGTGCTCCTCGGCGCACTTGTTCATGGCCATAACGTCCTTCGCACGCACACCGGCGGGCTTTTCCACCAGAACATTCATGCCGTGCTCCAGGCAGTAGATGGCGATCTCGTGATGCAGATAGTGCGGGACCGTGGTGATGACGGCGTCCACTGTGCCGGAGGCGACCATTTCCTTCCAATCCTTGAAGAACGGGACGTCGGGATATTTTTCCCGGCACATTTTCTCCTTCTCGGGGTCAATGTCGCACAGGGCGCCCAGCGCGCAGTGCGGGGGGCACTCCGGGGCAGGCATGCCGGGGAAGCCGCCCTGGCCCGTCAAAAAGCCTGCGTAGGCGCCGCCCTGGGCGCCGATGCCGATGAGGCCGAATCTTACTTTTTCCATAAGTACACTCTCTCCTTTATGTTTGCATTTCATTGCCGGTATGTCAAAAGCGGGACCTCCCGCCGGGAAAACAGCTCAGATGGCGTCCAGGATTTCCCGGAGCGCGTGGTACTGCATGGCGTAGCCCTCCGCGCCGTCTTTCGCCTTGTTCTCCTTGATGATGTTGGCCGCATCCTCCGTCTCCAGGGACTGCAGCGACGCGAACAGCACCAGATGCGGCTCCAGCGTCAGGAAGCCTTCGTAGCCTTCGTCGCGGATGGCACGGGTGAGCAGCGCCTTGATCTTGCCTTCGCCTGTGCCGCACAGCACGTTCTCCTTGTCGTGAGAGACGGCGTCCTTGATATGGATATACTCAATATAGGGGCGCAGCAGCTCCCAGCACTTTTCCGTATCCTCGCCGCACTGCACAAAATTCGCAAAGTCGAACGCCGCGCGGAAATGCGGGCTGGCCAGCGCTTCAAAGATGACCCTGCAGCGCGCGCCGGTGTCGCCGTAAATGTCTTTTTCATTCTCGTGCAGCAGGATGACGTCGTGCTTTTCGGCCACGGCGGCAAACTTGCGCAACTTTTCGATCACCACGTCGCGGTAGCTGTCCGGATCTTTGCCGTGGGGGATGAAGAAGCTGAACATGCGGATATAGCGGCAGTCCAGCAGCTTGCAGATCTCACACAGGCGTTCCAGGCCCGCCAGATGCTCGGTAAAGCCGGCCTCGTCCTCCACGCCCACCTTGCCGACGGGCGAACCGATGGACGACACCTTCACACCGTACTGGGCGAGGCGCGGCATCAGCTTTTCACGCACTTCCTCCGGCGTGTATTCGGCAATGTTCTTGCCATCCGCCGAGCGCAGGGAGATGTAATGCATGCCCAGCGACGTCACCGTCTTGAGCTGTTCGGTAAAATCCGGACTGATCTCGTCCGCAAAACCGGAAATACAAATGTTTTCTTTCATAAACTACGTTACCTCTTTTCTTGCCGGTTGGTTGTTGTGCCATGATTCATCCGGGCAGCATGGTCCAAAATTAGGTACTATGTCAAGTATAGCACACCGATTTGCAACCGTGATTGCTATTATTGCTTGACACATTGCGAAAATTGTCTTAAACTGTTTACAAGGCCACCATACTTTATTATTAAGGGCGATCGAGCCGCCGAATGCCGGTTCAGGCTGAGGAAAGGCAGGGACTGTGTTGGGAAATAAGATTCAGAAATTCACCGTGCGCCAGCAGATGCTCACCAACAACTACGAGATTTACCGTTACCGGGATTCCTATCTGAACAACGTGGCGCTGCATCATCATGATTTCTACGAAGTATACCTGTTTTTAAACGGGAACGTCAATTATACCATTGAGAGCCGGAACTACCATCTTCTGCCGGGGGACATCCTGCTCATCAGCCCGCTGGAGCTGCACCAGCCCCGCATCACGCTGGAAAAGCATCCCTACGAGCGTATCGTGCTGTGGGTGAACAAGAGTTTTCTGGAGCAGTTCAGCACGCCCCACACCACGCTGACGCACTGCTTCGATTCCACCGTGCCCGGCCACACCAATCTGCTTCGTCTGGCGCCCACGCCGCGCCAGCATGTGACAGACCTGATGGAGCGCCTTGTGGCCGAGACCAACAGCGCCGATTACGGCTCGGACCTTGCCTCCATCGGCTGCCTCATCCAGCTTCTGGTGGAGCTGAACCGGCAGGCGGCCAATTCTGCTCAGCACCACGAGCTGACGGATAAGTCCGGGCCGATCGTGACGAACGTGCTCAACTATATCAACGACCACTATCACGAGGAGCTTTCCCTCGACCTGCTGGCCTCGCGCTTCTTTGTCAACAAATATCACCTGTCCCACGAGTTCAACCGCCTTGTGGGCACCAGCATCTACCGCTATGTCATTCAAAAGCGGCTTGTCATTGCAAAACAGATGCTTTCGGACGGCCTGCCGCCCACCGACGTCTACCAGCACTGCGGCTTCGGGGATTACTCCAATTTTTACCGTGCTTTCAAGGCCGAATACGGCATCAGCCCCAAGGATTTCTCCGGCACGGCTCAAACGAACGGCTCAGGCTCCAAATAAACGCGACGCCGGCGCGCCTGTTTCCGGCATACAAAACGCGCCCTGGATGGTTTCCGGGGCGCGTTTTTTTCACCACAGCCGCAGCTGGCCGTCCGTCTCCCGCCGCTCCAGCTCCGGCGGCGTTTCGTGCAGCAGGCGGCGCGCGGTTTGTTCATCCTCCAGCCAGGGGCGCACCTCCTGCGCGCGCAGCACCAGCGGCATACGGTGGTGCACCGGGGCCACGCTGGCATTGGCCTGCGTCGTCAGGATGCAGTACCGCGCCTCTCCCCCGAACACGCCGTACAGCGCCGCCATATACAGCTCCGTCCGGCCGGGCATGCGGAAAAGATATCTGCGCTTATCCGCGTCCCATTCATAAAAGCCCGTGGCCGGCACCACACACCGCCGGGCGGCCACGCCGTCACGAAACATGGGCCGTTCCTCGGCCGTCTCGGCCCGGGCGTTGATGATGTTCCGTCCCGCCCGCATGCCGGGAAAGCCCCAGCCCATCACCGCGGGAACGACCTTCCCCTCCCGCAAAACAAGCACCGGCGCGCCGTCCGAGGGGAACACCTCCTCCCGCGGCGCCTGCGCACCCGCCTTCCGCACTGTCTCCCGGATGCGTGCCAGCATCCGGCTCTCCTCCCAGGAAAACTGATACCGTCCGCACATGGTATTTTCCCCTTTCTTTCACGGCGCGCTCCGGCCGCCGCCCGCTGAAACATCAATACCAGTATGTCCTGCGGTGCGGGCAAAACGCGGCGCCGCGGCAAAAAACAGGCCGGGGCGTCCCTCCGCCCCGGCCCGCTCCGCTCATTCCTCCAACGCTTCTCCGGCAGCGCCCGCTTCCGGCAGCGTGGTGACGCTGCGCAGCTTTCGCTGGATCTGACGTGTGCGCACGCCCACCAGGCTCTCCAGCGCGTTGCCCGCCTGATTGATGCGCGTCTGTGCCTGCTCCAGCGCCGTGCCGAACGTTTCAAACTCGGATTTCACACTGCTCAGCACATCCCACACTTCGCTGGACCGCTTTTGGATGGCCAGCGTCTTGAAGCCCATCTGCAGGCTGTTCAGCAGCGCGGCCATGGTCGTCGGCCCGGCGATGACGACCTTGAACTCCGCCTGCAGGCGCTCCACCATGCCCCGCCGCACCACCTCGGCGTAAAGGCCCTCGACGGGCAGGAACATAATGCCGAAATCCGTTGTTTCAGGCACATGGATGTACTTGGAGTGGATGTCCTTCGCAAACTGGCGGATGCGCTGCTCCAGAACCTTGGCGGCCGCCTCCACCTGCGCCGCGTCGGCGGTGTCGTAGGCGTCCAGCAGGCTGTTGTATGCGTCGATGGGGAATTTTGCGTCAATGGGCAGATACACACAGGAGGTGCCGTCGCCCGGAAGCCTCACGGCGTATTCCACGCGCTCGCTGCTGCCCTTCACGGTAGCCACGTTCTCTGCGTACTGCTCCGGCGCAAGGATCTGCTCCAAAATCGCGCCCAACTGGATCTCTCCCAAAATACCGCGCGTTTTCACATTGCTCAAAACCTTTTTCAGGTCGCCCACGCCTGTTGCCAGCGTCTGCATCTCGCCCAGGCCCTTGTATACGCTCTCCAGCTGCTCGCTCACACGGCTGAAGGACTGCTGCAGCTTTTCGTCCAGCGTTTTCTGCAGCTTCTCGTCCACAGTGTGGCGCATCTCGTCCAGGCGCTTGCCGTTGTCCGCCTGCATGGCCGCAATGCGCGTTTCCATCGTGGTGCGGATGTTCTCCAGCTTCTGCTCGCTCTCCAGCGCGCCCGTTTTCATGCGCTGCTCAATGAACTGCAGCTGATCCGTCACGGCCTTTTGCAGCGCGGTTTGGCGCACGGCAAGCTGTTCGCTCAGCTCCCGCAGGCGGGTGTTCTGCGCCTCCGCCACCTGCCTTTGTGCGTTTGCCTGAAGCTCCGCCGTGGACTGCAGCGTTCCGTGGATGGTGCCGCCCACCTCCGTGCGCAGCGCGCGCATCTCTTCCTGCAGCTCCTGGGAAAGGTTCTGCAGGTCGCGCAGTGTCGCTCCCTGTTTCGGCCTGGTAAGTACGCAGACCAGCGACAAAACAGCCGCGATACCCGCCAGCGCCAGTGTAATATATTCGGTCATTCGCTTGTCTCCTTTGCCTTGCCTCCCGGGTTGTGTGATATCCGCGGGGGCGCTTTCATAAAGTATAGTATACGAGGAATTCCCCTATAAAGCAACAACGAAGGCGGCGATGGATTTGTTTGACAAGCTGAAGCAAGTATGCATTTCAAAACGGGCGCGGCGCGGCGCCGTACTGGGGCTGTGCCTGTGCGCGGCGGCGGGGCTGGGTATGCACCTGCTGCCGGGCGGCGCGCCTGTAGGCTGTACACAGGAGGACCTTGCGGACACGCGGGCCGTCATGGCCGTGCAGGCTTCCGTCTCCGGCAGCACGGACGCGCAGAGCGGCGCGGCCGCGGACAAGGTGGTCTATCTGACATTCGACGACGGCCCCTCCGCCACTACGGAAAGCGTGCTGGACACGCTGAAGGCCGAGGGCGTGCCCGCTACTTTTTTTGTCATGGCGGCAGACAACAACGAGGAATACCTGCCGCTGCTGGAGCGCACCGTCCAGGAAGGGCATCTCATCGCACTGCACACCTGCAGCCACGATTACAAAAGCATCTATAAAAGCCCGGACGCCTATTGGGATGACCTTCAGAAGCTGCGCGAAAAGCTGCTTCCATACGTGCCCGCGGACCATGAAATCAAATGGCTGCGCTTTCCCGGCGGCAGCACCAACACCGTCAGCCACCGCTACGGCGGCAGTGACATCATGAAAAAGCTAAAAGCCGATGCGGAAAGCCGCGGCTTCACCTATGTCGACTGGAATGTGTGCGCGGAGGATTCCCTTGGCGGCCACCCCTCGGCTTCTACCATTTACAACAACATCGTCCGAGAGGTAGGCGACAAAAGCACCTGCGTGGTGCTGATGCACGACACCAACGCCACGAAGAACACGGCCGCCGCGCTGCCGGACGTTATCCGCTGGTTCAAAAATGCAGGCTACCGCTTCGATACCGTGGACCATCTGGAAAAAAAGCCGTAACCGCCGCCGTCGCCCGGCCTGCTGTGGACAAAATACGGCCGGAATATGAAAAAAATGCAAATTTTAACAGCAAAAAGCCTGAAAATCCGTCGTGAGAATTGTAAAAAGGCACAAGATATTGTATACTGAATGTGTTTCGTATCTTGCAGCGGAAAGGGTGTGCGCACATGTTCGGCTATGTTTTACCCCTGACAGCAGAGCTGAAGGTGCGCGAGTGGCACGCCTACCGCGCCTATTACTGCGGCCTGTGCAAGGAGCTGAAGCGTGAATATGGCTTTTTGTCCCGTTTTCTGCTGAATTACGACCTTGTCCTGCCGGCTCTGCTGGCGGACGGTATGGCGGGCACGCAGGCGCGTATGTGCCCGGAGCGCTGCATGGCCAACCCGGTGGAAAAACGGCCGATGTGCCAAAGCACCGCGGGCCTTGCCCTGGCTGCGGACGCGCTGGTGCTGACGGTGTATTACAAGCTGGCGGACGACCTTGCGGACGAACGCTTTTTCAAGTGTCTGCCCGCTCTGGCCCTGTGGCCCTTTTTGAGCCGCATGCGTAAAAAGGCGGCGGCCCGCAGGCCCGCGCTGGACGAGACGCTGCGCGAGCAGACGGCCGCCCAGCAGGCACTGGAGCGCCGCGCCAGCAAAAACGCCGATGAAGCGGCGGACCCCACGGCCCGCATGACGGCCGCGCTGTTCCGCCTGGCCGCGCCGGGCAGCCGTGCGCTGGAGCGCATGGGCCTGTTTGTGGGGAAGATCATCTATTACCTGGACGCGGCCGAGGATTACGAAAAGGACACCCGGAACGGCGCGTACAATGTGTTTGCGCTGCAGGGCCTTTCCAAGGCGGAGGCAGTGGCCGAGGCACAGCGCCTGTGCCGCATGTGCGCGGGCGAGGCGGCTCTGGCCTACAACCTGCTGGAGCCGGGGCCCTGCAAGGCGATCCTGGACAACATCGTCTTTCTCGGCCTGCCGCAGAGCATCGCACTGGCCGGGCAAAAGCGCACGCAGCCCAGGCACGGCGCATAAAGCTGTGCGCGGAACGTGATGCATCTCCGCCCCGTGCGGCGGAAACATACAGCCTGACATCCGACAACAGAAAGGAATTCAAATGGACGCATACAAAGTTCTGGGCCTTACCGAGGGCGCGACAGAAGAAGAGATCAAAACCGCATACCGGGCTCTGGCGCAGAAGTACAACCCGGACAATTATGAGGCCGGCCCCCTGCGCGAGGAGGCCGAGGCCAAAATGACCGAGCTGAACGAGGCTTTCGACGCGCTGATGGGCGCCATCCGCACCGGCACGCCCGTAAGCAGCGGGCGCGCTGCAAGCGCGGGCGGGCCGGAGCCGGACACAGGCGCGGCGGCCAACGGACGCTACCGGGCCATCCGCCAGATGATCAACAGCGGCGCGGTGGAGCAGGCCCTTGCGGAATTGAACGCGATCCAGGGCGGCGCCAACGACGCGGAATGGAACTTCCTTGTGGGCAGCGCATATTATTATAAGGGATGGGTAGCCGACGCGCTGCGCTATTTCCAGACGGCGTGCCGCCTTGCTCCGGGCAACCGGGAATATGAGGCCGCGCTGCGCAATTTGCAGAACAGCGCCGGTGGCGCGATGCCCGGCAACCCTTATGGGAACAACGGTATGGCGGGCGCTCAGGCCGTGGGCTGCTCCTGCTGCGACATGTGCACGGCCATGATGTGCATGGACATGTGCTGCGGCTGCGGCCGGGGAGGCTGCTGACGCCATGCAGAAACGCAGCAGTGAAAGCCGTAAGATCGCGCTTTCCGGCGTGTTCGGCGCGCTGGCCGCCGTTCTGATGCTGATGGGCGGCATCCTGCCGCTGGCCACCTACGTCGCGCCCGCGCTTGCGGGTATTCTCATCGTGCCCGTGGCCATTGAATTCGGCATGAAAACAGGCTATGTTTTGTACGCCGCCATCGGCCTGCTCTCGCTCTTTGTCGTTCCCGACAAGGAAATGAGCCTGATCTTTGTCTTTTTTCTTGGCTTTTATCCCCTGCTTAAGGCCAGCATCGAGCGCGTGCGCTCCCGTGCGGCCCAGTGGGCCGTCAAGCTGGCCGTGTTCAACGCATGCATCGTCGGCATGTACGGCATCATTTTATTTTTGTTTCCCATCGGCGCCGTTGTCGAGGAATTCGAGAGCATGGGCATCCCGTTCACAGGGCTGCTGCTCTTGATGGGCAACGTCACCTTTGTGATATACGACGTCGCCGTGGCACGCATCATCGGCCTGTACTGCGCCCGCTTCCGGGCAAGGCTGATGAAAATGCACTGAGCCGCGGGACGCCGGCTTTACAACACCGGGAGGTTTGATATTCCATGCAGCTATGAAGCGCCGGGCCCTTTTGCAACAGCGGAGCGGGAAGCGCTGCTTCCCCATGGGCTTGCCCACCGCCACGAAGGGTGACGAGGATGGGAGATAACCCGTTTTCGGCAATGTGCCGAAGCGGGCGGCATCGAAAGATTCGGCGGATGCTCCCACGGCCGGGGTTCCGGGCGGCCGACACCATGCGGGCAAAACACGGCGGCAACGCCGAAACAGAGACGCATGGCACACCGGGATTTTACACATAAAATTTTGCGTCCCCGCGCGGCGGGCGGCGCTTTTTTGCGGGCGGCGCAGTACGCCGCCCGGACAGACGTTATCCGACCGCGGCAGCCTCCGGGCGCCGCCGCGGTACGCCTGTTTCTTCGGCTGTGCCGCAGCTTAAGCGGCGCGGCACAAAATACATAAATGCAAAGACGCAAAAACGCGGGCGCGCCGGCCGGGTACGCCCCGGATGTGTTGTGTCTTTCGGCAGGCCATGCGGCGCCTTCCTGCGCGGCGGCATGGCCTTGGTATTGTTTTGTGTTTTTGCGTCTTTCGCATTGTACCATTTTTCAAATGACAATGTTGGGAGATAGAATTTATGTGTGGAATTGTTGGATATATCGGCTCGCGCCAGAGCACGGACGTACTGCTGGACGGACTTTCCAAGCTGGAATACCGGGGCTATGATTCAGCCGGAGTCGCATTGTGCGTAAACGATGAGATCCGGGTCGTCAAAGCACAGGGCAGGCTGGCCGTTCTGGCAGAAAAGCTGAACAGTATGCCGCCCATGGTCTCGCACTGCGGCATCGGGCACACACGCTGGGCTACGCACGGCGCCCCCAGCGATGTGAACAGCCATCCCCATTGCGCCGCGCGCGTCAGCCTGGTGCACAATGGCATCATTGAAAACTACGCCCAGCTCAAGGAGCACCTTATGAAACGGGGCTATGAATTCTGCAGCGAAACAGACACCGAGGTGCTGGTAAAGCTGCTGGACCACAACTATCACGGCGAACCGCTGGACGCCATTCTGCGGACGCTGGAGCAGGTGCGCGGCAGCTACGGGCTCGCCATCCTGTTCAAGGATTTTCCCGGGCAGATTTTCTCCGTGCGCAAGGAAAGCCCTCTGATCGTCGGTTACGGCGCCGGAGAAAACTTTCTCGCCAGCGACATTCCCGCTCTGCTGCGCTACACCCGCGATTATGCGGTGCTGGAAGAGGGCGAGATCGCTGTGCTGAGCGCGGATAAGATCGACGTATACGACGCTTTCGGGCATCCGGTGCAAAAGCAGCACCTCACGGCCGACTGGGACATCGGCGCTGCCGAAAAAGGCGGTTATCCTCACTTTATGCTCAAGGAGATCCACGAGCAGCCGGAGGCCCTGCGCGCCACCGTCAATCCGCGCGTACAGGACGGCCTGCCCGCGCTGAGCGTGCCCGGGCTGACGGACGAATACCTTGCAGGAGTGGAGAATATCCACATCGTTGCCTGCGGCACAGCCATGCACGCCGGCATGGTCGGCAAGACCGCCATTGAGCGCATCGCCCGCGTGCCCGTTTATGTAGACATCGCCAGTGAATTCCGCTACCGGGACCCCATCCTTGGAAAAAACGATCTGGTGGTCATCATCAGCCAGAGCGGCGAGACGCTGGATACGCTGGCCGCACTGAAGCTTGCCAGGGAGCGCAGCGCAAAAACGCTTGCTGTGGTGAACGTGGTTGGTTCTTCCATCGCCCGCGCGGCCGACTGGGTTCTGTACACCTACGCCGGGCCGGAGATCGCCGTCGCCAGCACCAAGGCGTACAGCGTGCAGATGGCCGTGCTGTATCTGTTCGCGCTGCGTCTGGCGCTGGCCCGCGGCACACAGGACGAATGCATCGTGCGCCACCTGACGGCCGAGCTGCAGCGCGTTCCGGAGCTGCTGCGCCCCATTCTGCAGGACTGCGACAACATCAAATACCTCGCCAGCCAGTTCATGAACAGCGATCATCTGTTCTTCATGGGACGCGGGTTCGACTATGCGCTCTCGCTGGAGGGCAGCCTCAAGCTGAAGGAGATCAGCTATGTGCACAGCGAGGCCTACGCGGCCGGCGAGCTGAAGCACGGCACCATCTCTCTGGTCGTGGAGGGCACGCCCGTAGTGGCGCTTGCCACACAGGACAGCGTATACGAAAAAACCATCAGCAACGTCAAGGAGGTAAAAACACGCGGCGGCCGGGTGATCCTGCTTTGCAAACAGGACGCAAAGGTCCCCGCCGACGCAGCGGATCATGTGGTGCGCCTGCCCGAATTTGAGGGCGTGTTCATGCCGCTGCTGCTGATCGTACCGCTGCAGCTGTTTGCCTATTACATGAGCGTGCTGCGCGGCTGCGACGTGGATAAACCCCGCAATCTGGCCAAGAGCGTGACGGTGGAATGACCCTTCCGCGCCCGGGACCGTCTTTTCCGGCGGTTCCGGGCGTTTGCTTTTCCCCTGGCCGCATGCTTTTTTGCCGCCTCCTCCGAACGGCGGATTACACCGCGCCCTGCACGCCCATCCTCAAAAGAAACGGGAGAATGCTCCCGGAGGAGGGCCGGTATGCTGCATCCCCCGTTCGCGCGCACGGCCGTGCTTCCGCCCGCCGTTCGGGAAGCGGGCGCAGACACAGGCTCACGACATTCTTTACAAACTGTTTATAGAAAAACTGTGCAAAGATGCTATACTTTAGTTGTCGGAAAATATTTACAGACAGACCGCCCGGCAGGCCGCTCCGTGCGCGCCCGGGCTGAGGGAGAACCATTCATGGAACTGCGCAGCAACATCAAAATGCTGAATTACGCCCGCAAATATCTGCTGAACGATACGGACAACATCCTGCCGTTCCCCGTGCGGCCGCAAAAGCCGCCCCGCACGGGCAGGATGCCCACACTCCTGCCGCGCAGCGCGCCCTGGGACGAGGGTGTGCCTGCCGCCGCGCTGGATACGCTGTACCGCAGCCTGTCCGGCGCCGAGTGCGGCACCCACGCCTGCATCGTACTGCGCCACGGCCGTGTAGTGAGCGAGGGATGGTACGCGCCCTATTCAAGCCGGTATTGGCATGTGACGCACAGCATGTGCAAAAGCGTGACGGGCACCGCCATAGGCATGCTGGCAGATGAAGGCCGCCTTTCACTGGACGAGCATGTATGCGAGATCTTTCCTGAAAAGTGCGGCCTGCTCACCAGCCGCCGCATGCGTGCCGTCACAGTGCGGCACCTCGTCACCATGACAAGCGGCGTCGCTTTCAAGGAGGCCGGCGCGGTTCTGGAAGGCGACTGGGTCAAAGGCTTTCTGGACGCAGATGTTCTGTTCGAGCCCGGCTCCGCATTCGATTACAACAGCATGAACAGCTACATGCTTTCCGCCATCGTCAAACGCAAAACAGGGCTGGGGCTTTCGGCCTATCTGCGCCCGCGCTTGTTCGAGCCGCTGGGCTTTGGCGACGTCGCGTGGGAGACCTGCCCCCAGGGCATCGAAAAAGGCGGCTGGGGCATGTACGTTTATCTGGAGGACATCGCCAAGCTGGGCCAGCTCTATCTGCAAAAGGGCAAATGGACGGGTGCCGACGGAAAGGAACAGCGCCTTTTGAGCGCCGCCTGGGTGGAAGCCGCCGTCAAACCCGACACCGTGCATGAGAACGGCGAAGAATACGGCTATCAGCTCTGGCCGCACAGCGCCGACCACACTTATATGTTCAACGGCATGTTCGGCCAGTATGTCGTCGTTGCACCGGACCTGGACCTGGTGCTGGCCGTGAACGCAGGCGCGGGCAATTTGTTTACCCGCAGCCGCAGCTACACCGCTGTGAGAGAATTTCTGAAGGCCGTGGCCCGTGCTCCCGCGCCCCTGCCGGCCGACCCCGCCGCGGACGCGCGCCTTGCCTTTACGGCAGCACATCTGCGCTTCGGCGAGGCCGTGCCGGAACCGCCTGTTCCCGTCAGGCATCCCTGGTACGCGCGTGTCCGTAACGCACTGTTCCCTCCTGCCGCGCCGTCTGCTCCCTCTCCCATTCCGGACAGCGTGCGCCCCGCTCTCGCCCAAACATACCGGCTGGAAGAAAACCGGGCCGGCCTGCTGCCCGCCATTCTGGGCTGCATGGAGGACTGGTATACCAAAGGCTCGGAAAAAGCAGCTTTCCGTGTGGGGGACAACACGCTTTCGCTGCTCTGGACCGAAGGCGGCGTGGAGTACTGCATTCCCGTGGGCTTTGAAAACGCGCTGGAATACGAGCTGGACCTGGGCGGCAACCGCTTCGCCGTGGGCGTGACGGGGCGCTTTACCGCCAACGAGGACGACGAACCCGTTTTGAAAGTGACGCTTTGTTTCCTGGAAAGCTCCAGCTCCCGTCTGCTGAAATTCGTGTTCCGGCCGGACGGCGGGCTGACGGTGAAATTTGACGAAGCGCCGGGCCTGCTTGTGGCAATGCGTTCCCTGCAGAGCACAATGAAACCCCAGGCTCAGGGGCTGGATTTGTTCAAGGATATCGACTATCTGCATTATCTCATCCACCGCGTCTGCTCCCCCGTCGTGCACAGCGTGCCGCCGGAGGAACTGCCTGCTCCCGGGCAGGCGTGACACAGCCTTTCCCCGCCCGGTCTGCGGCAAAAGCGGCTTTCGCTTTTCAAACAGACCGGGCCTGTTTTTCTTCCCCGGCAGGCATTTGCCGCGCCAACCGGGCTGAACAGGCCCGCAGCCCCCACGCACTTCGACCTTTGAGCGAAAACGCCGCGCTCAAAGGCACATCCTCGCGCGGGGCGGCTTGCTCCCATCCGGTCGCATTTCGCCCTCTGGGCGAAAACGCCGCGCTCAACCGCACTCAATGCGGTTTTGTTGCGGCCACTGTGCGGCGTCATGGTATAATATGTCCGGTTAACGAATGCGAGCCATAGGCAAAGTATGAGCCTGGCGGCATAGATACCATGTCTCTTAGTGAACACGAGCGGTACGCGAAGTGTGAGCTTAGAAATATGGTATAATAACCTCAAAGCTGCCGCTTGCGCGGCTGCGCGTGTGCATGGCACACGCCCCTGTGCGTCAGCACAGGGCTTTGAGAACATTGAACCATGCAAAACCGCAACAAGTGCGGTTTTGTTGCGGCCGCTGCGCGGCGTCATGGTATAATGATGACAGGACGATTCATAAATGGAAAGCGGGGCGTATTCTATGGACATCCATGCACAAGCTGTGCGGAGCTTTCGGCTCCGGGCACATCATCTGGACAAAATGCTCCCATCCGGGCAAATTGAAACCGCCGCCGGGGCCTGCGGAGTACAGAACTCGCCGCCCGGTGCGTGGGAAACAGCTCTGTTCAACCGCGTGGAAGGCTGCACTCTGCCGGAGCTGCACGACACGCTGTACCGCCGGAAAACCCTGCTGCAGGCCTGGAGCTACCGGGGCGTGCCCGTTGTGTTTCCCACTGCGGAAAGCGGCGTTTTTCTCTCCCCGCTCACCGCGCGTGAGGGGGAAGCGCCGTGGATCTATACCCGCGGCATCGCTCTGGCGCTGGAGCACCTGCAAATGAGCTTTGACAGCCTGCTGCCGCTTGTGAAGCAGGCAGCGGGGTATCTGGACGCCCACACCGTTCAAGGCAAGGAAACGCTGGACCGTGTTCTGGCGGATGCCGTACGGGAACACCTGCCGCCGGAAAAACGGACGCTGTGGGACGCCCCCTCTATGTACGGCGCGCCGGACCGGCAGACTGTGGGCGGCGCGGCCGTATCGTTCCTGCTGCGGCCCTGTTCCTTTTCCGGCCTTGTGGTATTTGGCTGCCGCCGGGGCGGCAGCCCGACCTTTGCGTCGTTCCGAAGCTGGCTGGGCCGCGCGCCCGAAACTCCGCCGGACGCGGACAGGCTGTTGGTGCGAAAATTCCTGCACTGCCACGGTCCCTCCACGCCGGCCCTCCTGGCAGAGTGGCTCGGCTGCTCGCCCGCACAGGCGCGGCGTCTTTGGAACAGCGTAGCACAGGAGTTGGAGCCGGTATCTGTGGAGGGCAAAACGCGCTGGCTCCTTTCTGCCGACCGGGATGCGCTGGCCCATCCCTGCGGCCCGCAGGAGCGGCTGCTCCTGCTCGGGCCGCACGACCCTTACCTCGACACCCGGGACCGGGACGTGCTGCTGCCCGACAAAACGCTTCAGAAGCTGGTGTGGCGCACCGTCGGCAATCCCGGCGCTGTCGTGCTGGATGGCCGCATCTCCGGCGTGTGGACGGCCCGAACCGTCCGGGACAGGCTGGAGCTTTCCGTCACAGCCTGGCAGGCGCTTTCGGCACGGCAGCAAAGCATGCTGGAAATACGCGCGCAGGAATACGCCGCGTTCCGCGGGCTTTCTCTTTTGAAATACACACTGGAGGATGGATGACGCCATGCGCCCTCAGGCGCATCGCTTTGGCTGTGCGCCGCCGCTGCTCGGGCGCAACGTCCGATAAAAAACAGCCACAGACTATTCTTTCGGCCACGCGGGCCGCCCTGACCCGCGGCCGTTAAGATACGTTTTTTATTGCGGAGCATAAAAAAGCTCCCGCGGGGGGCCGCAGATGCGGCCGTCATGCGGGAGCTTTTTTGTATGAACCGCCGGATGCGGCGTTTTTATACCTGCGGCATCGTGCATACGGTTCCCGTTTTGCGCGCCTTTTCCGCCTGAAACACAGCCAGATGGCCATTGAGGGAATCGTTGATGTTCGTGCAGGAGATGGACGGCCGTTCGCCCTGCAGCACGCGCACAAAGTCCTCCACCAGCCGCAGGTCTCCGCCGCCGTGGGAGCCTGTCATGCCGCTTTTGTCTCCGCCGATGGCAAGGTCCACCACTTCCTCGCGCCAGCCGCTCTCGCTGGCCGTGTCGATGGTGCGCACCGTAAACACCGAATCGTCGAACACGCCTTTGATCTCGCCCTTTGTGCCGATGATGTGCAGGTTGCGCTCCGCCTTGGCCGTGCCGCCGATCATGTTCAGCGTGGCTGTTGCACCGTCCGCGAAATTGATGGCCACCGACTGATGGTCCACCACTGTGTGCTCGCAGTCCCACACGCAGCGGCCGTGGATGTTATCCGTTTTCAGCGATTGGAGCTTGTCCTCGATGGTGGGCTTTTCCAGATGCTCCAGGCAGTCCCACACATAAAAGCTCCAGCGGTCCGGATGGTCGATGTAATGCTTTTTGGCCGAGTACAGGCAGTTCTCCTCGATGCCGCA
>Ga0129308_1000196_pt1 | contig 106600 bp, 106 predicted proteins | sample L827metagenome_FD_94440 | JGI IMG/M metagenome (GOLD analysis project Ga0129308, IMG submission 94440) | Ring-tailed lemur group fecal microbial communities from Wisconsin, USA - L827 metagenome | ecosystem: Host-associated > Mammals > Digestive system > Large intestine > Fecal | place: USA...
CCTCCTTTGCATTGATGCGGTTGGCGAACCTTCATCAATTCTAGCATCGGAGGTCTTCTGCTTTAAGCATTTTATTCTCACCAGCATAGCTGGTGGTTTTTTACGCTGAAGCGCCAATAAAAGCCGGCGGGATGAAATCTCGCCAGGCTTTTATGTAATTGATTTAAATTCTCGCCATCAGGAAACCTCATCTTTCTCCGCCACCTGCACCTGATTTAAAATAAAGGGTAAAACTTGATCTTTTCGAATATTCAGTACATAGGCAAATTCTTCATACAGCATTTTCTCTGCTTCTTTCATAAACCGTTCATCGGTAATATGCAGTCTTCTGCCGTTTTTCTGCTGTTCCTGCTGATGAAAATAAAGGGCTTTTATCATTCGTACCAACTCTGTTCTGTCTCCATCGGAAAGGATTTGTTGATACCGCTCTTTTCTGGCTGCCTCCTCTTCAATCCAAGAAAAATTTTCGCCCGGCATCTCCTGTATCAGTTTCTTAATTTCCTCTCCTGATAAAATCTGCCGCATTTTCGAGACCAGATTTTCATTATTCACGGGCACAAAAAAAGTGGAGTCTGGTGTATATACAGGCTTTAGCATATAGTATTCCTGTTTCTGTCCGCCAAAATCCCGCTGTGTTTTATCCTCAATTCTGCAAATACCATGTACGCTGTATAAAACCATATCTCCTATTGTATACTGTCTCATTCCGTACTTCGCTCCTTTCCGTTCGACTCTTTCCAGGGTCTTTTCCCACCATAATAAACAGCTGCGATTTTTGCCTGCCGTCCTTCTTCCATTTCGCTTAAACGCCGGCGCCATTGTATTTGGGATTCTTCCCGGTCTGCCCTGTTTTGGGAGAAAGAACAGAGTTCTTTTAAGCATTCTCTTACATTGAGAATGCCGCATTTGCACCGTTCTGTCAGATAAATACAGTCCGGCATTTCCAACGGTTTTGGATTTTTCACCGAAAAAGGAATGAAGTTTTCTGCTTTACTCATCTTTTCCACTCCCAATAAACAACAAACTCTGTATTTTTCCACCGCCGTATCACCGCACCAAATATTAGAACAGCGTTTTTGTGATCAGAACGCTTTTTTATACTGAATCTTTCGCCGTAGAAGACTACACTGCGTTTTTATTTTGGTTCTCGGCCCGGAATAAAAAATAGTTTGCTTCAACTGGACTTACGTTCCGCAAAGCAAACTACACGTTGATTTCAATATTTATGATAACATATTCTACCGGAAAATGTAATAGTCATTTTCCACAAAGCTTTTCTTTTTCCTATTTTCCTTGATTTTAAAGCGAAGGAAAATCTTTGTCCCACCTTTTAATATTTCAAAAAAACCGAATTTTCATCTAACCGGGTGCCGAATAATCGTTTTTAGCTTTTCTGGTGCTGTTCTTCTGGGATCGCTTAAATAAATTTCATGATGAAATCGATTCTGGCAAAAATCCTCTTGATATCCATTTTCCCGTACAAAAGCTTCCATCTGTGCAATCGTTGCGGGCTCGTTGTCATACGGGCCGATATGCATCTGCTGCACGCAAAGCCCTTCTTCCCAGCAGAATAACCGAGCTGCGGAAGTATCCATTTTTTTCTTTCGGCAAACCTCTTCCTTCGCCCAATCCAAAACTGATTGATCTGCAAAATCCGGCAAGCGAATCATAGAAATCCAGCAAAACTCAGATTTCCTGCTGTAATCGACGCCTGGTTCTCCATTTGACATCCACCAAAGTCCTTCCAGCGGAGGCACTACATAAGGAAAATAGCCCTCGATTTTTTTAGAACCCAAATGGCTCATTTTAACGGTAAAAGAAATAGCATACAACAACGCCAGCGCATCAGCATATGCTCCATTCTCCTCGTTGGGATTTCCTTTTCCTTCCACTGCTACAAATTGTATCGGCGGCACTTGGATCAGTTCCGGTTTGTTTTTGGGCTGATACAGCTGTTTATACTCTTTTTTATAATCGAATGCGCTCATTTTTTCCTCTCATATAATAACTTTCAGCATTTTCTATTCTTTTGGCGGCCAGTCTTCAGGGATCGCTACTGGCAGATTCCACAGATACTTGGCAGCCAGCATTCGGATGATAACCACAACGGCGGCACCTAAAAGCATTGCGGTCCAATGATTGATAAAGGGGTAAGAACAAGCATACAGCACCGCTCCTACAAAAGCTGCAGATGCATATACCTGTTTTCGCAGCACAATCGGCGTAACGCCCGCCAGCATATCCCGCAGAATTCCCCCGCCCACACCGGTGGTCACTCCGACAAAAATCTGCAAAAATGCGTTGTCTTCAAATCCCGCATTAATCGCCGTGTTAATCCCGACAACCGTGAAAATCCCAAGACCCATGGCATCCAGAAAATTAAACAAGGCGAAATTTTGAATACGGTTGCTGATGATGATTTCCGGCTCACTTTTCCCGACAAAGAAAATAAGCGCCGATGCAAGCGCTGCTACCAACGCGTATACCGGGTTTCGGAAGGTATTCGGTGGCGTAATACCCAACAGAATATCTCGAATTATACCGCCGCCAACGGCAGTACAGACTCCCAGAACCAAAACACCAAAAATGTCCATCCGCCTTTGTACCGCCATCACCGCCCCAGACAAAGCAAACGCCACCGTACCTACGATTTCCACAAAAAAAACGATTGTATCTGCAAGTTCCATTTTAACACACCCGCTTTCCTGCTATTATTTTATCCGATTTGCCTGTCCTTGGCAACGGCGCAAAAAACGACAAAAATTCGTTTGACAGTATTTGTTTTTTCGGCTATACTGCAAATAGAAATCAAAATAATTCGTTCGGTTGAAGGATCCGGGAGAGACTATCCTATATAGCGCCGAAGGGGTAAAGACGGAAATACTCTCAGGCAAAAGGACCGGATTTAGACGAACCTCTGGAAAGCAGCAATGCGCCGAAGAAGCAACTTCCCCTTTGCAGCATAAGAGGAAGGAATCTCTCAGGCACCAAGACAGAGACGTGTGAAGGCTTCTGCTTTCACGCGTTTTTTGATTTTTGCAGATTCTTTGTCAATCTTTATGTTTCATTTGAAAGGAGTGTATTTTTCATGGAGTTAAAAACCCCATTATACGACTGCCATGTAGCAGGCGGAGGAAAAATTGTACCTTTTGCCGGGTATCTTCTTCCCGTACAATACCCAACCGGCGTAATTGCCGAGCACATGGCAGTACGCGACCACGCTGGACTGTTTGATGTCTCCCACATGGGAGAGGTCATGATCACCGGCCTTGACGCTTTTGCCAATATCCAAAACCTATTTACCAATGATTTTACCAGCATGACCGACGGAAAAGTTCGATACAGCCCCATGTGCTATGAGGACGGCGGCGTGGTGGACGATCTGATTGTTTACCGTTACAACCAAGAAAAATATCTGGTGGTTGTCAACGCCTCCAATCGGCATAAGGATGTTGAATGGATGAAATCACACCTGTTTGGTGACGTTAAACTCGAGGATATTTCTGATCGGGTAGCACAAATTGCTTTGCAGGGCCCCGCTTCGGTCAAAATCCTGTCTAAGCTTACCGGTGGGCAGGAACTTCCTGTTAAATTCTACACTTTTCGAGATCCTGTCCTAGTCGATGGCATATCCTGTATCGTTTCCACCACCGGCTACACAGGAGAAAGCGGATATGAATGTTATTGTGATCCTGCTGATGCTCCAAAGCTTTGGAATGCGTTGCTCAAAGCCGGCGAAGACGAGGGATTGATCCCCTGTGGCTTAGGAGCGCGGGACACCCTGCGTCTGGAAGCAGCAATGCCGTTATACGGGCATGAAATGGATGAAAATGTCACTCCTTTGGAAACTGGACTGGGAAGTTATGTTAAGATGGGAAAAGAGGATTTTATCGGCAAAAAAGCGTTGGAGGAAAAAGCCGAACCGAAACGTACTCGTATTGGCCTTAAAATCACCGGGCGCGGTATTGCAAGAGAGCACTGCGATGTCTATTGGAACGGACAAAAAATCGGCGCTACTACTTCTGGAACCCATTGTCCTTATCTGGGCTATGCTATTGCGATGGCACTGGTGGAGTCTCCGTCCCCTGAAATTGGCACCGCTGTGGAAATTGATGTGCGTGGACGCAAAATTGCCGCCGAGATTGTCCCTCTTCCCTTTTATAAAAAATCCAAATAATCTATTTTAAGTTAAAACAGCAAAAAGGGGGTTAATATGGAATTGTTTCAGGTGGATGCTTTCCATATTTTTGATAAACAATGGGCGCTGGTTACCGCCGGCACCTTGAACCATTATAATACGATGACCATTAGCTGGGGCGGACTGGGAACTTTATGGAGCCGCCCGGTTGCAACAGTATACGTCAAACCGATCCGTTACACCTATCAGTTTCTGGAGAAAAATGAGTATTTTACTGTCAGCTTTTTTCCAGAGGCATATAAAAAGGATCTGGGGATTCTTGGCAGCAAGTCCGGGCGGGACGGCGACAAAATCTCTCTTACCAGTCTGACTCCCCAACCGGTTGAACACGGCGTGACTTTTTCGCAAGCATCAGCCACGCTAATCTGTAAAAAAATCTACTGGCAGGATCTGGATCTGGAACAGATCCCCCAAGATGCGGTTGATACTTATTATCAAACCGAAGCACCTCACCGCATGTATATCGGCGAGGTCATCGACATTCTTTATGGCAATGAATCAGATAACACATCGCTTTAGGAGCACGAAAAACGTGCATACTAGGAATAAATCCAATCATAAATAAAAAGGAGAGTTTGCAATGAACGTACCGAAGGAACTTCTGTATACCAAATCTCATGAATGGGTCAAAAAGCTGGATGACGGCTCTGTTCTGGTTGGTCTGAGTGACAAAGCACAGAGTGATCTGGGAGATCTGGTCTTTGTCAACCTGCCCGCAGTTGGGGATAGCTTTGCCGCTGAAGACACGCTGTGTGATGTGGAATCCGTCAAGGCTGTTTCCGATGTTTATGCGCCAGTAAACGGCACCGTAACTGAAGTCAACGAAATTCTGCTGGACACACCCGAAGCGATCAATAAAGATCCCTATGGCACTTGGATCGCAAAATTGACCGATGTTTCCGGCCTGGAAGACCTTTTGGATGCCGACGCCTATATCGCCGTATGTGAGGAGGAATAAACATTATGGGCTCCTACGTACCTTCTACTCCGGCACAACGCCGGGAGATGCTGGAAGCAGTAGGATGCGCGTCCATGGAAGATTTGTTCGGTCATCTGCCTCGGCAGATATTGTTGGACCGGCCGCTGCACCTTCCCAGCGGACTTTCAGAGTTGGAAGTCCGCCGGACTGTGGAAAAAATGGCTGCGCACAACACGGTGTTTTCCACCGTGCTGCGTGGTGCCGGCGCGTATCGCCACTATATTCCGGCAATCGTAAAACAGGTTGTATCCAAAGAAGAATTTGTAACTGCATATACCCCTTATCAGGCGGAAATCAGCCAGGGCGTACTCCAGTCTATTTTTGAATATCAGACCATGATCTGTGAGCTGACTGGGATGGATGTTTCCAATGCATCGGTTTACGACGGTGCGACCGCAGCAGCCGAAGCTGTTGCTATGTGCCGCGACCGTAAACGCACAAAGGCGCTGATCTCCGCGGCCGCACATCCCGACTTGATTCAGACCGTAAAAACTTACTGCGAAGGGGCCGGTACACCGGTAGAAATCATTCCGATGAAAGACGGCAAGACCGATCTGGACAAGCTTTCTTCTCTTTTAGACGACAGTGTCAGTTGTGTGCTGCTGCAGCAACCTAACTACTACGGCTTGCTGGAAGATGCCGAAACGGCGGCCGAGGCGATCCATTCGGCAGGCGCCAAATACATTATGAGCTGTAATCCCATCAGCTTGGGAATGCTCAAAACGCCGGCAGAATATGGTGCAGATATCGCGGTCGGAGACGGGCAGCCTTTGGGACTTTCTCTATCCTTTGGCGGACCTTATTTGGGATTCATGGCCTGCACCAACGCTCTTCTGCGAAAAATCCCTGGCCGAATTGTAGGAGAAACCACCGATGTGGACGGAAAACGCGCCTATGTTCTAACGCTGCAGGCCAGAGAACAACATATCCGTCGGGAAAAAGCTTCCAGCAACATCTGCTCCAATCAGGCTTTGTGCGCTTTGACTGCTTCGGTCTATTTGGCCGCTATGGGAGCGGAAGGCCTCCAAAAAGCAGCAGAACAGTCTTTTGCCAAGGCACACTATTTCGCGGCAAAAATGTCTGAGATTCCTGGCTGCCAGCTTCGCTTCACCGGCGAGTTCTTCCACGAGTTTGTTGCTCAATGTCCTGATGTACCGAAAGTGATGGACGCGCTGGAACAACACGGCATTCTCGGCGGCCTGCCGCTGGATGGAGATTTCTCCGGTTGTGTGCTATGGTGTGTTACTGAGCAAAACAGCAAAGAAGAAGTGGATCAGGCCATTGCAATCATAAAGGAGGTGTGCGGCGCATGAATCTGATTTTTGAGACCAGCGTTCCCGGACGCGGCTGTTCGATCCTGCCGGAATGCGACGTTTCTGTTCCCGATTTGCCGGAAACCTTTAGCCGAAAAAAAGCCCCGCGCTTGCCGCAGCTGTCTGAAAATGACATCAGCCGCCATTATACGGCGCTGGCTGGCCGCACGCACGGCGTAAACAACGGATTTTACCCGCTGGGTTCCTGCACCATGAAATACAATCCAAAAATCAATGAGGAACTTGCATCGCTGCCCGGATTTACCGCTATTCATCCCTTGCAGCCGGAACACACTGTGCAAGGAGCCATGCAGGTTCTCTTCCAAGCGGAACAAGCTTTGTGTGAAATTACTGGTATGGACGCCATGACCTTTCAGCCGGCGGCGGGTGCCCATGGTGAATTTACGGGTCTTTTGCTGATCAAAGCCTATCACAAACACCGGGGGGATCAAAAACGCACAAAAATCATTGTTCCTGATTCCGCCCACGGTACCAACCCGGCCAGTGCGACAATGGCTGGATTTACCGTCGTCAGCATCCCTTCTCAGGAAGACGGCTGTGTAGATCTGGAAAAACTCAAAGCTGCCGTTGGCGATGATACTGCGGGTCTCATGCTGACCAACCCCAATACCGTTGGCCTGTTTGATAAAAATATTCTGGAAATCACCAGAATTGTCCACGACGCTGGCGGGCTCAATTATTATGATGGTGCAAACCTCAATGCGGTTATGGGAGTGTCCCGGCCCGGCGATATGGGCTTTGATGTCGTACATCTGAACCTGCATAAAACGTTCTCCACACCCCATGGCGGCGGGGGGCCTGGCAGCGGTCCGGTTGGCTGCAAATCCCTGCTTGCTCCTTTTCTGCCCGGGCCGGTGGTAAAAAAACAGCAGAATCGGTATCATTTCGAAAAGCCGGAACACAGCATTGGACAGGTGAAGTCTTTTTACGGAAACTTTACTGTAGTGGTCAAGGCATTGTCCTATATCCTAACATTGGGCGCCGAAGGTATTCGGGAAGCCGCACAAAACGCTGTACTGAACGCCAATTACATGATGAAAAAATTGGATGATCTGTATACGATAGCCTATCAGGAACGGTGTATGCATGAATTTGTTATGTCGTTGGAACCGTTGAAAAAAGAAACCGGTATTTCTGCCATGGATATCGCCAAAGGTCTTTTGGACAACGGGATTCATCCGCCAACCATGTACTTCCCCCTGATTGTGCACGAGGCCCTGATGGTGGAACCCACCGAAACAGAATCCAAAGAAACGCTGGATGAGGCGATCGAGGTGTTCCGCCGTTTATACGAAACAGCAAAAACGGATCCACAGTCTCTGCACGAGGCGCCTCATCATACGGCTGTCCGCCGTTTGGATGAAGTCGGCGCAGCGCGAAATCCAAAGCTTCGCTATCTATTTTAACAAAACAAAAAGCGCGTGCCTGAAAAAATTCAGGTGCGCTGCTTTTGTTAGAGGGGCAATATACTATGATTGGCAATCTACAATTTTACAGGGGAACCGGAACCAATCCTTACGATAATTTGGCAGTGGAATCTTATTTTTTGCAGCACTGTCCACCAGAAACCTGCATTTTCTACCTATGGCAAAATCAACGCACAGTCGTGATCGGTAAAAACCAAAACGCATGGCAGGAATGCAATGTGGAGCTATTAGAGCAGGAAAACGGATTTTTGGCGCGCCGTCCTTCCGGCGGCGGAGCGGTCTTCCACGATCTGGGAAACCTCAATTTCACCTTTGTTGCACCGTCCGGGGATTACAATGTCAGCCGGCAGCTAGAGGTGATTTGCCGTGCAGTCAAAACATTCGGACTGGACGCGCAGAAAAACGGAAGAAATGACATCACGATAGATGGAAAAAAATTTTCTGGCAATGCATTTCAAAAATCAAAAGGCATCAGCTGTCATCACGGTACGCTGCTTGTCCATGTGGACACAGAACAAATGGCCCGTTACCTTACCGCTTCTGCCAAAAAATTGCAGGCCAAAGGCGTCTCGTCGGTCAAATCCCGCGTGGTTAACCTGCAATCGCTCTGCCCTTCCATCACAGTGGATAGCCTTTCTGACGCACTTTTTCACGCGTTTGAAGAGACTTACGGCCTTACCGCTCAAATTCTTCCTTCCGAATCGGTAGACTGGGAAGAAGTTCGGAAAATCTCAGCGTCTTTTGCCTCCTGGCAGTGGAGGCTTGGGCGGGAAATTCCTTTTTCTTTTGAACTGGCAGATCGTTTTTCCTGGGGCGAAATACAGCTTCGATTTGAGATAAACAGCGGCAAAATCATTGACGTTCAAATTTATTCCGACGCCATGGATACAGATTTTATCGAAAAGCTGCCCTCTTATTTACGGGATCTCCCCTTTTCATTCTCCCTAGTGGCAGATGCGTTGTCCCCCTTGGCGCAAACACCGCAATATGCTACAATGATTTCAGATCTGCAAACGCTGCTGCGGAATGGTTCGCAGCAAGCAGAAGGAGGCGAAAACAAATGAATCATTATCAACTGGCGGTAATCGGTGCAGGACCCGGCGGATATGTAGCCGCTATCCGTGCGGCTCAGCTGGGTCTTAAAACCGTCGTAATCGAAAACCGGGACGTAGGCGGCACTTGTCTGAATCGGGGGTGTATCCCCACCAAAGCACTTTTGCACGCCGCAGATATTTACCATCAGGCCCAAAACGCCCAAGAGCTGGGGCTGGACATTCCCGAAGTAAGCTACCATATGGGGCGTATCCACGACCGAAAGCTCAAAATCGTCTTACAGTTACGCGGAGGTGTCGAGCAACTTTTTAAGGCTAACAAAATTGATTTGCTTCGCGGTACCGCAACCATTCTGGCTCCTCACGAAATTTCTGTAACCGGCTCTGACAATGGCCGGGTCACTGCTGACAATATTCTGATTGCAACAGGTTCGGTTCCTGCCCGTCCTCCTATCTCGGGATTAAACCTGCCCGGCGTTGTAACCAGCGATGATGTGCTGGAAGGAGATCCCGTCGATTATAAAAGCTTGGTTATCATCGGGGGCGGCGTAATTGGGGTTGAATTTGCAACCTTCTATCACCGCCTTGGATGTGAAGTGACTATTATAGAAGCAAAGGAACGGATTCTGCCCACGATGGATCGGGAAGTTTCCCAAAATCTTGGGATGATTTTAAAGAAACGCGGTATTTCCATCCATACTAGCGCTACAGTTGAAGAAATCACGACAGACGGCGGAATGCTTTGCTGCCAGTTTTCGAAAGGGGATCAGCAGGAATTTGTCCGGGCACAGGGCGTACTGGTCTCCATCGGCCGCCGGCCTTATACAGAAAGCTTATTCGGTCCGGGAATTGCCCCAGAAATGGAACGCGGCCGTATTGTCACAAAAGAAGATTTCTCTACTTCTCTGGAACAAATCTGGGCTATTGGAGATGTAACTTCCCATATTCAGCTGGCGCATTTGGCTTCTGCCCAGGGAATTGCCGTGGCAGAGCGCATAGCAGGGCACACGCCTTCTGTTGATCTGTCGCTGGTTCCTGCCTGCATTTATACCGATCCGGAGATCGCCAGTGTTGGCCTTACCGCCGACGAGGCAAAAGAACAAGGAATTTCCGTAAAAACCGGAAAGCTTATGATGACTGCTAACGGAAAAACATTGATCGAAGGAAAAGACCGGGGATTTATCAAAGTAGTCTGCCATTCAGAAACTGGCGTTCTTCTCGGCGCACAGCTGATGTGTGCCCGGGCAACCGATCTTATCAGCGAATTTTCACAGGCTATTGTCAATCAGCTAACCGTACGGCAAATGCGGCAGGTAATTCGTCCCCATCCAACTTTTACAGAAGCAGTAACGGAAGCGCTGGAGGATTTGGAGGGCCATGCAATCCATGCAGCTCCAAAACGCCGGCCAATCCAATAGCAGCAAAACAACAGCACGCTTTTCCTCTTTCCAAAGCTTCCCCTGTCTTTCTTTTGAAGTTGCAAAGTACTTTTCACTTGGAGGGCTTTTGACATCTATATCAAAATATTGTCCAACACAAATTGATCAAGCAAAAAGCGGCGCAGCCTTTGAAGGCTGCGCCGCTTTTGTCAACCATTGATTTACTTTCCCTGTGCTTTTTGGCATCAGGCTTTTCTTCTGCCCTTTCCGTTTACGCCCAAAACACCTCCGATGCAAGCTGCAATGAAAGCAACCCCCATCTTCACCGCCTGAGACGCATCCAGAGAAAAATGCATCACGGCCAGAGAAATGCCAGTCAAAATGAAATAATACAAAAGCCCGGTCAAAAAGCCGCACAACAGGCCTTTTTTTTCCACGATTCGGGCAGAAACATACCCGCCTAAAAAAGTACCGATTCCCATTGCTCCAACAGCCAACGGCAGAATCATCCCCTGCGGAATATCCTGCAACGTCAAAATCAAAGCAAAAATCATTAAAATTGCGGCAGTTCCCAATAGACCGATCGCTGTACCAAAAAGTACCGGTGTTATCCATTTGCGCACCGGAGACAAATCCCCTTTTGGCGGATTGTTTCGCATTCTCATCACTCCCGACCAAACTTCCTTAGTTCCAGCATATTCCGGGCGGAAGGTTTTTATGCGCAGTATCTGTGCCGGATTTCTTTTAAATTAGTTGGAAGCCTCTTCCTCGTGAACCGTCAAGCAGCTCTCCACCGCTTTACGCAAAATACGGATTTTACTTCTCTCATTGCCGGTTTCAATGACAAGAGTATCGTCTTTGATGCTAACGATAATACCAATAATCCCGCCAAAGGTCACAATCTCATCACCAATCTGAAGATTGGAACGCATTGCCGCTTCCTGCTTGCTTTTTTTGTTCTGCGGGCGGATCAGCATGAAATAAAAAACAACCAGAACAAGGACCAGAGGCAGAAAAGAAGCCAGCATACCAGCACCGCTTGTTGTCGCCTCAGTGGTGAGAAAAAGATTAAACATTGTCGCAATTCCTCCAGTTTTTCTTATGATTTCATAATTGTTATCATAGCATGGAAAACTGCTTTCCGCAAGGCAAATCCGCGCAAACATTCTATGAATTTTGCAAATTGGCAGCCATACCGGTTTTCTTAAATGCGTTTTCCTAAAATTTCGCGCTGCTCTTCATAAAACTGCCGGTATCTTCCCTCGTCCAATGCTGCACGAATCTTCTCCATCAACGTATTGTAAAAATAAAGATTATGCTGAACAGCAAGGCGCATAGCAAGCATCTCATTGGCTTTGAACAAATGCCGCAGGTATGCCCTGGAATGGTTACGGCAGGTAGGACAATCACAGTTTTCATCAATCGGAGAAAGATCCCGCTCATACTTGGCGTTCATGATATTGCGAATTCCCTGCCAGGTGAACAGATGCCCATGCCGCGCGTTACGTGACGGCATAACACAGTCAAACAGGTCTACCCCGCGCCAAACAGATTCAAGAATATTCACCGGCGTACCCACTCCCATCAAATAACGGGGTTTGTCTTTCGGTGCAAAAGGCTCCACCGCCTCAATAATGCGGTACATCTCTTCTGCCGTTTCTCCCACTGCCAATCCGCCGATTGCAACGCCGTCCAAATCCATGCCAGCCAGTTCCTTCATATGCTGCACCCGAAGATCGTCAAATACGCAGCCTTGATTGATGCCGAAAAGCATCTGATGCGGGTTGATCGTACCTTCCTGCTGATTAAGCCGATCTAACTCTGTACGGCAGCGATATAACCAGCGAATCGTTCGCGCCACAGATGCTTCTGCATAAGCGCGGGGAGCAGGATTCTCTACACACTCATCAAAGGCCATTGCAATCGTAGAACCCAGATTCGATTGAATCTGCATACTTTCCTCCGGGCCCATAAAAATCCGTTTTCCATCTACATGAGAAGCAAAGTATACGCCCTCTTCCCGAATCGTACGAAGTTTTGCCAGGGAAAACACCTGAAATCCTCCGCTGTCCGTGAGGATTGGCCCTTTCCAGCCCATAAACCGATGCAGGCCGCCCAAATCATGAATCAAACGGTCCCCTGGACGAATATGAAGGTGATAGGTATTGCAAAGCTCTACTTGGCATTTTAAATCCACCAGATCATAAGAAGAGATCCCTCCCTTAATTGCGGCAGCGGTTCCAACATTCATAAAAGCCGGCATCTGCACGTCACCATGCACCGTATGAAATACGCCGCGGCGGGCATTCCCCTCCTGCTTAAGCAGTTGATACATGTTTTTTTCCTCCTGTCCTCTCATCATTGCCAAAAGCAATGACTCGCATACAAACGCTGTTTATTATACTATATTTTTCGCTTTTCGACAAATAAATTCTTCGTTTCTTATTGCATTAACCGCTGAAAGGCGTATACTGAAAAAAGAAAAAATGAGGAAGTGGTAGTGTATGTGGTGGGCTTATGCAGTTGGGTCGGCGGTGTTTGCCGCACTGACCTCTATTCTGGCGAAAATCGGCATTGAAAATGTCAATTCCAATCTTGCAACTGCTATCCGGACAATCGTTGTCCTAATTCTAGCTTGGGGGATGGTTTTTCTCACTGGCTCCCAATCCGGGATAAAAGAAATCAGCAGCAAAAGCTGGTTGTTTTTGATTCTTTCCGGTTTGGCCACTGGCCTTTCCTGGCTATGCTATTATCATGCGATACAGGTTGGCGACGTATCCAAGGTTGTACCCATTGACAAGCTCAGCGTGGTGCTGACCGTTGTACTGGCCTTTATTATTTTCCATGAAACGGTCAGTTGGAAATCTATTGTCGGGTGTGTGCTGATTGGCGCTGGCACTTTGTTCATGGTCATGAAATAAAACACAAAAAACAAGGCACATTGCTTGCTTTAGGCAATGCGCCTTGTTTTTTGCATCCACTTTTCCAGTGTTCGGGTCAATAGCCCTCCTAAAGAAAAGATTTATTGGCAGGATCCGTTGTTTCCGGCACATCCATGCTTATCTTCGCCGCAGGAGTGGCTGCCGCAGTCATGCACATGATCATGTGCATGATGGTTACAATGCACATCAGGATTATAGCTCAGTTTTCCTTCCAAAAGTGCTTTTACTGCCTCGTCTGCATTGCCAGACACACCCCCGTACAAATGGATTCCGGCCTGCACCAAAGCGGTTTGGGCGCCTGCTCCAATACCGCCGCAAATAAGGGTATCCACCTGCAGATTCGCCAGCATGTTGGCCAACGCCCCATGTCCGCTACCAAGGGTGTCCACCACTTCAGAATGTGTCACGGCATGATTTTCTACTGTGTAGACCTTAAATTGACTGCTGTGCCCAAAATGCTGAAAAACATTTCCTGCTTCATAAGTAACTGCAATTTTCATTTTATCTTCTCCTTTTTGATTGATCGTAGCACTTCCCTCTGCGTGAATTCTTCTTTCACACTGCCTGCCGCAGCAAAATTGCTGTGTTCCCTCACATAGTCGATAATTCCCACCGGTAATTCTGAGTATTTTTCCATTTACAATACAATCGGCAATTTTATAGCGTGCTCTCTCATACATCTCCGTTACCGTCGTGCGGGACACTCCCATCTGCCTGGCGCATTGCTCATGCGTTTGTTTTCCAAAATCAATCAGCCGAACCGCCTCATATTCGTCCACTGTCAGCTGGATCTCCTCCCCTTCTTCAAAACCACAGGGGGCAAAGCGCACATAAGACGGTTCCAGACAAATTCGCCGGCATCGGCTTGGTCTTGGCATGAAGCCACCTCCATTTCCGACATATGACGGTTATATTATACCGCATTTCCATAAAAAATCAACCCCGCCCCAGATTCATTTCATGAAAAGCAGTATTTTTAAATATAATCTAAATGCTCCTTTCATTTTGGGTAATAAAAAGAGACAGATATCTGTCTCTTTTTTACGATTCCTCTCTTTGCAAGGCATTTAAAACCGCTTGAGTATCCCACTCGTCACAGCAGGCAACAAAAGCGCCCTTTCCCAGATACAGTAATGTCCTGCTGTCTGCATCATCTAAAAAAATTTTCTGCACCTTTTCTGTATTCCATCCGCTTCCCTCCAAAAGAGTCTTTCCCGTCACCCGAACCTGAATTGACGATCCAGTTTGCCGGCGGAGCCTGCGGCAAAAACGCAACAGCAAATCCATCTGTGTATCAGGCACAAAAAAGCAGGCTTCATCGGGGTTAGGGCCGGGTGGAGCAAAAAAAGCAGCGACTTTCAGAGTGCTACAGGCAAGGCTGCTGAGCAACGCAGGGAAGATACGAGTATCGGATGAATCCCAGAATATACCAGCCAGCAGGAGATCATCGGTCTGTATGAGGAATTTTTCATTCATCCCCCTTCACCCCCTCTTCCAACATCGGCATTCCAAGGAGCTTCATTTCTTTCCACAGCAGGCGCTTAACCTGCTCAGAAGGTTCTGTCAGCGGAAGGCGGCAGGGGCCTGCCTCCCACCCGGCAAAGCACATCGCCTTTTTGATCGGGATTGGATTAACCTGTGCAAACAAAGCGTCAATCAGCCTCAGCAAGCGCAGTTGTATCGCCCGGCAGCCTGCCATATCCTGATGGAGCCCCCGCCGGCACAAATCAGCAATCTCAGCAGGAAGGAGGTTAGAAACCACCGATACGATACCTTTTCCTCCCATGGAAAGAATTGGTGCCGCAATATCATCATTCCCGCTATATACCGGCAAATCCTCCCCACAGGATTCTATGATACGAGTAGCCTTTGCCATATCGCCGCTGGCTTCTTTTATTCCTGCAATCAGAGGATGTTCCGCCAATTTTTTGCAAGTTTCCAGTGAGATATCCATACCGGTTCGCGACGGAACATTATAAACGATTAACGGCAGTCGCGCCGACTCAGCGATGGTATAAAAGTGGCGCAAAAGCCCTTCTTGAGTCGTCTTGTTATAGTATGGGGTTACCGACATCAGCGCATCAGCACCAATAGAAGCAGCCTCTTTTGAGGTGATAACAGAAAAAGCCGTGTCATTGCTGCCGCTGCCTGCGATAACAGGCACCCGTCCATTGGTTTGCTCCACGACACAGGATATGACCCGAAGATGCTCTTCCCGGCTGAGCGTTGCGCATTCGCCAGTAGTACCGCAGGCTACCAGTGCATCAATCCCCTGTTCAATCTGCCATTCCACCAAGCGCTTCATCTCCTCCAGATTCACCGAGCCATCCGAATGCATGGGAGTAATCAGCGCCGTAGCTGCACCCAAAAAAACAGCTTGTTTCATCCAAATCAACCGCCCTTCCAACAAAAAAGTCAGATGTGGTTTCTCCGCCGAAACAAGCTGCGTTTTATCGGTTATGTACGGAATCCAAATAGCCCTTGGCCGCCAGCAGTTCCGCCATTAATACAGCGCCGCCTGCTGCGCCGCGCAGGGTGTTATGAGAAAGGCAGACAAACTTCACATCATACTGCGTATCTTCTCTTAAACGTCCTACGCTGACAGCCATGCCATTTTCCAGCATCCGATCCAACTTAGGCTGGGGCCGATCGTTTTCTTCAAAATAATGCAAAAACTGTTTGGGAGCGCTGGGCAGACCCAATTTTTGCGGAGCGCCCTCAAACGTCGCCCACTTTTCCTTAATCTGCTCCAGGGTAGGCTTTTTGGCAAAGCTCGCAAATACCGCCGCCATATGCCCATCAGACACATTGACTCGCAGGCACTGGGTAGTAATCGAAGGCGATTGCGCCGGAATCACGCCCTCCGGTCCGATGCTACCCCAGATTTTCAGCGGCTCCTGCTCGCTTTTCTCCTCCTCACCGGAAATAAACGGGATGACATTGTCATCCATTTCCGGCCAGGTAGCAAACGTTTTACCAGCTCCTGAAATCGCCTGATAAGTACAGGCCAGCACCTTTGTAACACCAAATTCCTCGATCAGAGGATGCAGCGCCGGAACATAACTTTGCAGCGAGCAGTTGGACTTCACCGCGATAAATCCCCGTTTGGTTCCCAAGCGGCGGCGCTGAATGTCGATCAGGGCCGCATGCGCGTCGTTGATTTCTGGAATAATCATCGGTACATCTGGGGTAGCCCGGTGCGCACTGTTATTGGAGATGACCGGACATTCCAGCTTGGCATATGCCTCTTCCAACACGCGGGTTTGAGCCTTATCCATATTGATCGCGCAGAAAACAAAGTCCACCATACCTGCGATTTTTTCCATGTCAGCGTTAGCGTCCATCACGACCATCTTTTTCACCGACTCCGGCATTGGAGCACTCACTGCCCAGCGGGAACCGACCGCATCCTCGTAAGTTCTGCCTGCGGAACGGGACGACGCTGCCAAAACCACCGGATGAAACCAAGGGTGATTTTCCAAAAGGCTTACAAATCTCTGACCAACCATTCCAGTCGCGCCGATGATGCCGACTTTGAAATCTTTCATTGTCCTGACTCCTTTGTTTTCTTATTATTATCCTATTTTTCTGCCTGTAAAAGGGTGACAGAAAGCAGGCTTTTTCTTTCGACAAAAATTTTCATCTTCCCCCATAATGACGCCTTGGAAAAACCAGTTGTAAACCGGCTCCAGTTGCATTATAATAGCAGGAGAACCTGTATTTGCAGGAAAGAACTGTCTTGCCGTCAGTATTTTTGTTATAGTAACACTTTAAATTCCGATTTGTCAATTATTTTTTAATGTTTTATCGTATAGGTGAAAAAGAAAATGAGAAAAAGTGATTTTTGGTACGATTTACCCGAATCTCTCATCGCACAAACTCCTATGGAACCCAGGGATCATTCCCGTTTGATGCATTTGTCCACCCCCAGCGGGCAGATAGACCATCTGCATTTTTATGATCTTTTGGATCTTCTGCATCCTGGCGATTGCTTGATTGTCAATGACTCAAGGGTGCTGCCTGCCCGCCTGTATGGAGAAAAGCAGACCGGCGCCCGCATTGAACTGCTATTGCTGGAACAAAAGAGAGCCGATGTTTGGGAAGTATTGGTAAAACCCGGGAAAAAAGCACTTCCCGGTGTATCGATTTTCTTCGGAGACGGAATATTGCGTGCCGACGTACTGGAAGTGCTGGACGGAGGAAACCGCTTAGTCCGATTCTTTTACGAAGGAAACTTTTTCGACATTCTGGAAAAAATCGGTCAAATGCCCTTACCGCACTATATTACAGCGGAATTAAAGGACAACGAGCGATATCAAACCGTATATTCCCACGAACTGGGTTCTGCCGCCGCTCCCACGGCCGGGCTGCATTTCACGCTGGAAATGATGGATAAACTACGTAAAAAGGGGGTTCATATTGGGTATGTAACCCTTCATGTGGGGCTGGGTACTTTCCGCCCTGTTAAAGTCGACGAAATCACGGAACACAAAATGCATTCGGAACACTACCGTTTACCGGAGGAAACTGCGCAGCTGATCAATCAAACCAAAGAGGCCGGAGGACGGGTCATTGCCGTTGGAACCACCAGCACCCGCACGCTGGAATCCGTAGCCGCCAAATACGGCGAAATCCGGGCGGATGAAGGTTACACCGATATTTTTATTTATCCCGGGCGGCCTATTCGGGTACTGGATGGACTGATTACCAACTTTCATCTGCCAGAAAGCACACTGATTATGCTGGTCAGCGCCTTTGCCGGATATGAAAATACCATGCGGGCCTATCAGGAAGCTGTGCGGGAGCAATATCGGTTTTATAGTTTTGGCGACGCGATGTTTATTGAGAAAGAATAGTCTCATTTTAAAAAAGAGGAGAGACCAGAAAGGTCTCTCCTCTTTTTCCATAGAAAGCGTTAGTCTTCTTCGTCCTCAACGCCGTGATTACTACCGATCTCTCCCTCTTCCGATTCTACCGACCCCAGATGCTTCACACAAGTACCCGGAATATTGGATTCTTTATACCAACCGGTTTCAGTATTGGGACAGGCCGATGTTGCAATTTCGCCGGATTCCGTACAGTAGGTCATTTCTACCACCTTACCACTGGTGGGAAACTGCTTCACTTCCAAGCCCTCGTGGATATGCTGCATTACTCTTTTCCAAATAATAGGCGGCGGATAACTACTATAACGAATCTGGATATTAGAATCGTCTGAATATCCAAACCAGACTCCGCCTACATAATATGGTGTCATACCCATAAACCACTGATCTACGTCGTTATTGGTAGTACCAGTCTTACCCGCTACTGGCATAGAGCCAAATTTCGCAGTGCCACCAGTTCCCTGCGCACCATTGACAACACGTTGCAACAATTTGTTCATCACTTCAGCTGAATCCTCAGAAATGACTCGTTGCGGCGTAGGATTCTGTTCCAACACTACATTGCCTTCGCTATCATAAACCACAGAATAACTGTAAGGCTCATAATACAGTCCACCGTTATCAAAGATCTGATAAGCTGCCGTCATTTCCATTACCGTTACACCATTTGTCAGTGCGCCCAATCCCAAAGGCGCGCGGTCAACGTCGTTATTCGCGCCGGAACCGACCAATGTGGTAAAATGCAGCTGATTCACCATGAAATCATAGGAAACCTGCGGCGTTAAAAGCTGCAATACCCGAACAGCAACTGTATTGGTAGACCGACGGATGGCATAATCAACCGTTACGTCTCCCATATAGGTTCCATAATGGTTGATTGGCCAGTCACTGGTAAAAGCGCTGTTTTCAGAAGCCAGTTCCACGGGGTTATCATCAAAGATTTTGGACCAGTAAATCATGTCAAAATCCATAGCCGGCGCGTAAACGGACAGCGGTTTGATCGATGATCCCGGCTGCCGCACGCCTTTGGTTGCCAGATTCAGAATGCGGTCGCCCTCTTTCTCTCCACGGCCACCTGCAATACCGACCAATTTACCATTCGGCTCCATAATCACCATAGCGGCATCCGGCTGCTCCTCTACAAAGCTGAAGGTTTTCAGATTATAGCCACGAACCGTCGGAAAAATAGAATTTTCTGCATCCTGATCCGCAAAGGCCACATCCAAATAATCTTGAATATCTTTATCCATTGTTGTATAGATACGATATCCACCCTTCAACACCTTGTCCTCTGCCATTTTGTAGGTATATCCATATTTATCCATTAAGTCCTGGATAACCTCTTCCAGAACATAATCCTCAAAGTAGCTCAGTGTAGCCTTTTGAGTCGTATCGGAAGAATTATCATAAGTCACTACCTGGATCTGTTCGGCCATGGCCTGGTTGTACTCTGCCTGTGTGATATATCCCTGCTCCAGCATCTGACCCAAAATCCACTCCCGGCGTTCCCGGTTGTTTTCCTCGTGATTAAACAGTTCCCGCTTGGACGGATTCTGGGTAATAGCAATCAACGCAGCGCTTTCCGCAATGCTCAACTGGCTGACATCCTTGCCGAAATACAGGTTGGCCGCAGCCTGTACGCCATCCGTATTCCAGCCCAGATGGATAGAATTGAGGTACGCCTCCATAATCTGGTCTTTCGAATTGGACTTTTCCAAACTCAGCGCCCGGAATATTTCCTTGATTTTCCGCTCAACGCTGAAATCCTTTTCCCCTGTAATGTTTTTAATCAGCTGCTGGGTAATCGTAGAGCCGCCCTGCGTGCCTCCCTTGAGAAAGTGAGTCACGGTCGCATACAGCGTGCGTTTCCAGTCCACGCCCTGATGCTCTTTAAACCGTCTGTCCTCACCGGCGATTGCAGCATTGATCAGATGATCCGGAATATTCTCATAATCTACCCAGATACGGTTTTCTTCGCCGTGCAGGCGATTCAATTCCATATATTCACCAGTTGACTTGTCCTGCACATACAATATGCTGGTGTAGTTCATTTCCAAGCTGTTTAAATCCAGATCCGACTCATCGTCCAGAAATCCCACAATGTAAACCGTCATCACACAGGCTACAATACAGCCGGTAATGACCATGACAAAAAACATCGTCGCCAACGTGCGGAAAAAGACCGAGCCCAACTCTTTCAAAATTTTCCCCGCTGATTTGGGCGAACCAGTGACATCCCGAACAGTTGAATCCTTTCGATCCGGGAACGTATTCTTACGGGCATTGCCCATTTGCAGTCCCTCCTTGTTGCTTTTCCGGCGATGCCGAAAAAAGAAAACGGTTGCTGCAACAGAAAATCAACCATGAAATCCCGCGCAGAAAATAATTGTAATCCCAGCGTTTGCAGCACAGCATTTTTGCTGTCCAAAACCGTGTGTCAGCACCAGCCTTTACAAACTTGGAAAAACAAATTTATAACCGCATGTGGTTATTATACCATACTCTAAAAAGAAAATGTTAATAAATTTATAAAAGAAAAATTATCACAAAACTAGAAAAATGAATACTTTTCCCCATTTTGCCCAAAATAATCGCAACTATTTCGTATAAAGGCGGGGCGTTTATGAAAAAATTTTTTGGATTCACCACCATGTCAGTTGCTGGCGCCATGCTGATTTCCGGAATCCTGTTATCGCTGACCGGTGAAAATTTTTCCGCGCAAAATCCTGTCAGTACCATTTCTCAACCACAAGCGTCGGGAGAATACCAATATTGGCTGCGAGATTACAACGGATATCTAGCCGTATTCGGCGAAGAGTCGCCGGAGGAGCCGGAACTGATTTTTCAGGTTTTCACCCGTAATCTGCCCCAATATGACCAACAAGCATTGCAAGACGGAATCGGTGTACGGGATTATGAAGAGCTGGTTGCGCGGATTGAAGATTTCATCAGCTAATAAAAAAAACCCCCGCTTTAACCAATTTGTAACGAACCGTAACTGAAATATCGTTGTTTTTCATCTATTTGCGGCATATAATAAAAACAGGATAAGAAATTGTTCTGTTTTAGCCGGTTCTCTCCAGCGATTTATCGTTACTGACTAAAACGATGATTTGATTTTATATTCTTCAAACGCATTCATGGTATTTTTCCCAAAGCCTCGGCAAACGCCGGGGCTTTTCTCTGTTCCATTTCTCTTTCATATCCCCCTTATGCTTTTCATAAGCTTGTAAAAAGGCAGGGGGCGTTTTTTATGCTTGGTTGGTTAGAGCAAGTAAACGAGTCAATCAATGGTGTGGTCTGGGGACCGGTTACTCTCTTTTTATTTTTGGCCACTGGTATCTGGTTTACATTGGGAACCGGTTGGTTTCAGTTGTCAAAAATAGGGCTGATTTTTCGTAACACCCTTGGCAGCCTGGGAAAAAACCGCCTGAGAAAAAACGGCGGTATTTCCCCTTTTCAGGCGATGTCCACCGCATTGGCCGGCACAATGGGAGTTGGCAACATCACTGGAATCGCTACTGCAATGACATTAGGCGGAGCTGGATCCATTTTCTGGATGTGGATCAGTGCTTTTTTCGGCATGATGACAAAATATGCAGAGGTTCTTTTGGCGGTACGGTACCGACAAAAGGGAGCATCCGGCTACTTTGGCGGACCAATGTATTACATGGAAAAAGGAGTCGGTTCCAAAGTGCTGGCTATTATTTTCAGCTGCCTGTGTATCGCGGCTTCTCTCGGGGTCGGAAATATGACCCAGTCTAATGCCATTTCCTTGGCTACAAACCAATTATGGTCTTTTCCTTATTGGCTTTCTGGTCTCTTAACTGCTCTTGCAATTGGCTTGGTCATTATTGGCGGCATACGCCGCATTGCCCTTGTCACCGAATGGATGATTCCTTTTCTGTCCATTGGCTATCTGACCTGCTCTATACTGGTGCTGATTTTAAGGGCAGACCGGCTGCCGGAAGCAATACATCTGATTTTTTCCTCGGCTTTTACCCCAGCATCAGCTGCCGGAGGTGTTGCAGGATACACCGTTTCGCAAGCTGTGCGTTTCGGATTTGCCAGGGGGATTTTTTCCAATGAGGCGGGGCTTGGCTCGGCGCCGATTGCACATGCATCGGCGGATTCCTCCAATCCGGCAGCACAGGGAATGTGGGGGATCTTTGAAGTGTTTGCGGATACGCTGGTCGTTTGCACGTTGACCGCTTTGGTTATTCTAACCTCTGGCGTAGCCGATGGCGGTTTTACAGGTGCAGGTATGACTTCGGCAGCCTTTTCTGCTGTTTTAGGACCCTGGGGCGGAAAAATGGTTTCAATTTCACTGATTTTCTATGCGGTCGCCGCCATCATCGGTTGGTCGTTTTATGGTGAACAAAGTCTTTCTTACCTGATGCCTCATAAAAAAAACGCCGTTCTAGTTTATCGGTTTCTTTTTTTATTTTGCTGCTTTCTAGGTGCTGTAACCAAGCTGGATCTGGTGTGGGGAATTGCCGATACCCTGAATGGGCTGATGGCGGCCCCGAATCTGTTGGCATTACTCACCTTAAGCGATGTCGTATTTCGTACAACAAAAGACTTTCTTCAGCCAGAACAGAGATTTTTCTTTAAAAAACCGCAGGGAAAAAAATAGATACAGATTACTTTTCCAATTATTTTCTTCTCGTATTTTTTGTCTTTCTTTTATCGTGAACTGATAAAAGAAAAAATTCAGCAATTTTTCTGTGAGAATGGTCAAATAATGCAAATCCATTTTAAAAAATTTTTCGCATGAATCAAATTGCTGATTTAAAGAAAAAGTGCGAAGCAGAAAAATCTGCTTCGCACTAAAAGCGTTCTATTCCTTAAAATAAGGGAAAATCGGATTCACAAAATTTCTACTGTTGGCTTATTTGCCGAAATAACGATTCAGCAAACCCTGAAAAGCACAACCGTGCCGCGCTTCATCTTTGCACATCTCATGCACCGTATCATGAATCGCATCCAAACCCAGTTCTTTTGCGCGGGTAGCCAATTTCTTTTTACCTTCGCAGGCGCCATGCTCCGCTACCGCACGCAGCTCAACATTCTTCTTGGTATCGGGGTAAACCACTTCGCCCAGCAGTTCAGCAAACTTGGCAGCATGTTCTGCTTCTTCAAAAGCAAATCTTTTATATGCTTCAGCGATCTCGGGATAACCCTCCCTGTCGGCCTGACGGCTCATCGCCAAATACATACCAACCTCTGTGCATTCACCGGTAAAGTTCTGGCGCAGACCTTCCACAATTTCAGGGTCTACACCGGCAGCTACGCCGATTCTATGCTCGTCAGCCCACACAAGGCCCTGTGTTTTCTGCTCCTGAAATTTCGAAGCAGGCGCTTTACACTGCGGGCAAAACTCTGGCGGCTCTTTTCCGGTAAAAACGTATCCACAAATCGTACAAATGAAAGTTTTCATTTTTGAATCCTCCTATTGCATTTCTATGATTGGTAACCTTATTCGTATTGATTACGAATAATAATATACTATACAAGTAGACAAATTGCAACTGTTTTCCGCTAAAAACAGAAATTTTACAATTAAGAAAAATAGGGACTTGTTCATACGTTTGTTAACATTTGATTTTTCGCAGTCGTCGTTCGCGGAAAAATACAGTCATTATAGTGATAACAAGGGAACAGGAAAAATTCCCTGTTCCCTGTTTTCTACCGAAAAGTCCTCACTAGATCTGATAAGCTTTGATCGCACCAGTTGGGCACTCTCCTACGCAAACACCGCAGTTCGTGCAGAGCTTCGGATCAATATGCGCCAGGTTATCCGTAACCGTAATGGCACCAGAAGGACAAGCCTTTTCACACTTTTTGCAGCCAATACATCCATCCTTGCAGACTTTTCGGGTTTGCGCCCCTTTGTCATGGCTGGAACAGCTGACATAGACTTTGCTGGTTGCCGGAATAATATCGATCAAATGATTGGGACATTCCCGCGCGCACATACCACAGCCTACGCACTTACTCTTATCTACTACGGCAACGCCATCCACAATATGAATCGCATCATATTTACAAGCCAGTACGCAGTCGCCAAACCCCAGGCAGGCATGAGAACAACTCCCCCGCCCCTGATAAAAAGAGTTACAGGCCGCACAGGTCTTTACGCCTTCATAGTCCATAATGTAATCCGTAGCGTTGCAGTTACCGCCACATTTCACAATTGCAAACTGCTCTTCTACATCTGCCACTTCCACTCCCAGAACGGTACTGACCGCTGCACTTACCTTGTCACCGCCGGGGATACATAAATTTGTTTTTTCACCATTACACAGCGCTCTTGCATAATCGTCACATCCTGCATATCCACAGGCGCCGCAGTTTACGCCGGGCAATTCCGCACGAACTTTTTCGTAGGTTTCATCTGTTTTCACCGCCATGAATTTTGCGGCAACCACCAGAATGGCCGACAGCAGCAGTCCGCAGCCAGTGACGAGCAAAATCGGGAAAATATAAGCTTCGAACATCTTTCTAGGCTCCTTTACAATCAAATTGGCAGAGGATTATTGAAACAATCCATCTACAACGCCGCCAAAGCCCATAAAGGCCACCGATACGATCGCTGCTGCAATCAAAGTAATTGGCATGCCCTGGAAGCATTTGGGGGTATTTTCCGAATCCAGTCTGCTTCTGACGCCGGCAAACAGCACCATGGCCAGCATAAAGCCCAAGCCGGCGCCGATTGAATATAGCAATGCATTGCCAAACGAAGTGCCAAAGCTGACAGAAGGATCCCAGTTGTCGATATCCAGCATCGTAACGCCCAATACTGCACAGTTCGTGGTAATCAAAGGCAGATACACACCCAAAGCACGGTGCAGTGCAGGCATAAATTTTTTCAACACCATCTCAACCAGCTGTACCAAAGCGGCGATTACCAGAATAAAGACCAATGTTTCCATATAAGCCAAATCATAAGGAGCTAACAGAAACACATAAATCGGGAAAGTAACCGCCGTAGCGATCACCATAACGAAAATAACCGCTGCGCTCATGCCAATAGCGGAATCCAGCTTTTTCGAAACGCCCAAGAAAGGACAAATTCCCAAAAATTTGGTTAAGATAAAGTTTTCTGCTAAAATCGCGGTCAAAAGGATGACCATCATATTTTTCGCAAATTCCATTATTTGCAGCCTCCTTCCGCAGCTTCAGCACATTTACCCGCCATTGGGCATCCGGAGCAACCGACCTCCTGTTTCGGCTTTTTGCCTTTACGCATCAGAATACAGTTAACCAATGCGATCAGGCAACCGAATACAAAGAATCCGCCAGGAGCCAGCGTCATAATGGACATTGTCTGTACCGACTCAGGAATAATCTGCAGACCAAACCATGTGCCAGACCCTAAAATTTCACGGATAGAACCCATACACAGCAAAGCCAGCGTAAATCCAAGGCCCATACCGATTGCATCGCATGCAGAAGCCACAACCCCGTTTTTATTTGCAAACATCTCAGCACGGCCCAAAATAATGCAGTTTACCACGATCAGCGGCAAAAACAGGCCCAATGCTTCATAAATATCCGGCACATACGCCTCCAAAAGAAAGCTGACAATCGTTACAAAACCTGCGATAATTACGATATAACTCGGGATACGAACTTTATCCGGAATCACTTTTCTCAACAGCGAAATTACAATATTGGAACCCAACAGCACCGCCGTAGCGGCCAGGCCCATGCCCAAGCCATTTACCGCCAGAGAAGTGACGGCCAGTGTCGGGCAGGTGCCCAAAATCAGCACCAATACGGGGTTTTCCTTGATAATGCCGTTGAGCAGAATTTTCAGATTGCTCTGTTTACTCATGCAGCAAGCTCCCCTTTCACCAGTTCAAAAGCGCCAATCGCTTTTCCAATCGCTTTTTTCACCGCATTGGAAGAAACCGTTGCACCTCCCAGTGCGTCTACGCCGTCCTCAGAGGTCTGGCCGATATACTGATCCAAATAAGAAGGTTTGCCCACGCGGTCTCCAATCCCCTCCGTCTCTGCGAAATCGACCGGTTTCACTCCGATAATCGCTCCGGTGGGATCCATCGCTACAACCAAACGGATCAACGGCTCTTCATGATAGCCCTGCGCTGTAACAACCATGGTAACCGCAGATTTATCATTTGCAATGTATACCTCTTTTATCTTGTCTACTTCCTGCTCGTATTTGGTCACGCCGCCGGGAACCAGCGCTGCATTAGCGTCATCCACTGTATACAGAACCAGTTCTTCTGCCGGCTCATCTACTACTTCAGAAATTTCCACATCGTTTCCAGAGGCTGCACTATACAGTTCAAAAGCCGTACCCAACGCTTTTTTATATGCTTTGGAGGTTACGGTTGCGCCGGAAATACCGTCTACTTCCGTATAGTCAGATGCAGTCTTCCCTACATAACCAGCGCCATAGCTGTCTTCTGCCAGTTTCGCACCGAAACCAGGAGTCTCCTGATGCTCCAGCATCTTCACGCCAGTGATCGTGCCGTTTGCGTCAAAGCCGACCATCAGATTTACCGGGCCGCCGTAACCCTGCGCAGAAGCGGTAACGACATACCCCATGCCGCTGGTCTCTTTGTAGGCATCCACCGCACCTTCGATTTCGGCAGTCAGTTCTACTTCTTCAAAACCAGAAGCACCGGGCAATACCACTGCTCTGGCCGCATTGGCTTCCGCGTTTTTCGCCTCATCAATAATCGGTTTGGTAGCCTGATAGGTAAATACCAGCGCCGCGGAAACGACCACACAAATCACAGTCAGCACAACAACAGGAATAACAAAATCTTTTACAAATTTCATTTCGCAAGACCTCCAAACGGTTTTGTTTTCGTCCATCTATCAATCAAGGGCGTTAAAATGTTCATCAGCAGGATCGCAAAGGAAACGCCTTCCACATATTGTCCGTACAGACGGATTACAATGGTCAGCAGGCCGCAGCCGATTGCAAAAATCACTTTGCCTTTTTTGGTTACAGGAGAAGTGGAGTAATCGGTTGCCATAAAGAACGCACCCAGCACCAATCCGCCCGCCAAAATCTGCGAAATGGGGTTTACACCCAAAATCCAGGACATGACAAACACAGTTCCGATATAGGTCAGAGGAATGATCGGGCTGATAACTTTCTTATAAATCAGATAGATCCCGCCGATCAGCAGGGTGATAATGCAGGTCTCGCCCAAGGAGCCGCCTCTCAAGCCAAACAGCAGCTCAAACACATTAGGAACACCTTCCACAGAACCCAAGGCCATATTTCCAATTTCGCCCAGCCCGCTGACCTGTGTAGCATTAATTGCGCCCAAAGGAGTTGCGCCCGCAATGTGGGAAATATTTCCATCGGCAAACGAAGGAGTCACAAATGCGCTTGCATCCCCCATCGCCGCAGAAAAGGATACCAACAGAACCACACGGGCAGTGATCGCGGGGTTCGCAAAATTCTTTCCGATACCGCCAAACAGCATTTTTACTACAACAATTGCCACAAAGCAACCAACCATTGCCATCCAGAATGGAAATGTAGACGGCAGGTTAAAAGCGAGCAACATACCGGTAACGACTGCGCTGCAATCAGAAATGGTATTGGGCTGCTTGGTGATAACGTTATACAAATATTCAAAAATGATACAAGAGGCTACGCAAACGCAAATCAACATGAGCGCGCGCAAACCAAACAGTAAAGTCGCCGCGATGGCAGTCGGGATCAGCGCAACAACCACGGTCAGCATAATGTTGGAGGTTGTCACGGGATCTTTTAGATGCGGCGAGGTAACGACCAAAAGTTTATTTTTCAATGTGATTCACCTCTTACTTTTTTTCTCTCAACATCTGCTTGCCCATTCTGTTGTAAAGCACCAGATAACGGTTAGCCGGGCATACATAGGCGCAGCATCCGCATTCGATGCACAAATTTACCTTCAAAGATTCTAGCGCCTCTTTATTTTTACCGTGAACCGCCTTATCAATGGCAGCCGGCATTAGATGAACCGGGCAGGCCCCAATGCACCGGGCACAGCGGATACAGGGAGTTTCCAGCCGTTCCAACGCATCTTCTTCTGCAAAAGCCAAAATCGCATTGTTGTTTTTTATGACCGGATACTGGTCGTTGGGAACTGCAATCCCCATCATGGGGCCACCCATCAGTATCAGGCGTGGCTCTTTGGCATAACCGCCGCAAAAAGCAATGATATCTTCGAATTTTGCGCCAATGGGAACCATTACGTTCTGCGGTTTTGCCACTGCGGAACCGTCTACTGTTACCCGTTTCCGGATCAAAGGCATGCCAGTTTTCATGTAAGAGGCGATAAACGCCACCGTAGATACGTTCATAACAATAACGCCCTGATCTGCCGGAAGCTGGCCCTCTTTGACCACTTTACCGGTGGTCTCATAAATCAGCACCTTTTCTGCTCCCTGGGGATATTTTGATTTGAGTACCGTAACCTTGTAGCCGTCCTTACCCAAAATTAACTGCTGCATTTTATCAATGGCTTCTTTTTTATTGTCCTCGATGCCGATTATCACATTTTTGATTCCCAGATATTTGGTCACCAACTCGATTCCTTTGATAACATTTTCGCCATTCTCCAAAAATTCGCGGTTATCTGCCGTAATGAAAGGCTCACATTCTGCGCCGTTGATAATCAGCGTATCCACTTCGTCCAGATTTTTCGGATTCAGCTTGATAAAGGTCGGAAATCCCGCCCCACCCAGGCCTACGAGTCCGGATTTGCGGATTGCCGCAATAAAATCTTCCCGACTTTCAACCACCGGCGGTTTGACCGACTCATCCACGGTTTGCTGTCCATCGCACGCAATGACAATTGTCTGCGTCCGCACACCATTGGAATTGATGAAATCTTCAATGGCTGTAACCGTACCAGATACGCTGGAATGGATCGGCACGCTCATAAACGCGTCAGAATCCGCCAGCAACTGGCCAACCTTAACCTCGTCCCTCACCTTCACAGTCGGGGTACACGGCGTGCCCATATGCTGTAAAAGCGGAATCGTGACACTTGCCGGTACAGGCATGGATACAGTTTCACAATTCATAGTGTTTTTATGATGTGGAACTTTTACTCCATTCAAGTTCATTTTCAACTTTAAATTCCTCCTGTCCTCATATTTTCCCTTGCAATTATCTATAAAAATATGGTAACCCATAGGTTTCCCTAACGAAGTTGGCGGTCCAGCTTTTCTACTGCCGGAAGTACGGTTTTCAATACCAGCCCGGTAACCAATCCCATTCCGACACCTGAAAGAATCAAAACCGGAAAATAGTATAGGGTAAGCGCCGTCCCCGTCAGCATAGAAGCGCCCAAAAGCTGGCCCATATTATGGCCGATTGCGCCTAAAATGCTGATAACCAAATAGGAAAGACTGTTGCCTTTGAGATGCAACAGCAACAGCATCACCGTTACAGAAATCAACCCGCCCAGCAGACTCAGCAATGCTCCGGTAGGCCCCCGCATCAGCAGTACCGAAAGCGCCTTCAGCACAGCTAATGTATATGCATTGGAAACACCCAGAAAAAACACACAGTACATGGTCACAATATTGGACAACCCTAGTTTAACGCCTGGCGGCAAGCCGGGAACCGAAACCATTCCCTCTATATAAGAAAGAACCACTGCTGTAGCAAACAACAGCCCCATAAAGCATATTCGTTTTGTTTTTCTATTTTTACTCATCTGTAGCACCGTTTCTCCGTTCTTTTACGATACGTTCACGAAATGGTAACCCTCAGCCTGTTCATTTGGGGTAAAATAAGGCAAAATTCCATCGGATAAATAGACATTTTTTTCCCGGTCAACTAAAATAAAATCAAAGAAATCCGATTGTGCATAAGCCATTGCCGCCTCTTTGCCCGCTAAAAATAACGTAGTGGAGAGAAAATCTGCCATCCCACCGTCCGGACAGATGACTGATACGGAAATCAAATCGCTATTGCCGGGATATCCGGTATCCGGATTCAGGATATGATGATAACGGACGCCATCTTCTTCGAAATACCGCTCGTAATCGCCGGAGGTGGCCATTGTCGTATCTGTAAGTTCCACAATACCGATATAGTCGCTTGCAGCTCCACGTGGATCCCGAACGCCAAAACGATAGGCAGAGCCGTCCTCTTTTCGGCCAATGGTAAAAATATTACCTCCAACCGACAGATACCCCGAATGAACACCATAGGATTTCGCTGTTTCTATGGCTAATGCGCCGGCAGTTCCTTTTGCCATGCCGCCTAAATTTAACTTTTGTCCCTCTTGGCGCAGCATAACCGAGTGATCTTCTTCTCTCAGCAGCAAATCCTCATAATTCACTCGCTTTAGGACGGATTGGATTTCCCGCTCATCAGGTACACGAGGATTTTCCCCTGTGATATCCCATAAATCAACCAAAGGGCCAATCGTAATATCAAAAAGCCCTTGCGAGCGTTTACAGTACTCTTTCGCGGTTTTTAAAAAATCAAACGTCTCTTCACTGACCTGGATATAAGAAAGGCCGGCATTTTGGTTGATACGGGAAATTTCAGACGAAGAGACATAAGCCGAAAAGCGGTTTTCAAAATTTTTCAATAACTCGTTTATTTTTTCAACAGCCAGTCCGCTTTGTTTCCCCGAAAACTTTTGATCCACAAAAGTGTCCATTACAAAAGTACTGCCAGTACTGGTAGTCCAATCCTTTTCCCGGCTGTCCCAATAAAATCCAAAACAAGCCAAAAAAAGAAGCAGTATCAAACTGACGGCTACGGTAATCACTGTTTTTTTCCTCAGATCATTCAGCAAAATTTCAACCCCGTTTTATGATCGCATACTGCTCTCACGATATTGTAGCGCATTTGCCTGTTAATTTCAAGTATTCTGCTGTCTTTTCTTCAAACTGTTGACTTTTAAAAGGAAAATCTTCCTCAAATTTTCTCAGGATAAACAAAAAATACGGAAAATCCTGTGGATAAATCTGTTCCATCGGTTACCACGGCATTTATAAAAACATCTACATTATACTTTGGCACTCTACGATGGAAAATCCAACATCGGAACACAAATACCATGATAGCATAAAAAAACCGCTTCTCCGCCATTTCCTTTTCCCTTCTAACCACAAAAGGGAAACTTAAAATAAAGGGCTCCGGCTGTGCCGGAGCCCTTTATTTTAAATCTCGTTTATTCGTGGTCGCAATTGCAGTCTTCGCAGCCGCAATCATCACAATCGTCGCACTCAAAGTCAAATTCAAGTTTCTCGTGACAGTTCGGACAGTTGATAAAACCTTCGTCCAGCATTTCCTCGTTGATATAAATACTGTCGCCGCAGGCCGGACAAGTCACTTCATACAACTCATCGTCATCACACTCTTCGTCCTCGCAACCACAGTCGCAGCCACATTCATCGTCACATTCGTCGCCGTAGAACTCTTCTTCCAGCGCGCCCAGATCCTCATCGATCTCATCCAAGCCGTCAGACAGCTCAGCGACATCGTCTTCCAGATCCGTTACAGTCAAAGAGATATCGTCCAAAACGTCAATGATCGCTTTGAAGACTCTGCCCTCTTTGCTCGTTTCGTCTATCCCAAGGCCTTCGCTCAAACCTCTGAGGTATGCAACCTTTTCAAGAATCGTCATCTGTAAATCCTCCTTATAGTTGAAATAGAAAAATAGCAACTGCTATTTTTATCAATGATAGTGGACACCTGCCCGGGTCAAATCAATCCTGCCAAATGTTGGCCACGCTCTATCAAGCGCGCTCCATGTACTCTCCGGTTCTGGTATCGACGCGGATCATATCCCCTTCTTCAATAAACAGTGGCACATTGATCTGCGCACCGGTCTCCAGCGTGGCAGGTTTGGTGGTGTTAGTCGCCGTATTGCCCTTAAAGCCGGGATCCGTCTGGGTAACCTGCAGTTCCATAAAGAAAGGAGGTTCTACCCCAAAAATGGAGCCCTTATAAGACAGAACCTTTACGTCGGTATTTTCCTTGACAAATTTAAAGTTGTCACCCAGAATACTTGCGTTGATCGGGATGTTTTCATAGGTTTCATTATCCATGAAATAATAAAGATCGCCGTCATTATACAAATACTGCATGTCCTTGCGCTCTACGTATGCGGTCGGAAATTTGTCTGTGGGGCTGAAAGTCTTTTCAACAACAGCGCCAGTAATTACATTGCGGATTTTGGTACGGACAAACGCCGCGCCTTTTCCGGGTTTTACATGCTGGAATTCGATGATCTGGACAACATTTCCATCCATCTCAAAAGTTACGCCATTTCTGAAATCTCCTGCAGATACCATATATTATACCTCCATCGCCATACTCATAATCGAATATTAAGCGCATTTTTAACATTATAATTCTATATTATATTCCAATCCTTTGCAAGGGATTTTGCAAAAATTATGCAAGGATTTTTTTGAAAGCATCTACTGCGAGCAGGTAGCTGTGTTTTCCAAAGCCCGCAATTGACCCGGCGCAAACCGGCGCAATAACCGAAAGATGCCGAAAATCGCTTCTTGCCTGGATATTGGAAAAATGCACCTCTATGCAGGGAATTTTTATTGCAGCAATCGCATCGTGGATGGCGTAACTGTAATGCGTGTAGGCGCCGGCATTTAAAATAATCCCATCCACACGCCCCGTGGCCCCGTGCAGCCAGTCGATAATCTGCCCTTCGTGATTAGATTGGCAGATTTCGCAGCCAAAGCCCTCTTTCTCACAGTATGCCCTGATTTCTTCGTTAATCTGCGCCAATGACTCTGATCCATAAACACCGGGCTCACGAATCCCTGTCAGATTGATATTGGGGCCATGAATGACCAAAAGCTGTTTTTTCATTTTCTGTTCTCCCCTGTCTGATCCAGAATGCTTTCATAATACCGGCGGATCGCCAACGCATCTTCCGCCTGTGTTCCCGCAGATTCGCAGATAACCGTCGGACTGCAGTTTTTCCGGACAATCCATTCGGCCAGCGGTTCAAAATCGGGACCAAATACGGTATCGGCAAAGGTCAAATGCCGTTTTTCTCCGCCTTTTTCTGTGTATTCAATTTTGGAAAAATGAGAATGGAACCGGCGCATCCGGTCGCTGCCCAAACAATTTTCCATCCTTTCAAATACTTTTCCAAAATCTTCCGAAGTTTTTAAGCTTCCGAATGTCCGGGCATTGAGATGACCAAAATCGATACAGGGCAAAAACCGCTCATCCACTTGGCACAGCGCCATAACCTCTTCTAAATCACCCAGCTGATTAATTTTCCCCATAGTTTCCGGGCAGATATGCACATGCCCCAATCCGTTTTGATCCAACACCGCAGTGGCCCGGCGCAAAGTGTCCTTCGCCAGATCCAGCGCCTGATCCCTGGTCATCTTGGAACAAGACCCGGAGTGAACCACAATACGGTCGGCACCCATCGCATCCGCCGCAACCGCGCTTTGCAGGATATAATCAATGCTTTTGTCCCGCTTCTCTTCTTCCGGGCTGGAAAGGGAAATAAAGTAAGGTGCATGCAAAGAAAGGACAATCCCTTTCTCTCGCGATAAATCTCCCAGTTCCCGTGCTGCTTCCCTGCTAATGCGTACACCGCGTCCACATTGGTACTCAAAAGCATTTAATCCCATTTTCTCCAAATATTCCGGCATCTGGGACGTTTTTCGGTATCCCATGGCATGAAAACTGTCTGCGCTGCCAGCAGGCCCAAATCTTGCACTCACAGGTTTTTCCTCCTTTCTTTTTTGCGGTACCGCTTTAAAATACCTTTTTCCAGAAACCGTTTCAGCCGAAAGCGCAAAAAAGGTTCCATTTGAAACGGTTCTACCAAAAAAGAAGGCATTCCTGCTAAATTAGCGCCTAAAATATCTGTAAAAATCTGATCTCCCACTACCGCCGTCTGACTCGGAGAAAGCCCCATAGCGGCGGCAGCGCGGCGGTATCCGCCCGGCAACGGCTTTTTTGCGTCCGCTTCGAACGCAAGATCCAGCTTTTGGGCAAAAGGAGCTACTCGCGGCGGGTGGTTGTTGGACAAAAGAATCAGCTGGATACCCGCTTTTCGCATCTGATCCAGCCATTCCAAAATCCTGTCGTCTGGCACCGGATGGTCATGGGTCGTCAGAGTATTGTCAATATCCAAAATCAAACCTTTCACGTTCAAAACCCGAAGGTTGTCCGCCGTAATATCATAGGCTTTCGCCACCGCTGATGTCGGGAAAAACAAAGCCATGCTTCATCCTCGCTTTGATAAAGAAAAAGCGAGCAAACGCTCGCTTTCCTCCACACTATTTGAATTTGCGCTTACGAGCAGCCTCAGATTTTTTCTTGCGTTTTACAGAAGGCTTTTCATAATGCTCTCTCTTCCGTACTTCAGCAAGAACGCCTGATTTCGCGCAAGATCTCTTAAAGCGTCTTAATGCGCTGTCAAGAGATTCATTCTCTTTGATACGAATTTCTGCCATTTCTAAATCCCTCCTTCACCACAGGGCAGGAGTAATCTACCAAATTCTCAGGCTAAGCCCGCTGCTTACTCCCCATCTATTTACCTATAAAACCAGCTGTTGTTTGCAAGCAGCCGAATCTGGCACCAAAAACCACAAGAAAAATTATACTATGCCCAGACCCACTCTGTCAAGAGAGAACTACCGGCAACTTTTCGCAAAAGAAAAGTGCTTTATCAGTATACCCTAAATCATAAAAAAGTGCAAGCAAAATATTGCATTATTTTACAACCAGATTTACCAGTTTTCCCGGAACATAAATCTCTTTCACAACAGACTTTCCTTGGATCAGTGCGGCGACCGCGGGTTCTGCTTTTGCTGCGGCCAACACCTCTTCTTTACTGCTGTCCGCTGCCAAATGTAGCCGGGCTTTGATTTTTCCGGCCAGCTGAACAACAATTTCCACCGTTGCTTCCGCACATTTTTCCGGATCAAAGCCAACCCATTTTTGCTGGTTCAGCATGCCGCCAAAGCCCTGCTGTTCCCAGATTTCTTCCGTCATGTGCGGTGCAAACGGATTGAGCATAATCAGCAGCGCTTTATATTCTGCATGATTGATACTGCCAGTATCTGCAATATCATTTAAAAGCGCCATCATTGCCGCGATTGCAGTGTTAAATTTCAGCTGTTCAATATCCTCCGTTACCTTTTTAACCGTCTTATTGAAAGCGATTTCCAATTCCGGCCGGTAAGATTCTCCTTCGATCAGATGTTCCTGCAAATTCCAAACACGATCCAAAAAGCGCTTACAGCCTTTGATCGAGGAGGAGCTCCAGGGCGCACTTTTCTCAAAGTCGCCGATGAACATCTCATACAGGCGCAACGTATCGGCGCCGAATTCACTTACGATATCGTCGGGATTGACCACATTTCCACGAGATTTGCTCATCTTTTCACCGTTTTCGCCCAGAATCATACCATGGCTGGTGCGTTTTGCATAAGGCTCCGGCGTGGAAACAACGCCAATATCATACAGGAACTTATGCCAGAAGCGAGAATACAGCAAATGCAGCGTGGTATGCTCCATACCACCGTTGTACCAGTCTACCGGCAGCCAGTAATCCAATGCTTCTTTGGAAGCTAACGCATCACCGTTATGCGGATCACAGTAACGCATGAAGTACCAGGAGGATCCTGCCCACTGGGGCATGGTATCGGTTTCCCGTTTTGCGGGGGCTCCACAGTGCGGACAGGTGGTGTTAACCCAGTCGGTCATATTGGCCAGCGGAGACTCACCGGATTCAGTAGGCTCATAGGAATCTACTTCCGGTAAAGTCAAAGGCAGTTCGCTTTCCGGCAGCGGAACATAACCGCATTTTTCGCAGTATACGATCGGAATTGGCTCACCCCAGTAACGCTGACGGGAGAATACCCAGTCGCGCAACTTGTAGTTTATCTTAGCGTGACCTTTCCCCTTTTCTTCCAGCCAGACCTTGATCTTTTCTTTCGCTTCTTCCACCGTTAGGCCGTCCAGAAAATCGGAGTTGACCATCACGCCGGTCTCACAGTCGGTAAAAGCCTCTTCCTCCACATGACCACCCTTGACCACTTCGATGATTGGCAGATCAAATTTTTTGGCAAAATCCCAGTCACGGGTATCGTGGGCCGGTACCGCCATAATGGCGCCGGTGCCGTAAGTCATCAGCACGTAATCGGAAATGAAAATCGGGATTTCTTTTCCGTTCACGGGGTTTATCCCCCTTACGCCTTCAATCTTCACGCCGGTTTTGTCCTTAACAAGCTCGGTGCGCTCAAAATCGGATTTCTTTGCGGCTTCTTCCTGATACGCTTTGATCGCATCCATGTTGGAAATCTTGTCCGCCCATTGTTCAATATAAGGATGCTCCGGCGAAATAACCATATAAGTAGCGCCGAATAAGGTGTCCGGACGAGTAGTATAAATCGTAAGTATATCGCCGGCAGTAGTGGCAAAATCCACTTCCGCGCCAGTGGAGCGGCCAATCCAGTTGATCTGGGAGGTCTTGACCCGATCAATATAGTTTACTTGTTCCAAGTCATCAATCAGCCGCTGTGCATAGGCGGTAATTTTTAACATCCACTGGCTTTTAACCTTATGGACAACTTCAGAACCGCAGCGCTCGCACACGCCGCCAACCACTTCTTCATTGGCCAGCACGCATTTGCAGGAAGTACACCAGTTGACGGACATTTCTTTTTTATAGGCCAGCCCCTTCTTAAATAGCTGCAGGAAGATCCACTGAGTCCATTTATAATAATTGGGGTCTGTGGTGTTGATCTCCCGGTTCCAGTCAAAAGAAAGCCCCAGGCTTTTCAGCTGGCTTTTAAACCGATTGATATTCTGTTGGGTTACAATTTCCGGATGGATATGGTTTTTGATGGCAAAGTTTTCAGTCGGTAGGCCAAACGCATCCCATCCCATGGGATACAGTACATTATACCCCTCCATCCGCCGTTTTCTGGCAACGATATCCAGCGCTGTGTACGAACGGGGATGTCCCACATGCAGTCCTTTACCGGATGGATACGGAAATTCTACCAGCGCGTAATATTTCGGCTTGGTATAGTCGTTCGTAGCTGCAAAGACGTTTTTTGCATCCCAAATATCCTGCCATTTTTTTTCGATTTGCGCAAAATTATAATTCACTGTAAACCCTCCTGACAGTGTCAATCAAAAAATCAGTCCGTCAAAATGCCGGATAAATCCACCTGTTCCGCATCAGACCAAAGCCGTTCCAACGAGTAGAAATCCCGGGTCTCCTTGAGGAAAATGTGTACAATCACATCGTAATAATCCAACAAAATCCAGGAGGCTGTCTGATAACCTTCAATGCGCTTCGGTTCCAGCCCCATCTTGGAGAGTTTTTCTTCCACTTCGTCAGACATGGCTTTGACCTGCGGCACGTTAGCGCCGCTGGCAATCACAAAATAGTCGCCGATCGAAGTCAGCTCCTGTACCCGGATCGCTTTGATGTCCTCGCCTTTTTTGCTGTCCAAAATTTTTGCAATTTCGCAAGTCAACTCAAAAGAGTTCATATCGTTACTCCTTTTCAGAGGTTTTTTCCGTTATTTGTGCCAAAGCCAGCTGATTATACGCCGCCCATGTGTCCCGGCAAAGCGGTCCGCTGTTCACCAATAATTTGCCCAGCGTGTACCGCAGGATATACAGCACTGCCTGATCCAAAGACCGATCCGCTAAAGTACGTACTGTTTCCACATCGGGATAACCCCGTCCCTCTTCGGTTAAATCGGCGGTAAAAATAATCTTTTCCAATAATGACATCCCTGCCCGACCGGTGGTATGATACCGTACCGCCTGCAAAAGCCCCTCATCTTCCACGCCCATTTCTTCCCGCAGATATTGGGCTGCGGCAAAACCATGCCAAATAGGCGGCTGGTGGTAAAAAGCATCATCCAAAATTATAGCAGACCTTTTTATCCATTGCAACTGTTCTTCAAGCGGCATATTCTTGCAAATATCATGGCAAAGCCCCGCATAATACGCCCGCTGCCGGTCCTCTCCATACCGGCCGGCCAGACGCTGCGCCTCCTTGGCAACGCCGTAGGAATGGGCCAAGCGGTCTGGCGCAAGCAGCCGCTGTATTCTCATTTTTACCCGCTCAACCGTTTCCATCCGCTTTCTCCTCCTTCGGCAGATATAATTTGTTTTCATTCATATACGCTTCCACTGCCGGCGGAACCATGCCGCTTAAATTCTCTCCGCGTTTGCGTGCGGCGCGCACCTGGGTAGAAGAAAGCTTGACGACCTGACAGGGGACAATCCTGCCTTGCGCACCCAGTGCTTCCAATAAAGAAAGTTGTTCTTTGAGCAGTTCTTCCTCTCCCTTTTTCCGTGCACCGGCAACCAGTATCGCCCGCCGAAAGATCTCCTGCGCGTGGTACCAATTCTGTACTGTTAAAAACATGTCCGTACCCATCAAAAGAAAAAAACGGGTATTGGGATAAATCTCCTCCAACTCCCGCAGAGTATCCGCCGTATAACTGTTCCCCTGTCGGCGCAGTTCCAGATCACACACAAAAAAACGCGGATCACCCTGCACCGCCAGGCGGCACATCGCAAGCCGATGGCGGCCGTCTGCCAGTTCATCCACCCGCTTGTGGGGCGGAATTGCCGTTGGAATCAACAAAACTTTGGAAAGCCCCAAAGCGTCGCAAATCTGGGTGCACAAAGACAGATGCCCATTGTGTATGGGATTGAAGGTCCCGCCAAAAACGCCCAGCTTTTCCATCGTTCATTCCCCTTACATTTCGTAAATCGGTTTCTTCGGATTCCGTTTAAACAGAATAAAGCGGCTGCCAATCACCTGCACAATTTCCGCGCCGCATTTTTCCGCCAGTTCCTGTGCGGCCTCCCGCGCGAAAACCGGAGCATTTTCCAGCACACGCAGCTTAATCATTTCTCGCGCCTTGAGCGCGTCATTCACCTGCTGCACCAGCATGTCGCTGATTCCGCCCTTGCCGATTTGAAAAATAGTTTCCAGTCCATTGGACTGAGAGCGCAGGGTTGCTCTTTGTTTGCTCGTAATCAATCTTCTTCCTCCGTTGATCAGGCGTTTTTCACCTGATGCTCCTTTAATTTTTCACAAAACAGCCGCAGCGCTTTTCCCCTATGGCTGATTGCGTCCTTTTCCTCATCTTTGTACTGGCCAAAGCTGCGGTTTCCCACATAAAACAGCGGATCGTAGCCAAATCCGTGATCGCCGGACAATTCGTATCCAATGCGTCCCTCACAGGTTCCCTCGGCAGTCAGCTCCGTCTGATCCGGAAAAATGCAGCTGATGGCGCAAACATAGCGCCCGGTACGCTGTTTTTCCGGCACATCCGCCAGCTCCCGCAAAAGCTTTTGATTGTTGCCGTCGTCCCCCTCGCCGCTGTATCGGGCCGAATACACCCCCGGCGCACCGCCCAGCGCATCCACGCAAAGGCCGGAATCGTCTGCAATGGCCGCCAGGCCGGTAAGACGGCAGGCTTCTCTGGCCTTAATGCGGGCATTTTCAGCAAAGGTCGTGCCGGTTTCTTCTACGTCAAGCGACAATCCCATCTCCTTTAAGCTGGAAACAGAAAACCCCATTGGCTCTAAAATGCGCTTGAACTCCCGGACTTTCCCTTCATTTCCAGTAGCGATGACAAATTTCATGCTTCCACCCCGTTTTGATCTTTTTCAAACAATGCGTCTACAAATTCCCGGGCGGCAAACGGCTGTAAATCGTCAATTCCTTCCCCTACGCCAATATACTTGATCGGTACGCCCAACTCTTCTTTGATGGCGATCACCACTCCGCCCCGCGCAGTACCATCCAGCTTGGTCAGAACAATGCCGGTGAGTCCTGCGGCATTTTTAAACTCTTTGGCCTGGTTCAGAGCGTTTTGTCCGGTGGTGGCATCCAGCACCAGCAAAAACTCCGTTGCGCAGCCGGGCGCCTCCCGCCCAATCACCCGTGTGATCTTGGACAGCTCGTCCATCAAATTTTTCTTGTTGTGCAGCCTGCCAGCAGTATCGCAGATAATCACATCCGCATGACGGGCTTTCCCTGCTGTGATGGTGTCAAATACCACCGCCGCGGGATCTGCGCCCTCGGTGTGCTTAACCATGTCCACTCCTGCCCGGTCCGCCCAGATTTGCAGCTGGTCGATCGCCGCTGCCCGGAAGGTATCCGCCGCACCCAGCAGAACTTTTTTTCCTTTTTTTGTCAGATCGTGAGCCATTTTCCCAATGGTAGTTGTTTTTCCTACTCCATTGACGCCGATTACCAGAATGACCGACGGCTGCGTGGACAGATTCAGTTCCTCGCCGCCTTGCATCAACTGCACAATAATCTCTTTTAAAAGCTCTTTTGCCTCGGCCGTGTCCCGGCAGCCGGTCTCCTTGACCTTAGCCCGTAGCTGCGAGACAATCTTATCGCTGACCGCCGCGCCTACGTCGCTCATAATCAGGATTTCTTCCAATTCTTCATAAAATTCTTCTTCGATTTTGTGGCCGCCAAACAGGCTGTCCAGATTTTTGAGCATTCCCTCTTTGGTTTTGCTCAGCCCCGCTTTTAATTTTTGAAAAAAGCTCATATGGTTTTCCCCTTTAGATATTTTTCATCCCCAGCTTGTTTTCGATTTCCGAAACCTCCAGGGTCAGAATTTTGGATACGCCCTCCTCCTGCATGGTCACGCCATATAACACATCCGCATGCTCCATGGTGCCGCGCCGGTGGGTAATGGCGATAAATTGGGTCTGCTGGTTCAACCGCTGCAAGTATTCTGCGAATTTATTCACATTCACATCATCCAGCGCCGCCTCAATCTCATCCAGCAGGCAAAACGGCGCCGGGCGGACCTTCAGAATGGCAAAGTAAATGGCAATGGCCACAAAAGCCTGTTCGCCGCCGGAAAGGGACGCCAGATTTTTGATGATTTTGCCCGGCGGTTGAACATAGATTTCTATGCCAGACTCCAGTACGTCTTCGCCCTCCGTCAGCTTCAGCTGCGCTTTACCGCCGCCGAACAACTCCACAAAAATTCGGGCAAAATGCTGGTTGATCTGCTCAAAGCTGGCAGAAAACAACTCCCGCATCTGAGCCGTCAGGTCACGGATTAACTGCTGAAGCTTCGCTTTCGATCGTTCTACATCGCCGATTTGATCGCTCATAAAACCGTACCGCTGTGATACCTGTTCATATTCTTCGATCGCTTCCAGATTAACCGTTCCTAGCGCGCGGATTTTCCCTTTGATTTCTCCCAACGTCCGGTTGGCCTGATTCAAGTCCTCCGCCGGCCCGACAACCTCCTCTGCCTGGGAGCGTGTTGTCTCATATTCATCCCACATTTTAGAGATGATGGCATCATACTCTTTTTGCACTGCCGTCTTTTTGTCTTCCAGCCGCAGCAGTTCGCCTGTATACTTTTCTTTTTGTACTAGGATATCCTTTTCACTTTGCCGCAAGGCGGTGGTTTGCTGTTCTACCTGCTGGCGCAGCGCTGTTTTTTCCGCAATCTGTTCTCTCAACTGCCCGATCCGCTCTTGTTTGAGCGATTTTTCCCGCTCGATTTTTTCAATTTCTTTTCGGATCTGCTCATTCTGTTGTGATAGACTCTCTATTTGCTCTTTTACCGATGCCATTTGCTTTTGCTGATCGTCCCATCGGTTTTTTTGCGATGCCATCGCCTGTTCCAGCAGCGCAATTTCCTGCCCGACCGCCATTTTCTCCATCTGCAGTTCATTGAAAACGCCTGCACCATGCTCCCGCCGCTGCCGGACCGACCGGACGTTTTGTTCCAGTTCGGTCATCCCAACGCGGAAAGCAGTCAGCGCCGCTTCATCCTCAGTCAGTTTTTGAGCATCCGTTCTGCACTGGCTGGTAAGCACCTCGATTTGTTCAGTCAGGCGGCGCCGCTGCTCCTCCGACCGATTTTGATCCGCCAACAGGTCCTCCAACATGGCACACAGTCTTTTTTCTTCTGCGCTATATCGGATCTGATCCTCCGATGCGGTCTTTTGTTCCGCTTCAATTCCTGTCAGCTGTGCTTCCAGCAGAGAGATTTCCCGGCGCAGTGTCTCCAGTTCCTCGTTCAGTCTGCCGGATTTTCCCCGATTGGCCGCCGCTTGTTTTTTCAGCGTGTCAATTTCACCTTTCCGGCTCAAAAGACCGGTGCTTTTTCCCGTCGAACCGCCGGTCATAGAACCGCCCGCATGAATCAGCTGCCCGTCCAGCGTAACAATCCGAAACTGATATCCGTACTGCTTTGCCATCTCAACGCCTTCGTCCAAATCACTGACCACTACAATCCGCCCCAGCACTGATTCCACAATGCCGCGGTAAATTTCATCAAACCCAACCAAATCAGACCCAATTCCCACAAAACCTTCAAACCGGTTCAGACCGTTGACATTCAGCCGCTTGCCTTTTACCGATGTCATCGGCAAAAAAGTCGCCCGGCCAGAGCCACTGTTCTTTAACATCCCGATGGCGCGTTTCGCCACCGTTTCATCGTCTACGACAATATTCTGTAAAGCACCGCCCACAGCGGTCTCCACCGCCGTCAGATACTGGGCATCCACCCGTAAAAGGCCCGACAGCGCACCGTGTACCCCGCGGATGGCTCCGCTGCGGCTTTGGCTGAGCACGTATTTCACGCTGTGCGCATACCCCTCCATATTCCGCTCCAAATCTTCCAATAAAGCGGCTCTTTGGTTCTGCTCTTTGATTTTCAGCTCCAGGTGGTCTTTTTCCCCTTGGAGAAGTCGCTCTTTTTCTCGCCGCGCGGAAAGCTTCATCTGCACGCCTCTGGCAGAATTGGACAAACCCTCCAGCGTCTCTTTCAACGTTTGTAAAAACGCCTGGCATTCTTTTTGTTCTTTTGCCATCAAGCGGCATTTTTCTTCTTTTTCGCCTGTTCCCTCTTCCAGCAGGACAATCCGTTCTCTGGCGTCCGTCAAGGCATTTTGGTGTGTTACCAACAACATCTTTTGTTCCGACAGCGCAAATGCCAGTCGGGCTTCTTCTTCCTTTTGCGCCGTGAGCTGCTCGTTCATCCGCAAAAGCTGTTCTTGATACTGCTCATTTTCTCGGTTCAGCTCTTTGATTTTTGTGTCTGCCTGCTCCTGTTTTTCCAAAAGCACCGTCTTCTCGGCTTCTTTCTGGGCTATGTAGCGGGCAAACGATTCTTGAGAATCCAACACGGATTTCTGCTCTTCGGCCAATGTCTGAACCGATCGTTCATTATGGGAAATATCGTTATGCAGTACCGCAATGCGGGAATCGGACCGAGCAAGCACCTCCTCCATTTGGCCAATTTCGGTGCGGATCTGCTCGATCTGTACCCCAGCTTTCTGCATGGAAGAAAAAAACTCCTCCATTTGGCCGGTAAGCTGCTGCAGCTTTTCTTCAATCCGGCTCTGCTCCAGCCGTCCAACCGTCTGTTTATCATCCAATTCACGCAGCTGCACCGTCATTTTCGCAAGCTGCGCCGTCCACAAAGAAAGCTCGATCTGCTTGCGTTGTTCGGCCAGCTCCAAAAAGCGCTTTGCCTTTTCCGACTGGACTTTCAGCGGTCCAACCCGTTCTTCCAGCTCAGTCATAATATCTTTTAAGCGCAGCAGGTTTTCCTGTGTCTGCGCCAGCTTTCGCTCCGCTTCTGTTTTGCGGTAGCGGTATTTGGAAATCCCGGCGGCCTCTTCAAAAATCTCCCGACGCTGCGTGCTCTTCGCCCCAATAATCTCGGCGATTTTTCCCTGTCCAATCATCGAGTAACCATCCCGGCCCAAGCCGGTATCCATAAACAACTCGTGGACATCTCTGAGCCGAACCGCGTTTTCATTGATCCGGTATTCGCTTTCTCCGCTGCGGTAAAGCTTGCGGGAAATCGCAATTTCATCCGCATCAATCGGCAGATCCCGGCCCTCGTTTCCGATGGTCAGCGTAACCTGGGCAAATCCCATGGGGCGGCGCAGCTGGGTTCCGCCGAAAATCACATCTTCCATCTTGTCGCCCCGCAGCGTTTTGGAGGATTGCTCTCCCAGCACCCAGCGGACTGCATCAGAAATATTGCTCTTTCCGCTGCCGTTGGGGCCTACTACCGCCGTCAGCCCTTTTCCGAATTCCAGTTTTACGCGATCCGGAAAGGACTTGAATCCGTTGATCTCCAAATATTTTAAATACAATGTTTCACTTCCTTTATTCTAAAAGGCTCTGCTGCTGGCAGGGATGCATCCGGTCGGATAGTCACCTCATATCCTTTATCGGCCAGCCAGCGGACATTTTCCCGCTTTTGCCCTACCGCTTTGGAAAGCATTTGAGGCCGAACGAAAATTTCCAGCACTTTTTCCCGGCAATCTCCTTGATCCAGCATGTCCAGCAGGCGCTTTCGCCATACCCGCGAGTAAACCATCTCGCCGAACGCAGGATGAAACGGTCCTGCAATACAGCTTTGCTCCAGCGACGCTTCCGCGTGCAGCCCTACCCGGATCACCGAAATGTCTCTGTCTTCAAAAAAGCGCAGCAACCACGCAGTCTGATCCACCGCCTCTTCCAGTGTCAACGGCACGTACTCTCCTGCACGATACCAACAGGCCAGATCCGTCCCCTCCACCACCAGCGTGGGGTACAGCCGCACACAGTCCGGCTTTAAAGCAGCGATTTTTCTCGCCGACAACTGACACATCTCCCAGGTTTCCCCCGGCAGACCAATCATCATCTGCAACCCCAAAGAAAGCCCGGCATCCTGAATCAGACGGGCCGCATACACGACGTCCTGCTGCGTATGCCCACGTCCGTTTTTCCAAAGCACTTCATCGTTCATGCTCTGCGCTCCCAATTCGACAGCGGTAACCCCATAGGTTTTCAAAAGCGCCAAAACGGGAGGATGGATCGCATCCGGCCTTGTGGAAATGCGGATGCCGTCAAAGGAACCGTCTTTTACAAAAGAGTAAGCCGCCTGCAAAAGTGATTGCATCTGCGCTGGTTCTATGGCGGTGAAACTGCCGCCAAAAAAAGCAATCTCCGCCGGAAAATTCCGGTCTTTCAGCCGCTGCGCCGCCACAGCGCAAGTTTTGGCCACTTCATCAGGCGACGAGATCCGAACGCTGCCGCTGATGTTTTTCTGATCACAAAAACTGCATCGGTGTGGGCAACCCAAATGGGGGACAAAAAAGGCCACGTTTGCATGTCTCATTGCCCCATCAGTTCCAACGCCACTTTGGCAGCCGCCTGCTCGGCGCTTTTCTTCGAGCGGCCTTCGCCCCGCCCGATGATATTACTATTTAAATGCACCTCAACCACAAATCGCTTATTGTGATCTGGTCCCGACTCTTCCACCAGCTCGTAGGTCACCCGCTCTTCCGGATTTTTCTGAATAATTTCCTGGAGGATGGTTTTGTAGTCTTTAAACGCCGCGGGCGTATGATTTTCAATGGAGGGGATCACATAGTGAAGCACAAATTTTGCCGCCGGTTCCATTCCGCCGTCCAAATAGATTGCTGCAATCACCGCTTCAAAAGCGTCGGCCAAAATCGATGGGCGCTGCCGTCCGCCGGTGGCTTCTTCTCCTTTTCCTAAGAGAAGAAAGTCTCCCAGTCCCAGCGAAAGCGCATACCGGCACAAGGCTTTTTCGCAAACCAGCGCCGCCCGCAGCTTGGTCAATTCTCCTTCCGGCAAATGAGAGTAATGGCGAAACAGATAGTCGGACACAATAATCGACAGCACCGCGTCCCCTAAAAACTCCTGCCGCTCATTGCATGGCTCTTCTTTTTTCCCCTCATTGGCATAGGAAGAATGGGTGAGCGCAATGGTAAGGTATTTTATTTTGCGAAAGTGATGTCCTATTTTTTCCTGACACAATTTCAAATCAGTTTGACCGCTCATGCATTTTCGGCTCCTTGTTCTTTTGCTTTCATCTCAGCCAGATATCCTTCAATTACCCCGATCACGTCCTGGCTGGTAAAGCGTATCGCCTGTCCGATGGCATTTTTAAAAGCTTTGGCGTCGGAACTGCCGTGGGCTTTAATCGTAGGCTTGGAAATTCCCAGCAACGCCGCGCCGCCATATTCCTTATAGTCCATCTTCTTTTTAAATTCCCCAAGTCCGCCTTTTAAAGTCAAAGCCGCCAGCTTGGTCATCGTGTTCTTCATCAGGATATCCTTGATTTGGCCGATCAGCGCCTTGCTGAGGCCCTCGGTCAACTTCAGCACGATATTGCCGGTAAATCCATCGCACACCGCAACGTCGCAGCCGCCCAACGGCAGCTGCCTTGCCTCGATATTGCCGACAAAATGCAGCGGCGAACCCTTCAGCTGCTGATAGGCCTCCTGCTGCAGCGGCGCGCCTTTATGCTCTTCCACGCCGTTATTAATCAGCGCTACTCGTGGAGTGCCCACCTCCATAATTTTGTTCATATAGGCAGAACCCATCAGGCCAAACTGCACCAGCATTTCCGGTCTGCATTCCGCATTGGCACCGCAGTCGATCAGCATATACCGCCCCTCCACTGTGGGGATCACCGGAGCCAGCGCTGCACGCTTAATCCCTTTAATCCGCTTGACAATCAAACTGGCCCCGACTACAAACGCGCCGGTGCTGCCCGCACTGACAAAAGCATCGCCCTTGCCTTCGGATAAAAGCTTTAAGCCTACAGCCATGGAGGAATCGTTGTAGCTTTTTAAAATTTCGGTTGGCTCTGCATTCATGTCCATCACCTGCGATGCATGGACAATTTCCATACGATGCAGCGAAATCCCGTTGTCCCCGGCTATTTTCCGGATCACGGTTTCATCGCCGGTGAGAACAATGTCAACCCCGTATTCCGCTACTGCCATAGCAGAACCTTTTACAATTTCCAGCGGAGCATTGTCCCCGCCGAATGCGTCTACAATTATTTTCATAGTACACCAGCCTTTCTGTTCATCGGCTTTTCTTCTGATAGGCAATCTTGCTCTGCCGCCAACAAATCGCCCGTCTCCGCGACAAAATCAGACAAACAGCTTTCCAGACTGTCCAGCGCGCGCTGTGCCACCGTCTGATACCGAAGCGCCTTCTCCTTGATTCTTTCCGGACAGGGCGGCAAAAGTCCCATATTGCTTCCCATCGGCTGAAAATTCGTGACGGTCGGATCGCTGATGTAAGCGGCAAGCGCGCCCATCATCGTATCCGCGGGCAAAATCAGCGCTGGCTTTTGCCGCAGCGCCATCGCCATATTGATCCCTGCTAAAATTCCAGATGCTGCCGATTCAATATACCCCTCCACACCGGTCATCTGTCCAGCAAAATAGATGCGCCGGTCTTTGCGAAAGCAATAAGAAGCATCCAAAAGTTTTGGACTGTTCAAAAAAGTATTGCGGTGCATCACGCCATAACGAACAAATTCCGCGTTTTCCAATCCCGGAATCATGGAAAAAACCCGTTTTTGTTCCGGAAAACGCAAATTTGTCTGAAATCCTACCAAATTATACAGTGTTTTTTGGGCGTTTTCCGCCCGTAATTGTACCACAGCCCAGGGTCGGTGCCCGGTGCGGGGATCCCGCAGGCCTACCGGTTTCAAAGGGCCGAACCGAATAGAATCGCTCCCCCGTTTAGCCAAAACTTCCACCGGCATACAGCCCTCATAAACCTTCATCCGGTCTTGCTCAAATTCTTTTAGCTCCACCGACTCGGCCGATATCAACGCCGCATGAAAGGCTTCATATTCTTCCCGGTTCATTGGGCAGTTGATATAATCATCCTCGCCCTTGCCGTACCGAGCGGCAAAAAACGCCTTGTTCGTGTCGATGCTGTCAAAGGCTACGATGGGAGAAGCCGCATCGTAAAAGCTCAGGTATACCTCCCCCAGCAGCTTGCCAATCGCTTTGGAAAGTCCATCGCTGGTAAGCGGACCGGACGCGATGATCACCGGTCCTTCCGGGATTTGGGTTACCTCTTCACGTCGCACTGTAATCAGCGGATGCTCTGTCACCATTTTGGTTATACAGTCAGAAAACAGATACCGATCCACCGCCAGTGCTCCGCCGGCAGGTACCGCTGTTTCGCGGGCGCAGCGCACCACAATGGAGCCCAAACGGTACATTTCTTCTTTTAACAGCCCTGCGGCCGAACCGATTCTGTTGGCTTTTAACGAATTGGAGCAAACCAATTCCGCAAACCCCTCGTACCGGTGCGCAGGGGAAAACCTGACCGGCTTCATCTCGTGCAATGTTACCGGAATACCGCGGCAGGCCAGCTGCCAGGCAGCCTCACAGCCTGCCAAGCCTGCACCGATCACCGAAACCGTCATCAATCCTTGAGTCTCCTTTCGTAATCGCACCCTTCCTTGGCACAGTAAATCCGGCCCATTTTTCCGGTCTTTTTAAATAATGTTGCGCCGCATTTCGGACAGACCTCTTTTAACGGCGTATCCCATGTCATAAAACCGCATTTGGGATTGTGCTCACATCCATAATAAACTTTTCCCTTTTTCGATTTTTTCGCCAGCACTTTGCCTCCGCAAAGCGGGCAGACACCGCCAGTATCCTGCACAATTTTTCGGGTGTTTTTGCATTCCGGAAAGCCGGGACATGCCAGAAATTTGCCGAAACGCCCAGTCTTGATTACCATTTTCCGGCCGCACAGCTCACAAATTTCATCGGTTTCTTCGTCTGGCACCTTCACTCGGGTACCATCCATATTCTTTTCCGCCTGGCTGAGTGTCGCGGCGAAATCCTCATAGAAGGTCGACAAGGTATCCACCCAGTCAGTGGCGCCCTCCTCCACTTCGTCGAGGTTTTTCTCCATCTGTGCGGTAAAATCCACGTCCACGATCTTTTTAAATTGGTCCTTCATCAGTTGGGTCACTACTTCACCTAACGCCGTGGGTTTCAGCGCTTTCGCCTCCCGCTCTACATAACCGCGGGAGAGAATCGTTGTAATGGTCGGCGCATAAGTGCTGGGCCTGCCAATCCCGTTTTCCTCCAGCGTTTTGATCAGCGACGCCTCAGTAAAACGGGGCGGCGGCTGGGTAAAATGCTGGGAGCTCTCCAGACTTTTTAACTTCAACAGGTCTCCCTTTTCCAGCGCAGGCAACGCACCGGACGCACTCTCTTCTCCACTGGCGGCCTCTTCTTTGCTCTCCTCATATAAAACAGTATAACCGTCGAATTTTACCGTATAGCCAGACGCCTTAAACAGATATTCTCCCGACCGGATATCCACCGAAACCGTATCCAACAAGGCAGTAGCCATCTGGCTGGCAATAAACCGTTCCCACACCAGCTTGTAAAGCTTATACTGATCGCCGGAGAGACTGTCTTTTACCTGATCGGGAGTCATTTCCGGCATGGTTGGGCGAATTGCCTCGTGGGCATCCTGGGCGTTATTTTTTGATTTATAAGCCCGCCGTTTAGGAGGTAAATAACTTTTTCCGTATCGCCGCTCAATAAAGCCCGCCGCTTGCTGGGCGGCCTCATCCGATATGCGAAGCGAGTCGGTACGCATATAAGTGATTAAGCCTACGGCACCCATATCGCCTACCTCAACGCCTTCATACAACTCCTGAGCAGCTTTCATCGTACGCCTTGCCTGAAAGCCTAGGCGACGGGAAGCCTCCTGCTGCAGGGTACTTGTGGTAAACGGCGGCGCGGGTGATTTTTTCCGCACGCTTTTTTTCACGTTCTCCACCACATAATCGCAGCCTTCCAGCTCCTTTAAAATGGCGTCGGCTTCTTCTTTTGTTTTAATAGAAATTTTCTTATCTTTTCCGTACAGTTTGGCCGCAAACGCCTTCCGGCTGGACTTTGCCAGCAGCTTTGCATCAATAGACCAGTATTCCTCCGGTTTAAACTTCCGAATCTCTTCTTCCCGGTCTACAATGATGCGTACCGCAACGGACTGTACCCGGCCTGCGGAAAGGCCACGGCGCACCTTTTTCCACAAAAACGGGCTCAGTTTATAGCCGACAATCCGGTCCAAAATCCGCCGGGTCTGCTGAGCATTGACCAAATCCATATCCACCTGACGAGGCGCAGCCATGCCGGATTGAACGCCGGATTTGGTAATTTCATTAAAAGTAACCCGGTTGGCCTGATCCAAATCCAATCCAAGCAGATAAGCAAGATGCCACGAAATGGCCTCTCCTTCCCGGTCGGGGTCAGTGGCCAGATAGATCGCATCACTTTTCTTTCCCTTTTTCTTCAACGTCTGCACCAGATCCTCTTTGCCCTTGATCTCAACATAATCCGGCTGGAATCCGTGTTCAATATCAATTCCCAACTTGCTCTTGGGCAGATCCCGAATATGTCCCATAGAGGCCACCACATCATAGCCTTCTCCAAGATATTTCTGGATTGTCTTTGCCTTTGCGGGGGACTCCACAATTACAAGTTTTGACATTCAATCCCGCCTTTACTTCTGTAATCTTTACCGGCCGCAAAAAGAGGGCGGCCTAATGGTATCTTTACCGCAAAAGCACCATATCTTGTGCATTTGGTGTCTTATTTTGCTAGCAGATACAAAATCTTTTTCCCGCATTTGCCGATACAAATCCCATTATTTCAAGTTCTGAAAGCGCTGTCAAGACTTCCGCAGGATTTTTTTGCGTACGTGCTGCAATTTCATCGGCATTGATTGGAATTTCCGACAAAATTTCATAAATTTCGCGGATATTAGCGTCACACTCTTCCGGCAGAGCCCGTTTTTCCCGAATCGGCACAGCCGGCCGTTCCGGGAGCGGCGTCTCTACTTTTTCCCTAACCGTCTCGCGCTTCGGCATTTCAGACACGACCGGGGTCCTCCAATCTATTTTGGCAGCATACCGATACCGATATTCTTCTAAAATGTCCCCAGCGCAGGAAACTGGTATCGCCCCTGTCTGTAGCAGGCGGAACGGACCTTTGGACAATCCGCTCAGTACACTGCCAGGAACCGCAAACACATCTTTTCCCTGTTCTGCCGCATAATTGGCTGTGATCAAAGAACCGCTGGTCAGTTCCCCTTCCACTACTACAACGCCCAAAGACAAAGCAGACATCAAGCGGTTGCGAATAGGAAAATGAAAGCCCTCCGGTTTTGCACCCAAAGGAAATTCAGAAAGAACCACACCCTTTTTGGGAATCTCCCGGCGCAAGGCTGTGTGTTCCGGCGGATAGACGATATCCAAACCACAGCCCAACACAGCAATCGTGCTGCCGCCAGCACGCAAAGCAGCCTCATGAGCCGCTGCGTCAATCCCGCGGGCCATACCCGTAATAACCACAGTGCCCATGCGGGCAAGCCCAAAGCCCAATTCGCCTGCAACAGCCCGGCCGTAATCAGAACACCTTCGAGCACCTACCAGCGCAATTGCCACCGTTTCATCTATGTCGTTCAGCTCGCCGTCCGCATATAAAACGGCAGGCATCGCATAAATATTGCGCAAACGATTCGGGTATTGCGCCTGATCCGGCGTCAAAATATGATATCCCTTATCCAATGTTTTTTCTTTCAGCCGCAATGCATCCGACAAAGACGCGGCTGAAAGCTTTTGCTTTTCCGCCGCTGTCAGAAATGCAACATGGCGAAAGCCGGTCTTCTTTTCTGCATAAAAATGTTCCGCCGTTTCAAAACAGGCCACAATGTCGTTCACCCTGGGGCTACCCGCCCCCAGCGCATTGGAAAGCCAAATCCAAAATTCCATTTTCCGTCCTCCTCACCGGCACATTTCCCACAAAATCAATGAGGCTGCTACCCCTGCGTTCAGCGATTCCGTCTCTCCCTTCATGGGAATATAAAGCGTTTGCTGGCAAGCATCCAGTACCGGGCGGGAAATTCCGTTTCCTTCGTTCCCGACCACAGCCACCGATTTTTGCGGGAAGGAAAAATTCCCCAAACAAATCGCCGTTTCATCCAATGCCGCGCCGAAAGTAGAAAAACCCGCTTGATGTAATTCTTTCAATGTCTGTGCCAGATCCGGTACTGTCCAGATCGGCAGCCGGAATACGCTGCCCATCGTACTTCTCAGAACCTTGGGACTGTAACAATCTGCGCAGCCTTCACTTAAAAGAATGCCGTCCGCGCCAAATGCGTCCGCCGTTCGGATGATCGTCCCCAGATTTCCCGGATCCTGCAAATGATCCAGCGCAAGAAACTTTTCACCAAACCCAGCGATCTGCCCGAAAGTATGCCGCGGCATCCCACAAACACAATAAATCCCCTGTGGCGTTTGCACGCTGCTGATTTTCGCCTCCAGCCCATCGGAAATCAGATAGGCCGCCGACGCCTTTTGGCACAGCGCATTCCAAACAGACGCATATCGTGCGGCACCGTCATCGCTGGCGAAAACCTGCTGCAACGGCAGACCACAGCGCAGCACCTCCTGCGCCAGGCGCATCCCCTCAGCCACAAAAGAAGCGCTTTCCTGCCTGACCTTCCGGCTGTTTTGCAATTTAATCAGCCATTTGATTTTTTCATTGTCTTTGCTGGTTATCCGTTCCATTTCAAACTCCATCCATTTGCAAAACAAGCCCGTGTCAGTAAAACACGGGCTTGTAAAACTTCTATTAAAGAGCCGCTTTCGCTTTTTCCACCAAGGAGGTGAAAGCCGCCGGATCGTTGATCGCGATTTCGGAAAGCATTTTTCTGTTCAGCTCCACGCCAGCTTTTTTCAAGCCGTTCATGAAAGTAGAATAGTTCATGCCATTGATGCGGCAAGCAGCGGAAATTCTGGTGATCCACAGGCTTCTAAAATCTCTTTTTCTCTGCTTTCTGCCTACATAAGCATAATTGCCGGATTTCATGACAGCCTGTTTGGCCATTTTAAAGTGAGTGCTCTTTGCACCAAAATAGCCTTTCGCCAGTTTCAGAACTTTTTTTCTTCTCTTACGGGTCATCATTGCCCCTTTTACACGAGCCATATTCTTAATCCTCCATCCAGATGTTAATTAGTGATTCGCCATCAGCAGCTTGATTGCCTTCATGTTGGTCTGATCCGCATAAGCGGCTTTGCGCAGGCCTCTTTTGCGCTTGGTGGATTTTTTGTTCAGAATATGGGATTTGTAAGCATGCGCGCGTTTTACCTTTCCGTTTTTGGTCAGTTTAAAGCGTTTTTTTGCGCCGGAATGAGTTTTCAGTTTAGGCATTTTGGTTTTCCTCCTGTTCGATTTACTTAACGGGCTTTGCAGAGATGAACATCGTCATGCTTCTGCCTTCCATTTTCGGCTGCTTCTCAACAGTGCCAACCTCGGCAACCGCATCGGTGAACCGCTGCATCAGCACGGTGCCCATCTGGGAGTGGGCCATTTCACGCCCCCTAAAACGGACCGATACCTTGACTTTGTTCCCCGCTTTGAGGAATTTCATCGCATGGTTCACTTTGGTGTTGAAATCGTTGGTGTCGATGTTCAGAGACAGACGAACCTCCTTGATCTCGATCACCTTTTGGTTCTTTTTCGCTTCCTTTTCCCGCTTTGCCTGTTCAAAACGATATTTGCCGTAATCCATAATGCGACAAACCGGCGGAGCAGCCTGCGGCGCGATTTTTACCAGATCGAGATTTTTCTCAATCGCAATTTTCATCGCATCTTTGGTCGTAAGAATCCCTAACTGGCTGCCGTCTGCATCGATGACGCGGATTTCCTTATCTCTGATCTCTTCGTTGATCTGCAGTTCCTTGTTGCTAATGTGAAAGCACCTCCATTGTAAAAGCCCGAATTTTTCAATAACAAAGCGCGGAACGAAATTCGCCCGCGCTCAATACACATAAAAGCCTTTTGCCTTTCACGTATTGACCCGGCATCGCCTGTGCGAGCAGGTGAGAACGAATTGGTTCTGCTTTGTTTTCCGGTATAGTATACCAGCCTATCCGCCGTTTGTCAATAGCAAAAATGCAATATTTCTTTATCTCCGCCTCTCCTCCAATTTTCACATTGGGGATATTTATAAAATAGCCATTCAGAAGGGAAAAACGCTTAAAAAGACGCCTTACTTCTTCTCAGAGGAGGGTTTGTCCGCGTCCAGGTAGAACAGGATATCCTTTTTCCCCTCCTGTGATGTGCCCGCATAGACCTGGGTATCCAGCCCGCCGATAATAAATCCATTGTTCAGATAAAATAAACACGCGCCAAGGTTGTCATCCTGCCCTTGCGTATAAATTCCTCTATATCCGCGGCTTTTCGCGATTTTTTTTGACATTTCAATTAACCTTTTGCCAATGCGTTGGCCTCTGTAGGCTTTATTCACCTTTAGATCATACAAATACATATATTTCATCATCGCGTGCTGCAAAACCGAGAGGCCAACGCATTGGGCGCCGTCATACGCGCCGACAAAAATACTGTTTGCAGATAGCCGGTCGTAATCATAATTTTCGTCCGGAAAGCACATTTCGCGGATTTCATCTTCTCTAAAACGGACAACGCTGTACTGCCATTGCTCGTTGATGTAAGATGGGATCATTCTTCCAAATAATAAAAACGGCTCATTGGGAATATTGATGTCCCGCTTGTGCTCTGCGTCGATGATTCGAATTTCAGGCATTTACTTCACCCCGCAATCCCGCCTTATCCTCATCGGGAAATTCCAGCTCGATTTCCCGCTCCAGATAAAACGAGTATAGAATACAGGACTTTACCGGTGTTTGCAGGCTTTCCTGCAAAATTATCCGGTAAAGACGCAGCTGTTCGCGGTATTTGTCTGCCAGGCTCTCGGCCGAAGACGCCGCGTCGGTTTTGTAATCGACGATGACCGCCCCATCCTCTTCCCAAAAAACGCAGTCCGCTACGCCTTGCACGGTAATCCTGTCCTCTCCGGCGTTTTCGTAGCCCATCAGACTTCCATCTATCTCCCAAAGAAAGCGCAATTCCCGTTCTAGCCGATCGGAGGCCGTCATTCTCCTATACAAATCGGAGGAAAAAAAGTGCGCAATGCGTTCCAACGGGATCACCTGTGCCTGCGCTGGCGTCAGATACTCCAGCTGCAGCAGCCGTTCCAGCTCTGAGTCGGGATCTGCGGCGCATCGCTCATAGTCAGCGTACTGCATAAAGTGGTGCAGCGCATCCCCCCGCTGCGCGCCGGACATTTTTTCTCCGGTGAGAAAACGAGGTGTTTTGGTAAACGCATACCGCTCAGAAGTCTCTTTTTTGGCCACAGCCGAAACGCCAAGTTTTTGCGGAATATGGGTCGCTTCTTCATACGGATACCGCCACGCACCATTTGCTCTGAGCCGGGCTAAGAACACCTCGTCCGGACCAGAGACTACCTTTGTCGCCTCATCATTTTCCAGTGTTTTCCATTCCTGTACTTGCCCAAACACAACTTGAAGCGCCGCCTGCTCCGATTCTGCCAAACCGCCAAACACCGCGCCTGCCCGCTCCCGCAGTTCATGGCAGTCCGGATGCCGCAGCGCACACATCAAAAGCCAGGCGCCAATGGAATCCGCGCTGCGCACCACAAACGGCTGCAAAGGGCCTTGTGCCGCCAAAGATGCTTTTTGCAGCATTTTATCCACATTCCCCGACATGGTGATAAACAGCTTCTCTTTGGCCCGGGTCAGCGCCACATACAGCACCCGAAGCTCCTCGCTCAAACCAGCGCGTTCATTTTCTAAGCGAAGCGCCTCCAGCGGGACAGTGGTAAACTCCTTTAACAAAGCCGAATCCCGCCGCACACAGGCAAAACCCATTTGTGGATGCACTGCAATGCGATCCCGCAGATCCTGCTTGTTAAACGCTTTGGCGCCGTCGCACAGGAAAACATACGGGAATTCCAATCCTTTGGAACGATGGATGCTGAGAATCTGCACTGCATCGCTGCCGCCGCCAGAGGAAGTAGGCTCAAAATCCGCTTTTTGATCGGACAGCCGGTCCAAAAAGCGGACAAAAGCGTACAGTCCGCGGCCGCCGCTCTTTTCAAAAGCTGCCGCAAAGCTGCAAAGCTGATGCAGATTCGCCTTTCTCGCCTGTCCCATCGGATAGGCGGACACAATCGCCGGATAATCGGTTCTGGCGTAAATCTCCGTCAAAAGTCCGGCTACCGGCATGCTGACCGCCAGCCGCCGCAGCAGCTGCGTCTGGCGCAAAAACGCGGCGCTGGACTCGTTCCCTTGCCGGGCGCTTTCCTGCAAAGCAGAGTAAAAAGAGCCCCGTTGGTCCAGCAAACGAATCTTTGCGATCTGATCCGGCGTAAAACCAAACAAATCGGACATCAATACCGTTAAAAGGGGAATGTCGCGGTACGGATTATCCAGCATCTGCAAAAACGCTACCATAACCCGGATTTCTCTTGCCTGTAAAAATCCATTTCGGCTGTCGGACCAGCTGTTGATCCCCTCTTTCAAAAAGGCTTCCCGATAAACTTGCGCTTTGTTTTTCGGTGAGCGCAGCAAAATGCAGACATCGCCAAAACGCACCGGACGCGGCGCACCGTTTTCCCACACGGTAGAGCCGTCTGTCATCAATCGGGCAATCCGGCGCGCCACATAGGCCGCCTCCAGCTGGACAGCATTCGCCTTTTCTTCCTGGATATCGATCAAATGCAGTTCCGCCTGCATCTGCTTATCCGGCGGATAATCGGCCGCCGGGATCAGCTCCTGTTCCCGGCTGTACTCCATCTCTCCCATTTTCTGGCTCATCAGCTGCCGGAACACAAAGTTCACAAATTCTGTTACTTCCGGACGGCTGCGAAAGTTTTTGCCCAGTATAATTTTTGCCGGATAATTTTTTCCGTCAAATGGGCCGTAACGGTCCAGTTTTTCCATAAAAATTTCCGGCATCGCCTGTCGAAAACGATAAATGCTCTGTTTCACGTCGCCGACCATAAAGAGATTTTCGCCCTGCCGGGAAACTGCCGAAAAAATCATATCCTGTGCGCTGTTGGTATCCTGATACTCATCCACCAGCACTTCCTCGTATTCCTGCGCCGTCTGCTGCGCCAGCGCAGTCGGACGATAGGTATCGCCCAATCGCTCCATCAAAAGGCGCAGCGCCATATGTTCCAAGTCGGAAAAATCCAAAAGCTTCTGCTCTTTTTTCAGCTGGGAATACTGTCGGTCATAAGCGAGAACCAGCGAAAAAAGCGTGGATACTTTTGGCCGCAAATCGGAAATATCCTCCCGAAACTCCCCAGCGTCAGCGCAAAATTGCCGTTGGGCCAGGCCTTTGATAATCTTTTTAATCTGATCGCGCCCGGACTGCAATGACTTTTTCAGCACATCGTCCTCAAAGCCGCGCAGCGCTCCCAGCCGGCCGAAAGAGAACGTTTGCAGCTGCGCGCAGCAGCTGTCCCAATCGCCGGACCGCAGCGAAGAAAGCAGCGCCGACAGCCGCTGACCATCCTCGCGAAACGGCGCTCCATATGCTTTTTCCAGCTCTAAAATCCCGTCCATCTGTTCCAGCAGCTCCCGGTTTTGTTGCAGACAGTATGTTATCGCTTCAGTCCCGTAAGCCAGAATCGTTTTTCCCCACACAGTTTGTTCCGCCGGAATGGCAGGATCGTACATTTTTTCCTTTCCTGCCAGCCAGTCCTCATAAAATGGGTGAGAGCGAATAAAGTCGTACAGCTTGAAAATCGTATCGGTCACCCGGTTGTCATCCCGTCCGCCAGATAAAAGCTCTACCAGATCGGAAAAACTGCCGTCCCCGTCCGAGGCATAGAAATTCTCAATCGCCTGCGCCGCTGCTTCCTGGCGAATCAGAGACAAGCGTCCCTCCTCCCCCAGAATAAAATCCGCTGGCAAATCCAATTCCTCCGTGTGGCGGCTGATCAGATCCAAACAAAAGGCGTGGATGGTGCTGATATGAGCGCGCTCCATCAAAAAGCGCTGTCTGCGAAGATGTTGGCTGTAAGGCCGTGCTGCCTGTTCCTGGGCCAATCTTGCATCAATGCGCTGGCGCATCTCCCGCGCAGCCGCATTGGAAAAGGTGACCACCAGCAGACGGTCCGCATCCACTGGATGCTCTTCATCCAACAGCATGGATACAACCCGCTCTACCAAAACAGCGGTTTTACCGCTGCCCGCCGCCGCAGACACCAACAGCGTCCCGCCCCGGCTTTGAATCGCTTGGGATTGTTCTGTTGTCCAGCTTCTTTCACGCATCTTCTTTACCACCGATCTTTTGGAAAAATGCTTCCCGGGAGAACTCGTCCCGCTGCCGTTTTGGCCCGTCCTCTTCCCGTCCGCAGATGCCGCGGTAATCGCACCAGGCACACAGATCAAACTGCTTTTCCTCCAGCGGCAGAGCCGGGATATCCCCTTTCCAAAGGGTTTGGGCCATCTGCCGCAGCAAAGACTCTATATGCCGCTTTAGCTTTCCCAGCTCCTCCAGTGTCGCTACCGAAGATTTGGCGTCAATCTGCCCGTCTTTGAGCTTTGCGGGAATAAATACCCCTGCGCCGTCTGATTCCATTCCCTCCAACACCACCGGGTCGGAAAGCAAAAGGCCGTTCATCTTCAGCGCCTTTTTCTGCTGCGCCTGCATCTGCTCCTCTTCTGCATGTCGGTCAGCCGGTAAAAATCCCGTTTTGCCCGGCATATATAAAATTCCCGCCGGAACAGTATTTTCCAGCTGACCTTTTCCATTTTGGCAAATGGAAAACAGATAAACCAGCATCTGCAGGTTGATACCGTAATAAATATCGGTAAAATCAAAGGTTTTGGTGCCGGTCTTATAATCCACTACCCGAACATAGCGCCTGCCCCGCTTTTCCATCACATCCACGCGATCCACTATGCCCTCAACCCAAATTTTGCCACCATCCGGCATTTCCAATTCCAGAGGGGTGACGGACGAATCCTTCGCAATGGCCAGCTCAAAAGCCACTGGTTCAAAGTCACAGACTGCAAATTCCATTGCCAGATGGTGGATCAGGCGCACCAGCATGTTTGCCATTCTCGTAAACAAGTACCGAAACCGCGCGGTTTTATCCAGTTCCCCTCCCATGGCATCCTGCAAATAGTCATTCAGCGACTGCCGCACCAATTTGCGGCACTGCTCTTCCGATAAGCTGCACAGCTCTTTTCCGGGATACTTCGATATTACCTGCTGCAATACGTAGTGGATCACCGTACCCGATTCCATGGGGGACAGCTGCGCTTTCCGCGGTTTCTTGATTCCCAATCCCCTCTCGCAAAAATAGGCGAACCGGCATTGATGGTATCGATCCAGTTTAGAGGGAGAAAGCCGCATTTCCCCGCCAAATAAAGTCCGGGCCGTCTCTGACGATTTCATGGCAAACAGCTCCGGCTGAACCGGGTGCCGGATTCTCTGGTACGGTTCGGCATAGGCGCTTTCCTCGAGAAACACTCCCAGCGCCTGCGCTTTGGAAGAGGAACGATCCACCGCAGAACCGAACACATGCAGCGCCGTTTTCTCGTTCAGCGCGTAAAAGCCCGCCTCCTCCGCCGAAGCCTTTCGGCAGACAGCCTGCGGGAAAACGGCCAGAACCTCCCGAACCATGACCGATGGGGCCAGGGGACTTCCGTCAAGAGATTCCTCCGACCAGGACAAAAAAATGCCGTCGCTGGCGCAGGTCATTGCCGTATAGGCAAAATACCGCTCCTCCAGCACCCGCAGTTCAAAGGGTTCCGATACTTCCAGTCCTGCGGCAAAAAGCTGTTCTCTCTCCCGCTCAGACAAAATACCATCCCGGCTCACCGGGGCCGGGAACATATCCTCGTTCGCACCGATGATAAACACATATTGGAGGGCGTTAGGACGGATTCGATCCGCAGTGCCGATCATAACCGTATCCAATCCCTGTGGGATTTGCCCCAAATCGGCTGTTAACAATGTCAGCCGCATCAGCTCGCAATGTTTATCCAGATCATAGGCCTGTTCCCCCAGCACCATCGCGTACTGATCCCACAAATCCATCATGCCGTCAAACAGTGCGCGCACGCTGTCCCGCCCGGCGGCATCCTCCTGTGCATCCTGCTTTTTTAATTGTTCCAGAATCCGCGCTTCTTTCCAATATTCATACAGCGCTTCGACCAATTCCCGGCCGCTGCAAACACGGATTTTTTTCCGCAGGGTGAGCAGAGGCTTCATCAGCCTTCGGCGAAGTGCCTCGATCTCGCGCAGCCGCACTTCATCCGCTTCCCGCATTTTGCCAAAGCCGGACGGATTCCAGACAAACGGCTCTTCCCAGCGCGCACCGCTGATATCCCAAACATAAGCGTATTCTTCTAACGCCGCCACCTGCTCCAACGAAAAATCCAGCAATCCTGTCTTTAACAGGCAAAATAAGTCTTCGCTGTGAAAACGGCTTTTGGCAGCTTCCATCGCGGACAGAACCGCTACTGTCAGTGGCTGAGCCGCCACGTCAAAGCGTTCGTCCATAAAATAAGGAATCTCATAATCGGCAAAGCTGGCATGTACCGGCTGTAAATATGGTTCCAGATCCCGACCGATTACAACAATATCCCGGTAACGGCATCTCTCTTCCCGCACCAGATGGGAAATTTCTGCCGCCACCCACTCTATCTCCTCGTAAGGGTCCCGGCAGGGCGTCAGCCGGATGCCGCCGCTTTCTTCCTGCGCCGACTGTTCTTCCCGGAACAGATTTTGTTCCAGCTTTGCCAGTGCGGGCGCATGAAAACGCAGCGGTTCTTTTAAGATTACCGGCGTTTGTACTGGGATACCGTTTTTTCTCGCCAGTTCCATCAGCCGCGCCGCCGTACGGCAGGAAGGAACAAACAGCCCATATCCCTCCGATTGATCAAACAGATTGTCTGTGCAAAGGGAAAAAGTCACCGACGAAGCGGTTTTCATCAGTTCTTCCAACAAATCGAATTCCCCGGCCATAAATCCTTTGAACGAATCCACAAATACAGCGTATTCCCGAAAAATTGCGTTTCCTTTCAGCCGCTCCAGCGCGTAAGCCAGCTGATCTTTTTGCTCGCCGAAAGAAGATGCCAGCAAATTATCATATGTTTCATAAATGGAAAACAGCTCGTCCATTTTTTCCGCAAAAGAATCCTGGGAAATCCGTTTTTTGGCTTCACGCAGCATCTGCGGAGCGATCCCTACGGTGCGAAACTCCTCCATCTGCCTAGTCAGCGCCGCAATCGCCGCACCGCTGCGGCTGCTTTTCTGATATCGATGCAAAACGCCTTTGAGCTGTTCCAACGCCAAATGCATCACCAGATAATGGGCTGCTTCCTCCGGTGCTTGCCGGGCTGCGCCGCCCAACTCCCGAAAGATTCTGTCGCAAAGACGGGTAAAACTGTAAACCTCTACGAGAAACGCCGATGAAGTGTCCAGCACACGCCGCACCGCTTTTTCCATTTCAAGGGAATATTGTTCCGGTACCAGCAGCAGAACCTTCTGCCCAGCGCGGGCGGCCGCACCAGCTTCCTCCAGTGCCCGGGAGGTTTTTCCCGTACCGGCCGTTCCTAAAATCCATCGGACCATCCTTTTTCCTCCAAACCAAAAAACAGGGCTTGCAATTGCTCACAAGCCCCCGTTTCGCTGCCCTGCTATTTGAGTTTCGCCTTTTTGCGAATAAAGGATACCAGCAGCTCCGCCGTATCATCATAACCCAAAATAGAAGAGTCCACCGAAAGATCATAATTCAGCAGGTCATCCCACTTCTGATTGGTGTAAAAGTGGTAGTAGCTTGCCCTGGTTTTATCCGTCTTGGCGATCAAATCCTTCGCCTGTTTGACATCCAGATGATACAATTCCATAATCCGCTTTTGGCGAACTTCAAACGGTGAGTGAATAAACAGATTAATATGGCAGGGATGATCCGACAAGATATCATCCGCACACCGCCCAATAATCACGCAGTTTTTTTCCGCCGCTTCTTTTCGGATAACGTCTGCCTGAATGGCAAACAGCCGATCATTGGTCAGTACATCCGGATAGCTGAACGGAACTGCAAAATTGCCATATGCCGTGGTAGAAAGGGTATAAAGATAGCTTTTTTCCGGCTTTTCATCCGCATTTTCAAAAGCTTTCTCGCTAATTCCGCTCTTTTGGGCTGCCAAAGACAGCAATTCTTTATCCAAATAAGCGATGTCCAGCGTTTTCGCCAGCCTCTTTCCGATTTCACGGCCTCCGCTGCCAAACTGCCTGTTGATGGTTACCACAAAAGGATTACTCATCACTTACGCCCCCTTCTAAGCATGGTTTTAAAACCATTTCTTTATTTTATTATAGCACTTTCCCCTAAATTTACAAGGCTTGCCCGCGGTCTAATGGGAGAATAAACCAAAAATCACTTCCTTTTTCGGGTTTGCTGTCCACGCCGAAAGCGGCGTTATGCAGTTGCAGAACCTCTTTCACGATTGAAAGCCCCAGTCCCGTTCCAATCACCGCACGGCGGTGAGGCGTTTTTTTGCTGTAATAGCGATCCCAAATGCTATCCATCTCCTCTGGCGGAATACCCACGCCATAATCTATTACATCAATGCGCACCTGTGAGGCAGTGATGTTCTGGCGCACCGTGACCTTTTTTTCTTCTCCAGTAAAAGAAATGGCATTGTTGATCAAATTATAAACTACCTGACCGATTTTAACCTGATCTGCGTAAACCCATGCATCTCCTTCTGCCTCAAACGCAACCGTATAGCCCTGCTGTTCTACCAGTTTCTGATAACGAGACAGTGTCTTTCGGATCTCCTCCGTCAGGTTAAACCGGCTTTTTTCCATCCGGCGCACGCCAGCTTCTACCTGGGAAAGATTCAAAAGATCATCGACCAGTAAGCTCAGTCGCTGCGCCTCATCCACGATGATTTGGATATTTTCCGGCGTATTTTCTCCCGGAATGTCCCGCATCACTTCGCCGTAACCGATAATCATGGTCAGCGGCGTGCGCAAATCATGGGAAACATTTGCCACCAGGTCCTTGCGCAGCCGATCCACCCGTCCAAGCGCTTGGGCGGTGACATTGAGCGTGTCGCTCAGTTCGGTGATTTCCCGGTAGCCTCGACCGTTGAACGAGACTTCATAATTTCCCCTGGCCAACTCTTTGGAGGAACGATTGATATCTTCAATCGGCTTGGCAATAAATCGGGACATCCACACCGCTAAAAAACCAGCCAGGATAAAAAACAGCACGCCAATGCAAAGAATCTGTACCCGCAGCGTTTGTACCGTTGCGCTTAAAGGCGTAATTCGCGCGTTAATCCCGATCATAACTTGCGTCCCGTCCAGTTTTTCGGCAATTTGGAAATAAGAAAGACTTTGTTGGATTTGATACACTGAGAAAAGAGGCTTTGCCTGCCAAGGGTACTTTTTTTCCTTAGCGGCCAGCTCCGCAGACGGAGCGGGTAAGTTCTCCTTTCCTGCCGCATTAAAATACACCATTTTTGTTCCGCCTTTCTCCTGGACTTTCCGGAACAAAATGGCTCTGGCCGTTGCGTCCATCTCCTGCAGAGAGCAATAGCGAAACTTTCCGCTCTCCTGAATCTGTTCACCGTTTGCCCCAATCAGATGTACGCAGATATCCCCCGATTCCGTAACCTGATTCAAAAGTTCTGTCAGATCTTCGAGGTTAATATTATCTGCAATGGTCTGGCTGTAACTGCGCACCTCGTTTTCTTTAATCATCTGATAAAACTCATCTAGGAAAACCGTTTGCAGCAACCACAGAACAATCAGGATACAAATGGAAAAGACTGCAAGGCAGGAGAAAATTTTTCCTTTTATACTAATCTTGCCCCATCGCAAAACGATAACCTACCCCCCGCAACGTTACAATACTGGAGCTGTACGGTCCCAAACTTTTGCGCAAAAGCTTAATATGCGTGTCCAGCGTTCGCGCGTCGCCATAATAATCGTATCCCCACACCTCATTGATCAATTTTTCTCTCGTCAATGCAATTCCCCGATTGCGGACCATATAAAAAAGCAGATCATACTCTTTGGGAGACATGGTCACCGGTTCTTCGTCCACGCAAACTACACGGGCGGTAAAATCCACTGTAAGCCCGCCGCACTGATACACTTCTTTTTTCTTTGCCACTTCCGGCGGAGCGCACCGTTTCAGCACCGCCTGAATACGCAGCATCAGCTCTTTGGGAGAAAACGGCTTGACCACATAATCGTCAATTCCCATCCGGAACCCGTAAATCTTATCATATTCCTCCCCGCGGGCGGACAGCATAATAATCGGTACGTCGGAAAATTCTTTGATCCTTTCGCAAGCGGTCAGCCCATCCATTCCCGGCATCATGATATCCATTACAATTAAGTCGAAAGCGCCGGAACGGCACAATCCTACCGCCGCTTCTCCGTTAGAAGCTTCTTCCACCTGGTACCCTTCAAAGTTTGCATATTTGGCGATAAGCTTTCGGATATTGGTTTCGTCATCCACCACCAGAATTTTATACAATATGCTCCCCTTCTTTCTGCCATCTGGCCGGTTTCCTTATACGAGGTCAGTATAACAGAAAAATGTGTTCATTCCATTACAAATTTTTTTCAAAAGTTCACTTTTCCGCACTTTCCTCTTTTATTTTCCCAGCGGCATATTCGTTTTTTCCTCTCATCCGCTTTTTGTATGGAACACTCCCGCACAAAAAAAGCGGCCCGCCCGAACCGTTTTCAGGCATCGGGCAGGCCGGTTGACGGCTTAGATTATTTTTTTGTCTTTTCGGCAAAGGAATTGTTCACCAATTCTGAAAAAGGAGCGGTTTTTTCCAGCTCTCCCGCTTCCTGCATCACGGTTTGCAGTTTTTGGAAGGATTCCTCTTTCATATCCGGCTCAGCGCGCCAAGCGTCGATATCCTTATAGTTCTGCACCACTGTCTCCAATGTTTTCAAATCGGTATCCGGGAAAGACGGCTGAATTACCTTGGCAACTTCCGCCGCCGTATGTTCCTGCACCCAGGCAAGCCCTTTGGCAATGGCGTTGGTAAAGCTCTGGATCAGCTCCTCGTTCTTTTCGATAAAGCTCTTCTGCGCAAAGTAGGCGGTATAGGGGATCTCCCCGCTTTCCGCACCCACCGACGCAACGATAAATCCTGCTCCTTCTGCCTCCAGAGAGGAAGCAGTTGGCTCAAACAGCGCTACATAATCCCCAGTACCGCTGATAAAGGCGCCTGCCATAGCAGAAAACTGGATGCTGTCATCAAAAATCACATCAACACCGGGGGTCATGCCGTGTTGTTTGACCACATATTCCAACGTCATATACGGTACGCCGCCTTTTCTGCCCGGCAGCAGGCTTTTCCCTTTCAGCTTTTCCCAGGTGAAATTTTCGTCCACTTCCCGCGCCAGAATAAAGGCTCCGTCGCGCTGGGTCATCTGGGCAAACACCTGCATGTAATCCTCTTTGCCCTCGTTGTAAACATAGATACAAGCCTCCGGACCGGCAAAACCGATATCAACGCTGCCGGAAAGCACAGCAGTCATGACTTTATCGGCGCCCTCACCGTTGCTCAATTCCAATTCCAGGCCTTCTTCTTCAAAGAATCCCAGCTCGATAGCCGCATACTGCGGGGCGTAAAATACCGAATGGGTCACCTCGCTTACCGTGACTTTTTGCAGTTTTTTCTGTGTGCTGCAACCGGCAAAAACCCCCATGACCAACACAGCCGCACAGAAAAGGGAAAGCAATTTGCTCATTCTTTTCTTCATCGTGATACTCCTTCCAAAATCAATTTCTATGGCTCATTTTCCGGGTGATTACCCGTTCGGTAATCACGACCGATTGATATAATAAAGCGGCGACGACTGCGAGGATCACAACACTCGTCATCACCAGATCCAGCTTAAAGACCTGGCCGCCATAGACAATAAGATAGCCCAGCCCCGCTTTGGAGACCAGGAATTCCCCTGCGATGACTCCAACCAGAGAAAGGCCGATATTGACCTTCATGGAATTAAAAAGTGTATGCAGATTGGAGGGCATCACTACCTTGGTAAATACCTGCCGCCGGTCCGCGCCAAATGTGCGGACCATTGTAACCATTTCCTCGTCGGTGCTCAAAAAACCATTCAGCATTTCCAGCACCGTAACAATCAACGAAATTGCCAGCGCCATCACAATGATGGCCTGCATTCCGGCGCCGACCCAAACGATAAAAACCGGTCCCAGCGCAATTTTAGGCAGAGCGTTGAGTACAACCAAAAACGGTTCACAAATGCGAGAAAGCGTTTTCGACCACCACAACAGCACCGCCAGACCAACTCCCAGCACCGTGCCCAGCAAAAATCCTATCAGCGTTTCCATACAGGTAACGCCCAGATGGGTCAAAAGCCCGTTTTCGCCTAAATTGAGCAATGTTTTTACCATGCGGGATGGTTGGCTCATAATAAAGCTGTCAATCACCCCGATATTGGCCAAAATTTCCCACATCGCCAGCAGAATGATGACAACTGAAATCTGTATTGTCCGAATCATATATTTTTTCCGCTTCTGCTTTTGCAGATAAGCGGCCCGCTCCTTTGAAATTGGCAACACAGCCGTTTGATTATACATGGACATCAAGCTCTTTCCATATCGTATTAAAGTATTCCTGAAACTGGTGCTGTTCGCGGCGCTGCAAAGGCGTCAACTCCGGATCAGCAAAACGGATCTCCATGATCCGGGAAATATGTGCCGGTCTCTTTGACAGTACGATAATCCGGTCCGACATGCTGATGCTTTCCGAAATATCATGGGTCACCATCAGGGTTGTTTTTTGTTCCAACTTCAAAATACGCCGTACATCATCAGTTACAGCCAATCGGGTCTGGTAATCCAGTGCGGAAAACGCTTCATCCAGAAGAAAGATATCCGGTTTTACTGCCAATGTTCGGATTAAGGCGGCCCGCTGCCGCATGCCGCCGGAAAGCTGAGACGGATATTTGTCCCGAAATTCCCATAAGCCGTATGCTTTTAACAGACTGTTGGCATATTCTGCGTTTTCCCGGGTTAATTTTTTCCGAATTTCCAACCCCAGCACCACATTTTGATAAATATTTCTCCATTCCAGCAGGTTATCCCGTTGCAGCATATATCCAATGTGCGGAGAAATCCCTTCTACCGGTTCTCCCTGCAAAAGGACTCTGCCGTATGTCGGCCGAATCATTCCAGCCACGATGGACAAGAGGGTGGACTTTCCGCATCCGCTCGGTCCGACGATGCTGACGAACTCCCCTTTTTCTACTGAAAAGCTGATGTCGTCCAGCGCCGTTAATTCTCCGTTTTCAGCCTGATAAGTTTGGGAAATCCGCTCTACTTTTAATATTTCCTCCATTTCAATCCCCCCTGTTCTGAAAAAGGTACGTCATTTTCTTTTTGTCCGAATCAAGAAAAGCCACTGCGTTGGCACAGGGCGTCAATCTTTCCGGCAAAACACTTTTAACCGATGATCGCCGGCTTCCTGTTCTTTCAACTCGTTAACATTCTATTCCGCTGCCGCTTTCCTGGTTCAAACCAAAGTATTTTTCTTGGCTCCTTTTCCTGATGAGCATCGAAAAAGGATTAACAAAATCGAAAATCCAATATGCTTGTATACAATCAATTGCATTATTCTCTCTTCCTCCCATTCCAACCCTATCAGCCAAGAAATATCGAAAGGATGAACCCAATGAAAGCCGTTGTGTTTGAGGGACAGTCTCACATTCCAAATCTTCTTTATGCAGAGCTGATTTTCTGGTGGAAACCGCTGAAAAAGTCCAACAAATTGATGGCGCTATTCTAATCAACACTCCCGCAGCGGGCTAATCGATGAGCAGGCGCTGTACGAAGCGCTGATGCAGCGCAAGCTTTATACCGCCGCTTTGGACGTTGTGAAAAAAAACGCCCGTCTGCCGCATTCCTTTGGTGGACTGCCCCACTGCATCATCACCGGCCATATTGCATGGCTGACAAAGGAAGCCCGCCTGCCACAGTAGATTTACAGATCCAAAATCTACAAAATGATCTGGATGGACATCCGACCAGCATTATCAATGGCTGATTTTCATAAATAATCCTCGTTTTTATAAAAGCTATCTTCCGGCCGACAGAAAATATCTGAGTCTCCAGATTTGACCATCGTTTTCGTTGGTTGGTATAAAAACTGTTTTTTACGCCTAAAACAGCATAAAAGAGCCGGTGAAAAGGAAAAACCTTTTCACCGGCTCTTTTTCTTCTCATTCTTCCAGCCAGCCCTTTATGCCATCTTTATAATATTCCATTCGTCGCAATCCATCTGATACAGCAAACCGCCTTTTTTAAAAAAAGGTCATCTGGCTGGAATCGGGCAGGCCGTCCAAAGCGCCAGATTGATCGAGAATTTCGATCACCGCTTTAGACACGCCCGCGCGGGTCTGTACCTCATCCTTGGAAATATAGGGTCCTTCTGCCGCCGCTTCCTGTAAGCTTTGGGCCGCGCTGACGCCAAGGCCTTTCAACGCATTAAACGGCAGCCGGATCTTTCCGTCCTCCACCTGGTATTGGGTCGCATGCGATCGAAACAAATCTACTGGTAAAAAGGATAAACCCCGCGCCAGCATCTCGTTGACAATCTGCAAGCTGCTGTACTGCTCTTCTTCTTTTGCAGTGCGTTCATTTCCTTTCATCTTTAGCCCGTCCATTTTCATCTTGACAGCCGCTTTTCCCTTGATGGCAGCGTCCGCATCAAAATCCTCACCTCGAACGGTGAAAAAGGTGGCGTAGAATTCCAGCGGATAATAAATCTTATACCACCCCAGCCGGATCGCCGCAATAACATAGGCTGCAGCATGGGCTTTGGGGAACATGTATTTGATTTTCAGGCAGCTGTCGATATACCACTGGGGAACGCCATGTTCCAGCATGGCCTTTTTGTGCTCGTCGGTCAAAAGCTTCGGCGCATTGCCCTTTCGGGTAATCTCCATAATTTTAAACGCCATATTGGGGTCCAAACCTTTTTGAATCAGATAAATCATAATGCTGTCACGGGTACCGATTACTTCAGAGATGGTACAGGTGCCATTTTTAATCAGTTCCTGGGCATTTCCCAGCCATACATCCGTACCGTGAGACAGGCCGGATATCTGCAAAAGATCCGCAAAAGTCTTTGGCTGCGCGTCAATGAGCATCTGCCGGACAAAATTGGTTCCCATTTCCGGCAACGCCAACGAACCGGTGTTGCAGGAGATTTCCTCCTCCGTCACACCCAACGCTTCCGGTGAGGTAAACAGGCTGAAGATCTTCGGATCGGAGGTATCTACTTCCATAACTTTTACACCGGTCATGTCCTCCAGATGCTTATACAGAGTAGGCACATCATGGCCCAGCAGATCCAGCTTCAAAATCGTGTCATGCAGGGAATGGAAGTCAAAATGTGTCGTCAAAATGCCGGAACCCGCGTCATCCGCCGGATGCTGAATCGGCGCAAAATCGGCGGCCTCAAACTGATTTGGCACAACTACCATGCCGCCGGGATGCTGGCCGGTTGTTCGTTTGACTCCGGCGCAGCCGGCTGCCAGCCGAAGTTCCTCCGACTTGTGAACAACCCGTCCCCGCTCTTCCATATATTTTTTCACAAAACCGTAAGCGGTCTTCTCTGCCACAGTAGAAATGGTACCGGCCTTGAACACATGGGTTTTGCCAAACAGCTCCTCCGTGTAGCGGTGTGCCTGGTTCTGATACTCACCGGAAAAGTTCAGGTCGATATCCGGCGCCTTATCGCCGTTAAAGCCTAAAAAAGTCTCAAAGGGAATGTCGTGACCATCCCGTTGATACGGCGTACCGCACTCCGGGCAATTTTTTGCCGGCAGGTCGAATCCGGAGCCGTAGGAACCGTCGGTAATAAATTCGCTGTGCTTACAGTGGGGGCAGACGTAATGGGGCGGCAGTGGATTGACCTCTGAAATACCAGCCATTGTCGCCACAAACGAAGATCCCACCGATCCACGGGAACCTACCAGATAGCCATTTTCCACCGACTTCCAAACCAACTTTTGGGCAATGATATACAGTACCGCAAAACCATGCTTGATGATGGAAGTCAATTCCCGGTCCAGCCGTTTGGCTACCAGAGCCGGCACCGGATCGCCGTAAATTTCCCGCGCCTTGCTCCATGTGATGTTCTGCAGGTCTTCTTCTGCCCCTTCGATGGTCGGTGTAAAAGTGCCGTCGGGAATCGGTTTGATTTTCTCCACCCGGTCGGCAATGCTGTTGGGGTTAGTCACAACTACCTCATAGGCCTTTTCCTCGCCCAGATAGGAAAATTCCCGCAGCATTTCATCTGTCGTCCGCAGATATAAAGGCGACTGTTGGTCAGTATCTTTAAAGCCCATGCCTGCCAGCAGAATCTGCCGGAAAATGTTGTCCTTTTCGTCCATCATATGTACGTCACAGGTGGCACATACCGGAATCTTCAACGTATCACCAAGCCGTACAATGGTCCGGTTGTAACTGCGAAGCTGTTCTTCATCTTTGGCGGTACCATTATGAACCATAAACATATTATTCTGAATCGGCTGAATTTCCAAGAAGTCGTAAAACTTGGCAATGCTGCAAAGTTCGCCCCAGCTTTTTCCATCTACCACCGCCCGAAACAGCTCACCTGCCTCACAGGCACTTCCCAAAATCAGCCCCTCCCGGTAACGGATCAGCTCACTTTTGGGGATGCGCGGCTTTTTATAATAATAGTCAAGGTGAGATTTGGAAACCAGCTGGTAAAGGTTTTTTAAACCCGTCAGATTCTTGACCAGAATGATCTGATGATAGGAGTAGGCATTTTTATAATCCACCCCGGACAGTCCGGTATTAATCTGCTGGATGCTTTGGATTTCCTTTTCTTTTTGGAGGATCTGTGCCAGCTTGATGTAGATTTCTGCCAGAATGCGCGCGTCATCGCAGGCCCGATGATGATTAAAATTACCCAGCTGGAGGTGCTTGGCCACCGTATCCAGCTTATGATTGCGCAGATTCGGAAACAGCTTTCTCGCAATGGGCACTGTATCGATCGCGGTAAACCGATACGGCATTTTGCAGCGGCTAGCCGCCGCTTTGATAAATCCCGTGTCAAACGGCGCATTGTGTGCTACCAGCACGGCATCTTCCCCGCCGCAGAAAGCGTAAAATTGCCGCAGCGCCTCTTCTTCCAGCGGTGCGTCAGCCACCATCTCGTCGGTAATACCAGTCAGCTGTGTGATTTTTTCGGGGATGGGGCGCTGGGGGTTGACAAAAATATTAAAGGAGTCCAGTACCTCCCCGTTTTCCAGCTTCACCGCACCGATTTCTGTGATCCGGTCGTTCCCAGCAGAAAGGCCGGTAGTCTCCAGATCAAAAACGATGTAGGAACCCATCAGCGGCATATCCTTTTCTCCGTTGACAATCGGGATCATATCGTTGATAAAGTAGCTTTCCACCCCATAAATAACCTTGAAATCCCCACCGGATTTGGCGATTGCCGCCGCGGCGCCCGCCGCCTCGGGGAATGCCTGTACCACCCCGTGATCCGTGATGGCAATGGCCTTGTGCCCCCACTCATATGCCCGGTTGACCAAATCCTTGGCGGTTACCACAGCATCCATAGCGGACATTTTGGTATGGGCATGCAGTTCTACCCGCTTTTGATCCGCCTGATCCTGTCGGATCAGTTTTTTCACGGTGCAAATGTCGTACGGCCGGATGGAAATTTCCCCGTCATATTTATCGTAAGAGGCTTCTCCCCGTACCAGCACCGTCTTGCCTTTGGTCAGCGGTTCATAGATCGCCGCTTTTTCCTTTTCAGTAATGACTTTCATCACATTGGAACTGGTATAATCGGTAAAGTGGATCGCCAAAATCACCTTGGAACCATCCCGAGATTCTCGGCTGTCCACTGCGAAAATATCGCCCCAAACAGTAACTTTACCGCTCTCCGCATCAATAGAATCCAACGAAACCGGCTTTTCCTTGATCGCACGTCCGGTGACCACCGCCAGAGAATCCTTATCAAACGGCAGGTCTCCTGTGTCAAAGGCAATGGTCTGGCACTTGACCGGCGCCGCTTTTTTCTCCTGCACCGCCTGCTGCTTTTCTTGTTGGATTTTTACAATCTTCTGGCGGTTTTCCTCTGCGGACTGGGTGAATTCCTTAGAATATTCCTCCAGTTCAGTCACGCCGTCAAACACCACTTCTATGTCCGCGCCAAACTCCTGCCGCAGGATCTCACGAATCCGCCGGTCGCTTCCGGCGCTTTGCAACAGAGCGAGCCCTCCCCGTTTTAAATGAATCTGCATCACGCCACCCTGATAATCAGCGTTCACCCCGTCCAAAAAACCATTGACCAAGCAGTTGCGGTGGCGCAGTTCCTCCACTACCTGTTCTATATAGCTGCCGTCCAGCAGCGATACATCATATTGGGGAGACAGAACGCATTTTTTCAGCCGCAGCTTTTCACACAGTTGCTTTTGCACTTCATACAGCCGGGCTTTCGGTGCAATGGAGGCCATCCGCAGCCCCACCCGCAGTTCCGCTTTTTCCCGGGAAACGGTCATGGACGCCACCTGCGCCTGCGCCATACAGTCCGGCAAATTGGAGCACAGGCCACCGAACAGCGCGCCGAAGCAATTGGAATCCATAACCCTTCCCCTTTCTTGTTTTTACATCTTTTCGATTTCGGACAACAAAACATTTAAAATATCTTTTTCCGGGAATTTTCCCAGAATTTTTCCCTTTTTAAACAGCAGCGCCTCTCCCACGCCGCCTGCAATGCCAATGTCCGCCTCTCTGGCCTCTCCCGGACCATTAACCGCGCATCCCATCACCGCTACGGTAATGGGCTTGGGGCAGTCTCGCAACTTGTCCTCCACCCGATTGGCCAGAGCAATCAGGTCAATATTGGTCCGCCCACAGGTGGGACAGGATACAATGCGCACCCCTTCCTCCCTCAGTCCGATGGCTTTGAGAATATCCTTGGCTGCGGCAATTTCCCGCACCGGATCATCGGTCAGCGATATACGGATGGTATCGCCAATTCCGTCCAACAGCAAAGAACCGATTCCCGCAGCCGATTTAATCAGCCCCATCCGTTCGGTACCCGCTTCGGTCACACCCAGGTGCAAAGGGTATTCACACCGCTGGGACGCCAGCCGATAGGCATCCACCATTGTTTTTACATCAGAAGATTTAATGGAAATCACAATATCGTCGAAATCATTTTTTTCCAGCAGGGACACATGCCGCATCGCGCTTTCCACCAGTGCTTCCGCCGTAGGTGCGCCGTATTTTTCCAGCAGTTCTTTTTCCAGCGAACCGCTGTTTACCCCAATGCGGATGGGAATATTTTTGGATTTGCACGCTTTCACTACCGCCCGAACACGGCTTTTATCCCCAATGTTGCCAGGATTGATCCGCACTTTGTCGATTCCCGCCGCCACACATTCCAATGCCAGCCGGTAATCGAAATGGATATCCGCCACCAAGGGGATCTGGATCTGGCTTTTAATGGCGTCCACCAGACGCACCGCATCCATATCCGGAATCGCCACCCGAACAATCTCGCATCCGGCCTTTTCCAAATCTAGAGCCTGGCGGATATTTCCCTCTACATCCGCCGCCGGCCGACTTAACATAGACTGGATACTCACCGGCGCATCTCCGCCAATGAGCACCTTGCCAGCTTTTACCTGCTTGGAAACACGAATCATGGAATTCACCTCTGGATGATCAAATTTACCCTCGGAAGAGCCGCACAATATCGTTAAAAGTCACAATAATCATCAGGCCAAACAACAGCACAAACCCCAGCGCATGAACATATCCCTCGTATTTGGGGTTGATAGGCTTGCCGCGTACCGCCTCGATCAGCAAAAACAAAAGCCGTCCGCCGTCCAGCGCAGGGATGGGCAAAAGGTTGAACACGCCAAGGTTAATGGTGATAAACGCTGCCAGCATCAAAAAGGAAGATAGTCCCATGGAGCTTGCTTCTCCCACGGCGGATGCTACCCCCACCGGTCCGGACAGCTGATTGATCCCGAACCTGCCGGTGACAATGTCGATCAGTGACGTCCATACCAGCTTTGCCACAGTTCCGGTATAAAAAAATGCCTGGCGCAGCACTCCCCCAACCGTTTTTTCCCTTCCGTACACTTTAAAATCAAGAGTCGTGGTAACGGTTCCGTCTTCCATTTCCTCCGTTGAAAACGGAATACCGGTTAACTCTATTTTCTGGCCGTCCCGCAATACCACCATATCCACAGCGCCATCGGAATCCCGCATCATGGTATAGATGATATCATAATCAATGTTGATCGACGAGCCGTTGATTTTCAGAATTTTATCATCCACCTGCAGCATCTGGCTGCTGGTCGCCCCATCCTCAAACCGGGCAACGGTGGTCGTACCAATGGCCTGCTGCTGGCTGACAACAATAACCAGCAGCAAAAATCCTAAAATCAGGTTCATCAGCGCACCGGCGGTAACAATCAAAATTTTGTTCCAGATCCGCGCCTTGGAAAAGGACCCTTCTTCCTCGCTGTCCTCATCCTCGCCTTCCATGCTGACAAATCCGCCGATGGGCAGCAGCCGCAGTGCATACTGCGTATCCTTTTTGCGGGTTTTCCAAATGACCGGGCCCATACCCAACGCAAATTCGTTGACTTTAACGCCTGAGAGTTTGGCCGTGATAAAATGGCCGAATTCATGAATAAAAATCAGCACGCCGAACAAAAGAATCGTCAAAATAATACCCAAGTCTCAAATCCCCTTTCGCCGCGCAGCGCGGCTGTTTGCTTCCTCCCTAAAAACGACCGGACGGAACAGTTCGGGCCTATATGTTAGCTTTCTAGTGCGTTTCTTTTTCCGCAATACGAGAAAGTCCGCCCAGCTTATCTGCCGTGTTCCCTTACAAAGCGGCGGGCTTCCCGCTCCGCCCAAAATACATCCTCCAGCGTATATTCCAACGGCATGTGCTGGGCAAAAGCCGCTTTTTCCACCAGCTCGCCGATTTGCAGAAAACGGATTTTTTCTTCCCGGAATAACGCCACAGCCTCTTCATTGGCAGCGTTGGCGGCACAGGGATACAGTCCGCCCATCCGCAGGGCGTCCATGCAAACCCGCAGACAGGAAAACGTCTCCAGATCCGGACGGTAAAAGGTCAGCTGCCCGTAATCCGCCAGCGAAAGCGACTTCACCCCGCTGGGCACCCGGTTCGGATAGGTCATCGCATACTGAATGGGAATCTGCATATCTGGCACTCCCAGCTGGGCAATGCAGGAGCCATCCGCATATTCAACCATCGAATGAATCACGCTTTCCCGGTGGATTACCACCTCAATGGCATCTACCGATTTTTGGAACAGCCAGCTGGCCTCAATAACCTCCAGACCCTTGTTCATCAATGTGGAAGAATCAATGGTCAGCTTGGCGCCCATCACCCAATTGGGATGACGCAATGCCTGTTTCACCGTCACCTGCTCCAACTCTTCCCGCTTCTTTCCGAAAAAAGGCCCGCCGGAAGCTGTCAAAATGATTTTATGCAGCGCATCCTTTTTAGGATTCCCCTGTAAGCATTGAAAAATCGCCGAATGTTCGCTATCTACCGGCAGAATACGCACCTTTTTGCGCCGTGCCGCTTCCATCACTAACTGACCACCCGCCACCAGTGTTTCTTTGTTGGCAAGAGCCAGTTCGTTGCCCGCTTCGATAGCGGCGAGAGTGGGCCGCAGACCGATCATACCCACCACCGAGTTGAGCACCAAATCATTTTCCGGCAAAGCCGCAATGCGGCACAGACCTTCCATTCCGCACAACACCTGCGTGTTGGTATCAGCCAGCCGGATTTTTAAGTCCGCCGCCGCCTGCGGGTCCATCATCACCGCATAGCGGGGCGAAAAAGCCCGAGCCTGCTGCTCTGCCAAATCAATACTTGTGTTGGCGGAAATAGCCTCCACCCGGTACCCCAAGCGGCGGACCACCTGCAAAGCCTGGGTTCCAATCGAACCGGTGGAACCCAAAATGGTAATTCTTTTCTGCTCCATATGCGGATCCTCCAAAAGGCTGTCAGACAATCGGGAACAGCCGGATAAATAAAACCAAAAAAGGCAGGACAAAGAAAACGCTATCAAACCGGTCCATAATTCCGCCGTGCCCGGGCATCAGAGAACCGTAATCCTTTACGCCGCACTGCCGCTTGATCAGCGAGGCGGATAAATCCCCCAACATTGAGATCAAAGCACCAACTGGCACCAGCAGCAAAAGCCGCCAGTAATCAACCGAAAGCGAAACGCCCCAAACACTGCTGCAGATCCACTGATAAACGAGCGACAGCAAAAGCACTGTGGCAACACAGAACACCACGCCGCCCACTGCGCCTTCCACAGTCTTTTTCGGGCTGATTTTCGGAGCCAGTTTATGCTTTCCCATGGTGATCCCGAAAAGATAGGCGCCCGTATCGGTCAGCCAAGCCAACCCAAAAGCCAGCAGTGTATAATAAATCCCTATCAGCGCGGTTTCGCTCATTTGCCGCAGCCAGATCAGAACACTGGTCGTGTAGGCGATCGCACTGGTTGCAGCAAAAGCCGTTGCAACTTTGGTGTAATGCAGCGATTCGTGATAAAAAAGCAGGATACCAAAAAGTGCCAGCGCAAAAACAGCCTCTCCGCATACCAGCCAACTGCGGGTCTGTTCGGCATTCAAAAACGGGAGCGCGCAGCCAAACAGCAGGCAGACGGTGGACAGCACCTTATTCTCCCACACGCCGGTCACATGGAACATTTCGTACAGCGCCAAAAAAATAATAACCGCCACGCTGATATTTAAAAAAACAGTATGATACAATGCCAAAACGGCAAAAAAAATCGTCAGGCCTACCGCAGCCGTTACAATCCGCTGTTTCATCAAATGCCTCCAAATCGTCTGTTTCGTTTTGCATATTGGGCAATGGCCTGATCCAGATGTGCCGGGGTAAAATCCGGCCAAAGCACATCCTGAAAAACAAATTCCGTATAAGCCAGCTGCCACAGCAAAAAATTAGAGATGCGAAGTTCGCCGCTGGGACGAATCAGCAGGTCGGGATCTGGGATCCCTCCTGTATAAAGATGCCTCCCGAACAGTTCCTCGTCAATGCTGTCCGGGTCCAGTGTTCCGCTGGATGCCATCCGCGCCAATTCCCTCGCACTATGCACGATTTCCGCCCGTCCGCCGTAGTTGAGGGCGACACAGACAGTGATCCCCGTATTTTTTTCGCTTTCCCGTTCTGCTTTTTCCATCTGCCGCTGCAAATCTTCAGCCAACGGCGTCCGATCACCCAAAAACAGCAACCGCACATTCCGCTTTGTCTGCCTGGAGGCTTCCTTCAGATAACTGCGCAGCAGTTCCATAATTGCGTCTATTTCGCTTTGAGGTCTTTTCCAATTTTCAGTGGAAAAGGCATAGGCAGTCACATACTTTACGCCGATTTTCTGGCAATAGCCGCAGATATTCTCAAACACCTTTGCCCCCTGCCTGTGGCCGGCATTACGCGGCAAACCCCGCTGTTTGGCCCATCGGCCGTTTCCATCCATAATAATGGCGATATGCGCCGGAACCGAAAAAGAACCCTTCTGATCCTCTGCCATAAATACAACTCTCCTATGCGCCCCGAAAAGGCGGCCGCCGGACATAGGGCGCGGCACCCGATATTCGTCGAAAAGGCATAGGCTCAGCCTATGCCTTTTTCATCCGTACCAAATCTTTGTTAGATTTCCATGATCTCTTTTTCTTTTGCTTCAGCCATTTTATCAATTTCTTTACAGTATTTGTCGGTCAGATCCTGAATATCCTTTTCGTATCCTTTCAGATCGTCTTCCGTAATTTCCGCGCTTTTTTTCATAGCCTTATACTTTTCCATTGCGTCACGCCGGACGGAGCGGATTGCCACCTTGGAATCCTCCGCCGTTTTGGATACCTGACGGTTTAATTCCCGGCGTCGTTCTTCCGTAGGCTGTGGGAAAGTCAGACGGATTACATTGCCGTCATTGGCAGGGTTAATTCCGATATCAGAGGCCAAAATTGCTTTTTCAATGCTTTTCAATGTCGATTTATCCCACGGTTGGATAACCAGAGTACGTCCCTCTGAAACAGTCACCGCCGCCATAGCGTTGATTGCAGTCGGAACTCCATAATAATCCACCTGCACTTTATCCAGCACCGCCGGATTGGCCCGCCCTGCCCGGATAGCGGAAAACTCATGGTTCAACGCGCCAAGGGTTTTGGTCATTTTCTCGTCGTACAATTTCAGATGCTCTTTCATAAAAAAACGCTCCCTTTCTCTGGCGGTTTTTCTATTTTCGATCCGCAAGCCGCCCTCTCCGCCAAAAAGCCCGGCTCCGACCGGCTGCCGAACCGGCCGCCGCACTAATATCTTTTATTCTCAGCCTTCCGTTACCAAAGTGCCGATATCCTCCCCCTGCACCGCACGAACCAGATTATCCGGCTGGCCAATATCAAAAACCAGCACAGGGATATGGTTATCCTTGCACATGGAAGCCGCTGTCATATCCATTACCGCCAATTCCTTATTGAGCACCTCGGAAAAGGTCAGAGTATCGTATTTTACCGCATCGTCATACTTATGGGGATCTTTATCGTACACGCCATCCACCATGGTTGCTTTCATCATAATTTGCGCGCCGATTTCCGCCGCACGCAAAGAGGATGCCGTGTCGGTGGAAAAGAAAGGATTACCGGTCCCACAGCCAAAAACCACGACCCGTCCCTTCTCCAGATGGCGCACCGCGCGGCCCCGCACATACGGCTCTGCCACCTGCTGCATTGCGATAGCGGTCTGTACCCGCACCGGCACTTCCAACTGCTCCAATGCGTCGGCCAGCGCCAAAGCGTTAATCACTGTTCCCAGCATTCCCATATGATCCGCCCGGGTACGATCCATTTTCCCGCTGCTGCGGCCCCTCCAGAAATTTCCTCCTCCTACAACGATAGCTACCTCTGCACCCAGCTCTGTGCATTTTTTAATGCTCTCGCAGATGCGTTGTACCACATCGTAATCCAGCCCGAATTTCTGCTCGCCGGACAGCGCTTCTCCGGACAGTTTGAGTAAAATCCGTTTATACTTTAAGCCCATGCCAATCACGCTCCCGTTTTTTTGGGTCATTGCTCAGTTTGTATCTATTTTACAATATCGGCCCCATATATGTAAAGTCTTTCCGCACTTTTCTTTGTGAAAAAAGAGAAAGAGAAATATGAACTTTTTTCCACATCCGGTAAACACAAGTTAAAAAGCTGCGAAAAAACCGTTATAAAACAGGAGAAAACTCCCCTTTTTTCATTAAAAATCCTGTTTTTTGTCGATTTCGATATGTTTCTTATGCCAAAAAAAGCCCTTTTTCAATGGGCCTTTTTTGGCTGGCAATAGCGGCATCAATCTTCTTCCATCTCAAAACTTTCCACTGCACCAGTCACTGCGTTCACTTCAATATCATACTCCACTTTGCCTGCATAAAAGGAAATTTCGTATTTTGCCTTACCATCATCCTGATCCAGCTCCGACTCATACCGGGAAATATTTTCTTCCGCTATTCCCGCGTGGGAGAGCGCAATCTGCTTGGCTCGCTCTTTTTCGATCAGCTTTTCGGAAGATACATTCGAATGGGTCCACGACTGACCGGATGGTTCCTGCTCATATTTTATCACATCACCGGTCGATACGCTGATTTCATACTCATATTCCTGTCCGTCTGCCAAAAAAGTCAGCTCATACACTAAAATCCCGTCATCTTCGTCCAACTTCGCTTTGGAAAACACAGCGTCTGCTCCGCTTTTCCCTGCATGGGATAACGCAATGGATTTTGCCTGATCCACGTCGATATGCGTATTGCTAAGCCGGGCCGATGAGAAATCCCCGTCATCCTTCCGTTCCCGCTCGCTTTTCAGCACTGCTCCGTTTGACGCATCTATTTTGTATTCATATTCTACTGTACCAGTAGTAAAATCCACTTCATAAACAAGTCTGCCGTCGTCAAAATCCAGTTCCGCTTTGGAAAAACCAATTTCGGAAGAGGATACTCCCGCATGGGAAAGGGCAATTTCTTTCGCTTTATCCGCACCGATATATGACTTATCGCTGGCGTTTCCTACCACCTCAGTATTTTCCAGCGGCGTATTATTCGCCGCTATCAGCAAATTCAGTTCGTTTACCGATAACCGGGAGAGTTCCTCAAAGGTATACAACGTATTTTGTCGGATCAGCTGCTGAACCAACTGCGCCTTTCCCGGGGTAATTCCATAGGTTTGAGCCAGTGTTTTTAGTTCATCATCATCCGATACAGTCTGGCTGAGCACTGAACCAGTAAAAGAATTGGTCCGGAGCAATCCATTTACTTCCTGCGAAAGCTTTTCCTGAAGCGCCGCACTCAAAGCCGGATCCTGGTTATCCACACTGATCAAAATAGAGTTGGCCAATTCGTCCAGATATCCGTTTTGCAGCATTGAACCAATCAGAGCGTTTATCGTCACGTCCAAAGAACTGCCTTTAAAGTCCATGTCCCCCAGCACAACCTCTGCATCATCATTCAATGCGAGGATTTCCAGAACTTTTTCATATTTATTGACCCGGATTTCAATACTGGGATTTACGTCCAAAGAAATCGTCGACGCCACAGTATTTTGACCCTGGTACTCCCCATATCCCCAAATACCGCCTGTCGTTATCATCAAGGCTGCCGCAATGCCGGCGGCTGCTTTTATCCATCTGATTTTCTTTTTTCCGTCAAGGTTATCACTGTTCCTTTCTGTTTCCCACAGTCAGAGAGAACAGATTCCAAAACGTCTGGGGCCGCGTGCTGAAACGCTGTTTTGATCTTTTCTTCCATTTCCCGATTTTTCACCGTTCTCCTCCTTCCGTTACATATTTTTTCAGTTTTTTCAATGCGCGATGATATTTGGAAAGAACCGTCGGCAGCGGAAGCTGTAAAAGCTGCGCGATTTCCCGGTGACGAAAACCGGACACCGCATGAAGCACGACAATCTGCCGCTCCTGCTGGTTCAGGCGCTCCATACAAGTGCCGATCAGGAGCCTATCTTCCGGTGTTATGCTTTCACGGCTTTGCAGATACGGTTCCCAGTCCTCTGATGGGATATCCGCCGTTCTGGTCCGTTCCCGCAGCTTTTGCAGGCAGCGGTTCCGGACAATGGTAAAAATCCAGGCCATAGGCTTGCCCTGCGGACGGTAATGTTCCGCCGCCTGGTAAATATCCAAAAAGCAATCGTGCAGCGCATCTTCCGCATCTGACGTGTTTTTCAAAATGGACAGGGCAAAACTGTAAACCGCCGTGTTTGCCTGATGGTATAAGGCTCCCAAGGTGTCGCGATCCCCCTTGGCAATCTGCGCCATATATTCTTCCAGCAAAGCTTCTTTGATTGGTGCGGTCGATTCCTTTGCCGGTACCGAGCAGAAGAACAGAAATGATATCCGCCCCTTTCATTGGAATAATGCGTTAACCTGCCGGATTATTGCATGAAACACGAAAAAATTTTAAAACAGAAAAAATACCAAAAAGGCGCCGGCCGCAAAATGCGTCCAGCGCCTTTAAAATCTCCAAAGGAACCAAACCGGATGATTATTTCATCATACCGGCAACTTCATCAGCAAAATTGTCCTCTCTCTTTTCCAGGCCTTCACCTTTCTCAAAGCGGACAAAGCAAACAGCTTTGATCTGGCCGCCCAATTCTTTGGCGCAGTTTTCGATGTACTTGGAAACCGTAATGTCGCCATCTTTGATGAAGGGCTGCTCCAGAAGGCAGACCTCTTTGTAATATTTATTGATTCTGCCCATCACCATTTTCTCGGCGATATTCGCAGGTTTGCCCTCATTGATCGCCTGCTGGGTCAGAATCTCTTTCTCTTTTGCAATTTCGTCAGCCGGTACCCCAGCCTTGTCCAAATAGGTGGGGTTGGCTGCCGCAATCTGCATTGCAACATCCTTCGCCATCGCTTTAAAGCCATCCTTCGCAGCGATATCCGCAGGTGCATCAAACTTCACCATAACGCCGATTCTGCCGCCGCCATGGCTGTAAGTGACAACCTCGCCTTCATATCGCGCAAAACGGCGGATTTTCATGTTTTCGCCGATGGTCAGGATCTTCTCACGCAGGGCTTCTTCCACGGTGAACTGGTCGTCTGCCTTGCAGGTCATCAGCTCTTCTACCGTAGCGGGATTCTGTTCCGCAACCGCTTTCGCGCAGGAAGCGACAAAGCTCTGGAAGCTGTCGTTCTTGGCTACAAAGTCAGTCTCAGCGTTTACTTCGATCACAACGCCGACTTTTTTCTCCTCATCGACATAGGTATATACAATGCCTTCCGCAGCAATACGGCCGGACTTTTTCGCCTGTGCCGCCAAGCCTTTTTCACGCAGCAGCTCGATTGCTTTTTCCATATCGCCGCCCGCCTCGGTCAGCGCTTTTTTGCAGTCCATCATGCCGCATCCAGTTCTCTCACGAAGATTTTGAACATCTTTTGCAGTAAATGCCATGGAAAATTCCTCCTATTTCTATTTTTCGTCCTTCTATGGATGTTCGCTTCCATCCATTTTACCGTATATCCCGTAAAATGCCCGGGACAAGCTCGGGCATTTCGGTAAAAATCTTATTTCGCAGCTTCTTCCGCTGCTTCCGCTTCTTCTTTTTCCTCTACGGCAGCTTCTTCCGCATTGCCCTGTCTGCCCTCCATGATAGCGTCAGCCATCACAGAAGAGATCAGCTTTACGGCGCGAATCGCGTCGTCATTGCCGGGAATGACGTAATCTACTTCGTCAGGATCACAGTTGGTATCGACAATCGCTACCACCGGAATTCCCAGCTTTTTCGCTTCAGCAACCGCAATTTTCTCCTTGCGGGGGTCAACAACGAACAAAGCACCAGGCAGCTTTTTCATGTCTTTGATACCGCCCAGGAATTTCTCCAGCTTTTCGATCTCTAATTTCAATTTGATAACTTCTTTTTTCGGCAGGCGATCAAAAGTGCCGTCCTCTTCCATCTTCCGCAACTGAGCCAGTCTCTGGATTCTGCGCTGGATGGTTTTGAAGTTGGTCATCATACCGCCGAGCCATCTGGCGTTGACAAAATGTACGCCAGCGCGCAGCGCCTCTTCTTTCACAGATTCTGCAGCCTGCTTTTTCGTACCGACAAACAACACTGTGTCGCCGTTAGCAGCAACATCTCTGACAAACATGTAAGCTTCTTCCAGCTTTTTAACGGTCTTCTGCAGGTCAATGATATAAATACCATTTCTCTCGGTGAAGATGTACTGTGCCATTTTAGGGTTCCATCTTCTGGTCTGGTGGCCGAAATGTACGCCGGCCTCCAACAGCTGTTTCATCGAAATAACGCCCATTTTTACAGTTCCTCCTTAGGTTTTTCCGCCGCCCAGGCAATTTTTGGCCAACCGGGAAACTTCCCGGCACCTACCCAAATCCAACCCAAGCGTGTGTTTTGCCGTGTTAGTATAGCACAGTCTGTTTCAAAAGGCAAGTACTTTTTGAGAGGATTTTGCCATTTTTCCGGCTTTTTCAGTATAGCTCGTTTTCCGCGCAATGTCTAGGATGTTTGGGTCTTCTCGGCTCCGGGCGGCGGTCAAAGCAGACCAGCACCGCATCTTCGCCGATCACCTTCACCTGGTCCCACGCAATGACAAACTCCTCCCCTTTTCCAAACAGGCCGAAAAAGCGGAACCGTCCACGCACTACCACTGCGATCACCTCCGCCTTTTCGCTTTCGATTTCCACGTCGCAGATGGCCCCCAGGCAATTTCCGTCTTTGATATTAATGACATCCTTATATTTAAAATCTGAAATCCGGTAGATCATCCGCACCGCCCCCCTTTTCGTATGTTTATGGCTTTTCTTTGTCCGCTTATGCCTAACAAAAATTGCCAAAGAAAAATTTTGTATGCCGGGACAAGGCGCTGTCCATGATAAAAGCACAGCCGTCCGGCAGGCGGCAAAATCGGGAGGAAGCGGGCGTGATGGGATGTATTACAGCAAAGTCGAGATCTGCGGTGTTAACACAGCTAAATTAAAGGTGCTCAAGGAAAAGGAAAAAACCGAGCTGCTCAAGCGGGTCCGACAGGGGGATGAAAAAGCCCGGGAAGAGTTGATCAACGGGAATCTGCGTCTGGTTTTAAGTGTGGTGCAGAAATTTACCAACCGGGGCGAAAATCTGGACGATTTGTTTCAAGTAGGCTGCATTGGCCTGATCAAGGCCATTGACCACTTTGACCCCGAACAGGGAGTACGTTTCTCCACTTACGGCGTTCCCATGATCGTTGGGGAAATTCGCCGCTATCTCAGAGACAACAACAGCATCCGGGTCAGCCGGTCCATGCGGGATGTGGCTTACAAAGCTATGCAGACCAAGGAGCGGCTAACCGGTGAAAACTTAAAAGAGCCAACGGTGGAAGAAATCGCCCAGGAGATGGGCATGCGCAAGCAGGACGTCGTGCTGGCGCTGGAATCTATCGTGGAACCGGTTTCCCTGTACGAGCCGGTCTATTCCGACTCCGGCGACACCATTTTCGTCATGGACCAGCTCGGAGATAAGAACGACGACAGCAACTGGCTGGAGGAGCTGACTATCCGGGAAGCGATTTCGAATCTAACGCCCAGGGAGAAAAAAATCCTCTCCCTGCGCTTTTTTACCGGCAAAACCCAAATGGAGGTGGCGAGTGAAATCGGCATTAGCCAGGCTCAGGTCAGCCGGCTGGAAAAAGGTGCGCTGGAGAAGATCAAGGGAAATCTCTAAGCGCTGTTTTGGAGCGGACAGCATGAATGATCACTCTTAGAAGAGGGGGCTCGCCCTCCTCTTTTCGCGTTACTACGGCGTTTCCCGGGGATCAGCGGCTTCCGCTTTTTCGAACCGTTCGCAATAGCTGTATGGGCCGAGATCTACAACCTTGCCCGGCTCCAATGAAATCGTCTGCGAAACGCTGTGCTCCAGATCGTCCCAGGGGAGGATGCGATACTCGGTAAAGCGGTTAGGCAAGCCGGCGTGATAAATGCTGTAAACGACATTTTTTCCATCGGTAAAAACGCTATTACAGTAACTCCCTGAACCATCCTCTAAGCCGGGGACCGGAAGAATCATGACCTGTTCCTGCGCCGCGTCCAAAATCCAGAAAAAATGGTGGGCGCAAAACAGCGCTCTGTCATTTTGTGGAACCGTAGACTGAGCCGGCGAAAAAGGCGTCACTTTTTCCGCTTCTGCATATGGCCAGCCGGATTTAGCGACTAGCTGCGCGTCGTCCCCTGTCAAACGGTAAAGCGCCATCTCCAGGGAATTGCCCAGGAGAACATAATCGCCAAAGACCTGAAAATCCCGGACAAATTTATCAAAAAAGCCTTCTTCCGCCTCAGCCATCGGAACCTTTTGTACTAGTCTGCCGGACAAATCGTAAACCTCTAGCAACCAACCTCTACGCCACTTTCCATAGTCAGCCTGGGTCCATTTCCATTCCTGTGCCAAAACATAGATTTTGCCGTTTGCCGCAGCCATCGCGCCGATGCAAAAAGGATTTTGTCCTTCGTTTTTCTTTTCGATCAGCACGGTGGTTTCTTCGCTGGCAGGATCATAACATACAACCGTATCGCCGATCCATACGGGATCATTTGCATGGCTTTCACGCGTCTCCCTCGCCCGATAGTAGAGCTTACCGTCCTGCTCGGCCAAATCGGAATAGGCAACCCCTTTTTCAGCAATGCAGGCAGTCATCCCCTGCTTTTCCAAAGAAAAGCGGTAGATGACCCCCTTTCCTTTCAACCGGCCGGGTCCGACCAAATAGTACGAATCCCCTACCTGCACGGGCTGTCCTGTGCCAATCCCCCACGCTGCGTCGCTGGGTGTGTCTCCAATGACTCCGATCTCGGCAGTTTGCAGGTTTGCAGCAAAATAACGCATCACGGAGGAGGATGCCTCCTGCGCAAAAAACAGTACATCGCCGCGGATCCCTCGAATATCCGCTCCCAGTTTTTCGAAAGCGATCTCGTCCGCCTCGCCCGCCTGATATCCGTAATCATATGCGGACAAAACCGGTCCGGTTTCTTTTTCGCCGCAGCTGCTCAGCAGTACCGTAACCGCCCAAGCTACTGCCAGCAGCACACCAGCCTTTATCCTGTTCACAACAGCGCCTCCTTAAGGGAACCTTTTGTTTAAAAAAACCTTTTTCACCCCAAAATCCTAAGTGATTTTTGACTATCCTCTTGTTTCTTCTTAAGTACCGGTATAGCCTTATTTTATGGGCTTTCCGGTACTTTTTCATTTGGAAGTGGTTCTTGTATCCGCTTGCAACCCCTCATGTCTTTGCGGTCAAAGGTAGTAACAAAGTAGTAAATTGACCGTTTGGCTTATGCAGCCAGCCGTTCCATTTCCGCTTTTGCCGAATCGAAGGTAGCATGAGCGTAATAGTTCAGCGTCATGGTGATGTTGGAGTGTCCCATGATATACTGCAAGGCTTTGGGGTTCATACCGGCATTGGCAAGGTTGGTGCAGAAGGTATGTCTCATCGTGTGGGGTGTCATAACCTCCGGCAGAGGCTCTCGCTGGGTCTTGGCATATTTCCGGGTAAGGCCACGGAACATTCCCTGATAATTGCCTGCCACCTTTGGATCTCCGTGCTGATTGAGAAACACGAAATCTCTGTAGCCGCCTACTTCCTCCAACCGGGCTGATCTGCGATGTGCCAATACATTCCGCAATGCCTGTGCCACTTTTTCACTCATGGGAACCTGACGGATACCACTCTTGGTTTTGGGAGTCTCAACATAATAGCCGGTTTCCGTGCTTTTCAAAAGCTGGTGGTCAACCGTGATGATTCTTTCCTCAAAATTCAGGTCTGAAACGGTAAGACCGCACAGTTCAGAGATACGAAGTCCTGTTCCCAACAGAATGACAATTTCATCATAATACTTACGATAAATCTTGTCATTCAGAATGAAGTCCAGCAGGCTTTTTTCCTGCGAAGCAGTAAGCGGAACCTTGGGGTTTGTATCGTCCTCCAAAACGGCGCTGATTTGAAAGTCAAAAGGATTTTTCCTGATACAATCGTCCTGTATCGCTGTGTAGAACGCAGCTTTCAGAGAACGCTTGTAGTTGCTGATGGTCTTATAGGAATATCCTTTTTCCTTCATCCGCAAGGCCCATTCCTTGGCATCGGACATCTTCACGCTGTCAATGCTGGCAGCTCCAAATCTGTCCTGCTCCAGAATCCCCATGAGGTGGTTGCGGCCTTGTACAGTATTGGGGCGTACATTCCCGTGGTGCCTGATCTGCTTGGCATAGAGCTGGCAGACCGTCATTTTCTTGCCAACGGTATCAATTCCATCGTCCAGGTCTTTCTGGATTTCCTTGATTTTCTCACGGAGAGAAATATCGTCCCGTTTCCCGGCAGGAGTCTTATCCGTAGGCACCAACTTCCAGGCATACACAAACTGCGGTTTGCCAAAGGCGTCGGTATACTTGAACGCATATCTTCCATCTTTTCGCTGGCTCTCACCTGACCGCAAAATACGATTTTTGCTGTCTCGTCTTTTTTCTGACATCTTTGTGCTCCTTTCCTTGACGGAAAGAGCCTTGATATGCTACCGATATTATAGCATAAGCAAGGCTCCGTTTCCACTATATCGCATCCAGCGTGTCAATGACTTTTTCAAACAACTTCCGTTTGATCTGAATCCGGTTTCCGTTCATAATGACCCATCCGGCATTGAGGTTTTCTTCTGCCAGCTTGCGGAGCTTATTTTCACCGATACGGAAATATCGGGCCGCCTCCTCAATAGTCAAAGTGTATTTTTCCCAGATGGGAATATCTGCAACATTCATAGTTGTGCAATTCATGGTGAACTCCTTTCTTACGGGGCCTCCACATCTTCGGAGATGTAGAGCCCGAGGCTAATTTCAATGGCTTCATTTACGCCGTCCATCTGCTCCCGGCTGAGCTTGCCGATATAGCTTCTAATGCGGCGCTTATCAATGGTCTTGATTTGCTCCAGAAGGACGACAGAGGGGCTGTCCATGCCTCTCACGCCCTTCAAGTGATAGTGTGTGGGTTGATTTGGCTTCTTGCTTCTGCGGGCCGTGAGAGGCGCTACAATCAGCGTGGGGCAGTAGAAGTTGCCCGTGTTGTTTTGCAGCACCAGCACCGGACGGGTGCCGCCCTGCTCAGAGCCAAAATAGGGATTTAAGTCCGCAAGGTAAATGTCGCCACGGCGATATACCCAATCATCTTTCATGGGATGTACTCCTTCCAAATAGGTATGTACAGCCCTAATTTGTCCTCGACACCCCAGGGCAATGGGAAATCATCAGGCGGCAGTCAGCGTAACTACTCCATGGGCACTACACCCCTCCGAGGATCGCTCCGAGCTACCCCCATTGCGTGTGGCTGTGGCTGGGCAGAAGTCTCATAGTCCCTGTGCATTGTCATCGCCGTGCTGGAAGCTGTCCAGCAGTTACAGCCGGTTTTATCGCTCAGCCGTCATATCCTCCGAAACAAAGTTCAAGTGAGTGTTTGGGTTACGACAGGCTTCGTGGCGCACCGCTGATGTGGCTCGAGCTTTCGCTCATGCACAGGATCGTACCTGATGAATGGGTATGAAGTTTTCAAGCTGCAACGAGAAAACTCCATACCGCCCATCGCTGTCGGCTACTAAGCGGTAAGGTTGTCCTCTCACTTCTTCTATTGCTGACTTTTTTCGTAATCTGCAACCAGCAGATCAAAAATTTTTTTGAGAACTTTTTTCTTGCGCTTATACAGCGCCTGATGCGTTTTCAGATTCATCTCCGCAAGCAAATCTGCCAGCGGTTTTGGTTTCTCTTGAAAGTAGAGCAGTTCAACCAGCCGCTGATCGTTGGCCGGGAGCTGCTTAACCGCAAGGCGCAGCCGGTGCTTTTCATCGAGGGAGAGCATTTCTTCCTCCACGGATACAGAGTCATCTACCAATGCGTCCAGCAGACTGATTCCCTCTGCCACGGGTGTGCTGGCAGATACGATCTCGTATTCCTCTGCCTGCTCTTTCAGGTACTGGTGTCGGTTATACCCGGCCTTCCACTTCCGGTAATCCTCGTATGTAGCTTCAATAAAGATTTCCGGGCATTCGTAGTCAATGTCATCCGTCAGTCGGACGAAGTATCGGCCTTTGCCTGCCGGGGATTTCGTAAAAGCGGTGAACTGCTCTCTGGTGAGTTGCCGCCATTCAATGTTGTTGCCCGTCGCTGACGGGTCTTTCTTTACCAGATAGATTTTCTGGCGCATTTTTGTTTACCTCCGATTTTGATTTTTCTGAGCGGAAAATCAAAATCGGGAGGCGACCGGCAGCGAACCGGTCTGAAGGCAAAAAAAGAGCAGCTACCTTTGCATTGTGGTGCAAAAGTAGCTGCTCCGCAGGGATGATTCGGGCACAAAAAAAGATACCTCCGGGATTGGATTTCATAGGCAAATCAGCTTTTGCCCCGAAATCTTATCCCAGAGGTATTAGATGAACGTTTTTCAGCGTTAGATGGTCGTTAGATAGCCCCCTTTCTCGTTAGATGCGTATTAGATGGCCGTTAGATGAGCGTTATATGAGAAAAATCGCATTAGATGAACGTTAGATAGAAACTGTTTTCCCATTACAGGTCAAAATCATCGTCAAAGTCGGTGACCGGAGTCATGTCCGAATTCTTCCTCAGATAGCGCAGCAGCGTGGCATATTCTTCTTCACTTAAACTGGCCTTTGCTCTGGCAACTTCGCTTTTGGCCATCTCAATCGCACCGGAGTGGTACATTGCAAATACCAGCCAGTAGTGTGCCCTGATGTTTCCAGGCATAATTTCCAGAGCTTTTGCCGCATACTGCTGGATACCCGGATAATCGCCTGCTTGGGCCAGCTTGGTCAGAAGCTCATTGATCAGGCCAATGTAGCGAAGGTTGTATGTATGAACCATCGGCATAATCCAATGCTCATGGCAGGCATCCTCAAAGAGCTGGCCTTTGTAGAGCGCTATGGCCTGCTTTATCAGGTCAACCTTTATGGAGGTAGCCGATGCGTTCTGAACCGCCTCCCAAAGTTTATCAAACTGCTGAATATCTGTCATAATATGCAGGTTGGGGTTGATGCGATACCCGCTTGAAGTGGATTCAATCAAGGGATAATCCGAGATCAAAGAAAATGTCTGGCGGAAACGGTAGATCAGTCCACGAATACTGTTGCTGACCGCTTCGGGTGTAAAATCCTCCTCTGGCCACAGGGCCTCCGCTATTTCCAGCGGTGGATGCGCAGCTTTGCGGTGCAGCAAAAGATATGCAACGACCCGGCAGCACTTAGGCGCATTGCAGTCCTGTTCCCGAAGAACGCCCTTGGAGGTGTAGAACTCCAGATTGCCAAAAACGTTAAAAATTACATCCCGGTCACTCTCTATCGCTTCAGGGGAAAGGGACATCCGTGCTCTCTCAAAATAAGAGTGCTGGTTGACTGCGTTCAGCGAAACATACGCCAGCATATGGAGCATCCGTTCATCATCGAAAAAGCGCCGGGGGTTGCGAACCACCAGAAAGCCGATGGGCCGTGGCTTGACTGGAACTGCAAGAAGACTGTTGATGTGAAGCCGCTTATAGACATCATACTCAACCGGGAATTCATCCTTAATGGCTTCTGCATCGGTGACATAAACCTTATCGTTGTCCTTCATTGCGTTTATCCAACGATCCAGCTTTGCAGAAGATTCAAACTCATTTGTGAGCTGCATCGTTCTGTCTGCTGGTCGGGGATTGTACCACCAGTACGGCGTCCATATTCCCAAGTCCAGATCGACGGTAAGAAAGCCGCACCAGTCCGCCTGATAGAAGTCGCAGGCCACCTTCATGGCTCCGTGTGCGATTTCCCTCGGGTCATCGCTGGTGTGGAGTCCGGCTTCCAAAGCGCTCAGCATATCTACAAATTTCAGAGAAAACTCGATCTTCTCCCTTGGAACGGGAACGCCGTTGCTGTCCAAAAAGAGTGGTTCCGTTCCCACATTCTGCCTGTTCTTGTCTGCATCACCTTTTTCAGAGCGGTGCCCAACTGCGGTGTGACGGAATATGTCTTTCCAGTTTGCCATTTTTAGTCCCCCTTCCCATAAAATGCGTAGAGCTACCCAGTATTTTTACCGGATAGCTCAATGCCTGCCTGTCCGCAAGCATTGCTGCCATACGGATCAAAGATGTTCGATTGTATCTGCTATGAGTGAGTCCTGCTGTTCCAAAAGTGAATCCAAAATCTTATTGACGGCGACAAGGGTAGCCGGTTTACATCGCCCCAGCTTTTCAGCGATTTCTGTGTTGATGATGGTTTCGGGCTGTGCATATGGGGTATCCATTAGGAAATAGTCCAAGCTCAGATTCATTGTCCGTGCGATACGCATGAGAATGGCGTTGGATACCCTTGTTTGTCCAGTTTCAATATGACTGACATGATTGTTGCTGCATCCAATTAAATCGCCCAGCTCCGCCTGGGTCATGTGCCGATTCACACGGCACTTTCGTATCCTCTGTCCAATTTTAATATAATCAATATCCGGCTGCACCTGATTCACCACCTTTCGCCGTCATAAACTTTCCCACTCTTATTGTACGAAATGGGCAAAATCCGGTAAACCAATGCTGGGTGCAGATTGCATTTATAGATTGAAGCAGATTGTATTTTTTTATGCAGACTCTCAGCTCAGTTATAAAAAAAGCCGCAGATCATATGTCTGCGGCTTAATCTGATATGAACATATATGTTTGGGTCTTAATGAGATTCTTCCCGGGACAATTTGTGTTGCCCATATTCATCCCATTGGCTTTTGAAGTGCTTTAGCAGCTTTGCATAGCTCATAGTGGAAAATGAGATTAAACATACAATAACAGTTGCTCCGCACGATGCAATGATTTGAGCAGCTGATTCTTTGGGGGCAGACGCTATCGCATCCGTTGATATAATACAGTAAAACAAAGCTAAATCAGCGGCCAGACTCAGCATGAGCATTTCGCCGTTTACCAGCCATCGTATCAGCCAATTATATACCCAGCCATATTTTTCCCGAACACTATCAGCTCCACAGATATATGGGATGCTTTCCGGCATGAAAGTAGTCATATACGCTTCAATATGAGCGGACACTATCCTGTAGTAACTAATTCGTGCCGCAAAGGGAATAATCAGAAAAAAAGGCAAAAGGCACATCCACGGACTGATGTTGGTTTTCCCTGCGCCCAAAATAACGCCAAGAATTGTAAGCACAGCTGTAAATGCAAACATGAGCAGCTGATTTCGTACATTATCATTAAATTGGAGCTTTTGGAGCAGGTAGTTATAATCTGCTTCTTTTATTTTCTCTGACCGATAAATCTTGGCCTCCACGTACTCCGCCTCCTTCTGATGCGAACATACTCCCATAAACTTATAGATACTATATTTCCGGTGTCATCTCAAGATAGATTTGATTTTCCCGGTTCCGCATCACATTGACACGAACGGGATTTGCCTCTGCCCATGCCGGATCGTTTGCTGCCTTTTCCTGCCATGCAGCGTAAAACGGAAGCGCAGTTTGAAAGATGGCTTCTTCAGCCTCTTTTCTGGCTTGTATGGCATCCTCAATTTTTGCGTATGTACCAAGATAGTAGGGCTTTTTCCGAAATACGATTTTTGCGACATACTTTCCTTTAATAAGATAGACGCCACGGCAGCCAGTGGTGTTGTTGGAGGGGAGCTTTGTGCTTCCCAACATTTCCAGGGAAGTGCCGTCAATGTGATTGAGGAAGCTGTGCAGAGCCTGGTCGTGCTCTTTCTTCTGACAGCCGCAGCTTTTAACGCTGGTATAAAGGAGTTCATTGTAGCTGACATCGACTTCATTGCCGCAGGCGCAGCGGCAATGCCAAAGCACAGAGCCGCTTGCAGTACGCCTATCGGTTGGATATAACGCTGTCAGTCGGCCAAACATCTGACCGGCAATGTCAGAAATGGGCTGGGTCTTCACGGTTTTACAGCCGCAATGGGTTTTCCGCCCCGTGGCCAGCAGGGTGCCCAGCACCTCACAAGTACTCCCGCAGCTGCAACGGCAGTTCCACCAGATTCCTCGATTGGCGCTTTCTTTCTCAATTTTTCTGATAACTGTCAAATCGCCAAACCGCATTCCTGTCAGGTCATGGGCAACCGCCTGTGCTGCACGTTCTTTGCGAAGGCAGCCGCAGCTCAATGAACCGCCGGATTTCAAAGCACGTTCCAGCACATAGCGTTCTGTCCCGCATTCACAGCGACATAGCCATTTCTTTTCACCTTTTGCCGTCTTGACATATTGACCAAGCACGACCCAGCGGCCGATTCTTTGATTTTCTTTGATTTCAAACTTCCCTGCCACAGAAGCTCCTCCATTGTTTGATGCTCTAACCTGCGTTATTATCTGGATTGATAATCCACATTCCTAACGCCAGAAAAACAGCCACGGTAAATCCCCAAACCGCTTTTAGAAACGCAATGGCTTTCAGAATCAGTCTTTTCAAATCTTTACCCCCCCTCAACATCGCCCCAAAGATAGGCAGCAGAAGTCATTCGTGTATGGAACTATCATGCGCCTCGGAAATTGCACTGCGCAGTAGCAGCAGCAACTCCAACTCACTTCTGAAAGCCATTTGCTTTTTTCGCTCAATCCAAACCAAGACTCCCTGTATACTGGAATGCTGCCGTGCATAAATGCGGAGCTGAAAGTTCGCCAGCCTGCCATGACGTGTTTTCAAATCATCTACGGTATAGTATGGGGCCGCCTTTTGCGGCTTCGTCCAGGCTCGTTTCTCTCCATCACAGGATTGCTTACGGCATAGAGAAGCGGAAAAACTTCTGCGAAGCTCTGTATCTGCTTGTGGGTGCGCTGCAAGCTGAGTTACGGATTCCAGAGCAAACAGCAGCTGATCCAGACTGTGAAAGTCCCAGGTGTTCTCAAAATAGTAGGTATAGAGTGCTCCTACCGCTAACTGCTCATCAAAAGAATCCACACAGATTTTCAGCGTATGGGCATACTCAGGCCATAGACCCCCGTTGCGGGGGATTGCATCCTCTGCAACATAACCAGCTTCCTGCATTTCTCCCCATACGGTTTCCTTACATCTTTCCAAAACAACGCCTCCTTCAAAGGCTTTCGAGCCGATATTCGTGCTGTACCCCGTTATCCAAAGCTATTGGAGCGGTGAACTCACATCCTCGGGCTTCTCGTCTGACGCAGGTGAAGCAACATCCTCCTGACGGTCGCAGAACACCGTGACCCGAGTTTTACCGCCATAGGTACAGGTGTACAGTACAAGGTCATAGCCGCTGTTCTGAACCGCCTCCACCTCATCGGGAGCAAGCGTATCTATCAAAATGACCTCGTATTTGTTCACGATGCCATCCATGTCAGTAAAAACAATGGTGTCTCCGCTCTCAAGCTGTGACAACCGTCCAAAATGGTTTTTGTAGTTGTGTGCGGCGATCACCAGATCGTCTGTCCGGGAGGAACCGAATTGCCGACACGGAGCAATTTTCAGTCTTGCATAATCCCATTCGGACATTACCGGCAATTCCAGCTCCAAATCGAGGATAGAGAGGTAGCCCACATACTCGTAGCCATTTATCTCCGCAACAGGCATTTCCGGCGCAAGTGTCTCCGGCGGCCGTGTTTCCTCTGGGATAGTGGGCGGCTGTGTTTCTTTTTCCTGAATGACGGCCTGTACATCTCCAAGCAGGTTCTCGGCTTCCTGCCCGGCCTGTGCATCTTCATTCCGGTTAAAAATGAAAAGGGACAGTGCTGAGAGTATCAGCACCGCCCCTACAATCACGAAGACAATGCCCGATTTTTTAGGCACGTTCATTCTTCTGTTTCTTTGTCATTACGATAAATCCGTATGCAATGAGCAGAAGGCCGAGACCGCCCAGCACCGGGATCGGCCAGCTCAGCTGACCGGTTTGAATCAGAGTTGCCGTATTTGTCACGGTAACGACGCCGTTCCTGTAAGAATAGGAAGGAGTGTAGCCTCCGGGGATGCTGGTCTCAATGATCTGCCAGTTACCGTTGCCGTCCAGATTGCGCCAGGTATAGGACCAATTATTCCAATCACCGAGCCAAACGGACTCAACAGCGGTATCCCCATCGTACAGCGTAACCTTCACAGAATCAGGTCTGTCTTTCCCATTGTCGTCCCACTTTTTCACGACAGTCAAATCAACAGGGTCTGTCGGTTCGGGAGGATCTGGCGGGTCAGGCGGAAGGCCCTTTTCTGTGTTGGTAATGGTCGTGGTATTACCCTTCGTGGTGTAAGTTGCCTCATACCCATCCGGAACATCGGCTTCCCGAACGCTCCAGGTATAATCTTCATCCAAGCGATCCCAGGTGTACGCCCACTGATTGTTCTGGTTCAGTTTAATTTCCTCACGAACTTTACCATCCCGCAGCAGCTGCACAGTCACGCTGTCAGGCCGGTCAACACCATCATCCACCCAGACCTTGCGGACGGTGAGCTTGGTGTAATCATCCGGTGGAGGCGTCGGATCGTCGAAGCCCTCAATGACAAAGACCCAATCCACTTCGCCAATGCGGTTGCTGTACTCGTTGCCCATTTCAATGGGAACATCCAGCTCCACATTCAGTTTGATGGTTTCGCCTTTGCGAATAGAGCCGAGGTACACATTTTCTGCCAGACCATCCAGCTGATCGGGAGACTCCTCGTAGATGAGCGTGGAACCGTTCCAGACCTTCATGGAGAGCTGGGAGAGGAAATCGTGCATATACTCCAGCTCAGAGGTCGGTTCCCGGCGCTCGTCAGCCTGAAGCTCCGCCAGCACCTTTTCGCTGATGGGGTTGCCGGTCTCGTCGTGGAGAACAGCCCGCATATAGACCTTGATGTAGTCGCAGTCTTTGGTGTTGTTCTGGATGGTGACTTCCTCGGTACGGGTATCACCGGGCATGACACCCTTGAAATTGTCGAACAGGTCGGTATCTGTGTAAACGCTGCCCGGCTCAAAGGCAATGATTTTGCTGTCCTCAAAGGTAACGCTGGACTCCGCAGCGTAGGCCGTTACGGAGAAGCTGAGCATTGTAGCCAGCACCATCAGGAGGGACAGGATTGATTTGAAACCATGTTTTTTCATATCCGCACCTCCTTAACCTTGATAGGCAGTTACATTGCCTTCGCTGATAGTCACACCCCAGGAGTCACCAACCGCATGGACGGGGCCGCTCTGGATGGCTTCTGCCATAACTTCAATCACCTGCTTGCCGCCATCTGCATCGTTGTAAGTACCGGTTAGATTGATGCTGCTAATCAAATCAGATGTCGGTTTGGCACCGGGAGCGACCGGCAGAGTGTAGTAGTAATAGTCACCGTACTTGACCCAGTTCGTACCGAGAGCAAAGTCAGGAATCTCAGCCGTTCCGCCGATATGCTGGCCCTCGTCATTCACCCTGTAGGTGACCAGCTTCACACGGATGTAGGCTTCGGTATCTCCGGTATTCTTCACATTCACATTGCTCTTGGTGGTTCCGTCAAAGTTTTCTGTCACTTCGCAGTCCACCTTAGAGGGCGTGAAACTGTTCTGAACCGGGTCGGAATGGGTGGTCAGGTAGGCCACCGTTCCGCCAATCGCCAAAGTAACGACGAGCAGAAGGGAGAGGAGCAACGTCCCGGCTTTTCTGCTGTTTCTGCGCCTGCGTCTGCGTTGCAGATGCTTGGCTTCATATTTTCCGTGATACATTTTTCTCCTCCTTCCTTACTTCGTTTCGCCAAAGATGTTTTCCCAAACGCTGCTGAATCCGTTGAGCCAGTAGTTCTTATTCTTGGTGTTGTGGCAGCTGATATTTCCGGTCGGGTTCTCAGCAGTCAGGTTTGCGCTTGCGGCATCGGCTGCATTGTAACGCCAGCTCCAGTCAGTATCTTCCTCAATGGTATAGGTGCCAACAGGTAGCTCGTAGATGGTTTCGCTGCTGTTGCCGACGATAGTGATTTCGGAATACTTCACGCCATCCTTCTTCACGGTGAACACATAGGGTTCATCAGAAGCGCCGCCAGTTTTGCTGATGGTCAGCTGGCAGGTCTGTACATGGAGCAGGAAAGCAGGGCTTCCATCCAAGGTGGTTTCGTTCCAGCTACAATCCGTTCCGGTGCAGTCCGTATGGATGAAGGTGGTATCAGTAGTCACCACGGTCGTACCGATCTTCACTTCCGCATCCACGCTGACATCCTGCTTGGTGTTGATTTTTCCATCCATAACCTTTGTTTCATCCGGGGTATAGGTCAGGGCCAGCTCGGGAGCTTCGCCCATGGTAGTCGTATCCGCCTCAACATCGTTGTGCTTCCACTTGGTATCTGTTAGGTTTGCGGTGAAATCGGTGGGAACATCGGCACCGTAGTAAACCTCGCTGTCCTCGTAAGTCAGCTCAGGCATAAATACGCTGATATTGGCCCCGGCAGTGCCAGACTTAGCAGTAGCCGCATCGCCGTCAGAGGTAGAGAGTGCGGTTTCCTTCGGGGATACCTCAACCTCAACGGTATAGGTTGTATCTTCCCGCAGACCGGTCAGGTCAGTGTTCACGGCATTACCTTCGGCATCTTTAATCACGACGGAAATATTGACACCGGAGGTTTGCCATGCTTCGAGGCCATAATTGTCCACGGTAGGATCAAGATTCAGTTCAACATCGCCTACCGATGCGGTTGCACCAGAGCGAAGCTCCTCGGCGGTCAGGCCGTTCAGCAGATAGACATTTTTATCCTCCGCAGTAACCGTGACATCTGGGATCGGTACATTTACCTGGGGACGATCAAAGGTCAGGATCGGCGTATTAGAGGAGCCGTTTTCATAAACGCCTGCACTGGTGTTTGTGTAGACATTATTGCCGCCCAGGAAGCCGTCCTTCGGGGTGACATTGAAGGTAATCACCAGCTTGTCACCACGATAGGTCACATTGCCGTTCTCGGTGACAGTACCAACATAATGTTCGGCAAAGTCAAAGCCAGTTACATCAACTCTGTCTCCATTTACAGAAGCAATCGCACCCATATTATTGTGGTTTGCTGCCCACTGGTTCTCACCGGTATAGTTGTAGGTTTCCAAGGTGATACTCGATGTATCTGCACCGTCCGGCAGAGCAAACTCAGGGGCAACAATGTCCTTAATTACCGTTTCCTCACCCAACTCGGTGGACGAACCACCTTCTTCGATCTGGTCGGAGATCTGCTGGAAGATACTGTTCAGAGTACCTGCATCCGAAGCAGAAAGATAGTAGCTTGGATTCTTAGGGGTACCGTTGTTAGAGGACACATTCTGCATGAATTGGTTCTCACGGCGGCTATTGTTGCCCTGAGCAATACCGTTAGAGGTTGCATCAGCGCCAGGGAAAACGCCGACAGAGTACACAACTGCACCGCCAGCTTTAATGCTGGATGCGTTGTTGATTGCTGCATTTGCTACACTGTCCTCAAAATTACTAAAAGATGTCGGAGAACCGTCAGTAAAGAACACAACCACTCGGGCTCTCTTTTCGCCATCAGGTACAGGATTGGCATTCAAAATCCGGTTGGCCATATCCATACCAAGGTCTGCTTGGGTCGCACCCTCGGCATCCAGAGCGTTAATCGCACTTTGAACCATGTTCTGGCCCGCTTGGGTGTCCATATCCTGAAGCACATCAATCAGGTTCTGATTCGTTATGCTGTCATATTCCACACCAACACTGCCACTGTTCCGTCCACTGATGGACAGCAGCTCCGTATTGCTGCCGTATCCATCCTTACTTGCAAAACCGACCACAGCAACACGGTGATTTACATCATCCTCGTTGCCCAAGATACCATCCGGTCCGGCGGATTTCGTGGCAACGCTGTTTGCAAAGGTTGTAACCGCAGATTCCAATGCTTCCAGGCGGGAGGTATTGACCGTTCCATACTGATAATAGGTTTCATTGGGAACGGTATCCTCACCAAGGGAAGTTTCGATGACAACACGATTCTGGCCAGCCAGCTGATAATAGTAGGTGTACTCATAAACCTGCCCAGCTTGATAAATTGGGCCATAATCGCCAAAGTCTGGAACAGTATTTGTGCCGTTGCTCTGTGCAATCTGCTGTCCATTCACGGAGTAGGTATAAGTATAATTTAAATATGATACAGACCTGCTAACCGTTACTTTTTGATACTGTCCGTCAGCATCTTTGATGTACAGATTATTTTGGTTGCTATAGTAAGTACTATTTTGTGTACGAGTGCTTAAGGGCTCATAGCCATTGACCGTAGTTCGGTCAACCTGAACTTCCACATATCCGCCATCAACAGGGTAATACAGGTTATCATTTCCGTTGTTGAATCGCTGTTGACGAAGGTAGCTGTTGCTTCTGTTTTCATATGCCGAATATGCCCGCTCTGAGGACATAGGATCAGCCATTGAGCCGGACTGGTCAAGCACCAGAATGATGTCTGTAGGGATGTCTTTCTTTGTTTCGGTGATGACCTTGCTGCCCGTAGCATAAGCCTCCAGAGAAATGGTATAGCTTCCATCCGGGTTTACTTCGGCGGTTTTGCTGATAACCATGCCGTTGTTTTCCTGCTCACCTACAGCCCGAACGGGCAGGGCCAGCGTACCGGGAATCGCAAGGGAAGCCAGCATCGACAAGGAAAGAAGCAGCGATACCGCTTTTGTTCTCTTCATATTCTGCCTCCTTCCCTTTATCCCTCAACAGGAGCGCCAAAAGGCGCAACATTATCGAAATTGACCGCAGGATAAATGATTTCGCTGATTACGGACTCATTCACGCATTCTTCCAGCACTACCGGAGGAAGCGGCTCACCCTCAAGGGCAGCGATTTTCGCCTCAATCTCTGCGTTTTGCTCGTCCGTCAGAGCCATCAGCTCATCCTCCGGGGTAGCGTCCACAATAGCAAACAGCTGATCCAGCGTTTCACAGGCCATCAGCCGTTCAAATAAGCTCAGCTTGTGGCAGGGACACTCACAGCCCTCGTCGGTGCAGCCCTCAACACAGGTGTCAATATGAGCGGGCTCCTCCGGGAGCACAGGTGCAACGGGAGCCGCATAGAGGGGGCAACCCTCGGCGTGAACACCGTCCTCCGTACCGCAGGTGCAGGTGGGCGTGTCAATCGCCGCACCATCTTCTGCCACAGGGATTTCATCGGCGTTATTATCAGCATCCTCCAGAGGTGTGGCGGAATCCTGCTCCGTTGTCTCCACCGTGCCTGTGCCGATGGAAAACTCGCTGTCGCTGCCAGTGGTATCCGTGGAAGTGGCAAGCGTACCCGGCAAGGCCACGCCGAGTATCAGGGCAAAGCTCAATACTAAGCCAATTACCTTTTTATTCTTCATCTCGCTACCTCCTTATTCTTCCGGCCAGCCCTTGGCATCCATGACACCATCACCGTTATTGGCAACCTGAACGGCATAGGCGGTCACATCTACCTTGGCGGTGCTGTTCTGATAGATGTTGCCCATGGCGGGGTCAAAGCTCACCGAGGCAAACAGCGGCTCCGTCACAGCATCGGGTTCCAGGGCGGCATTATAGTAGTAGTATCCATCCTCGCCCAGCGTCCAATAGGTCTCGTCGAAGTCGATCTTCATGAGGCCGGAGTCGGGCTCGCCCTCCACGCCGTCAGGCAGAACGATCTCCTTCTCCACCTTGACACGGATATAGGCGGCGTTGGAGCCGGTGTTTTTGACCTCGACGATTTTGGTTACGTCTGTTCCGGGCATGACGCCGCTGACCCCATCCTCGGGGAAGGGCGTTGTCTTTTCCTCATCGGCCCACTCCTGGAGCTCGATGGCGATTTCGCCCGACGTGATGACGTTGTGGGCGGTATCCTCGGCCGTAAAATATGCCAGCGTCCCATAGGCCATTAGGGACAGGCATATCATGATTACGGCTCCTGCAAGCAGTCTTCGTTTCATTGGCTTCACCTCTGTTTGGATTTTTCATCTATTTCATCTGTCCTGCTTCACACAGGGCATACAAGGACATTCAGACGACTGGGCCTGAATACCCTTGTATGCCCTGCGCCCCGAAGGGCGCAGAGCATATTGGTTTAGAGTATGGGTTGTTTAGTTAGCAGCCCAGGGATTGAAGTTTGCGCCAAAAGCAGCAGTCACAGCATCAGCAGCGTTGTCGAAGCCAGCAGCCTGAACAGCAACAGCGTAGACAGGGCACTTAGCAGAACCGTCGAAGCCTTCGATGACAGTTTCAGTACCATTGCGCTTGATGACGTACTGGCCCTGCTCGTTCATATCAACATCCTTGTCCAGATAGACACCGGACACAAACTGCTCGGTGATCTCACCAGCGGGCAGAACCTTATAATAGTCAGCGTAGTAAACGTTGTAGGCTACACCGTCAATGGTGGTCTCGAAGTAGTTCCAACCGCTGTGGTCAGCAGTAGCCTCGGAACCCCACAGCCACTGGTTGTTGTAAGTGGTAGCACCGGCTTCATTACCGAAGTTGAAGTGCAGGATATTCAGGCTGGCGTTGAAGCCTTCCTCGAAGCCATCGTCCAGAGCGGAGGGGATAGCAAAGTAAGCACGAACCCAAGCATCGGACTTGGAGGTGTTCTTGATGGTAACCATCTTGTCGATGTAGTTCTCAGCAACGGGCTGGCCGAAGCTGTCCTTGTCGCCCTGAGCGGAACCGACGATAGGCATCAGAACCTGATCCTGCTCAAAGTCTTCCAGAGCGGTGCCTTCCTCATTAACCTGCTGTTCGATCAGGTCGATGGCAACACCGCCAGCGGTGAATGTGTTGGTAGCTTCGTCGGTGTCGGTGAAGTAAGCCAGGGTGCCGCCGATGATAGCGGTAGCGGCCAGAGCGACAACCAGGCACAGAGCCAAAACTTTTTTCTTCATGGTGTCTTTCTCCTTAAATAAGTAGTGTTGGTGGATAGCCCGACTGCATTTTACAGGAGGCTATCTTGATGGAATCTCGCACGGGTTAATTACCGGAGGTGCCGGAAATGTTTGTCCATGCTTCATTGACGGTGAAGGTCTCGGTCGCATTCTTGTTGAACTGAGATGCGTAGGCCGTCACGGTCAGGGTGGGGTAAGTATCTGCGGTCAGACCGTTCATCATTTCCTTGGTCACGGTGCCCTTTACAGCAACCTGATCGTCTTTCAGAACGCTGTAAGCAGTACCCATGTCGGCGGTGTCAACGATGCGATAGTACACATTATTAACACCAGTCAGTTCAGTCCAGCCATCAGCCATCTCGTAGGTCAGGAAGTCATCGAAGCTATTGGCTTTGTCCAGCTTAACGAACAGATAGCACTTTTCGCTGCCTGTCTCGACGGTAACCTTGGGGTCTTTGCTGATGGTGTAGCCGGGAACCATCTTATAGCTCTCGCCAGTGGTTTCAGCCAGGGTAATGTCGATGTCGCTGTCGGTGAATGTGTTCACAATATCAGGAGTCGTATCCGTCAACCAAGCCATTGTGCCTCCAATGATACCGACAATAACCAGAGCCAGAGCCAGGAACAGCGCTAAGGTTTTCTTCTTCATGTCGTTTTCCTCCTTTCCTCGAGATTTGCTTGAGCAGAACCCAATCAGACGCTTGCGGGCAGAGCTCTATATAATCGGCACAGCCGGTTATATCAAATTATTTGCCCAGGCCGGTCGTCCAGGCATCAGATACATTGGTGAAACCGTCTGCCTGAACAGCATAGGCAGTGATGTTGATGAAGTTGGTGACGGGCTTGTTATCTTTATCATAAGTGGTCACATAGTCATCAAGTCTGTCGCCATCCACAGTGCCGGAAATCGTGAAGCCCTGGAACACAGGATAATCAATCGCATTAGTGCCGGTGTTTGCATCAACGGACTTGTAGTAAACGCCAGAAACTCCATCCAGAGCAGTCCAGCCGTTCTCAGTGATCTGAGTGGCGATGCTCTTATAGTCCGTCTCAGTAGACTCGATAGCAGAAATGTCGTTCTTGATTTCCACAAAGAGCCAAGAGGCTTCGCTGTTGGGCTGGAAGTGGACAATGGGGTCCTTGTCATACTCATGGCCGGGCATCAGCTTGTAGCTGTTGGCTTTGACACGGTCACCGGTAGTTGTCTGACCGTCAACATCCACGGGAGCCTCGTCCAGCTCGATAGCAACGGAGCCCACAGTGAATGTGTTGACGACCTCATCGGTAGAGGTCAGGTACGCTATGGTGCCGAAGATCGTTGCGGTTACGAGCAGCACCGCAGCCATCACCAGCCCCAGGGCTTTGGTTTTGGTCTTCATGAGTTTGTCCTCCCTTAATTGGGTATGATTTATATTGGGAGCCTTGCGGCATTACCCCCTGAAACAAGGTGCCTGCAATCAGATCAGGCGCAAGCGGCGGATTACTCTTTCTCTTTGAGGTATCTGCCCTTTTTCTTAGGCTGCTTTTCCTCGTCCTTGCTGAACAGGTCCGGCAGGAACACCAGAAGCAGCAGAACAGCTCCTGCGGAAATCGCAACATACATTCCCGGAGGGTTCTGGATATAGTTGGCCAGATAACCCAGCCTCGGAATGGTGAATACTGGAGTACCGACTACATTCTTATAGTGAACCAGGCTGCCATCCTCCGCTTCATTAGCGTCGCCCTTGGTGCGGAAGCGCAGGACGGAGGAATCTGTCTCGTCAGGTACGACCTCCACGATGCGGTGGGTGGCAATGGTGTCCTCATCCAGCATAAAGGTGATAACATCACCGGACTGGAGCTCTTTATAATCTGCTTTCTTCACATAGATCAAGGAACCTACATGATAGGTTGGCTCCATGGAGCCGGACAGTACCGTGAACACCTGAAAGCCAATCAGTCGAACACCGACCAAGGCAATTGCCAGAAGCACGGCAAGAGCCACAATAATACTTGTGATAATATTCCAAATCTTTTTTGCGGTTTTTCCCATATCGTTCTTTCCTGTCTAACAGCGCCCGGTGCGCTGCCTTTCCAATCGTTTTTATTTGCCGGAATCATTCTCCGGCTCCGTATTTTTCATTTGAGCACAGATGGCGTTATAGGTCATTCTGAACACCCGTTCTTCTGCTTCAGCGTTGTCCGGCAATTCGCCGTTCAGCACCTGAATGGCAAACGAGTTCATAAGGACGAACAAAGCGTACAGACAATGCTTTGCATCTTCCGCACAATCAAACAGGCGGATGATTTTTCCCGTGAGCAAATCCAGCTGCTCCTTGTACGCTTCCTGCGCATACTTTTCAAAATTAGGGGAATTGTAATAGTACATGAAAAAGCGGCAGACATCCGGCGTATCCAAAAGGTATCTCCACGCCGTATGAAAAATGATACCGTAGCGATCTCTTATTCCCTGTAAAGCCGCCTGCTCCTGTACCAGTTCAATACGCCGTATCACATGGCGCATGAACCTGTCGTTTTCAAGAAGGTACGCCTGCGCCAGCAGGCCTTCCTTATCTTTGAAATACCGATAGATGTAAGCATCGTTCACTCCGGCATCTTCGCTGATACTCCGGGTGCTGACATCTTTCATCCCATATTTGGCAACTGCCCGCACGGTACTTTGTAAAAGTGCTTGTCGTTTGTCATCTACCAATATCCAGCACCGTCCTTTCCGCTTTTGGGCATTTGCTACATGAATTGAAAAATTTTAGCCGTTTCCGGCTAATTTTCAGCAGCTCTCCTTTCGCAGAGTAAGTCACTCACCGACATTCCAGCCACGGAACGTCTCGTTTTTTAGGGAAGAAGCTGCATCGCACAAAGTGAAAAAGCCTCGGAAACCATCGTTTCGCAGAGTAAGTCACTCTGCGGCGGATTTATACCCATCTATACACGAAAGATTGTACCTCGTTTGTCTGGAAAAATCAAGTGGCACGAGGAAATAAGATGCTTTTTTTATTGCGGGGAACCGCCATTTTTTCAATATTGGGGGCTATGCTATGAGTTGAGCAGCGGATTGGGCTGTCAACGCAGTCAAATCCGCAGTCGGCTCAACTACTATCAAAGAACTTTCCAAGGAGGAACAATCAAAATGGCAAAAGGCGAAAACATTTTCAAACGGAAAGACGGGCGATGGGAAGCCCGTTACATCAAGGGCTACGAACTCTCCGGCAAGATCAAATACGGATTTTGCTATGGTAAGACCTACAAGGAAGCAAAGGAAAAGGTTACCCGGGCCAAGGCTGCGCTGGTCAGCGGGAAACCTGTTCCAACCTCCAGCTCCAGGCATCGGTTTGCTTTTTTCTGCGACGAGTGGTTTGAAGCCGGAAAAAACCGCTTCAAGGAATCCACCTGTGTAAAGTACCAGACCATGCTGGAAAAGCATATCAAACCACGGCTCGGAGGCTGTTTTCCTTTGGCTTTTAATGATGCGCTGGTAGAACAGTTTTCAAGTGAACTGCTGTTCGAGGAAGAACTATCCCCCAAGACGGTGAAAGACATTCTGGTGGTACTCCGCTCTATCCTGAACTACACTGCCAAGCGCTTTCCTGGAACCTTCCCCCAGGTGGACATCAGCTACCCAAAAGAAAGCAAAAAGGAGATGCGTGTCCTCACACGGGAGGAGCAAACAAAATTCGCCCGGTTTCTGCTTGACGATATGGATGCGTGTAAATTTGGTATCCTGCTTGCGCTGCTTACCGGCATCCGGATCGGAGAGCTGTGCGCTCTGCGCTGGGAGAACATTTCACTCCGGGACAACACCATCAAAATATCATCCACTATGCAGCGGCTGAAGGACATGAATCTGGATCGGGAGGCAAAGACAAAAATTGTAATTGGAAGTCCCAAGAGCGATAGGCCCAGCCGTTTACTTTCCATCGCAGCGGCGACCATCTCAAAGGTTTTTCCTGCACCCACCTCATGGGCAAGTAAGGTGTTCCCGCCGTACAGAATGTGGGCAACAGCATTGAGCTGATGCTCCCGAAGGTGAATCTCCGGGTTCATGCCGGTAAAGGTGATATGAGAGCCGTCATACTCTCTCGGACGAGTGGAGTTGAACAGCTCGTTGTAACAGCATGACATCATCATCGGTCAGGCGTTCCGGCTCTTGCAGAAAACTTTCCAGCATACCGCCACGAGTACAGAGCCGGTGCGTTCGTTCTTTTCGGGTAAGCTGCTTCAGCTGGTGCTGCAATGCCTTTTCATCATTGATGGCTTTCCGCAGTTTCTTTTCGCTTTTTTCCAACTCCCGATTGAGTTTTTCCAGCTTTGATGTATCAGGCAAGGGCATACAGGGCGGCAATGGTGTGTCTATCGTCATAAATTCAAAATTCATTCGGTGTGTTCCTCCTTTTTCTTGGCTCGTTTGGATAAATAACGGGGGCAGTCAACCACAACCGCCCGGAAGCTCTGCCTACACCCATGCTGGCATTTCCGGCATAACTCGTTGTAAGTGACACGCCCCCGGTCATTGAGGTAAAAGGAAAGCTCATGCTTCCTCTTTTTGCTCATTCTCGGCATATTACACTTCCTCTCGTTTTAGTGTATGGTTTCGGGGCGATTTTCGGCAAAATTACAGCCATAGAGCCGCTTAAAATCTCACGAAGTATCAGCGATAGGATAGATTATCCCCCTATCAGATTGTTGTGTTTCGGTATCATTTTAGTGTCAGTCCGCCAGTTCTCCCCGGTGTCGTTCCTCCCCTGAATCTCACA